>Ga0187807_1000198_pt1 | contig 18061 bp, 14 predicted proteins | sample NC_wetland_sal_i_4_FD_132432 | JGI IMG/M metagenome (GOLD analysis project Ga0187807, IMG submission 132432) | Wetland sediment microbial communities from Neuse River Estuary, North Carolina, USA - ASW_2 | ecosystem: Environmental > Aquatic > Freshwater > Wetlands > Sediment | place: USA: North...
CAACCGGAGTGGTCATGTGCACGCCTGCAACGCCGCGGTCAGCACGCCGCCAGGCGTATGGCGCCCCTGCCCCGACCCGGGCGGACGGGGGCGGCAGTGCAAGAGCGGGATGCCTCCGGCGGGACCCTGGGCTCGGAGATGAGTCCAGGCATCGCGCCGTGCGCGGGTGCCAGTGCGGCTGGCCGCCGCGTGCAAGGGCCGGGGCCCTTTTCAATGGTGGCGGCTTCGCCGCCGCTGTTTTTCTCGCGCCCGCGAGGGTACCGGGCTGCCACTCCGGCCTCAAGGGTGCTGCGCATCGCGCTGCGCGCGACGGCCCTGCGGGCCGCCCTTGACCCCGGAGCCTCTGCGACCCGGCGGCGCAGCAACAAGGGCAGGCCACGGCCTGCCCCGTCCCCGGCGCGGGCGCGAGAAGACCAGCCCTTCCCTGGCCCCTCTCCGCCGGAAACCTGGAACGTCAGGAAACGACCGCAGAAAGGGAGCTACTGCTATGGGTACGCCAGCAGCGCCGGCAAGCACAGCAGCCGGCCGAACCGTAGGCATGGTGTCGATGGCGTTCATTGGCCGGACGTCCACCGCCAGTGCCCAGGACCCCGTCCAGTCCTTGCACAAGCAGATGCGCCGCGCCGAGGAACGACTGCCCGAGGGTTTCTACATCGCCCGCTGGTACTGGGACATCGAGTCCGGCGGCACCGACCTGGACGAGCGTTCCCGCACCGACCTGTGGGAGCAGTTCGCCGCCGCCAGCATCCCCCGCGACGGCGGCATGGCCCAGCTCCGCGCCGCCATCACCATCGACCGGCCGCCGTTCGCCGCCGTCATCTGCGAGAACATCGAGCGGTCCGGCCGCGACATGTACGACGCGCTGCGCCTGGAACGCGAGCTGCGGAAGGCGGGCATCCCGGTGTTCGCGACCGATGAGCCGATCGACGCCCAGGCCCCCGAGGCGTCGACGATCTTGGTGCGGCGGATGAAGCAGGGCATGGCCGAGTTCTTCCGCTACAACCTCAAGGCCCAGATGTGGGAAGGACTCAAGCAGTACGCCATCGCCGGGTACAACACCGGACCCGTCCCCTACGGCTACCTGGCTGACCGCAGCATCCACCCCAACCCGATGAAGGCATCGATGGGCGCCACCCGCGCCCGCCTGGTCCCGGACCCCGAGCGCGGCCCGTGGGTGACCCGCATGTTCGAGTGGCGGGTCTATCAGAAGCTGGACTGCAACGGCATCGCCCGCCGCCTCACCGACGCCGGCGCGCCGGCCCCGAACGGCGGGCCGTGGGATTACATGACCGTGTACCAGATCCTGCGCAACCCCAAGTACACCGGCAAGATCGTCATCGGCCGCCGGCGCAACGCCGGGGACAGCAGCCGCCCCGGGGAGCGGAAGACCCGCGCGGTGCCGCGCGAGCACTGGACCTGGGCCGCCGACGGCAACGAGCACCCCGCCCTCATCCCGATGGACCTGTGGGAAGCCGCCCACCAGACCGGGCGCAAGCGCGGCAGCGTCCGCGACCACACCGCCCCGCCGGCGGGCAGGCACCTGTACCCGCTGCGGTCGCGGATCACCTGCGCGCAGTGCCAGCGGCGCATGTGCAACCTCACGGCCCCCGGCACGGACCGCACCTACTACATCTGCCCGCACAACCCGAACAACCCCCGCCACCACGCCAAGAACCCCCGGGCCACGTCCGGGCCGCGTTCCGCGACCACGACATCTACACCGCCGTCGACACCATCCTCGGCGGGCTGCTCAGCCACGACTACGCCGCCATGCTCGCCGGCCGCCTGCCCGCAACCCAGGGCACCGCCGACGCCCGCTGAGGTGCCAAGGCCGATGCCCTCCGCCGGACCATCGCCCAGGCCGGCACCGCCATCAGCGGGCTGATGACCCAGCTCGAGCAACTCGGCGGCGACACCAGCCCCGCCGCCGCAGCGTACCGGGACCGCATCCGGGACCAGTTCACGCAGCGTTACGACGAGCAAACCGCCGCCCAGGCCGAGCTAGACGCCCTCACCGCCAGCCAGCCGCCCGCCGAAGACCCGACCCTTCTAGACGAACTGCCCTACGCGCCCGCCTTGCTCGCCGGCGCACCCGCCGAGCTAAGGGCAAGCGTCTACGCCGCGTTCCAGGTCCACGCCCTCCACCGCGCGCAACCCCACCAGGCCACCATCACCGCCACCATCACCAGCCAGACCCCCGCCCTCATCGACGCCCTGACCGCCGACCCCCGCACCGACCACGACACCGCACACCCCGCACATACAAACCCGCCAATACCCGCTATACCCTAAATACTTTCGTGATCATGGAGTGCATCACCAGAAGCCCCACTCCTGCGGCGCGTGTGACCGCACGGACATCCGCGCGAGGCGGCGCGGCCCGGGCGGGCGCGGGGCGGGCGGTGGGCGGGTGCGACCTGCCCTACCATCGGGAACATGCAGGAAATGTGCGCCGTCATCACGGACTGGGGCGGCGTTCTCACGCAGCCGATCGGGGACACCGTTCGCGAATGGATCACCGCCGACCAGATCGACTGGGACAGCTACGTCGCGGTCGTCACTCCATGGCTCAGCGACGCGTACGCGTACGATCAGCTGATAACAGCAACTGAGAACCCGGTGCACGCCCTGGAACGCGGCGAGTGCACCGTGGCCGACTTCGAGCAGCTCCTCGCCGAACGCCTCGTGACCACCACCGGCCAGAAAGTCATCGCGGACGGCCTGCTCACCAGGATGCTCTCCGCGAGCCGTCCGGTTCCCGCCATGTATGAAGTGCTCCGCGACCTGCGCCGCCGCGGCATACGGACCGCGTTGCTCTCGAACTCGTGGGGCGAAGGCGGCTACCTCAGGCAGGACTTCCCCGGGCTGTTCGACGCCGTGGTGATCTCCGGCGAGGTCGGAATGCGCAAGCCGGAGCCGCGCATCTTCCTGCACACCGCGGAGCTCCTCGACCTAAACCCCGCGGAATGCGTGTTCATCGACGACCTGGAACGCAACGTCACGGCCGCCGCCAGTTGCGGAATGACAGGCGTGCACCACACGGATCCAATGGACACAGTCGCGCGGCTGACGGAACTGTTTGCCAATCGCTAGGCTTTGCCGCGTGGCGCACACCACGCACGACACGACGCACGACCTCACGCACGAGACCGTCAAGCAGAAGCTGTACCCGCTGCCAGCCAGCCCCGGCCGTTCGGCGAACATGAAGGCGAATCGCCGCACGAACACCAAGCCCGAGCTGGCGTTGCGCAGCGCGCTGCACGCCATGGGCTACCGGTACCGCAAGGACCTGCGACTGGACCTGCCGCGGCGGCGGGTACGGCCGGACATTGCGTTCACCTCGCGCAAGGTGGCCGTGTTCGTCGACGGCTGCTTCTGGCATGCCTGCCCCGACCATGGCTCGCAGCCGAAGAACAACGAGTGGTACTGGTCGCCCAAGCTGCAAAAGAACGTCGAGCGCGACCGCGCGGCGGACCAGGCCCTGACGGATGCGGGCTGGACGGTGGTGCGGCTGTGGGAGCATGTGCCGATCGAGGATGCCGTTGCCAAGGTGGTTGCCGCCGTTGGCGGTCCGCGGTCGCTACCATGAAGCCCCATGCGGGTATACCTGCCCTCCACGCTTCCGGCGCTGGCCGACGCCCTCAAGCAGGGTGAGGTCGGCCCGCCGCCGCTGCGCGCGTTCGCCGTCACTCCCGCGCTGCGTGAGGCATACGCGAGCGGTGATGAAGAGGAACTCGAGTACGTGGCCATGCTGACCGCCGCGCGGCAGTCGCTGCGGCTGCTCGACACCGACCCCGACGCCCCCCGGCGCCGCGTGGTCCTCGCGGCCGACGTGCCCGACGGCGAGGTGAGCTGGAGCGCGTACGACGACGAGCCCGCCACTGTGACCGTCGCCGCCGCGGTCCCGGTCACGAGTGTGGCTTCTGGCCACATCGATGCTCCCGAGGCAGCCGGCGACGTGGCGGCCGCCGCGGCGGCCATCTCCGCCGCGGACGCCGGCGACGAGGACGCGGCGTTCACCGTGGACGGTGCCGAAGGTCACGAGCTCGCCTGGTACGCGACCCAGGAGCTGCCCGAGGCCGCATCCGGCTGACGGACCGCCCCCATGAACGACCAGTCTTGTCCCGAACGATGCGGTGCGGCTCCCTTACGTTACCTTTCTCCCAAGTCGGGGAAGGCACCCCTCATGGATGCCGTGACCAGGGTGCCCGTGCCGTACAACGAGCCTGTGCGCCAGTACCAGCCGGGCAGCGCCGACCGTGCCGCGCTCGAAGCGAAGATCAAGGACCTCGCCGGTCAGCACGCCGAGCTGACGATGACTATCGCCGGCCGTTCCGTCATGGGATCGGGTGACCGGGTGTCGGTGGTGCAACCGCACAACCACAGGCGCGTGCTCGGCGAGTTCGGCAACGCGACGGACGCCGATGTGCTCGCGGCGATATCGGGCGCCGGCACCGCCGCCCGCGGCTGGCGCGCGCTGTCGTTCGCCGACCGCGCCGCCGTCTTCTTGCGGGCGGCGGACCTGCTGGCGGGTCCGTGGCGGTCGACGCTGAACGCCGCGACGATCCTCGGCCAGTCCAAGTCGGTGTTCCAGGCGGAGATCGACGCGGCGTGCGAATTGATCGACTTCTGGCGGTACAACGTCGCCTTCGCGCGGCAGCTCCTCGCCGAGCAGCCAGAGTCGGCCGCCGGGATATGGAACCGGATGGAGTACCGGCCGCTCGAGGGCTTCGTGCTCGCGATCACCCCGTTCAACTTCACGGCCATCGCGGGGAACCTGCCGACCGCGCCGGCGCTGCTCGGCAACGTCGTTGTGTGGAAGCCGTCGCCGACCCAGCAACTCGCGGCGCACTACACCATGCGGCTGCTCGAGGCGGCCGGGCTGCCGCCCGGGGTGATCAACATGGTGACGGGGGACGGCTCGGCGGTCTCCCGGGTGGCGCTGTCGCACCCGGACCTGGCCGGGATCCACTTCACCGGCTCGACGGGCACGTTCCAGCACCTGTGGCGGACCGTCGGGGAAAACATCACGGCCTACCGGGACTATCCGCGGCTCGTCGGGGAGACGGGCGGCAAGGACTTCGTGATCGTGCATCCGTCGGCGGATCCCGCGTCGATCGTCACGACGCTGGTCCGCGGCGCCTTCGAATACCAGGGGCAGAAGTGCTCAGCCGCGTCCCGCGCGTACCTGCCCCGCTCGCTGTGGGAGTCCTCCGTGCGGGACGAGCTCGCCGCCATGGTGCGGTCGCTCTCGTTCGGCGATGTGTCCGAGGACCTGTCGCTGTTCGGCGGCGCGGTGATCGACTCCCGGGCGGTGGACAAGCACCGCGGCGCGTTCGACCGGGCCAGGTCGCGGCCGTCGGTGCAGTTCCTGGCCGGCGGCTCGATCGACGATTCCGCCGGGTACTTCGTGTCGCCGACCGTGCTCGTCTGCGACGACCCAGGCGACGAGGTGTTCACCAGCGAGTACTTCGGCCCGATCCTCGCGGTGCACGTCTACGACGACGCGGCCTACGGCGCGATGCTCGGCCAGGCCGCCGACGTGGCCGCGTACGCGCTGACCGGGTCGATCCTGGCGACGGACCGCGCGGCGATCGCCGAGGCCACCGACCGGCTGCGCTACTCGGCGGGCAACTTCTACATCAACGACAAGCCGACAGGTGCGGTGGTGGGGCAGCAGCCGTTCGGCGGCGCGCGGGCCAGCGGGACCGATGACAAGGCCGGCTCGGTGTTCAACCTGATCCGCTGGGTCTCCGCCCGCTCGATCAAGGAGACGTTCGTCCCGCCTACCGACTACCGTTATCCGCATATGGGCTGACGTTCCCAGTCGTGCGGGTACGCGGCTTATGAGCACCGGAGGCCTGACATTCACCGGCTGGTTCTGTGGAACATCGACCTGACCCTGATTGACGTCGTGAAGGTCACCCGGGCGGCCTACGCCGAGGCGTTCCGCGAAGTCACCGGCCGCCCGCTGGTGCAGTTGCCGCAGATGGCCGGGCGCAGCGAACCGGAGATCTTCTTCGACGCGCTCGCGCTGAATGGCGTCAGCCTGCGCGACGCGGCCGAGTCCGAGCGGTTGCTCGCCCCGTTCGGCGCGGCGCTGGCGACGTCGCTGGCCGCCCGCCGCGACCAGCTGACCGCGCTGGGCCAGCTGCTGCCGGGTGCGGCCGAATCCCTGGCGGCGGTCGCCCGGCTCGACGGCACGGTCCAGTCGGTGCTCACCGGATCGAGCCGGCCGAACGCGACGCTCAAGCTCCGCGCGTTCGGCCTGGAGCGGCACGTCGACCTGTCCGTCGGCGGTTTCGCGGGCTCCGAGGTCTATCCGAAGGGCACGCTGCTCGGGGTCGCCCGCCAGCGCGCCGAGGAGAAGTACGGCGTGAGCTTCGGCGACCGGGCGACCGTGTACATCGCGGACTCGCCGCGCGACGTGGAGGCGGCCAGGATCGCCGGGGCCATGTCGGTGGCGGTGGCCAGCGGCCGTGCCAGCACCGCCGAACTGCGGGACGCCGGCGCCGACGCGGTGCTGCCCGATCTCACGGACACCGCACGCGTCGTGGCGCTCGTCACGCAGGCGTCCTAGCCCGCGACGGCCGTCAGGCACCGAGGGCCCCGCCCTGACGGTGGCCGGCCACGGGTCAACGGACTGCCGTCGCGGGTCGGCTGGCTGTCACGCCCGGCGGGCTCGGGCCTGACGGTGCTGGGGAGCGAGTCCGAGGTCCGCGTTATCGCGGTCGGTCGGCTGCTCGCCCGGGCGCGGCAGGTCGATGAGCCGCTGGCCGGCCCGCGCCTCCGCCGCTTCTACGCATTCGAGTTCGGCGTTCGTGCGCAGGATCGCCACCTCGATCGTGAAGGCCGCCCCCGGGTCGTGCTCGCGCTCGCGGCGCATCGTCTGCAAGGTCTTGGCCTCGGACAGCAGCGCCCGGCGCTGCACTCGGCAGACCTGCCTGACCGCGTCCTCGCCGCGCAGGCTCGCCGCGAGCACCTTCTGCACGAACTCATCGCGAAATCCCGCGCTGCGCCGCACAGGTTCGCCGAGCCAGTCGGACAACTGCTCGCGGCCTGCCTCGGTGATCTCGTGCACGCTCCGGTCCGGGCGCATTCCGGCCTGAGGCTCCACCCGTGAGGTGATAAGTCCGTCACGTTCCATTTTATGGATGACCTCGTAGATGTAACCCTTATTTAGCCCGCCGTACTCCGGACCCAGGGCAGCCTCAATCTGGACCTTCATCTGCCAGCCATGGCTCGGTCCGCCCTCGAGGAGCGCGAGAATCACGTGCTGAAAGGCCACGACACGACGATACCCCATGGGCTCACCGCAGAAAGGTTCCGCAACAGAATAAACTCCCGAACCTGGTCAATAACGCACCTACTAGGCACTCTGGTGATGGGGCAGTATGGAGGTGTGGTGGAGAGCGGGCCGCCAGTCGGGCGGGCGCCGCACGCGCGTGGCAGCGGGCCTTCGCTAGGCGTGGCGATCGAGCTCGGCGACGTCATATGCCGTGGCGGCGGAGCGGACCCCGGCGGTGCCTCCTTGCCGGCGGGCGTCAGCCTCGCCGTGCCGCCCGGCCAGAGCCTGGCGCTGCTCAGCCAGCCTCGCGGCGACGCGATCGGCCTGCTCGACGTGATCGCCGGGCTCAGGCGGCCGCTGTCCGGGCAGGTGGCCGTGGACGGCGTCGCGGTGGACCGGCTTGGCGGCGCGGAACTCGACCGCTACCACGCCCGCCGCGGGCTGGTCTCGGCGCGGTTCCCGCTGCTGCCCTCGCTGTCGGTGACCGACAACGTGCTCGCCCCGCTGCTGGCCGGCCGGGTGGACGGGCCGACGCGCGAGCGGGCGGCGCGGTTGCTCGACCTCACCGGCGCCGCTGGGGTCGCCGGCCCGGTGCGCAGGCTGTCAGGTGAGCAGCAGTGGCGGATCATGATCGCCCGTGCGCTCGTGTCGTCACCGCGCCTGGTGCTCGCCGAGGATCCTGCGTCGAGCCTGGACGCGCAGGCCGCGGCCCGCGTCCTTGACGTGCTGACGGACACACACGCGACGTTCGGGTTCACGCTCGTGCTCGCCGCCGGCCGGCTGTCCACCGCCATCCGCTGCCAGCGGCAGGTCAGCCTGGTCAACGGCGCCGTGGTCGAGGACGAGATGACCAGCGGCGATGACCCGTGGACGCGAAATCGCATCGACCGGATCGGATGAGGTGCGGTGCGGCTGGCAATGAACTACCGTCGCTCGCCGCGATGGTGGCTGAACGTGTCCTGCGCGGGCATCTCCGTCGCCATGGCGTTCGCCGTGCTCGTGATCAGCGACGCCGCCCCGGCGTCAGTGCGGATCACGGGCGGCGTTCCTGGCACCGGCGCGGCGCGTTCCTACGATCTCCTCGTCCGCGGGCCGCAGGCGCCCGCGGCCGGCCCGGGCCGCTCGGCGGCCAGCGCGGCCGACCTGACCACGCTCTCCGGCGGCATCACGCTGGCACAGTACGACGCGATCCGCCGGCTGCCCGGAGTCGAGGTCGCCGCGCCGATGACGATGGTGGGTTACGTCCCCCTCACGGTCAGCGTGCCGGTCGAGGTCCCGGTGTCCGCGATCCCTCGGACACCGGGCCCGGTCACCCTCACCGTCCGGCTGCGCTACGACAACGGACTGTCCACCGTTACCTGGGATGACGTCACCACGGCCTATCCGGTCCCGCGGAACGGCCGGCCGCCGGCCATGGTGTCCGTCCCGGTCAGCTGGACGTTCCAGTTGCCGCTCGTCGCCGTCGACCCCGTCGCGGAGGCCCGGCTGCTGCACCTGAACGCCGCCGTCACCAGCGGCAGCTACCTGCCCGCCGCGGCCACGCGAACCGGGCAAGTGCCGCTGCTCATCGCGGGATCGATCGCCGACGGCGAGGTCGCGGACATCAGCCTCGATCCGGCCGCGGGCGGTACGGCCAGCGCCGCGCCCACGCTGACGGCCGCAACCGCCTACTCCGCGCTTGTGCGTGACGCCGAGCGCGAAGCCGGGGCCGTTCGGATGTACTGGACGGCGACACCGGTCAGCTACGCGAAAGCGGCGGACGGCGGGCTGGTGCCGCAGCCGGTCGCCGTTGACCTTGCGGCGGTGTGGGGCGGGCCGTACGAGTGGGCGGGGGCGCCGGCCGACGCGGGCGTGCTCGACGTCCCCTTCCGGTCGCTGACCGAGCACAGCGCGCTCGGCGCCGGAGTGGCGGTGCGTGCCGTGGGCGTCTTCGACCCGGCCAAGATCGCCAGCGCGCCGGCCACCCCGTCGCCGTACGTTCCCGAACTGCTCACCGGAGCGGACGCCCGCTCTCGGCAGTTGCTCGGCGGACGCCCGCTCACGGCGGACGGCGATCCGGGCGGCTATCCGGGCGCGGCTGCCTCCCTCGTCATGCCGCTGGCCGATCTCGGCGCCTTGACCAGCGGCTTCGCGGGAGCGGATCGCGCCGCCCCGATAGGCGTCATCCGCGTTCGGGTGGCCGGCGCGGCCGGCGACGACGCCGCGAGCAGGGAGCGGATCCGGGTTGTCGCCCAGGAGATCGTCCGCGCGACTGGCCTGCAGGTCTACGCCGTGCTGTCAGCGACGGCCACGACCCGGGTGATCGACCTGCCCGCCGGGCTGCATGGTCGTCCGCCGCTGCGCGTCGACGAGGAATGGTACCGCGACGACACCCGCACGACCGTGCAGGCGGGCACGGACGCGCACAGCATCTCGCTGTCCGAGCTTGACCTGCTTGCCGGTCAGGCGGCCATCGCCTGGGGCATCTGGCGGATGGCGCTCGCACGGCGCGGGGAACTGACGACGCTGCGCGCGCTTGGCTGGCGGCGCAGGCAGGTGGGCGAGCAGCTGCTCGCGGAGTTCGCGCTGACCGCGATGGTGGCGGGGTTGCTGGCGGTGCTTGCGGTCTACGCGGTCGGCACGGTGCTCGCCGGCCGGCCGGGATGGGTGTGGCTGTTGCTGAGCATTCCCGCGGCGATCGCCATGATTCTCGCCGCGGCGTGGTGGCCGCTGCTGCGTGCGACGACCAGGACCCTGGCGGGGTCGCTGCGCCTTGACCGATTGCGGCGGCCGCGACGGCGGTCGCGGCCGCCGTCGGGGGAGACGGTGACGGCGTCGGCCGGGAAGTTGCTGCGCACGCCCTCGCGCACGCTGCTCGGCGGGTTCGTGATCGCCCTTGCCTGCGCGGCCCTGAGCCTGGAACTCGCCGCGCGATGGGCCTTCCACGGCGCGGCGCAGTCCTGGGCAGGGCGCTCGGTCTCCTGGGAGGGCACGGTCGTGGACGTGGCCGCCGTGCTGGTCATCGTGACGATGGCCACGGTCACGGTGGCCGACCTGGACTGGGTTACCGCGCGCGAGCGGGCGGCCGAGTTGCGCACGCTGCGCGCCATCGGCTGGTCGTCGCGGGACGTGACCCGGCTGACGCTTGTGAACGCGGTGCGGCTCGGCCTGGCGGGCGGACTGACTGCGGCCGCAGCAGACCTCCTTGGGGGCCTGGCGGTGTCCGGCTCGGCGCCGCTGCGGCTGATCGCGGTGGCCGGGGTGGCGGCCGCCGCCGGCGTCACGATGAGCCTGCTCGCGGCGGGCATTTCGGCTGCATTGGGCGGGTCGCGACCTTGGGAAGAAATTAACTGTTCACCTATGGTTCGTCCCTTCTTTTCGTATGGCACTGGGGCTGATGATTGAATCGAGCCCGTTAGTCAGGTACCAAGGTACCTAGTAGTGGGGCTTGCCAGGCCTGAAGAGGGGGACCGTTCCGTGGTCAGCGACGACTCGTCCGGCAACGGCGCGTCGGCATTCGAACACCTGCTGGACTCCACCACAGAAGCTGATAACCAAAACAGGGTCAACGGACCCGGGCCTGGGCCGCGCAAGCGGAGCCTCAAGACCAAGCTGACCCTTTCCGACCTGATCTTCCGCGTGATCGCCCGGGCCGGCGGATCGGTAGTGCTGATTCTGATGATCATGGTCGGCACGTTCCTCGGTTACCGCGCCGCGCAGGCGCTGCGGGTGGCCGGCTGGTCATTCTTCACCACCCAGCAATGGAACCCCGACGGCGGCGCCTTCGGCATTGAAGCGCTCATCGTCGGCACGTTCCTCATCGCCACGGTCGCGATCGTGGTCGGGGTGCCGCTCTCGCTGGCCACCGCCCTGTACATCTCGGAGTACGCGCCGCAGCGGGTAAAGCGTGTGCTGATCAGCATGATCGACCTGATGGCCGCGGTGCCGAGCGTGATATTCGGGTTGTGGGGCTTCTTCCTCCTGCAGTGGAAGCTCACCACCCTGGCGCGCTGGCTCAGCAGCTGGTTCTACTGGATCCCGCTGTTCCAGGTGAACGGCGTGCAGCGGAACAACCCGCTGACCTCGCCGGACACCTACACGTCCTCGTCGTTCGCCGCGGGCCTCGTCGTGGCGCTGATGATCACGCCGATCATCAGCTCGGTCATGCGCGAGGCGTTCAGCCAGGCGCCGGCCGGCGAACGCGAGGGCGCGTTCGCCCTGGGTGCTACCCGGTGGGGGATGATCAGGGCCGTCGTACTGCCGTTCGGCAAGGGCGCGATGATCGGCGGCACGATGCTCGGCCTGGGCCGGGCGCTCGGCGAGACGCTGGCCGTCACGCTGATCATCTCGCCGGTCTACGCCCTCCAGCTGCACATCCTGCAGCATGGCACCAGCTCCATCTCCGCCCTGATCGCGCTGAATTACCAGGAAACGTCCCAATTCGGGATCAGCGCGCTGTTCGCGGCGGGTCTGGCGCTGTTCGTGGTGACCCTGCTTGTCAACTTCATCGCCGCGCAGATCGTGGCTAGATCCCGGTCCGGCGCGCAGAGCGAGGCGTGAGCCGATGACCGCAGTCGAATCAGCATCGGCGCCCGTGTCACCAGTGCCGGGCGAACCCGGCGCCGAGTCGGTGACGCCGGCGACCACGCTGCCGTCCCGTCCGGCGCGGCGGCGCGCGCCGCAGCCCCGCCCGCTCACCATGATCCGTGCCGGCGACGTCTTGTCCATGGTCGGGGCCCTGCTCGGCGCGCTGGCCACCACCGGCGTGCTCTGGCAGGAGATTTCCCCGTTCTCCGGGATCCTCGGCTTCGTGGTCGTGACCTGGCTGCTGTTCGTGTTCTACTACGCGATCCTCATGTCCTTCGACGAGGACCGACCGACCGTGCGAGACCGGTTGTGCGCGGTCGTGGTGCAATCGCTCGGCGCGCTGGTAGCCATCGCGCTGATTTACATCATCGGCTATACGTTCTACCGCGCCTGGCCGGCCCTGCACCACCTCAACTTCTACACTCAGGACCAGCGGAAGGGCGGTCCGACACATCCGCTGACCCAGGGCGGGGCGCTGCACGCGGTCGTCGGCACGCTGATAGAACTCGGCATTTCGATGGGTATCGCCGTGCCGCTCGGGTTGCTCGCGGCGGTGTTCATGAACGAGGTGCCGGGACCGTACGCACGTTTTGTTCGCACCGTGGTCGATGCGATGACCGCCATGCCGGATGTCCTGGCGGGATTGTTCATCTACGCCACGCTGATCATTAGTCTCGGCCTCGGGTATTGCGGGCTCGCGGCCGGGGTCGCGCTCGCGGTGACCGCGATGCCGATCGTGTGCCGGGCCGCCGACGTAGTGCTGCGGCTGGTGCCGGGCGGGCTCACCGAGGCCTCCTACGCGCTCGGGGCCGGCCAGTGGCGCACGGTCAGGTACGTGACGCTGCCGACGGCCAGGTCCGGGCTGGCCACGGCCGTAATCCTCGGCGCGGCCCGGGCGGTCGGCGAGACCGCCCCGGTGCTGCTGACCGCCGGCGAGACCGACTTCATCAACTTCAACCCCAAGCACGGGCCGATGATGTCGCTTCCGCTGATGGCGTACAGCTCGGTGCTCCAGGAAGCACAACACGTCGAGATCGCCCGCGGCTTCGGGGCGGCCGCGCTGCTGCTCGTCCTCGTCTTGCTGCTGTTCGCGACGGCCAGGAGGATCGGCGGTCGCGGCGCGGGACAGCTTACGCCGGCGCAGCGGCGCCGGCGTGCGGCGGCCTCCCGGCATGACCTCGCTCGCTTCCAACGGCGGTTGCAGGCAGCCGAGGCGGCCTGGGCGGCCCAGGCCGGGCAGCCGGAACGACAGGGGCGGTACGGAAGTGAAAGGTAACGCGATTAACGCGATCAAGACGCCGCGGCGGGTGCGTACGCCACGCGTGAAGCGGATGCTGCGGCTGATGTCGCTGGTTATGAGCATGCTCGCCGCGCTCGGCGCCTTCGAACTCGCGGCGATCCAGCCGTCCTCGGCAGCGGCCGCTGAGCTGGTGCCGATCGTCGGCGCGGGCTCGAGCTGGGTTTACCCGGCGATGCACGCGTGGATCGACGATGTCCAGCAGTACGGCATCACGGTCAGCTACACCGCGAATGGCTCGAGCGCGGGGCGCAACGCCTTCAAGGCGGGCCTGGCGGACTACGGCGCTTCCGAGATCCCCTACGGGGTGCAGGACGGCAGCAACTACGACCCGCCGCCCAGCCGCGGCTACGCCTACATACCGGACGCGGCCGGCGGCACGACGTTCATGTACAACCTGGAGATCGCCGGCAAGCGTGTGACCGATCTGCGGTTGTCGGGGGCGGTCATCGCCGGCATCTTCACCAACCAGATCACCATGTGGAACGACCCGCGGATCAAGGCCGACAACCCGGACCTGAACCTGCCGGGGATCCAGATCACCCCGGTCGTCCGATCGGACGGCTCCGGCGCGACCGCGGACTTCACGCAGTGGATGATCGCCACTGAAGGCAAGTACTGGACCGCGTACTGCGCGGCGGTCGGCCGCACTCCCTGCACGCAGACCTCTACCTACCCGGTCGAGCCTGGTACGGCGATGATCGGTACGCCCGGTGACTCCGGGGTGGCCGGCTACGTGTCCTCAGCCGGGTCGGACGGGGCGATCGGCTACGTGGAGTACTCCTACGCGCTTGAGACCGGCTTCCCGGTCGCCAAGGTGCTCAACGCGGCCGGCTACTACACCGAGCCGACCCCCGGCCACGTCGCGGTATCCCTGCTCGCGGCCCAGCTCAACCTCAACCAGAATTCCCCCACGTACCTGACGGAGAACCTGTCCAAGGTCTACAACGACCCGGACCCGCGCACCTATGAGCTCTCGGCGTACTCCTACATGATCATTCCGACCGACCTGACCAACAACATGACGACCAACAAGGGGTACACGCTCGGCCAGTTCGGCTCCTTCCTGCTCTGCGCTGGCCAGTCCCAGGTGGACGTCCTCGGCTACTCCGCGCTGCCGATCGACCTCGTGGAGCGCGGCTTCGACCAGCTGCGAAGGATACCGGGCAGCACGGTGCCTGCGACCGACACCGCTGCCATCGCGAAGTGCCACAACCCCACGTTCTCCACCAACGGCACCAACACCCTGGCCGTCACCGACCCGTACCCGCCAAAGTGCGACAAGCAGGGAGCTACTCAGTGCACCACGCCGACCGGCGGCGCCGGCGGCGGCAACGGTGGCGGTAACAACGGCGGCGGTGGCAATAACGGCGGCGGGAACAACAACGGCGGCGGGAACAACAACGGCGGCGGGAACAACAACGGCGGGAACAACAATAACGGCGGCGGGAACAACAGCGGCGGAAACGGCGCGCACGCAACTCCCGGCAGCACCACGAGCAGCAGCAGCAACACCACCGCCGGCGGCGGCAGTACCACCAGCAATGGGCAGACCTGCGACCCCAACACCGGAATATGCACGCCAGCGGGCGGATCGACCACCGGATCCAGCGTGACGACAACCGGGAACGGATCAGCCGCCGGCTCTGCCACGCAAAATCCCATCCCGATCACGCTGGCGGCAAGCAACGGCGACGGCATGGAGGTCGCCCTGATGGCGCTGGCGGCGGGCCTGCTCTTCTGCTTGGGCATCACGCCGCCGCTCATGGCGCAGGCAAGCCGACGCCGCCGGCAACGACGCGGCTACGACGACTCGGACTGGCCGGGAGACACGCGATGACCGGCAAGGCCGTGCGGCCGGCCCGCGTCCGCCGCATGCTGGCCGCCGTGCGGTGGGGCGGCGCGGTCACCGCCGCCGTCGCCCTCGCCGCGCTGATTGCGATCACCCCGCCCGGCACGGCCCGGGCGGCCTCGAGCGACAGCTACAACCAGATGACCGGCGTCGGCACGACTGCTTCGGCGGTCACGGTCAACTGGACGCAAGGCCTGCTGAACGCGCAGAACCAGCCGATCACCGCGCCCGGCAGCGAGCTGGCCCCCAACGCGGACCGGATGAACGGGACCGGTCAGCTGTCGTTCATGTACAGCGACTTCAAGAACTTGCAGGTCACGGTCAGCCAGACCCAGGACATCACGCACCAGGGCATCACCGTCAAGTGGACGGGCGGGGTGCAGACCGCCAAGACGATCAGCCCCCAGACGAACTTCCTGCAGATGATGGAGTGTTACGGCGACTCCAGCACCGGTCCCAGCCCGGAGGACTGCGAGTACGGGAGCGCAGGCATGCTGGGAACCGGGGCAGCCAACCCCCAGATAGGCACCCGGACGGGCTGGCTGTGCCCCGCCGGTAGCTCGCCCAGTACGGAAACCCCGCCAGTGGGCCAGTCCGGCGACCCGGGATGGGGCTGTGACACATTCGAGCCGACCTCGGAGAACCCGGGGCACTGCGACCCGGCAGCGCCGCCAGGAAACACGTGCAAGGACGGCATCTTCGCGATCCCCTTCGTGCCGGTCGACGACCCGACGCACCCGATCTACCAGCAGCAGGACCTGCCTACGTACTTCAGCGAGTTCGACACCAACGAGGTGCAGGAGGCGATTACCAGCAAGGGTGGGAGCGGGCAGCAGCAGTTCGAGACCCTGACGAAGGTCCAGGCGCCCGGGCTTGGCTGCGGCGGGCTGGAGAGCGACGGTCAGCCGAGGAACTGCTGGCTGGTCATCGTGCCGCGCGGCACGTTCGAGCCGAACGGGTACGCGCCGCACGGATTCTCGGCTCCCGACGGATACATCATGACGTCGCCGCTGAGCGCGTCGAACTGGGCGCAGCGCATCCAGATCCACCTCAGCTATGCACCGGTCGGGACCCCGTGCCCCCCCACCGTGCTCCCGGACCTGGTGGTGGGCACTCAGCTGATCTCCAGGGCCATGTCGTCCTGGGAGTTCGCGCTGAACCAGGCCGCCAAGTGCAACCGGGTCTACAGCTTCACCGCGACAACGGAAAGCGCGTCCACGCAACAGCTGTCGAGCTCGCAGGTCGGAAACGCGGGGATGGCGTTCACCACGATCCCGATTGGCAGCGAGGCCACCCGATATCCCGGCGGGCACCCGCCCAGCCTGCCGCCGATCCTTTACGCGCCCGTCGCGGTGACCGCCCTCGACTTCGGGTTCAACATCAACGAGGGCACCGGCTACGACACCACGCCGGTCAACCTCACCCCCCGGCTGCTGGCCAAGGCCGTCACCCAGGTGTACCGCACGGACCTGCCGGACTACGTGGGCGGCGACCCCACTCACCCCGGCCCTAAGTGGTCGCAGCAGAACCCCGGTAACTTCACCCAGGACCCGGCCTTCCAGAAGATCAACACCGCGGTCACCCCGTATGTCTTGTCAGCCATCCCGGTCGCCCCGTTGCTCACCCTGGACCACTCGGCGCTCAACCAGCAGGTCTGGCAGTGGATGCAGTCTGACTCCTCGGTCGGCTCCTGGCTTGACGGCACGCCAGACAAGTCGGACCCGGTAACGGTTGATCCCGACTATGTGCCGCTCAAGCTGGGCAAGACGCCGGCACCGGACTCCTGGCCACGCGCATACACGGGCAAGCTTGACCTGGGGCCGTGCCCAATCACGGAATGCACTGGCGAGGACCCAAAGCACCCGAAAGAAATAATACTGCTCACCGCGGACCTGCTGCCAGAAGAGCCGGACTTCGACACCGCTGCAGCGCAGGTATTGGCCGCGAATGACCCGACGGAGACGGGGGCGTCGTGGAGCGGCGCGAATAAGGCGCCGGACGGCACCAGCGGCTGGTGGGCCCCGAATGGTCCGCAGCCGGTCGGGCAGATCTTCATGTGGACGCTGAGCGACATGCCGGATCTGGCCGCCTACGGCCTCATCGGCGCGGCCATGTGCGACCCGACGGGCAAGACCTGTGTCGCCCCCAGCATCGACAGCGTGACCAAGGCGCTCAACTCCGCCACCACAGACAACAAGGGCCTGCTGCAGATCGACCCGGCCAAGGTCCCAGCGGGCGGTTACCCGCTCGTCGATGTCGTCTATGCCGCGGTGTCCACCAAACAAAGTGCCGCCGCCCTCGACGACTACGCGAACCTCATCAAGTACGCCGCAGGCGGGGGCCAGCAAACCGGCTCCAGCCCTGGTGACCTGCCACCTGGCTACCTGCCGCTGCCGGCCAGCCTCCAGGCGAAGGCCACGGCGGTCGTGAAGCAGCTGCAGGCCCTCGCCAATCCACACCCGACCCACTCACCGACCCCGACTCACTCCGCGACCGCGACCAGCTCGGCGACCGCCACGCAGTCCGCCTCTCCGACGGCCACCACCTCGCCGAACCCGACCGCGTCCGGCACGACGCCAACCCCGACCGTGGGCGCTTCCGCCACACCCACGAGCACCGCAGGCGCCGGCGGCACAACTTCCAGTTCACCGTCGGCTCAGGGTCCCGTGATCCTCGCGCCGTCGGCGGAGCTGGCCGGCGGCACCACCCCGGAAAATTCGCCCGGCCCGATCCGCTGGGCGCTCATCGCCGTGCTCATCATCGGCGCGGCCGGGGCGCTCGGCGGCACCGTGCTGCGTTCCGCCCGGATGCCGCAGCGGCGTCAGCGGGGCCGGACATGAGCGCGCAGGGAGCGGGGTGCCGTCGGCCGGTCCCGGTGGCCGGCGGCACCCCGTCACAAAAAGGCTTGGCCGGCGAAGTGCGAGTTCGCCGGCCAAGGTCCACCCAGCCCGACCAGTTCAACACTTCGGGCGACAGCTGGGCGTCGCCACCAGGCTACGCCCTGATGGAAGGGAAGGGGAAAACCCTAAATGCGACTAAAACCCTCTAAATCGCTGCG
>Ga0187807_1000199_pt1 | contig 17970 bp, 13 predicted proteins | sample NC_wetland_sal_i_4_FD_132432 | JGI IMG/M metagenome (GOLD analysis project Ga0187807, IMG submission 132432) | Wetland sediment microbial communities from Neuse River Estuary, North Carolina, USA - ASW_2 | ecosystem: Environmental > Aquatic > Freshwater > Wetlands > Sediment | place: USA: North...
CAAGGGCACGTACGACCCGTGGCTGGCGTCCGCGCCCGGCACGTGGAGCGGCAACACCTACACGGTCACCGTCCGCTCGGGCATCACGTGGAGCGACGGCACGCCGTTCACCGGCGCCGACGTCGCCTACTCGATCAACCTGGCCAGGACCAACGCCGCCGACCCGTACGCGGCCAACGTGGCGACGGTCGCCAACGCCACGGCTAGCGGCAACACCGTCACCGTCACGTTCAAGAGCACGCCGGGTTACACCGAGTGGCAGGGCTTCCTGTGGCGCGCGCCGATCCTGCCGCAGCACATCTGGTCGAAGCTGTCCGCGTCACAGCAGATCACCGGCGCGAACAACAACCCGGTCGGCACCGGCCCGATGACGCTGGCCTCCTACAACTCGCAGGAGGTCGCCTACCAGACCAGGTCTAACTGGTGGGCCACCAGCGCGCTCGGCCTGAGCTTCAAGTTCAAGTACCTGGTCGACGTCGTGAACGGCTCCAACAACCAGGAGCTCGGCGCGCTGACGGCAGGCGACGTGGACTGGAGCAACAACTTCCTGCCCGGCATCAACAACCTGATGACCGCGCTCAACGGCAACGCCGGCTACGGCTTCAAGACCTACTACCCGTCCAAGCCGTACATGCTGTCGGCGAACACGGTGTGGCTTGAGCCGAATGACAGCGTCGCGCCTATGAACAACGTCAACTTCCGTAAGGCGCTCGCGTACGGGCTCAACCCGGCCGCGATCGCTCAGACGGTGTATGGCGGCATCGCCAGCCCGGCCACGCCGACCGGCCTGCTGCCCAACCTGGCCTCGGCGGGCTTCGTCAGCCAGAGCGTGGTCAGCCAGTATGGGTTCTCCTACAACCCGGCGAAGGCCAAGCAGTTCCTGGCCGCGTCCGGTTACCACGGTCAGGCCATCACCCTTCAGGTGCCGGACGGCTGGACGGACTGGATGCAGGGCATCCAGGTCATCCAGCAGGAGCTGAGCCAGATCGGGATCAACATCCAGCTGATCTACCCGCAGGACCCCGCGCGCAACGCCAACCTGACCAACGGCACCTACGACCTGGCGCTCGACAACAATGCTGGTCTCGACTCCACGCCATGGAGCTACTTCCAGCGGGTGTACCAGCTGCCGATCGAGAAGGCTCAGACGTCACAGGAGAACTGGGAGCGCTACAGCTCGCCAGCGGACTGGGCGCTGGTGCAGCAGGCGGGCTCGACCCCGACGTCCGACACCGCCAAGCTGGACACCATCTACAGCCAGCTGGAGAAGGACTTCCTCCAGCAGCTGCCGGAGATCCCGGTCTGGTACAACGGCGCCTGGTTCCAGGGCAGCACCAAGTACTGGCAGGACTACCCGCAAAGCGGTACCTCCGACCAGAACATGCCGGTCATGTGGGGCGGCTACATCGGCGCGATGACCACGGTCTACGCGCTTGCCAACCTCAAGCCGGTGCCGCAGACCTCGAGCTGACGCTCGCGGTTCTTCAATCGGATTAGTCACTAGCACGGTCCCTAATGCGACCCGCCTTCCGTCCCCGCGCCAGCAGGACGGAAGGCGGGTCGCGGGGCCGTTGAATCACCCCCGGGAGACTGCCCGTGCGGCGCTACCTCACCAGGAAACTGGTCACCTACCTGCTGGCGTTCTTCATCGGCGTCACGCTCGACTGGGGCATCCCGCGCCTGATGCCAGGTGACCCGATCCAGTCCATGCTCGACAGGACCAGCATTCAATCGGCGTCGTACGCGGCGCAGTACAAGCTGTTCGCCCAGCAGTTCGGCACGAACCTGCCGCTGTGGCAGCAGTACCTGAACTACTGGAAGGGCCTGTTCACCGGCAACCTCGGGCTGAGCGTCTGGGACCCGGGGGCACACGTCATCACGCTCGTGCTCCAGGCGTTGCCGTACACGCTGGGGCTGCTCATCCCGGCCATAGTCCTGTCCTACTTCCTGGGTAACAGGCTGGGCGCGGCGGCCGCACGGCGCAAGTGGCTCGACAACTCGGTGCTCCCGGCGGGTTACGTCTTCCAGGCGATCCCGTACGCGTGGCTGGCGCTCGTCGTGCCGTACCTGTTCGGCGTCGTCTGGCACATCTTCCCGACCTCCAGGCCCTATTCCGAGAACCTGCTGCCGGCCTGGAACTGGACGTTCATCTCGTCCCTGCTCGATCACTGGTTCCTGCCGTTCCTCACGCTGTTCATCGTGAGCCTCGGCGGCTGGGCCATCGGCATGCGCAACCTGGTGATCTACGAGCTCGAGAACGACAGCTCGAGGTACATGCGGGCGCTCGGTGCCAACGAGCGCGTGGTGCGCAGGTACGCCTACCGCAACGCGTCGCTGCCGCAGCTTTCCGGGCTCGCGCTGGCGCTCGGCGTGGTCATCGGCGGCAACATCGTGACCGAGATCGCGTTCCAGTACCCGGGCCTCGGGCAGCTGATCTTCAACGCGGCCTCCAACAACGACTACTTCCTGCTCCAGGGCATCTTCATCTTCATCGTCATCGGCGTCCTCGTCGCGAACTTCGTCATCGACCTGGTGTACATCGCCGTGGACCCGCGTACCCGCCTGAGCATGCAGGGGAGCCCAGCATGAGCGAGCCGTTGAGCGAGACGCCGGCATCCACCGAGGGCCCGGATGCGGCGGAAGCGCTGGACCCGGCAATCCCGGTCGCGACAGTCGTCGAGCGCCCGGTCATTGCCGCCCCGATCGCAGGTGCTCTGGCCGGGCTGGGCGGCGGCGCCGTCGCCCCTCGTAAGCGCGGCGACTTCGTGTACTACGGGCTGCGGAACAAGAAGCTGCTCTTCGGCCTCGGGCTTGAGCTGCTGTTCGTGCTTGCCGCGCTCATCGGCCCGGTCATCGCTAAGTACAACCCCAACGCGCTGATCGGCACTTCGCTGTCGAAGCCGAGCGGGACGTACTGGCTCGGCACGGACAACCTCGGCCGCGACATCTTCTCCCAGCTGGTAAACGGCTTGCGGGAGAGCTATCTGGTGGGCGCGCTCGGCGCGACGTCCGCGTCGGTCGTCGGCATGGCGCTCGGCTTCATCGCCGGGTGGCGCGGCGGCCTCCTCGACGAGGTGATCCAGATGTTTACCAACATCCTGGTGATGATCCCGTCGCTGGTACTGCTCATCGTCATCGGCGCCTACCTGCCCAGCCGCTCCGTCTTCTTCGAGGGCGTGTTCATCGGGCTGACGACGTGGCCGTGGGTGGCGCGCGCGGTGCGCGCGCAGACCTTCTCGCTGCGCTCACGCGAGTTCGTCGACATGGCCAAGCTGTCCGGCAAGCGCCCGCTGTCGATCATCGTCAAGGAAATAGCGCCGAACATGGCGTCGTACCTGTTCCTTGTCGTCATCTTGCTGTTCGGCAGCTCGATGCTCCTCGCGGCGAGCTATGACTTCCTCGGCATCGGCCCGACCAACCTCGTGTCGCTCGGCACGATGATGAACAACGCGAACCAGAACGCCGCGCTGTTCTTCCACCTGTGGTGGTGGTTCGTCCCGCCGGGCGTGGTGCTGACCGCAATGGTCGCGGCGCTGCTCATCGCCAACGTGGGCCTAGACGAGGTATTCAACCCGAAACTGAGGGAACAGTGAGCGAGGAACAGCAGTGAGCGTCAGCCTGGAGAACCTCTCGGTCGCCTATCGCAGCCGGCGCGGCGACGTGACCGCAGTCGACAACGTCAGCTTCACGCTCGCCGACGGCGAGATCATGGGCCTGGCGGGGGAGTCCGGGAGCGGGAAGTCCACGCTCGGCAACGCGCTCATCTACCTGGACCAGCGGATGAAGCAGACCGGCGGCAAGGTCACGCTGGACGGCCGGGAACTGCCGATCGCCGACACCAGGGCCATGCGGCCGCTGCGGATGACCGAGGTGTCGCTCGTCCCGCAGTACGCGATGAGTGCCCTGACACCGACCCGCAAGATCGGCAGGCTCACCAGCGACCTGCTCAAGTCGCACAAGGTGCGCAACCGTGACGCGGTGCTCACGGAGATGAACCGGCGGATCGAGCTGATCGGCCTCAAGGAGGACGTGCTCAGCAAGTACTCCTTCGAGCTGTCCGGCGGCATGCGGCAGCGGGTGACGATCATCTTGTCCACACTGCTGAACCCGTCGCTGCTGATCGCCGACGAGGTCACCTCCGCGCTCGACGTCTCCACGCAGCGCGCGGTGGGGGAGATGCTGGTCGAGTTCCGCGACCGCGGGTACGTCAAGAGCCTCATCGCGATCACCCACGACCTGGCGATCCTGGCGCAGATCGCCGACTCCATCACGATCATGTACGCGGGCAGGCTGGCAGAAAAAGCAGCGACAGACACGATCGTGAACGAGCCGCTGCACCCCTACACCCAGGCGCTGATCGCATCACTGCCCGAGGTCGGGGTGCGGCACGACACGACGACCCTGACCGGCATTCCCGGCCGCCCGCCGTCGCTCGCCAACCCGCCGGCCGGGTGCCGGTTCCGTGACAGGTGCCCGTTCGCGTTCGCCAAGTGCACGGAAACCCCGCCGTTCGAAGAGGTTAAGCCGGGGCACTACGTCGCATGCTGGAAGGTTAGCCAGGAGGCAGCTAAGTGAGCGTGCTCAAGGTCGATCAAGTCTCCAAGCTCTTCCGCGCCACCAGCAGGAGCGGCGCGTTGACGCCGGCGCTGCGCAAAGTCAGCTTCGAACTGAAGCCGGGCGAGGTCATCTCGCTGATCGGGGAGAGCGGCAGCGGGAAGACGACGATCGGCAAGATCATCCTGCGGCTGGTGGAGCCCACCAGCGGCACGGTGACCTTCGACGGGAAGGACATCAGCACGTACTCCCCGCGCGGGCTGCGCGACTACTACCGGCACGTGCAGGGCGTCTTCCAGGATCCGTTCAGCTCCTACAATCCGATCTACCGGGCGGACCGGGTGTTCGACCTGGTGCGGGACGTGTACTTCGCGCACGTCTCGGACAGAGACTGGAACGCCAAGATCGAGGCGGCGCTCCACGCGGTCACGCTCAACCCCGGTGACGTGCTCGGCAAGTACCCGCACCAGCTCTCCGGGGGCCAGCAGCAGCGGCTGCTCATCGCTCGCGCGCTGCTGCTCGACGTCAAGGTCCTCGTGGCCGACGAGATCATCAGCATGCTCGACGCCTCCACCCGGGTCGACGTGCTCAACCTGCTCGTGAAGCTCAAGCGGGCCGGGCTCGCGATCCTGTTCGTCACCCATGACCTGTCGCTCGGCAACTACGTGAGCGACCGGACGATCATCTTGCGGCACGGCGCGATCGTTGAGATGGGCGCGACGGAGAAGGTGTTCGGCAACCCGCAGCACGACTACACCCGGATGCTGCTCACCGCCGTGCCCGAGCTGCACAAGAAGTGGCAGCACACCCCGCTCGGCCCGGTAGCGGTCTCGGCCAACGGATCGGCCGTAGCCACGGACGTCATCGAGTCCATGCCGAACGGTTCCGTTGTCCCCGCCCTGGCGCACATCAGCATGTTGGACGAGCTGAGCCACGCCGAACAGGTGGTCAAGCGCGATGTACGCGCCTTTTTGGGCGGGACGCGGGCCGCGAGCACCAAGTCCTCTTCGGTCGCGGTCGCCCTCGAGCCGCCCGCGCTTAACGAGTTCGAGCCCGATCATCTGGTCGCCGAACCGGAGTAGCAGTCGCGTTGGCTACTGGGTTCGGTGTCCGGTAGACTGCATCGGCGCGGTACGGAAGATCGTTCGCGTGCCCTTGGGGTATGGGGTAATTGGCAGCCCGACAGGTTCTGGCCCTGTTAGTCTAGGTTCGAGTCCTGGTACCCCAGCTTTTGCCGTGGCACGGATGCCCTAGTGTGGCGTCCGTGTCACGTTTGCGTTGTCCCCGCGCCCGCCGGTTTCTCCGCGCGGGTGCGCCGTGCTGATCCAGGCGTGCCTCAACGGCGGCACCAATCGCGACGAGCACCCGGCCGTTCCGCTCACGCCCGCCGAACTCGCCGCCGAGGCACGCGCCGCGCACCTCGCCGGAGCCGAGGCGCTGCACCTGCATCCGCGCGACCCGGCCGGGGCGCAGACTCTCGAGGCCGGGCACGTGCTCGCCGCGGTGGCCGCCGTGCGGGCCGCCACTGGCCTGCCGGCCGGGGTGACGACCGGGATCTGGACCGTCGACGGGGACGTGGCGCGCCGGCTGTCCCTGGTCGCGGACTGGTCCGGGCCCGACCGCCCGGACTACGCCTCGATCAACGTGAACGAGCCGGGCACCGAGAACCTGGCCGACCTGCTCACCAGCCTGGGAATCGGGATCGAGGCGGGCGTGTGGACGGCGCAGGACGCGCGACTGCTCGCCGCGAGCACCTTCGGCCGCCGGGTGATCAGGGTGCTCATCGAACCGGTAGACCGGACGCCCGCCGCGGCCGTCGCCACGGCCGCCGCCTGCGCGGCGGAACTGGCCAGGGGCGGGATCATGGCGCCTCAGGTGCACCACGGCTACGGGCTGGCCACCTATGACGTGCTCAGGGCGGCGGTCGCGATGGGCGCCGACGTCCGGATCGGGCTCGAGGACACCACAGTGCTGCCGGACGGCACCACCGCCGCGGGCAACGGCGACCTGGTGGCGGCGGCGGTACGCCTGGTGCGGGGATCCTGAGGAGCGCCCGTGTTGGCTGCACTCGCCCGCAAGCGGTAAGGTGAACACCGCGCCTGCCGCCAGGATGCTCGGCCCCGTCGTCTAGAGGCCTAGGACGCCGCCCTCTCAAGGCGGTAACGCCGGTTCGAATCCGGTCGGGGCTACGATGACGAAATGCCAGGTCAGTTGACCTGGCATTTCGCATTCCCGCTGTTTCCATTGCTGTCTAGTTATGCTAGACACCATGGCAGTCGACGCGGAGCTGCTCAAGGCGGCACGGAACGCGCAAGCGCGCCTCGTGGACGCCGACCGGGCAGCCGACATCGCGCGCGCGGAGTTCCGCCACGCGGTCCGCCGCCTGCATCTGGCGGGGGGCTCGCTGCGCGAGATCGCCGAGGCGCTCGGCCTCAGCCATCAGCGGGTGCACCAGATCGTCGAGGAGGCGGACGGCGGGCGGGGTTGGCGCAGCTTCACCCGCCGCGGCGTCGGCAGGCCCGGCGACGTGCCGGGCTGCTCCTTCTGCGGCAAGGCCCAGAAGCAGGTCAGGAAGCTTATCGCGGGACCCCATGCCTGTATATGCGACCAGTGCGTTGCCACGGCGGACCAGGTGATCGCGACCGGCGACACAGTCGCGACCGCGCTGTCCGCGGTCAAGCCGATCGGTGCGGACCTGGCCGCGGTCAAGTGCGGCTTCTGCGGCAAGACCCGCCAGCAGGTGTCCGGGATCGCGGCAGCCGCACACGGCACGATCTGCACCGAGTGCCTGCTGCTCTGCCACGAGATCATCGCCGAAGAACTCGCCTAGCCGCCCAGGGAACTTCCGTGATCATGGGATGCGGGTCGGTGATCGAGCAGCGTCTCCGGCAGGCCGAACCGCTGCTGGAGACCTTGGTCGAGAAAGCGGGCGACGGCGGCGATGTGATCACGAGCCAGGGTGAGCACGATCATCCCCTGCGCGCGCGGGATCGGGTCCTGGGCATCTGTGGTGTAGCACCAGAAGGCTGGCTGGCCGTTCGCCCGGGTGGCGACGAGGCGGAACCGGCGGGTGCCCCCGCGGAACACGAGGACGGAAAGCAGGAGCGCGGCGGCGGCACGGCCGCGGAAGGCTTGCGGCCAGGGCGGCATCGTGAGCCAGGTGTCGTCGGTCAGCATGGCTATCAGCGCGTCGACGTCACCGGTTTCGAAGGCGTCGGTAAACCGGGCGAGCATTTCACGCTCGGCCGCCGAGCCCGGCAGCGGCATCTGGTTGAACCCGCCGGTAGGCACGAGAGCGGCGAGACCGGCCCGCGCCCGTCGCAGCGAGCTGTTGACCGAATCGAGGCTGCACCCGAGCAGGTCGGCCGTCTCGGCCGCACGGTAGCCCAGCACATCCCGCAGCACGAGGGTGGCCCGCTGCCGGGGCGGAAGGTGCTGCAGGGCGGTCACGAAGGCGAGCGAGATGGATTCCCTCTCCTCGTAGCGTGCCTCGGGTCCGGGCGATGAGTCGGGCAGTTCGGCGAGCAGCATGTCCGGGAAGGGCTCGAGCCAGGTCGGCTCGCTGTCCTTCGCGGGCGCGGGCATCGGCGGCAGTTGACCTGGCGCGGGCTGGCCCTGCGGTCCGGACGGCGCGATTCTGCGGCCGCTGCCGCGCAGCGCGTTGAGGCACTGGTTGGTCGCGATGCGGTACAGCCAGAAGCGCAGCGACGCCCGTCCTTCGAAGCGCCCGATACCGCGCCAGGCGGCGAGCATCGTCTCCTGCAGCACGTCCTCCGCGTCCTGCACCGAGCCGAGAATCCGGTAGCAGTGCACGTGAAGCTCGCGCCGGAATGGCTCTGTGAGCTCGCCGAACGCCTCCCCGTCTCCGGACTGTGCCCTGGCGAGCAACTCACCGATGGCCTGCATTTGCTCGGTCAACTTCCGCCCCCGCCTACTCAACTACATCGCTTCTCAAAAGGAAGACCGTCGCACGACCATTTTTCGTGACATCTCGTGTCTCAATCAACAGCGACGGCAGCGACGGCGGGAAGACTCAAAGCGGCGTGCCGCGCGTGCGGCCGGTCCGGGGGGTGGGAGTGGGACCGGCCCGACCGCGGCGCGAACGCTGGCCTCGCCGCCGCTGCCGTCGCGGGCTGTCATTCATGCCGCCGGCCCGTGCGCAGACCCCTCGGGAGCGGCTGGCGTGACAGGCGGAAACAGAAGTTCCCAATGTCTGTTGTGAATAGTTGATTTTGTCGCCGCAAACCCCTTGCATACGTCAACTTAACCGTATAAGTAACAGAAGTGTTACGTCAAAGTCGACCAGCAAGGAGCAGTCATATGGCGTTTCGGCTACGACCGTCGCTGCTAAGACAGTCTCGGCTACGACAAAGGCGGGCGCTGTACGCGGGCGCCTGTACGGCACTGGCGGTCCTGGCGGCTGTGGCCGCGACAGCGGCGGCGCCGGTCGCCGCGAGCGCGGACACCGGCCCGGTCCTGCTGTCCGCTGCCCCCCTCGGGCTCAACACCGCGCCGTGGGATTACGTCTACGCGGCCAACGTGTCCGCCGGCGGCGGGGTGGACGTCATCCAGCCGCTCTTGCAGGCGGCCGACATCACGATGCTGCGATACGGCGGCGGCTCCTATGCCGACTACTACGACTTCCAGACGAACACCAACATCCAGAACTGCCTGCCGGACGACGCGACGGCGTCCTTCACGTCAAGCTGCTCGTCCTCGGACTCTCTGGACTTCAGCCAGTTCTCCCAGCAAGCCAGGGCGGTCGGCGCCAAGAGCTTCGTGACGGTCAACTACGGCTCGGGCACGCCCGCCGAAGCCGCCGCGTGGGTCACGCAAGCCAAGGACACGCCAGGCCAGCAGGTCGCGCTGTGGGAGGTCGGCAACGAGACCTACGGGTGCTGGGAGGTCGACAACGAACTCGCCGGGCCGCCGGAGAACTTCCAGGGCTACACGCCGAACACCTACAGCGTGATCAACGGCGTGTACGAGAACCCGACCTGCCCGCAGACGACCGAGGGCAACGCGGCCGGGACGCAGACGCTGGCGACGTCCTACGCGGTCAACGCCAGGCAGTTCCTGATCGCCATGAAGGCGGCGGACCCGGCGGCGCGGATCGGGGTCCCGTGGGCATTCGGCAGCGAGGTCCCGGGCGCGTCCGTGCCGGACAACTCCGAATGGAACAACACCGTGCTCGGGACCGACGGCAGGTACGTGAGCTTCGTCGACGCGCACTACTACCCGTTCTTCTTCGGCGGCAGCACGGGCGGCTCTAACCCGACCGACCAGCAGGTGCTGGAGGCGCTGTTCCAGATTCCGTCGCTCTACGGCGAGATCCGGACCGAACTGAACGCCTACGACCCAAGGGCGTCGGTAATCGTCGGCGAGACTGGCGTCTCCAACAACGAGACCACGACGGTCTGCAGCCCGACCGGTGCGCTGTTCGCCGCCGGTGACGTGCTGTCCTGGCTCTCCGCGGGCGCGAAGAGCGTCGACTGGTGGGACATGAACAACTACGGCAACACCACCAGCAGCTGCACCAGCCCGGACTACGGGTTCTTCACCTCGTCCTCCCCGCCCGCCGCGGAGACGCCGTACTACGGCTACCTGCTCGCCTCGGTGATAGCCAGGCCGCACGCACTGCTCGGCACGCTGCGCACCTCTGACCCGTCCGACGTGCTGGCCTACCAGGCCCTGCTGCCGGGCGGCAAGTTCGCCGTGGCCTTCATCAACACCAACACGAGCTCCGCGGAGACGGTGACGTTCCGCGCCCCGCTGTTCGGGACGCTGCGAACGTGGAGTTACAGCGCCGGAGACCAGAACTCGACGGATTCCAATATCGTGACCGGAACGGAGTCCGCGGCGTCGCTCGCCGGGGGCATCACGCTGCCCGCCGAGTCGATGACGATCCTCCAGACGCGGTAAAAGCGCGACCCGGAGAGCGCGCCAGCCCGCGGCGGCCAGCGGCCGGTGACAGGCCCTGGCCGGAAAGGCGAAATGCCAGGCCTAGCTGCCTGGCATTTCGCTTTCGTACCGCCGGAGGCGGGCCCGCAGCCAGCGGGCCCGCCCAGAGCCGCTAGGAGGCCCTTTCCCAGGTGACGGAGAACCCGTTGCCGCCGCTGTTCAGCGCGCTGGGCTGCGCCTTCACGGCACCGGAGTTGTCAATCATCGTGATCTCGTCGTCGGTGAACGAGGAGATCGTGCCGGACGTGGAGCCTTCGGTCACGGTCGAGTTGCTGTCCATCCAGGAGGGGCTGAACTGAGCGAGCGGGTAGACGCCGCTGGAGCCGCTCGGTGCCTCGGCGATCCATTCGGCGCTGGTGTTCGCGCAGCTCGAGCATGACTGCGTCGTGGTGAAGCTGTTGGCGGAATGCGTGGAGTCGGTCACGGCGAGCGTGTAGCTCGTGCCGCTGCGCACCACGGACGCCGTGATGCTGTCGCCGGCCGCGAGCGTCTGTCCCACTACCTGGATGGCGTTGGTCGGGTACATCTCCCACCACGTGAACTGGTAGGCGGTCCGGCGGTAGCACTCGATGAGTGTCCCGTCCTGCTCGACCGAACTGCTGGTGTACCCGTCGATGCCGACCCAGAACGCGGCCAGGGAGGTGGTCCGGCTGCTGCACGTCGCCGATGGCTCGGTCCAGCTGGCGGCCACCTTGCTGAACCCGCTGCCGGTGTCGGCGTACCCCGACCAGTTCGTGCTCTGCACGCTGGTCAGGCCGCTGATCTCGTGCCGCGAGTAGCCGGGCATGCGATGGTCGGTGGCGTGCTGCCCGATCATGAGCTGCCTGATCGCGGCCTTGGCCAGGGCCGCCGCCTGCGCCGCGGCGGATGGCTGTGTGCTCGCCCCTGCCGGGGAGCTGAGGCCGCCGATGAGCAGGCCGAGCGCCGGCAGCGTGGCGGCGAGGGAGTAGCGGAGGAACCTGGGGAGACGGTTTGTCATGCGGAACCTCTCGTCTGGTGCGGTCTCGGTGTGACCGCCTGTGCCCAGATGGTAACTTTTGACGTTTTATCGTTCAATAACTTGACAAGAAGTTATTTATCTGCATTACGACCTCCGGATGGGGCGTCCGCGCGTCAAGCTCTTGTGCGGAGAAACTCCGCTGGAAAAGGCGAAGGGGAAATGGCGGCCGGTTTGTGAAAGAGCCAGGCCTGGGGGCTGGTGCCGGCCGTTAGCCACATCCATATTGGGAGGGGACAACCAAGTTGCTGAGATCACTCACCCTGTCCGGGCTTGCCGCGCTTGCCGTCGTGCTCGGCCTGCCTTGTGTCGCGTCATCCGCGGTCGCCGCGCCCGCGAAAGCGGCACATGTTCACTCGCACAGCGCGATCCCGACGCAGCATGAGCTGGCAGGCGTGTCCTGCCTGTCACCGAAGGACTGCATCGCCGTCGGCCTCAATTTGAACGCCTTCAGCCACATGGGCGGCCCGCTGGCCGAGACGTGGAACGGTAAGGCCTGGAAGGCCGCCACCCTGAGCGTGCCCAAGGGTTCGATCGCGGGCCAGCTGCTAGCCGTCAGCTGCAAGCCGGCGGCGTTCTGCGTCGCGGTCGGCCTGACTCTCAATGCCGCTGACACCGGCCTCGCGCTTGCCGAGACCTGGAACGGGAAGACCTGGACACCTAGGACGCTCCCGGCGATTGAGGGCACGACAGGGACCGAGCTGAACGGGGTCTCGTGCGTGACGTCGAAGAGCTGCGTCGCGGTCGGCTTGGCGTTCACCAAGACCAGCGTTCTCGCGATGGCCGAGTCGTGGAACGGCAAGACGTGGACCCCGGCCGCGATTCCCTCGATCAAGGGCGCTTCGACCGCCCTGCTGAATGGGGTGTCGTGCACGTCGGCGGCGCACTGCGTCGCGGCGGGCCTCTACTCCACCCCGAGCGCCACGTTCCCGCTGATCGAATCGTGGAATGGGAAGGCGTGGTCGAGGATGTCGGCGCCGTCACCGGCGGGCGCCGAGAGCGCCAGCCTCGAGGGGGTGTCGTGCGGGTCGGCCAAGTCCTGCGTCGCGGTCGGCGGCTTCCGGATGCACGGGCCCGACGTGACCGGGTTCACCGAGGTGTGGCACGGCAAGAGCTGGGCGGTGGTCAGCGTGCCGTGGCCTAAGTCAGTCTTCGACACGAGCCTGTCCGGCGTGTCCTGCGTGTCGGCGACGGGCTGCGTCGCGGTCGGCAACGAGAATGGCGTCCGCAAGCCGGCCGCCGCGTCCTGGAACGGGAAGCAATGGACGGTGACGGCGGTGGCCTCGCCGCCCGCCGGCAAGATCAGCCTGTTCGACGCCGTCGCCTGCCTGACGGCGGCGAACTGTGTCGCGGCCGGCCATCAGGGCGCCGATATGGCGGACGGGACCGGGCTGTCCGGCTTCTGGAACGGCAAGACCTGGCGGCTGGTGCTGGCAGTCTGAACCCGTAATAACGAACGGGCGGTGGCGCCGGCTGAGCGAGCGGCGCGCCGCCCGTTCGGTGTCTCACGGACGCACAATGGGCCGCCGGCGCGGGGACGGCGCTCGCGCGGCGGCAGTGTATGATCGAGCGCGTGTCACGGTGGTATTGGCGCTTTACGCTGGCTCCGGGTGGAGCCAGGCGTACGCGCGTGCGCTTATCACCGCCCGGAGCCAGCCTAAGACGAGGCGTCCGCGCCCCGTCGAGAAACAGGGCGTAGCTGGCTCCCGGCAGTTGTGGGCGCGGGCTCGCCCGGGAGGAGAATTCCCGATGTCACGCGTCAGGGACACCCGGATCGTCGGCTACGAGCCGCTGTTGTCGCCGGCCGCGCTGCTCGACGAGCTTCCGCTCACGGAGGCGGAAGCAAGCACGGTTGAGCGTACCCGGGCCGAAGTCCGTGCCGTACTCGATGGCGACGACGACCGGCTGCTCGTGGTCACGGGCCCGTGCTCCGTGCACGACCCGAAGGCCGCCCTGGACTACGCCGCCCGCCTGACCGCCCTGCGTGACACCTATGCGGGCGACCTGCTGATCGTGATGCGGGTGTACTTCGAGAAGCCCCGCACCGTGAGCGGCTGGAAGGGCCTGATCAACGACCCCGGCATGGATGACAGCCACGACGTGCACCGCGGGTTGCGCACCGCGCGCCGGCTGCTCATCGACACGCTGAGCCTTGGCATGCCGGTGGGCTGCGAGTGGCTGGACCCGATCACGCCGCAGTACATCGCCGACACCGTGACCTGGGGAGCGATCGGGGCGCGCACGACGGAGAGCCAGGTGCACCGGCAACTCGCGTCCGGCTTGTCGATGCCGGTCGGGTTCAAGAACGGGACGGACGGCGACGTCCAGGTCGCGGTGGACGGGTGCCGCGCGTCAGCGGCCGGGCACACGTTCTTCGGCGTCACGGCCGCGGGAGCCGCAGCGGTGGTGACCACGAGCGGGAACAGCGACACGCACGTGATCTTGCGCGGCGGCCGCAGCGGCCCGAACTACTCGGCCTCGCACGTGGCCAAGGCGCTTGACCTGGTCGCGGCGGCCGGGCTGCCGCGCCGCCTGATGGTGGACGCCAGCCACGGCAACAGCGGCAAGGACTACCGCCGTCAGCCGGCCGTGGCGCAGGCGCTGGCGGACCAGATCGCCGCCGGCGAGCGCGGGGTGTGCGGCGTCATGCTCGAAAGTTTCCTGGTGGCGGGCCGCCAGGAGCCTGGCCGCCCGGCGACGCTGACCTATGGCCAGAGCGTGACCGACGCCTGCATGGACATGGAGATGACGGCCGCCACGCTGGAAGCGCTCGCTGCGTCAGTGTCCCGCCGCCGCCAGTGCTCATCAGAGTTATCCCGAACGAAGCGGGCCGACTCCAGCCCGTCTCTGGCCGCTCGTGGCGGTGCTGTCCTGCCGCGCTGCGGCCCGCCAGGCCGGCTCCCCCCTCCCCGTCGCCGCGGCCGATGTCAGCCTGGCAGGCTCTCGACCGCTCCGTCGGCGAGAGCATTGACTAGCTGGGCGTGGTCTCGCTCGTTCTGATCGGCATAACGGCGGGCGAACTCGCCGATCGCGACGGTGAACTTGGGGCCCTTCCCGATGTAGCCGTCAATAGCGAGCGGGTCACCGGTGCGGGCGTGAGCGCGCGCGAGCGTCTCGCCGCATGCGGTAGCGATCTCGGCGAGCCTGGGGGCGATCAGGTCAGTGGTAGGGATGATCTTCATGTCGCGGAACTGCCGCACGTAGTAGTCCTTGCCGTGCAGTGAGCCCCAGCCGACGAAGATGTCGGTGGCGCTTTGCATCAGCCGCTTGCCGCTGATGACCCGGGCACCGTGGTTGTCGTGGCGGCTGGGCTGGGTGTGGGCCTCGTACACAGACGACCCGGCCTGCTTGGCCTGCAGGAAAAGCGGATCGGCGCCGGTTCGGCCCTCTAGCAGCACCAGGTACACCTGCATCCCGACGCTGCCCACCCCCACGACCTGGCGGACCGCATCGACCACTGTGAACCGGTCGAACAGGCTCCGCCGGTCTTCCTGGAGGGTCAGCCGGTACCCGGCCAGGAGGTGATCGACCAGGTCGGCCTGTTCTTCGTCACTGATCGTGACCCGGACCGGGGGTTCGGTGGTTATCCGCGGGCGCCCGTTCGCCATCATCGTGAGCTTGGCGAACGCGCCGCGGCTCGTTCTGCGCTGCCGCTTTTTCTCGATGTGGATGGAAACCCGCCCGCGATCGGCCGGCTCAAAGTAGTTGATCAGGTTGTCGATGCGCATGCTGTCGTACCAGATGTCCAGTTCAGGCATCGTGGCGTACCGGGCCATGCGCAGGCGGTAGGCCTCAACGCCGGCAGTCATCGCGGCATCGGCCCTCGCGGGCTTGATCCCGTTCTCTCGCGCTGCCACCACAAGACTGGTGGCGAAGCGCTTGATGTCCCACTCGAACGGGCCAGGCAGGGTCTCGTCGAAGTCACGCAGGTCGAATGACAGGTTCCGTTCCGGCGTGGCCCACAGGCCGAAGTTCAGCACGTGCGCGTCGCCGCAGAGCTGCACCAGCAGCCCGCTGTCGGGCTGCGAGGCCAGATCGCCAGCCATGACCGCCGCGGCGCCACGGTAGTAATTCCACGCGGAGGCCGCCATCCGGTGATGCCGGATGGGGACGAGCTCAGGCACCCGGATCTGGTTCTGGGCCAGGATCGTCTCCAGCGCGTCCTGCCTGCGATCGGTTTCTGCCCAATAACCGAGCGCGCCCCGTTGCGTGCTTTTCCTGGCGGCCCGGCCCGATGCCTGTCTCTCGCCGCTCGTTGCCCGCAAGTCATGCAGCATAGAACTTCATTGTGCACGATCCGTCAATGGTCAATTACGGAGTGCGAGCAGGCAGCAATACTTCGCCACCGATCGGCCGGTAGCCCGCGGCCAGTGTCGCCCGCAACGAGTGGCTGTTGCCCGGCGAGACCTGGGCGAAGACCGGCGTGCCCCTGGGCAGCCTGCCCAGCACGGCGGCCGCGAGCGCGCGGCCGAGGCCGCGTCCGCGTGCGGCGGGCTCGACTTCATAGGACACCTCCCAGCGTCCGGCCAGCCCTCGGCCGAGCACCAGGAGCCCCGTGCCATCACTCGTCTGCCATGCGCGCACGTCGTCCCGGTAGCCATGCGCGCGGTGCACCCGCGGATGGGCGCTGCCGTCCACCTCGCTGAGCTCAAGCCCAGTCCCGCGACCGTGACCGCGAGCAGCGAGCACGGCGTCGCTGGCGCCAGCGTGCGCCCCGATCCGGTCCGCCAGGGCGACGAGGAACCGCGCGCCTAGCGGCGCCGAGTAGTCGCCTGGCGGCAACTGCGCCCGGACCCACCCGGACTCGACGGGGGCTATCACGTAGAAGTGCGCTGGGAACGCGACCACCGCGGCTGCCTTGCCTGGCGGGCTCGCATATACCTCGACCAGTCCGTCCGCGGGCGGCGGCCGCCCGTCCGCGGCGGCCTCAAAAACGTCAAGCAGCACCATGCGCTCATCCTGCCGCCGCGACCCCTGCCTCTCGCCCCAACCTCAGCTCAGAAGCATGTGAATGTCCCATTCAGCTCGTGCTGGGCAGCTGAATGGGACATTCATCTCCCGGTTTGTTACGGGACGACGGGCAGGCTCGCCAGGGCGGCGTCGATCCGGTCCTGCGGCAGCTCGAAGTCGGGCATGTCCCCGGCCAGGTACCGCTCGTAGGCGACCATGTCGAAGTGGCCGTGGCCGCACAGGGCGGTGAGGATCACCTTCTCCTCGCCGGACTCCGCGCACCGCTTGGCTTCCTCGACGACGGCCGCGATCGCGTGCGACGGCTCGGGCGCGGGCAGGATGCCCTCGGAGCGGGCGAACGTGACGGCCGCGGCGAAGCACTCCCGCTGCGGCTTGGCGACCGCCTCGAACAGGCCAAGCTCGTAGGCGTGCGAGAGCAGCGGCGACATGCCGTGGTAGCGCAGGCCTCCGGCGTGGACCGGGTCCGGGATGAAGCCGTGGCCGAGGGTGTGCATCTTCAGCAGCGGCGTGAACCCCGCCGTGTCGCCGAAGTCGTACGCGTAGACCCCCCGGGTGAACGACGGGCACGCGGACGGCTCGACCGCGCGGATCACCGGGTTGGCGCGCCCGGCCAGCTTCTCCCGCAGGAACGGCATGAACAGCCCGGAGAAGTTGGACCCGCCGCCGGTGCAGCCGACGATCAGGTCGGGTCCGGACTCGCCGAACGCGGCGAACTGCTTGAGGGCTTCCTCGCCGATGACCGTCTGGTGCATGAGGACGTGGTTCAGCACGCTGCCGAGTGCGTACCTTGTCTCGGCGCTGCCCGCCGCGGCCTCGACCGCCTCGCTGATCGCGATGCCGAGGCTGCCCGGCGAGTCCGGGTCGTCGGCGAGCACCTTCAGGCCCGCGTTGGTGGCACGGGACGGGCTCGGATGCACGGTCGCGCCGTACGTCTCCATGAGCGTGCGGCGGTGCGGCTTCTGGTCGTAGGACGCGCGCACCATCCATATCTCGCAGTCCAGCGCGTACTGCGCGCAGGCGAACGCGAGAGCGCTGCCCCACTGCCCGGCGCCGGTCTCCGTGGTGAGCCGCTTGGTTCCCTCCCGCGAGTTGTAGAAGGCCTGCGGGACCGCGGTGTTCGGCTTGTGCGACCCAGCCGGGGAGACTCCCTCGTACTTGTAGTAGATCCGCGCGGGCGTGTGCAGCACCCGCTCCAGCCGCCGCGCGCGGAACAGCGGCGTCGGCCGCCACAGCCGGTAGACGTCAAGCACCTCTCCTGGGATGTCGACGTAGCTATCGCCAGTGACCTCCTGGCGGATGAGCTCCATCGGGAAAAGCGGGGCCAGGTCGTCGGGCCCCACCGGCTGGAGCGTGCCCGGATGCAGCGGCGGGGGCGGCGGCGCGGGCAGGTCGGGGATCACGTTGTACCACTGGGTCGGGATCTCTGACTCGTCCAGGATGATCTTGGTCCGCTCGGTCACGGGGGCCTCCGTCTTGATTTGCGTCAA
>Ga0187807_1000200_pt1 | contig 17887 bp, 20 predicted proteins | sample NC_wetland_sal_i_4_FD_132432 | JGI IMG/M metagenome (GOLD analysis project Ga0187807, IMG submission 132432) | Wetland sediment microbial communities from Neuse River Estuary, North Carolina, USA - ASW_2 | ecosystem: Environmental > Aquatic > Freshwater > Wetlands > Sediment | place: USA: North...
ATGCCGACCGCACTCCAGCGGGCCAGCGTGCAGGCCGCCCGGGCCGCAGCAGCGGCGGGTCTGGCGGTGGCACTGGGCGTGCTAGCCGGCGCATGCGGCACTAGCGCGCCGGCCAGCAGTGCCTCACAGCAGGCGGCCACCGCCCCGGCCGGGAGCACGGCCGGCCAGACACCCGCGGCACCGGCACGGAGCACAGCCGCGCCGACGCCCTCGGCACCGGCGCGGAGTACGACCGGGCCGACGCCCTCGGCACCGGCGATCTCGTCGGGCGACGGGCCGGCCGGTTTCTGGTACGGCACGGATAGTACCTACGTCGCCATCCCGGGCCAGGCGCCGTACCTGGAGCCGGCCGTCGGCGGCGGCTACGGCGGGTACATCGGCATGATCGGGAATTGGGCCGCCTGGCAGCACTGCGGCGGGCAGATCGTCTGGTCGGCCACCGACAGCAACAGCGCGTACGCGAACTTCGTCACCTATCACGCGGGCATCGGCGTGGGCGGCTACTGGTTCATGGCCGGCCCCGGCGTCGACCCGAGCTACGACGGCACGGCCACGGAGGCCGCGGCGTGGGGTGCGGCGCAAGCGGCCCAGCTGCTCTCGGCGCTGCCGGACGAGCCAACGCCGGTGAACTACCCGGTGATCTTCATGGACGTCGAACTGCCGGGGAATGCGCCGAGCTTTACGCCCGCCCCAGACAACGGCTGGACCGCCGTCTACACCTCGCCGTGCAGCGGCCAGGTGAAGCAGAATTCCGTGCCGGCGAGTCTGAGCCGGGCCGACCTCAATGGCTTCGCCGACTACCTCACGATCCACTCGAGCTACAAGGCGGGGGTGTATTCCGCCCCGTCGATCTGGAGCGCGATCTTCGGAACGAACCCTGCCGACGCGAGCATCCCGAACACCTACGAGTGGACCTACAACGCCGACACCAGCAGCCTGAGCCAGCATCCATACGGCTGGTGCCTGACCGGCACGAGCACGTGCGCGCAGTTCTTCGGCGGGCAGGCAAGCAGCTCTCCGTACGCGCTGATGTGGCAGTGGTCCGGCGGTGGCGGCACCCGCAATGGCTACGGAGACCTCGACCAGATCGACGCCAGCCGCACGCCCTAGCCACACCGGGACCTTCGAAGACACACGAGTGACCTTTGACGACGCCGGTTACGGTTGTCGCGAGCGAGGATTATGTGGGTGAGCACAGGGCAAGTTTGAGCCCGGCAGGTGGTACATGAGGCGCACGTGGACGCCCGGGCGAATGTCCGGCGCTTCCCTGGCACTAGCTGCAGCCGCCGCGATGACCCTCGCGGCCGGCTGTGCGAGCGGAGCGGGCCACCAGCCGTCGCGCTCGCACGCAAGCCCGAGCCCAAGCCCGGTCGTTGCCGGTCAGCTGCTCTCGCCGTTCACCGGGGAGCCGGTCCCATCGCTAGGCCCGGTGCTCGCGGTCAAGATCGACAACATCGTGTACGCCCGGCCGCAGACGGGCCTGAACAGCGCGGACATCGTCTACGTGCTGCCCGTGGAAGGCGGCCTCAGCCGGTTCCTCGCAATCTTTTCCTCGCACTTCCCGCCCGTGATCGGGCCTGTCCGTAGCGCCCGCGAGGACGACCTGGAGTTGCTGGCTCAGTTCGGCCGGCCCGCTTTTGCCTACTCCGGCGCCCAGCCGCAACTGCTGCCGGTTGTCGAGCGGGCCAAAATCGTCGACCTGTACAGCGGCATCGTCGGCGGCTACTACCGGGATGACCAGCGGATCGCGCCCTACAACCTGTATGCGCGCACGTCCTCGCTGCTGGCCGAGGCGCAAGGTGCCAGTGCCGCGCACGATATTGGCTTCCGGTTCGGGCCGGCGCCCGCAGGCGGCAGCCCGACCGCCACCGAGACCGTGGCGTATGGCGCCGCGTCATTCACCTTCACCTGGTCAGCGACCGATGCACGGTGGCTCGTGTCGATGGACGGAAGCCCGGCCGCCACCACCGAGGCCGGCCAGATGTCCGCGGCGACGATCGTGATTCAGCACACGGTGGTGCGACTGTCGAAGTACATAGAGTGGGGTGCATTGCCGCCATACGCCGAGAGCACCGGATCAGGCAGCGCTCTCATCCTGCGCGACGGGGAGTCCTACCAGGCTCGCTGGTCTCGGCCGTCACCGGACGCCGGCACCACGTTCACGACGGACAGCGGGCAGCCCATGACGTTCGCCCCGGGCCCGGTCTGGGTCGTGCTCACCCAGTGACAACTCAGCCGTAGCCGCGGATGTGCTCGCGACCAAGGAGGTACTGCCAGTGAACGCGACCGTTCGGGACGTGATGACCCGGCGGGTCGTCTCGGTCCGCGAGGACGCATCGTTCAAGGAGATGGCAGACATGCTGCGCCGCACGCGGATCAGCGCGTTCCCTGTCATCGACAAGTCCAACCGCGTGATCGGCGTCGTCTCGGAGGCGGACTTGCTGGTCAAGGAGGCGGTGCAGGCCACCGGAACCAGCATCGTGGCGGCGCTGCGTCATATCCGCGAGGAGGACAAGGCCCAGGGGGTCACGGCTGGGGATCTGATGACCCGACCCGCGATCACGATCAGTCCGGACGCCCCGGTGCCGGAGGCCGCCAGGATCATGTATGACCGCCGCGTCAAGCGGCTGCCGGTTGTCAACGCGGCGGGCCATCTGCTGGGCATCGTCAGCCGCGCGGACGTCCTGGCCGTATTCAACCGGCCCGATGAGGAAATCCGCGACGAGATCCTGCACCGCGTGCTGCCTGCTGCGGCGGTCAGCAAGCCCGCGGAATTCGAAGTAACGGTGCGGGATGGCATCGTGACCATCTCCGGCCCCGCGCAAAGCGAGCAGACCGCTCGCAACCTGCTCGACGCGGCCCGCCATGTCCAGGGTGTCGTAGCAGTGCGGGATCGATTCAGCTGAGATAGCGGCGCCGAACGGAGTCAGCCGCGAACGTAGACGGGCGTGCCCGGAGTCGGGACCATCGTGTGGAAGAACTGGGCGATGTCCATCGGGATGCGGATGCAGCCGTGCGAGACCGGCTGTAGCGGCACGTAGGTGTCGCCGTGGATCGCAAACGCGGTCCCGATGAAGAACACCGGGTTGTACATCTCGCCGAGCGGCACGGTCACCCAGCCGGGCATGAAGGTTGTGGTCTGGAAGTCACCGGTCGGGGTGATCGCATAGCCGCAGCCGCCACCGGGCGAGCAGAAGTAGTAGCCGCCGCCCGAGGACACGTGGCTGATCAGCGCGACCTCACCGCCCTGGTAAAGGACCAGCACCTCGTCGGCCAGGTTCACCTCTACCCGGGTGCTCCCGCCGCCAGGAACCAGCACAGCCGGGCTGCGCGGATCCGCGAGCGCTGCCGTGGTTGCCGGCCCGACCGCGCCGGTCGTCGGCAGGCCCTGGGTCTCCTGGAAGGCCCAGACGGCTTCCTCGGTGTCGCTGCCGAAGCTGCCGTCAGCCGGGCCGGGGTAATACTTCAGCGCCGCCAGCCGCTGCTGCAGTTGCAGCACCGCGGGGCCGCTCATGCCAGGCGCGAGGACGGCCGGCGGCGCGGCGGAGGACGCGCTCGGCGTCGGTGCCGCGCTCGCGGGCGGGCTGGGCGACGCAGACGGGCGGGCAAGCGACGCGGACGGGCTTCCGGACGACGCGCTCACCGACGGCACGCGCACCGACGGGGTGTGCGACCCAGGCGCGGACGAGCCGGCCGTGCCGCACCCCGCGGCGGCTAGCGCCGCCGCCAGTGCCAGGACTGATAGCGATAGAACCCGCCGTCGCATGAGAGCCTCCGGCGCCACCTTGCTGGCATGATCAACTGGGCTACTGCCAGTATCTGGGTCCCGGATCGACTCGCGACAGTGACGAACGTCGCATGTCGCGCGGCAATAGACCTGCAATCGTCCCGGCCGACCGCTGCCGCCGGCCTCCTGCCGGGCTAGCCCGGCCGGACCTCCTGCACCATCCACCCGTTGCCATCGGGGTCGCTGAAGGCCAGGAATGAGTTGTAGCTATGGCGTCCCGGGTCTGGCCCTGGCGCTTGCCTGCCTTCCTCGAAGTGGAAGACCTCCCCGGCGTCGAGGCCACGGCCGTGCAACTCGGCGTGCGCCTCGGTGATGTCGCTCACGACCAGATGCAGGCCCTGAACCGAGCCGGCGGCTGCCGGATTGCGCATGAGCGTGACCGAGCACGCTGACCCGGGCGGGGTTAGCTGAACAACCCGGAAGTCCTCCCCGGCGCTGTGGTCGACATCCAGCTGAAAGCCCGCCTTGTCCAGGTAAAAGGCCTTCGCCCGGTCGACGTCCGATACCGGAATAATTACGAGTTCGAGCTTGAAGTCCATGGCGACGATCTCCCGGCGAGGCGTGACAGCGCAGGCAGCAATAGCCTGCCACGTCCCGCAAACGACGCGCAGCCCGCCGGAGGGGACCTTCGCCCCGGCCAGGTCGGGGCGGTTCGGCCCTGTAATGCGCGGCTGGCCGGCGCGATAGTCACTACATGTCGATGCGCCAGCACCCTAGCTACCAGAGCCGGATGGCGATGGCTGCCGCCGAGCTGCCGGTCAACTCGGAGCCAGCCGCTGTCTACACACCGGGGCGGCGTTACTCCAATCGTGCGTGCTGCTGCGTGGCACAGCCGGCCGTCATGGTCATGATGCCGCCGGCGGGCGGCCGGACCGCGGCAACGGACCTGCTGCTGTGCGGCCATCACTTCCGGGCGTCGCGGCACGCGCTCGCCGAGACCGGGGCGGCGATCCTCGACATCAGCGGCCACCCGCTGACCGCAGGAGCGTGGCCAGACCCGGCTTAGCGTGACCGGCCGGCCTGGGTACTAGACCAGATGCTGCCATTAGCCGAGCCGGAGGGGTTGCATGGCGATCGAGTTCGAGGCCGTCGCGGTCGACAAGCCAGATGATGTCAACGTCATCGTCGGCCAGTCGCACTTCATCAAGACAGTCGAGGATCTGCACGAGGCTCTGGCTGGGGCGAGCCCCTATCTGCGGTTCGGCATCGCGTTCTGCGAGGCGTCCGCCGCCCGGCTCGTCCGCCGGTCCGGTAACGACGCTGAGCTGACCACGATCGCCGTGGCGGCCGCCACGGCGATCGCCGCCGGCCATGTCTTCGTGATCATGCTGCGTGATGGCTTCCCCGTTAACGTCCTGACTCAGGTCAAGGCCGTCCCTGAGGTCTGCACCGTCTTCTGCGCGACGGCCAATGCGGTCCAGATCCTCGTAGCCGTCACCGAGTACGGCCGTGGCGTCGCGGGCGTCATAGATGGCCAGACTCCCGTCGGTACCGAGACAGCCGCCGATGAGGCGAGCCGCAAGCGCCTGCTGCGGGAGATCGGATACAAGCTCTGACTCGACGTCGCGCCGGCTGACGGTCCATCCGCCGGCTGTCCGAGCCGCCTCGCCCGGGACCTTTAGGCGGGTCCTTTGGCCCTAGCCGCTTGCGATCCGAGCGGTGGCGAATGGGACCGAGGGAGGCGGACATGATTACGTACGAGGAAATCGAGAAGCTGCGCAGCAGTCTTGCCCCCGACGACTCGGTGCTCTCGGTCTATCTGCGCGTCCCGGCCGACCAGGCGGAGGTGCGGGCGCTGTCCCGGCGAGCCATCAACCTGATGATGGGCGCGGCCGCGCGCACGCCGGGCCAGCTACGGGACGAGGATGCGCAGCAGGTCCTCCGGACCGTCGCGGCACAGGCGAGCGACCGCCTCGACACTACCCTTGGCATCTTCGTGTCTGGGCAGCTCGGGCTCAACCAGGTGGTGCCGCTACCCGCCGGACTGCCGGAACGCGCCGTGCTCGCGGTGCGGCCGCACGTCCGGCCGCTGCTTGCAGCGCTGCAGCGTCATCCGGATCACCGGATCGTGATCATCGACCACCGGCGAGCTTGGCTCCTGGCCGTAGCCGGGGACAGGGTCGAAACAGTGGCCACGATTCCGGCCGACCGGATGCCCCGCGACGGTTTCGGCGGCTGGTTCCTGGAGCCATCGCATGGCCTGGAGCGCGTGACCGAGCTCACCGCGCACCTCTATCAGGACGCAGCGGCCATCCTTGACCGGCAGGCGCGCTACGGCGGTTCGCAGCCGATCGTCATCGGCGGGTACGCCGACAGCGTCACGCACCTGCTCGCGCTGCTGCCCCGAGCGGTGCTGACCAGCTATGCCGGCGGTTTCGCCGCCGATCCGCACGAGCTCACCCTCGCCAGCGCGCGCCAACTCGCCGCTCCCGTCCTCGCGCACTGGGCGGAGCGCCGCGAGCGGCAGCTCGTCCAGGAACTCACGACGCCGGCCCAAGGGGTTCGGGTGGCAATCGGCCTGGACGACAGTCTCGCCGCTGTGAACACGGGCGATGCCGACCTGCTGTTGATCCCGGACGACCCGATCGTGCCGGGCTTTCACTGCGAGCGGTGCGACGTGCTGACCCGCACCTCCGATGGCTGCTGCGACTGGGGCGCCGCGTCCAGACCGGTCGCCGACCTGCTGGAGGAGATGACCACGCGGCTGCAGCACGAGGGCGAGCAGGTCGTATCGGCAAGGACACTGCCGTGCGAGGCGGTCGCCCGACTGCGCTAACCGCCACAATCTTGGCCGCCGGCTTCCCATGCCGCGGCGGATCTGAATCGGGAGGTACGAACGATGGCGGTCATACGAAGCGGTTTCGTGCAGGTGCGAACAACCGGCGTCGTCGCGCGCGGAATGCCCGACCTGGCCGCGCGGAAGATGAGCACGCTGCTGCGGCATGTGCACGAACCGGTGCTATTCGCGCACGTCATGCTCACAGTGGCAGCTGATCCCGCGGTCGAAGAGCCCGCGACGGCTGCGGCGACAGTCAGCGTCAACGGGCGGCTCGTCCGGGCGCATGCGTCTGCCCCCACCATGCGCGAGGCCATCTTCCGGCTAGCCGACCGGCTCCGGGTCCGCCTCGGCCGCGCGTGGCCAGACGAGCGCGCCCGGGACCGGCGCGCTCAGCCGGCCGCGCGGCACCTCCGCCATCGGAGCTAGCCTCAGGCGTTCAAGGCAGAAGACCAGGTACGGGACTAGCACGAGTTTCTCCGAGCGGCGTGCGTGCCGACCACCCGCGCCGGGGAGGGCGAACGGACCACCGCCTATTCCCAGCACGCGAGCGTGCAGCGCCGTTTGGGGTTACTGCGCCTGACCTGGGAAAACATCGAGTTTTGTATGGTCCCAGGAGATAACCCGGCGCGGCTCGACGATGTAGCCGTAGCGCTTGCGGGCGGCGCTCGCGATGTAGTCGCTGACGGCGTCGCCGGCGGCGGTCTGCCCGGCAGCCGCGTCGGCCCGGCCGCCACCCATGACGCCGCCGATGGCGAGGCCCATCGTGTACACGGCCTGCGGGTCGGTGATGGTTTCTACCGTGCCCTGAATCAAGACGCCGCGCAGATCGAAGTAGGCCTCGCCCGTCTCCACCAGGCAGCTGATCCGCGGGTCGCGCGCCAGGTTCAGCGCCTTCTGCGAGGTCCGGTACGTCCAGAACGCGATCTTGCCTTCGACCAGGGTGTAGTACATCGTGACCAGATGCGGGTAGCCGTCCGGGTTGATGGTCGCGAGCTGGACCTTCCGGCAGCTGCCCAGCATCTGGGCGACCTCATCCGGGGTCATCTTGACCCGGTCACGCTGCTTGGCCATCACTGCCCGCCGCGTGGCGCGAAGCCGATCGTCTCGGCGGCCAGGCCGAGGGTGTCCTCGCACAGGAATCCCGCGCCAGACGGGCCGGTCTCGAAACCCGCGAGGGCGCGCGCGATCGCGTCGAGTGACCACATCCCGTCTGGCGACCCGTGCTCATGAGCACGGAACGTGGCCCTGATCGCAGGCGGCGCCATAACGGCTGCGACGCCGCCGTGCACGACAAAGACCTCCCCGTTGATCGCCGCGGCCGCCGGGCTGGCGAGGTAAGTCACCAGTGGCGCTACGTACCGCGGGTCCATCGGGTCCGGCCCGGTCTCAGGCGCGGGCTCCATCATGGCCGCGGTCATGGCCGTGCGCCCCCGCGGACAGATCACGTTGGCGCGCACGCCGTAGCGTGCGCAGCTACGCGCGATCGTCAGGGTCAGCGCGGCGATCCCGCCCTTGGCCGCGGCGTAGTTCGGCTGGCCGGAGGACCCGAGCAGGAATGCCTCGGACGACGTGTTGACGATCCGGCCGTATACCTCGTCCCCGGCCTGCTTGCTCTGCTCGCGCCAGTAGGCGGTCGCGACCCGGCAGGTCAGGAAGTGCCCGCGCAGATGAGTGCGGATCACCAGGTCCCACTCCTCCGGCGACATCGAGAAGATCATCCGGTCGCGCAGCACGCCCGCGTTGTTGACCAGGATGTCCAGCCGACCGGATTCGCTCAGCGCGGTGCCCAGCAGCGCCTGCGCGGTCGACATTTCGCCGATGTCACCGGCACAGACCGCGGGGCGCCCGCCGACGGCCGCTATCTCGGCGGCGACCGAGTCGAGCGCGTCCCCCGGCAGATCGTTGAGGACTACCCGGGCACCGGCCTCGGCCAGCGCGAGGGCCTCGGCGCGGCCGAGCCCTTGCCCGGCTCCGGTCACGATCGCGGTGCGGCCGGTCAGGCTCACCTCGCTGCGGGCGTCGGGAGGCAGTCCCCCAGGGACAGCAGCAGCAGTCATCTGATCTTCCTCCGTCAGTATCCGGGGCCAGACAGCATGCCGCCGTCGACGACGAACTCGCTGCCCGTGCAATAGGACGATTCATCGGACGCTAGGTAGACCACGAGCGGTGACACTTCAGACGACCTGGCAAACCTGGGGATCGGCAGTGAACGCAGGAAGCCCTCGCCGTCGGCGATGTCGGTGAACGACTCGAACGCCTTCGCTGTCATCGTGGTCATGATGCCGCCCGGGTGGACGGAGTTGACCCGGATGCCGAGCTTGCCGAGCTCCTGCGCGGCCGACCGGGTCACCCCCCGGACCCCGAATTTGCTCGCGCTGTAGGCGGACATGCCCGCCGCGCCGGTGAAGCCCTCAACCGAGCTGATGTTGATGATCGAGCCGCCGCCGGCCTGCGTCATCGGTGCGATGACGCTCTTCACGCCGAGCCACTCGCCGACCAGGTTCACGTCGATGACCTCGCGGAACTCGGCCACCGTCATGTCGGCGATCTTCTTGTTCCGCAGGATGCCGGCGTTGTTGACCAGCACGTTGACGAGGCCGAACGCCGCGGAGGCAGCGGCCACCGCGGTTGCCCAGTCCGCCTCGCTGGTCACATCGTGGTGCACGTACCGGCAGTGGTCCGGGCCGAGCTCAGCAGCCAGGGCGGTGCCCTTGTCGTCCAGGATGTCGCCGATCACGACCTTGGCGCCCTCGGCGACGAAATGGCGCGCGTGCGACTTGCCCATCCCCCTGGCGCCGCCGGTGATCAGCGCAACCTTCCCGTCGAGCCGACCCATCGTCACCTCTCGCCAGTCACGCGACCAAGCGCTTGCTCGCCCGAGCGTAACAGCTTGTCCTGGCCTCGGGTCAGCCCGCCGGACGGCCAGCCGGCGCGACGAACCGCTGCGCGAGCGAGGGGCGCGATTGTGCCAGCGAGGACGTTCTGCTGGGCGCCAGTGACGCCGTCAGGACCCTTGGCGCTCGTCGTCGGCGGGCACGGGGACCGTCAGGCTGGCCGGCGCCGGGCCGAGCACCCGGCTGGCCAGCCGTCGCCCGGCCGGCCCGAGCGCCAGCAGCGAGCCCAGGCACGCCGCAGCCAGCAGAGCGTACGGAACCAAGTCAGTCGTCGCCTGGGCAATCGCTCCCCCGGCGGCCGCCGCGACACCCTGACCGCAGGCCCAGGCGAGGTTGCTGAGGCCGAAGGCCAGGCCATGGTTCAGCCTGAACTGGTCCGCGCCTTTACTGAGCAGCGTCGTCGCGGGCGTGAACAGGGTGCCGTAGGCGGGCATGCCGAGGATGAGGAGCACGATGAGCGGGGCCGCCGGAGCCAGCAGCGGCGCCAGCAGGCTGACCGCGATGGCCGCGGCGAGCGCGATCCGCAGCGCCAGCAGCGGGCCGCGCCGGTCCGCGAGCCGACCGACCAGCGGTGCCAGCGCCGCCTCGATCGCCGACGACGCGAGGAATGTGACCCCGATCAGCGTCGCGCTGACGCCAAGCCGGCCGAGCCGCAGCGGCGCCAGCACATCGACAACGCCGAAGGCGAGCCCCGCCAGCATGGTCAGCCACATTCCGGCGCTGACGTCGGTGTTCCGTAGCGCGGGCCAGGCGTCCCGCATTCGCTGCGGCTCTACCTCCTGCGGGCTGAGCACAGCGAAGGAGGCGATCATGAGCAGGCCGCCGGCCACGGCCGCCGCGGAGAAGGCCGCGCCGGTGCCGACTCGGCTAGCGATCGCGCCGACCACCGGACCGAGCAGCGCCCCGCCGACGGCGGCGCCCATGGCGCTGCCAATCAGTTCACCCCGCCGCTCGGCGGGCGCCGCGGTCGCCAGCCAGGCTAGGCCGGCTGCCCACGTGCAGGCGCCGCCGAGGCCCTGCACGAACCGAGCCGTGTCGAGCATCGCCGGCGCCGAGGCCCAGCCGAACATGAACGTGGACGCGCTCATCAGGGCCAGGCCGAGCAGTACCACGACCCGGTCGCCAAGCCGCGCCACTAGCACCCCGGCTGGCAGCGCGCCGATCAGCGTGCCGAGCGGATAGGACGCCACCAGGGCGCCGGCGCCTGCCTTCGTCAGCCTGGCGACGTGCGCATAGTGGGGCAGCAGCGGGGTGAGGGCGGTGAAGAACACCGTGTCGACGAGCACGAGCGCGCACACGAACAGGAGCAGCACTCGGACTCGAGGCGACAGCTTTGGCATTTCGACGAGGCTACCCGGGCGCCCGCAAGTCGGGCGATGTCGGGCACCTACTCCCACCGATCGCTTCGTCGGCGGCGGCCGCAGCCGCCAGGCAGTGCAGGCGGCCCGGCAAACTGCGGCAGACTGTCCCGGTGGATTCAGTCGAGGTGTGGCGCGGCGCCTTCGGCGACTCGGAACCGCCGTTCGGCCCGCTGCCCGGCGTCCGATCGGGCAACGTCGTCGCGTACGAGTTCGCCTTGTCCGACCGGTTCCGGCCCTGGCCAGGGCAGACGCTGCTGGAGCGCGCGTACATCCTGACCGACGTCGGGGTTGGCCTGTCGTTCCCGCCGTGGCAGTTCATGATCTCCGACGACGGCGAGCTAACGCCTGGGGTGGACGCGGACCGGCCGCAGCGGGCCACCTGGTACGTCGACCTGCTGCACGTCAGCGACAATGGCAGCGACGTCATCGTCCGCGACCTGTACATCGACCTCATGGTTCCGACCGACGGACGCCATCAGCGGCTGATAGATCTCGACGAGTTCGCCGACGCCGTCGAGGCGGGCGCGCTCCCCGTCGATGTCGCGGTCGACGGCCTGCGCCGGTGGCAGCGCTTCCTCGACACCTACGTGCACCACGACCGCGATCCGCGGGCAGCCTGGACCAACTTCCCGCCCGCCCAGATCGCCGAGCTTGCCGCGCTCGCGGCTCCGCTGGGCCCGGTCGTCACCACGCCGTGAAACGGGTCTCATCCACGAGCCCCCGCCGGAGGCGCTGTCCGGTGACATCCGACCCGAGCACCTCGAGGTCCTTGTCACCGGCCGCCGAGTTTGCCGTGGCGACAGCCGTCGCGATGTCGCCGGACAGGAATGTGTGCTGACCGTCCGGCGGCGCCGGCGGCGGCCGGTGAGTGAGCACGAAGACCGGCCCGTGCCACGGGCCGCCGTAGGCGTCTCCGCTGAGCTTCCCCGCATCACGCTCGCCGACGTCATGGGTGCGGCGGCCGCACAGCATCGCGCCGGTCGCGTTCATGACGTCGGGGACCTGGTCGGGCGTCGCGTACTCGAAGACCCAGTCCATCGAGTCGTCCGGGCCCGCGACGAAGCCGTCCAGCGACATCGCCCGGTTGACCACGACCTTGCGGGTCATGCGCGTCCGGCCAGCAAGGCGTCCAGCTTGCTGAACGAGCTGTTCCAGCCCTCCCGCGCGTCGGCCTCGAGCTGCTGCGAGTACGGTCCCTGGCGCAGCTCGAGCCTAGTCTTGCCGCCCGGCTCGTCGTGGAACTCCAGCCGCAAGGTCATCTTCGCGACGCCCTCGAAGCCGGGTATGCCGAGCACCTCCTGCTCGCCGACGAGTAGCTCGTTCTCGATGACCGCGGTGAAGGTCGCGTCGATCGGACTGCGCAGGCTCGGGTCGTCGGCACTGATCATTACGAACCGCTGGTAGCCGCCGGCCCGAGCGTCGATGGCCACCGTTTCCCGCGGCACCGTGAAGCCGACCGGGCCGAACCACTGCGCCAGCTGGTCAGGATCGACGAATGCCTGGTAGACGAGCTCACGCGGAGCATCGAATACCCGTGAAATGGCTAGCTCGTACGTTGTCTCTGCGGTCATTCCCGCACTCCTTCCGCTGCGTCTCCTGGGTTGGCTCATTGCTCTGCGACGTTGCCGCAGCAAGCTCGCTGAAACTCTCATCAGCTGTGTTCCTGGGCTGGCTCGGCGTCCCGCTGCGCCTGCTTGGCGCGCCTTTCGGCCGCACGCTCCCGCTGTATCCGGCGCAGATGCGCGTCGAGGCGGTCAAAGCTGGCGTCCCAGAACACCCGGTAGCGCTCCATCCAGTCGGTGGCCTCCTTGAGTGGCGCCGCCTCCAGCGTGCTCGACCGCCACTGGCCGGACCGGCTGCGGGAGATCAGCCCGGCGTGCTCAAGCACCTTCAGGTGCCGCGAGATGGCCGGCAGGCTGATCGGAAACGGCTCGGCCAGCTCCGTGACGGTCGCGTCGCCGTCTGCCAGCCGGGCCAGGATCGCCCGCCTGGTGGGGTCCGCGAGCGCCCCGAACACGGCACTGAGCCGGTCCTCCGCAATCATTTAACCACCTTGTTAATTAATGATCTGGTTAAATGTAGCTCGTGGTCAGCTTGCCGTCAAGCCTGCGGATGATTGCGCCGACAGGCGGCGTGACGATATGAAACGACCATGGGGAGGGAACCTCCCGCGCCTGCCGGTCAGCCGCGGGTGGAAATCCGCATGGCAGGCGTGTTCGCCGTCATGCTGGACGGTGCCGAGCTGACCGACCGCGAGATCGGCAGCCGCAAGTCCCGTATGCTCCTGAAGCTGCTTGCCGCCCGGCGGCCGAATCTGGTCACGGCCGACCAGATTGCCGAAGTGCTGTGGGACGCCGAGCCGCCGAGCGGCACCGAGCGCAACATCGCGTCCCTCGTGAGCAGGCTGCGCGCTGTTCTCGGCCCAGGCGTGATCCGCGGCGGCCGGGCCGGCTACCGGCTCGGTGACGACGCTGATGTCAGCGTCGACCTGAACCAGGCAGCACGGCTTTGCGACCAGGCCGATCGCAGCCTCGCGGGCGCTCCGGCCGTCGCGCTCGCCGCGGCCGAACGGGTGGCTGGCAGGCTGGCGGCTGGTGTCGCGATGGCCGACGAGCCGTACGCGGGCTGGGCCGAACCAGCCCGCCTCGAACTGCGCCAGCTCTTGCGCCGGGCCCGGCTGACCGCGGCGCAGGCAGCGCTCGCGACGGCGCAGCCCGCGCTCGCCGTCCAGTACGCCGAAGCCGCGATGGTCGCCGACGACCTCGATGAGGCGGCGCACCGCTGGTACATGGCCGCGGCCGCCGCCGCTGGCGAGCGGGGCCGAGCGCTGCGGGCCTACGCCGACCTTCGGCAGCGCCTCGCCGACGAACTCGGCACCGATCCCGCGCCACAGACCCGCGAGCTGCACCTCGCGATTCTGCGGGACCAAAACAGCGCACCGATAGTCAGCTGGTCCGGCGCTGCGGTCGAAGCCGGCCAGCGGCTCGCGGCTGACGACGGACCCAGGCGGCTCGGAGCCACCGGGCCAGTGCTCGTCGGCCGCGACAGCGAGATCGCAGCGCTGCGCGCGGCCTGGCTCCGGGCAGCCGACCGCGATCCGAGCCTGCTTCTCATCGTCGGCGAGGCAGGGATCGGCAAGACCTCGCTGGCCGAGGTCCTCGCGGCCGAGGTCATGAGTCACGGCGCGACCGTGCTCCGCGCTCGCTGCTATGAGACGGAACGGTCGCTGTTCCTGCAGCCGATCGTCGAGGCGATCACGCCCGCGATCAGCCGGATGAACGGCGCTGACCTTCAAGACCTACTCGGCGGGCACGCACCGGCCATGGCTGCCCTGGTGCCGGCCGCCGCGGATGTGTTAGGCCCGGCGCCGCCAGGTCGCGGCAGCGCGCAGATAGCGCGGCGGCGCGCGTTCGAGGCAGTGACATCGTTCTTGCGCGGCCTGTCAGACCGCTATCCGGTCCTGCTGTTCGTCGACGACCTGCAGAACGCCGGGCAGTCGACCGTGGAGCTGCTGCACTTCCTCGGCCGGCAGCTGGCCGGATCACGAACGCTGATCGTCAGCACGGTCCGCGGCGAGCAGGCCGCCGAGATCGGCGCGGCGCTCGACCCGGTGGCAGTGCGGCTCGAGTTGGGCCCGCTCGGCGAGCACGCCGTCGAGCAGCTCGCCCGCGACGCCGGCCAGGGCCTGCACGCGGCCGACATTCTGGCACGCACGCGCGGCCACACGCTGTTCGTGGTAGAGGTGCTGCGCGCGCTCCGGAGCGGCGAGACGGGCCTGCCGGAGTCCCTGCGCGCCGCGGTGCAAGCGCGGGTGCAGCGGTCGGGCGCGCAGGTCGTGACGCTGCTCCGGGCGGCATCCGTGCTCGGCACGACCGTCGATCCACTGACGGTCGGCGCGCTGCTCGACCTCGCGCCCGCGAGCGCCCTGGAGTTGTGCGAGCAGGCGCTTGGCGCGCGGCTGCTGGCGGTGAGCGGCCGAGACTACGAGTTCGCGAACGACCTGATCCGCGACGCGCTCTACGCGACGACGCCCGAACCGTCTCGGCTCGCCTACCACCGCCGGGCGGCCGACCTGCTGACCGGCCATCCGGAGTCGCTAGCGCGGCACGCCGCGGCGGCTGGCGAGCTGCCGCGGGCGGCACGGGCCTGGCTGCTGGCTGCTGAGGACGCGATGCGGCGGTACGCGACGAGTGACGCGATCTCGCTGGCGACACAGGCGCTAGATGCGGCCAGCCAAGCAGACGACGGCGAACTGCAGGCGCGTGCGCTCGTGCTCCGCGGCCGGGTCCAGGAGGCGGCGGGAGCACACGCGGCCGCTTTTGCCGACCTGACCGAGGGCGCCCGCCGGTCGCACGAGACCGGCGACAGCCGGCTGGAAATGCTCGCGCTGCGCCAGCTCGGCGGCGACGTCCCCGTCGCGCAGGGGCTGCCGATTGCGTTCTCCTCCGACAACCTCGAACGCGGACTGCGGATCGCCGAATCACTGGGCGACCGGGCCAGCCAGGCGGACCTGCTCTCCCGGCTGGCGGTTATCGCGGCCAACCGGCTGCAGCTCGGCGCGGCGGTCGACCTCGGCCGGCGCGCGGCGGCAGCTGGCCGGGCAGCGGGAGACGAGCACGCGCTGGCCGCGGGCCTCGACGGGCTCAAGACGGCGTACTTGTACAGCGGAGACCTGGCCGGCCTGGCTGAGGTGCTGGCGGAACTTCGGCCACTGCTGCGCCGGATCGGCGACCCGTTCATGCAGCCATGGGCCGAGTTCGAGGCGGCCTACCCCCTCCTCGCGGCTGCGAACTGGGATGCGGCAGCAGCCGCAATCCGATCTGCCATGGAACTCAACCGCCGGGGCGGTTACCCGCACTTCGCTGCCTGGTACGGCGCCCAGCTGGGCTGGCTGGAGCGGCTGCGCGGGAACCTCAGTCAGGCTGTCGCGGCCGGCGAGCAGGCCGTCGAGCTTTGTCAGGAGTACCCGCACAGCTGGTGCAAGGCAACCGCGGGCGCGATACTCGGTGACTCGCTACTCGCCGCAGGTGATCACGCCGCCGCGATCGAGCACCTGGAACGCGGCCTGGCTGCAGCGCGTGAGGCGGGCGTGGAGACGTACCTGCTGCGCTGTACCGCTGGGCTCGCGCACGCGACCGGCTCGCTGCCGCTGCTCACTGAGGCAGCGAGCCTGCTCGGCCAGGCGGAGATTCCTCCGGACCAGGCCTGGCTGCCCGGCTACGATGCCTACCTGTCGCTAGCCCGTGGCTGGCTCAGCCACGACCAGCCTGACCGGGCGCGCGCGGTGCTGGCGCCGGTGCTGGCTGTCGCTGAGCGAGAGCAGTGGATTCCAGTAATCGCCGAGGGCCTCGCCGTGGAGGGCAGGGCGCTGATCCGACTGGGCCGGCGCGAGCAGGCCGAGGCGCGACTGCGCCGTGCATCTGAACTGGCCCGTGCCCACGGCATGCCGCTCGTACTGCGCGAGGCCGATGAACTCCGAGCCGCGACGCGTGCGGGTTCTGACTGACTCGTCTGCGGTCAGAGCGACCTCGTTCCCTCCTTCTTAGGGAACTTGTTGCAGCGGGATTGCAACGGCGGTGCAACGAGCCCGGCGAGGATCGCGACCAGAGCACGGACACGATCCTGGGAGGTTCACCATGGCTCTCGACAATGACAAGCTGCAAGACTTCCTGCACCGGTTCGTCGGCGACCTCGGCGCCACGGCCGCGGCCGCAAACGTGGTGATCGGGCACAACCTCGGCCTGTACAAGGCGCTAGCAGGCAAGCCCGCGACCGCGGAGGAGCTGGCCAGCCGGACCGGCACGACCCCGCGCTACGTGGCCGAGTGGCTGCGCGGCCAGGCAGCGGGCGGCTACGTGCAGTACGACCCTGCCACCGACAGCTACTCGATGACCGAGGAGCAAGCGTTCGTGCTGACCAACCCCGACGGGCCGATCTACGCGCCGGGCGCGTTCATACTCGCGCTCGGGGCCTTCAAGGCCGTGCCCCGCATCACGGAGGCCTTCCGGACGGGCGCTGGCATGGGCTGGCACGAGCACGACCACGATGTGTTCACCGGCTGCGAGCAGTTCTTCCGGAACGCCTACATCGGCAACCTGTTTTCCTCGTGGATCCCGGCGCTCGACGGCGTGGCCGAGAAGCTCCAGGCTGGCGCCAAGGTCGCCGACATCGGCTGCGGGCTCGGCGCGTCGACCATCCTGATGGCGGCCGAGTACCCCAACTCGCGATTCACCGGGTCGGACTATCACGGCGAGTCGATCGAGCTGGCCCGCAAGCGGGCGAGCGACGCGGGTGTCGCCGAGCGGGTGAGCTTCGAGGTCGCTACGGCGTCAACGTTCTCCGGCACGGGCTATGACGTGGCCGCCACCTTCGACTGCCTGCACGACATGGGCGACCCGCTGGCGGCGGCCCGGCACATCAGGCAGGTACTCAAGCCAGACGGCACCTGGCTGGTCGTCGAGCCGGCCGCCGCGGACGACGTAGCCGGGAACATGAATCCGGTAGGCCGGGTGTACTACAGCGCATCCACGCTGCTGTGCGTGCCCAACGCGCTGTCGCAGCCCGGCGGCTACGCGCTCGGCGCCCAGGCCGGCGAGCCGGCTATCCGGCAGGTCACCACCGACGCCGGCTTCACCCGGTTCCGCCGCGCCGCGGAGACCCCGTTCAACATCGTCTACGAAGTCCGGCCGTAGTCGCGGCTTAGTCCCGGCCTCTGCTGGCGGTGCCGACGCGTCGGGGCGGGCGCGTCGGCACCGCAACGTGCCGGGTCGGCACCGCCAGCGGGCTCGGCGGCTAGGCGTCCGTGCCGGAGACCGCAGACCAGCGGTCATCCGGCGAAATTTTCCAGCGGACCGGCCCGCCGACTCCAGCCAGCACATCGGCCAGCCAGTACGTCGCATCCGGATCCCAGCCGGCCAGCATCGTGCGGTCATCACCGACAGCCAGGGCCCGGCCGGCCGTGGTGAGATACCCGCCCACGGTGAGGTGCACGGCGTCGTAGTCGGCTGCGACCCCGGCGAAGTCAGGGATAAGCCAGCGTCCAGCCCAGCCCGTCGCCCGCCACCAG
>Ga0187807_1000201_pt1 | contig 17865 bp, 16 predicted proteins | sample NC_wetland_sal_i_4_FD_132432 | JGI IMG/M metagenome (GOLD analysis project Ga0187807, IMG submission 132432) | Wetland sediment microbial communities from Neuse River Estuary, North Carolina, USA - ASW_2 | ecosystem: Environmental > Aquatic > Freshwater > Wetlands > Sediment | place: USA: North...
ACCTGCTGTTCGCCGTCGTGATCACTGCTGTCATGGCACGCCGCCGGCCCGACCGGGTCGTGGGCGCCGCGGGGTAGCCATCGGCATCGGCCTGGTCTGGCTGAACGACCAGATCGCCAGTAGTCCCGCCGCTGTCGCCGCCGAGGTGGCGGGACTCATCATCATGTCTGTGGGTGTCGTCGCTCTCGCGTACCGGTCGCCGCATGTCGCCGCTCACTCCTCGCCGTCGGCTCACTACTCCGCGTCGGCGCTCAACAGTCGACGCGACGACGCAGAGCGCCGTTGACGTCTGTCGCAGCGGCGCTTGTGCAGGGACAGCGGCTGCGCGGCCAGATGCAGGGCCGTCACCTTTCCGCCGGGCCCGCGGCTGAACACGGCGGGCGAGGTGGCCGAGCCGAGGCCTGGGATGCTGATCCGGAACATGTCAGGGTCAGCGCCGTCAGGGTGGAGCGCAAGCCCCCGGCGCACCGCGGGGACCGGGACCTGCCCCCGGAGCACGAGCTGACCGTGGCGGACGACGACCTCGGCGGCCGGCCCGAGCATCCTCGGCTGCGGATCGGTCAGTACCCCGGGGCCGAACGAATACCAGCCACACAAGTCGCGCCAAGTCCACGGCTGCTGCGGGACCGGGGCGGGCGCGGCGTCATCGCCGAGCCGCAGGATGCCGCGCAGAACCGCGTTGGCGACGGGCAGCGCCGCCGCGAGCGGGCCGAACGGACCGGTATTGGTGAACACGACCACACCGATGCCCGCACTGGGGACGAGCAGCATGGCAGTGTGGAAGCCGGTCCAGATCCCCTCGTGGCCGACGATCTGGTACCCGTCGGCCTCGCCGCGGAAGAACCCCAGTCCCATCCCGGGAATGCGGGGATCGGGCTGGTAGTGCGGCCGGAACATCTCCGCCAGAGTCCCGGGCCGCAGCACGCTGCCGTGCTCGTTCGTACCGCCGCCCAGCAGCGCTGCGACGTAGCGGGCCATGTCGGTGGTGGTGGAATACACCGCCCCGGCGCCTGCGGGCACGATCTCCCGGTCAGTGACCGGGGCCAGGCCGCGGCCGCGCAGCTGGTAACCGGTAGCCAGATGGAAACGGACCCGCTCCGAGCGCGCCACGTCGGAAGTGTCCATGCCGAGCGGGGAAAAGACCCGCTCTCGCAGGTAGGTGCCGAACGGGAGCCCACTCACGTCCTCGACGATCTGGCCCAGCGTCGCGAAACCGTGATTGGAGTACGCCCACCTGGTGCCCGGCTCCACGTCGATGCGCAGCCCGCCGGCGTAATAGTCGGCGAGCGGCGGGACCGGGCACCCGGCCGGGACGCCCCAGCCCATCACCGGCCGCAGCAAGTCCGCGGCCGTGCGGGCCGCCCGGACCCCGGCGGTGTGGGTCAGCAGATGGCGCAGCGTGGCCGGCCGGAAGCTCGCCCTGGCGGGGACCACGCGGTAGGCGCGCAGATACTCGCTGGCCGGTGCGTCCAGGTCGACCAGTCCCTGCTCCCACAGCTGCATGACAGCGATCGCGGTCATCGTCTTGGTGACCGAGGCGATCCGGAACACGGTGTCGGCGCCTACCGGTGTGCCGGCCTCGATGCTGGCCAGCCCGTGCGCGCGGAACCAAGCCAGCGAGCCGCCGCGGACCACGCCCGCCGCCAGGCCCGCGACCGGCCAGTGATGGAGAACCTCACCGACCCTGGCGGCGAGCTCCGCCTCGTCGATGCCAGCGGACAATGGCGTGTCTGCCCCCGGGTTCATGCGCTCACCTCGCCCCGCATCGGCCGGCCGGTCAGCGCTGGGCCGCCTGACGCTGCATCTCGTGCTTGATCTCGGCTTCCGAGATCGGCTTGCGCCCGAAAACCCACCAGGCGTCCCCGGCGGTCAGCAGCACCCAGGCAATGGCCGGGTAGATGATCCAGTAGTTCCACACATTCGGGATGCCGGAACTCTGGCTGAATCCCTTGGTCGGCCAGCCGCCGGCGTTGTGGTACTCCACCACGGCCCAGATGACCACAAGGATGATCATGCCGAGGGTGCCCAGAGACGCTCGCATCCAGAACCGGCGCCTGCGCTCGATCTGCTTGATCGCCTGCTCGCGGGCGCGCTCGTCGCTTTCGGCAGGAGGCTTCCGCTCCCTGTCTGCCCGCCTGTCATCGGAGATGTCATGAACCATCGCGACCCCCCTCCTCCGGTCAGGGAGCCATCACCAGCTCCCTTCGTTCCTTACCGGCAGGCTCACCCACCCGGCCACGGCCGGGGAGGGCCCTGCGTCACCTCTCAGCCCTCGAAAGGCCCCCTTTGATGGGCCGCCGGGTAGGGCCAAAGGTCCCCTGTTTGTGCGGCCGGATGACCCGCCTTTCCTGCAGAGTCATTTGACGTGGTGGCCAGCCAGAAAGGCGGGTGTGACGCGGTGACGGCCGAAAGGCAACTAGATACGTGACCAACAGGACAGCGGCAACACGGCCGGCGGCGGCCGGCTCTGGCGCTGCCGCCGAATTCGAGCGGCTCTACCGGGCGAACGTGGAAGCGGTGACCGCGTACTTCGCCCGGCGCAGCGCTGACCCGCACGTAGTCGCCGATCTCACCGCCGACACCTTCCGCCGCCCGCGCCGCCTGGCAGCGGCAGCAACGGCTGAGCCGCCGACCGGGGGCGCCCAGTCCGCCGGACCGTCGACGGTCCGGCGGACTGGAGTTCGGGCAGGATGTGCACGCGGGATATTCAAAGGGGGAAACCATGAGCCTGCGGAGCACGTTCTTCGCCCTGATGTACGACAGCCAGGTGGACAAGGCCGAGAAAGCCGGCTTGCACGCCTTGCGGGAGCGCCTGCTCGCCGGCGCGAACGGTGACGTAATCGAGATTGGCGGCGGGACCGGGCTCAACCTGCCGTGCTACGGCCCGGACGTCCGATCGCTGACGATCACCGAGCCCGAGCCGCCGATGCTGCGGCGCCTGCAGCGCAGGGTCCGTGAGCACCGCCCGTCCGCCACGGTCTTGCGCGCTTCGGCCGAGGATCTCCCGTTCGACGACGACTCCTTCGACGTGGCGGTCTCGACGCTGGTGCTGTGCGGGGTCGAGGACCAGCCACGGGCCCTGCGCGAGCTGCGGCGGGTGCTGCGCCCCGGCGGGCGGCTCCTTTTCCTCGAGCACCTGCGCTCCGACGACCCCGCCTTGGCTCGCCTGCAGGACCGGATGAACTGGCTCAACCGGCTCGTCGTCTGCTGTGACTGCAACCGCCGCACGCTCGATTCCATCCGCCAGGCCGGCTTCACGGTCACCGAGGTTGACCACACCGGGCTGCCGAAGGCACCGGCGTTCGTGCGCCCGGCCATCGTGGGGAGCGCCACGGCCCCGGCTACCGCTTGAGCGCGACCCCTGCCCAGGCGTAGCTGGGACTCGAGGCCTGGACAGCGGAGTCGGGCCGCCATTTGGCGACCGTCGTGATGCCAGGATCGACCAGCTCAAGGCCGGCGAACATGGCCGTCACCTGCTCGCGCGTACGGTAGTTCGAGCGCTGCACCATGCACTGGTCCAGCTCGCGTTTGACCGTCTTTGTCTCCTCGACCTTGATGTCGGAGGCCGGGTGCGAGATCGTCAGGTAGCTGCCCGAAGGCAGCTCCGCCATCAGACGCGAGACGAGGGCAGCCGGGTCATCCTCGTCGTCGATCAGGTGCAGAATGCCGATCAGCATCAGCGCGATCGGCTGGGAGAAGTCGAGAGCCTGGGCGGCGCCCGCCAGGATCGTGTCCGGGTCGCGGAGGTCGGCCTCCAGGTAGGCACACGCGCCCTCGGGAGCGGAGGTCAGCAGCGCTCGAGCGTGGCTGAGGACCACGGGGTCATTGTCCACGTAGACGATCCGCGACTCTGGTGCCACCGACTGGGCAACCTCGTGCGTGTTGTTGGCCGTCGGGATCCCGGTGCCGATATCGAGGGACTGGCGGATGCCCGCGTCGCGGGCGAGGAACCGCACCGAACGGGCGAGGAAGGCGCGGTTCGCCCGGACCGCGAAACGCAAGCCCGGGAGGACCGCGAGCGCGCGCTCGGCCGCCTCGCGATCGGCTGCGAAGTTGTCTTTCCCGCCCAGCCAGTAGTTATAGACGCGGGCAGAATGTGCGACGCTCGCGTCAACGTGCGGTAGCTTCTGGCCCACGATGCCAGGGTAACGACTCCGCCGATGCTGCCTCGGCCGGGGGCTGCCGGCTAGCCCCCGGAAGCGGTCGGCAGCCGTCAGGCGGGCTGGAGTTCGGACAGGATGTGGTCGCGGCTCAGGTCATGGTCGTGTGATCCGCTCGCGTGCTGCTGCACCGCGGCGATCAGGTGGTCGAGCTGGCCGCTCTGGCCGACCCTGAACTCGACGCCGCAGCCATGGCACTCCACCCGGGATCCGCCGCAGGCTAGCTGCGCGGGCGCGGTGAAGTCGATGACGACGAGCGGCTCCTCGCCGACCACCCAGGCGTCGTGACCCGGGGAGACGTAGTGCGCGTCGCCGGGGCCGAATTCGGCTTCGGTGCCGTCGTTCATCCGGACCCTCATCCGCCCGGAGACCACGTACCCGGTGTGGGCCAGCTCGCAGGAGCTGGTGCCGGCGAGCGGCTTGACGTCGGCGGACCAGCGCCAGCCGGGGCTGAACACGGCTCGGCCGATCGTCTGGCCGCCGACCCGCACCATCCGCAGCTCGCCGTGGGTGAAGTCGCGCTTGTCGTCAGGCGTCTCGATGTTCTTCGCTTCCAGTGCCATGGTGTCTCCTCACTCGTGCCGTTATCGGTATGGTGCCGGCGGCGCGGCGGGGAGACATCGGGGAAACCACGTAGCCGCCGGCTACGTGACCGGGCTGGCGGGCGCCTGCGGCCAGGGGCCGGTGACCGCGGCCAGCATCGTGCGCGACGTGGCGCCGGTCTTCCGCAGCAGGCTTTCGACGTGTTTCTCAACGGTCCGGTGCGACAGGCTGAGCCGGGTCGCGATCTCCTTGTTGGCCAGGCCGGCGGCCACAAGCCCGAGGATCTCCGACTCGCGCGGCGTGATGCCGAGCGCGCCGAGCCTGCCTGGGGCGGGCGCGGCGAGCAGCGCCTGGCACCAGGCGGCGAGCGCGGTGAAGTCCTTGGCGGTGAAGTCGGCGCGGGCGGCGGCCAGCCAGCGCGCGGGTTCGCCCCAGCCGCCGGTCAGCGCGGGCCCCGCCGCGAGCAGCCGGGACAGGTGCCCGAGGGTGCCATCACCGAGGTCCAGGTCCGCGGCGCCCGCGAGCTCCGCCGCGTGATCGCGGGCGCCGCGGCGCCCCGCCAGCACGGCCTCGGCGTAGCCGAGCACGCCGCGGTTGGGCCGGACCACCGCGACGTTCCCGCGCCGCGTGCCGGCCAGTTCCGCCGCCGCCCTCGGATCGGCGACCGCGGCGAGCGCGAGCGGCCATATCGCGCGGAACATCGCCGGCTCCGCCTGCGGCAGCCCGCGCAGGATGACCGCGCCCCGGGCGAATGCGGCGATCGCCGCCGGCAGGTCGGCTCGCGCCAGAGCGGCCATGGCGCGGCAACCGCCCCAGCCGAACGCCGTGATGAACCGGTTCTCCGGCGCCAGGGCCGCGGCCTGCCGCAGGCACTCTTCCATGTCCGCCAGCTCCTGCCGCATCGCGTGGGCCTCGGCGAGGAAGGCCAGCGCCTTCACCCGGGCGTCGGTCATGTCGAGCCGCTCGGCGGCGGCGAGCGCGAGACGGGCGTGCCTGGCCGTTTCAGCGAAGTCGAACCGGAAGTCCCCGCCAGCCGCCAGCTGCAGGTCAAGCGAGGCGGCGGTGGTGAACGCACCGATCTCGGCGGCGATACGGCGGGCCCGCTTGATCAGGTCGGTGCCGCCATGGTCGAACATGTCGATCGTGCCGAGTTCCTGCAGGGCACGCAGCTGCCAGACCGGCAGGTTCTCCGCTTCCGCGATAGTCAGCGCCTGCTGGAAGGCGTCCCGCGCGCCGCGCAAATCGCGCAGCCGGGCAATCCGCCCGATGATTTCCAGCGCCTGGCAGCGGACCTCCGGACTCGACGCGGCCCAGCCGAGAGCCACCCGGGCGAGCTGCCCAGCCTGGCTGAGGTCGTCGCCAGCGAGCGCCAGCTCCGCGGCGAGCACGTCGGTGAGCGCGCGGCGGTTCTGCCGTGCGGACGCGGCGGCCGGCGGCACGGCGGCGTCAGGTGACACGGCGGCGTCGAGCCGGCGTGCGGCTTCCAGGTGGGCGCTGGCCACGGGCCAGCGGGTGGCGGCGATCGCGGCCCGCGCGAGCTGGACGTGGACCTCCGCCGGCGATGGCCCGGCGGGCGGTGCTCCCGGGGCGGGCGAGTCCAGGGCGGAGGATGCGATCAGCCGCTCCCCCAGCCGCAGCGCCTCGTCGGCGTTCCCGGCGAGCGCCAGGCAGCCGAGCAGCAGGCCCTCGGCGCTTGCCCGGGCGGCCGGGTCGGTGAGCAGGGCGGCGGCGCGCCGGAGTGTTCCGGCGGCGGTGGCGAGCGCGCCGCGCTCCAGTGCCGCCTCGCCCGACGCGGCGAGCAGCGCCCCGGCCCGCCCGGTGTCCCCCGCCCGCGCGGCCAGGTCGGCGGCGATGTCCCGCCACGGCCCGTCCAGGACGGGGTGCGCCGCGTCCACCGCGCCGAGCGTCGCGGCCGCCAGGGCGCGCCGGGCCGGCGGCAGCTGCTCGGCGATGACGGCCTCGCGGGTGAGCGCGTGCCGGAACCGGAAGACCTCGCCGTCCACGATCACCAGCTGAGCCGTGACCGCGCGCTCCAGGGACGCGGTGACCACCTGGTCCGGCACGCCGGCGGCGGCCGCGAGCAGCCGCCAGTCAAACCCGCGGCCGAGCAGCGCGGCTGCCTCGAGCACCCGCCGTTGTCCGGCGCTGAACCCGGCCAGCCGGGCGCGGACCGTCTCGGCGAACGACGCGGGCACGCCCGGCGAGGCGAGCACCTCCTCGACGAGGAAGGGCACGCCGTCGCCCGCTCGCTGCGCCCGCACGACCAGCTCGTCGTCGGCCCCGGCCACGCAGGCGCGCACCATGTGCTCGACCGCGGCCAGGTCCAGGCGGTCAAGCGGCAGGTGCTCGGCGGCGCGCCGGCCTGCCAGCCGCCGTGCCAGCCCGGCCGCTGGTCCCGGCTGGTCTCTGCTGGTGGCGACGCAAAGCACGCGCTCGCCGCCGAGGTTGTCCGCCAGGTACTCGAGCACCGCGAGAGTGTCCGGATCGGCCCAGTGCAAGTCCTCGAGGGCGACAACCAGCCCCGCGCCGGCGCCGGCCCAGCGGAGCAGCCGGATGACCGCCTCCCCGCTGGCGACCGGCGAGGCGAGGCCATTCTCTGTCGGGTGCTCCGCGCCGGCAGCCTGATCCGGCTGGCCGATCCCTGGGAGGATGGGGCGCAGCGCGGGCAGCCAGGGATCGAGGCCGCCGTCCGCGGGCAGCGGCCGGTCCCGCAGCAGCCCCAGCAGCGCCTCGGTCAGCGGCCGGTACGGCGTGCCCGATCCCGTCGGCACCGCCCGGCCCGTGACCGTCACCGCCCCGCGCCCGCGCGCGTACCCGGTCAGCTCCCGGATCAGCCGTGACTTGCCGATGCCCGGCTCCCCGGTGACGAACACCATGCCGCCCCCATCGCCGCGGCCGTCCGTCGCCCGGGCGAAGGCGTCGCGCAACACGCGCAACTCGTGGTCCCGCCCGCAGAGCACGGGGCACAGCACACCCCCCACCCGTCCAGTGTGGCACGACCCGTGGTGCCAGCACGGGGGTCGGAGTGATACCACCCGGGTAGCCAATGACAACGTGCGCCAGGCATCCTGGTCCTCGAGGCCGGGACATCCCAGCCAGACCCCGAGGAGTCAGGAGAAGATCATGACCGGACGAGACGCGGACATCCGCCGGGCCGTGGCCCGGGCGCTCACCGCCAACCACTCGCGGGCCGTGGCCCGGCGCGCGCTGTCCATGAACCACTCGCGGGCCGTGGCCCGGCGGGCGCTGTCCATGAACCACTCCCGGGCCGTCGCGGCCGCGGGCCGTGCCTGACCGGAAGGTGCGGTGACGGTCCCCTCGCCCGAGCCGGCCATGGCCACCGGCACCGCGGCCGGCGAGGCGCTGTGCTTGCGGGATCAGGCGCTGGCCGCGCTGGACGAGGGGAACCCGTCGCGGGCGTGCGGCCTCGCCGGCCGGGCACTGGGCGCGCTGGAGGCGGCCGGGCTGCGGGGCGGGCTGGACGAGGCCGCCGTCCTGGTGGCGCTCGCGGAGATCGAAGAAGCCCTCGGCCGCTTCGCCGGCGCCGGCGGCACGATCGCCGCGGCAATCGGCATCCTCGAGGACTGCGCGGCGGAGTATTCGGACGACGACAGCCTGCTGCTGTGGTGCCAGGCTCAGGAGAGGCAGGCTGGCCTGGAGCGGCTGGCGGGAGACTTCACCGGGGCGGCGGCCCGGCTGCGCGGCGTGCTCGACCGCGCGTCGGCGGTTCTCGGGGAGGCCTCACTGGCCGTCGTGTCGGCGTCGAACGCCCTGGGCATCGTGTACAAGTACGCGTCGGACCCCGACGCCGCGACGGCCGCCTACGAGCGAGCGGCGGCCGCGCTGGCCGGCCTGTCCGACCCGGATCCGCTTCTCGAGGCGGGCCTGCTGCACAACCTGGGCGGGCTGGCTCATTCGCGCGGCGACCCCGGGACCGGGATCCCGCTCGCGGAGCGCGGCGTCACGCTGCGCACCGAAGCGCTTGGCCCCGGCCATCCTGATGTCGCCCGCGACCTGAACGCGCTTGGTGCGCTCTACCAGCTCGCCGGACGCTCCGCCGAAGCGGAAGGGTCGTACACCCGGGCCCTCGAGGTGTTCGAGGACGTCTACGGCCCCGGTCATTTCGAGGTCGCCATGACGCTGGCCAACCTCGCCGTGCTGCGCGGCGACGAAGGCGACGCCGCGCAGGCGGAATCGCTGGGCCGCCGCTGCCTGGAGATCTTCACGGCGGCGCTGGGGCCGGACGACGCTGAGGTCGGGCTGACCCTGCTGAACCTCGCCGCGGCCGTCGCGGGCCAGGGCAGGACCGAAGAGGCGGCGGAGCTGGCCGCCCGCGCCGCGGCGATCCTGGCCGGCCGGCTTCCGGCCGGCCACCCGCACCTGCTGGCCGCCGCCGGCGCTCTTGAGCAGTATGGGCACCCGGGGAACCCGGAGCACCCGGCGTGACCGCACCAGCCGTCCGGGCGCCGCGGCGCCCGGGGCTCATCCCGGCGCTGCCGCACACGGCGTGGGCGGTGCTCGGCTGTGACTTCGTCTCCGCGATCGGCAGCGGCCTGACGCTGCCGTACCTGTTCGTCTACGCGCACCAGGTACGGGGGCTCAGGGACGGCACGGCGGGCCTGGTGGTCGCCGCCGTGGCCCTGGCATCGCTGGCCGGCAATCCGCTTGGCGGCGCGCTGGCCGACCGGTGGACGGCGCGGCGGGCGGTCATGGCCGGCCTCGCGGTCGCGGCCGGCGGGTCTTTCGCGCTGGCCCTCGCCCGGTCGGCCGCCGAGCTATTCGGGGCGGCGTGCCTGCTCGGCCTGGGGGCGTCGGTGATCTGGCCGGCCCAGGACGCGCTGCTGGCCAGCGCCGCCGGCCCGGCAGGCCGCTCGGCGGTGTTCTCGGTTCGCCACGCTTCGTTCAACGCCGGGCTGGGTCTCGGCGCCCTAGCCGCGGCGGCCGTGGTCAGCGTCGCTCATCCGGGCACGTTCACCGCGGTCTACCTCGCCGACGGGTGCTCGTTCCTGGTGGTTATCCCGGTGCTCGCACGGCTGCGCCCGGCACAGCGGTCCGGCCCCCCTCCGGCCGCGACCCCGGTCGCGCCGCCGCCGCGACCGGAACGGGGCGGCTACCGGCAGGTGCTGCGGGACAGGGCGTTCGTCCGGGTGTGGCTGCTGATCGCGCTCATCGTGACCATCAGCTTCGGCCAGTTCCAGTCCAGCTTCCCCGGTTACGCGACCCGGCCCGGCGGCATCAGCACGCACGGGCTCGGGCTGGCCTTCACCGCCGACACGCTGACCGTGGTGGTCGCTCAGCTCTTCGTGCTGCGGTTGCTCGCCGGCCACCGTCGCACCACCGGGGTCGCGCTGGCGGCGACGGCCTGGGCGGCGAGCTGGGCGGTCGTCATCGCAGGCGGCCACTTTGGCGGCGGCGCGGCGGCCGAGGCATCTTTCGTGATCGCCATGGTCATCTTCGCGATCGGGGAGACGCTGTTCTCCCCGACGCTGCCTGCGATCGTCAACGACCTCGCCCCGCCCGAGGCCGCCGGCCGCTACAACGGGCTGGGCGTGCTGGCCTTCACGACCGGGTTTCTCCTCGGCCCGGCCGGCGGGGCGGCGGCGCTTGCCGCCTGGGGAACGGCCCTGTTCGCCGTGCTGGTCCCGGCGTGCCTGCTCGCCGCCGCGGCGGCACTGCGACTGAGCCGCCACCTGCCGCCGGGCGTCAACCAGATCGAGGTGCCCGGTTCCGCAGGCCCGGAGCGGAGCACCCGGGAGCTATCCGTGACCACCGCGCTGGACGCTGAGTACGGCGGCTGACGCTGGCCCAGGCTCAGTCGAACGAGGGCCTGCGGTCCCTGCTGCGCTTGAGCTCGAAGAAGCCGTCCGCCTTCGCCACGAGCACCAGGCCGTCCCACAGCTCCCCGGCGGCCTCGCCCTTGGGCGCGGGCGTGATGACCGGGCCGAACAGCGCCCTGCCGCGGATGCGGACCACAGGGGTGCCGACGTCCAGGCCGACCTCGTCGAACGCCTCGTTGTGCGAGTCCTTGATGAGCTGGTCGAAGTCGGCTGACTCGGCGGCGCTGGCTAGCGAGTCGGGCAGCCCAACCTCCGCCAGGGCCTCGGGGAGAACCTTGGGGTCGTCCCTGCGCCCCTGGTTGTGCAGGCGGGTGCCGATGGCCGTGTACAGCGGGCCGAGCACGCCCTGGCCGCTGTGCTCGGCGGCCGCGGCGCACACCCGGACCGGTCCCCAGGCCTTGCTCATCCGCTCCAGGTACTCCTCGCTCAGCCCCTTGCCCTCATGCTGGATGAGGTTCAGGTAGGCCAGCGACATGATCCGCCAATCGGCCCGGACCGGGCGGACCTTCTCCACCTCCAGGATCCAGCGGGAGGTGATCCATGCCCACGGGCATAGCGGATCGAACCAGAACTGCACGTCTTCCGGCGACTGCGCCTGTTCCGTCATGACCGCGGCAACACAGCGGCACAGCGGGGTATTCCGGGGTCTCATTGCCCTGCGGCGCTGTCCCGCGCACACTGGCAGCAGGCGACCATCCAGGAGCGACGATCCGGGGAAGCGCATGGCACCCAGGGGCATCCGGCGGACACGGCGGCTGCTGTGGCGGATAAGGATTCCGCTGTGGCTGGCGGGCGCCGCGGCAGGATGGGCGATCGGCGGCGCGGCCGCGGCGGGCACGGTCGCCGGGGTGGCGGTGGCGTGCCTCGCGGAGGCCGCGTTCAGCTACCGCGCGGAACGACCCGGCGAGTCTCACGGCCGGCCCGCACCCGGGGAAATCGCGGCCGCCCGCACGGAGGCCGCCCGCAGGGAGCAGCGCTGGGCGGCCGGGGCGATCCCCTCCCCCGGCGGGTGGCAGCCACCATCTGGCTCGCTGCCGGCCTGGAACTGGACACCGGACGACGGGATCAGGCCGCGCTTCGACCGCGTGCCGAGGTGGGTCAGGGTCTGTTACGGCACGCCGTTCGCCGACCGGTACGCGCATGCCTGGATGTGGCGGCACGGCGGCTGGGACGTGCTGCCACCGCATCAGGCGCCGCATTAGGCGCCACATCAGGCTCAGCCAATGACCGACTTCGACATCGTCCTTCGCGGCGGCCGGAGAGCGGATCGCCAGCGCGGCCCGGTCCGCGCCGCCGTCGCTTAACGCCGCGGACGGCCCGCCTGTCCTTGAGCCCGCAGCGTCTTCGCGATCGCGAGGACGGCGGCCTCCGTGGCTCGGCGCATCGGGGCGTTCAGCGCGTCCGGCCAGCTCGACAGCTTCACCACGACGGTCTCGCTCGGGACATGGACGGCGATGAGCTGGCCGTGGATCCCGGCGGCGATGAACATCGGGAGCCTGGGGTGGGAGACCCACCAGCAGTTACGGTAGTGCGCGCCGGGCGGGTAACCGGTCGCCTCATTGCCCGACCGGAAAGCCCGCGGTCCGTCGGGCGCGCCCGCGATCGTGTCGTCGAGCCAGGCCGCGGGGATGACCTGCGCGTCCGGCGCGCGGCCGCGGCGCAGGGCGAGCAGCCCCACCCGGCCCGCGTCGCGCAGCGTCGCGCTGATCCCGCCGTCCGCGAGGGCGCTGCCGTGGCCGTCGACGGTGACCTCGGCGTCCCGCTCGGCGCCCATGGGCTGCCAGAGTTCCCGCGCCACCAGATCGCTGAACCGGGCCTGGCCGGCCTTCTCCAGCACCCAGGCGAGCACGTCGGTGAGGATCGACCGGTACCGGAAGGGGCCACCGTGCGGTCCGTCGCCCGACAGCGTGGTGAAGTACTCGATGGCGCCGGCCGGCCGGGCCTTGCCGTCGTCCGGCCGCCACAGGTACACCCGGTCGCTGACGGCGATCTCGGCTTCTGGGTCGTCGTAGTCTTCCTCGAAGCGGACTCCCGCCCGCATGTCCAGCAGCTGTTGGACGGTGGCGCCCGCGAAGGCCGTGCCGGCCAGCTCGGGCACGATCGCCTCCACGGGCGCCGCGACGTCAAGTGCACCCTGGCCGGCGAGCGCGCCGGCGAGCAGGCCGGTGACCGACTTGGACACCGACATCAGCAGGTGCGGGCTGTCCGGCCGCAGGCCGTTGAAATACCGCTCGGCGACGATCTGGCCCTCGTGCAGGACGAGGAATCCGTCGGTATACGTCTGGTCGAGCAGGTCCCCGACGGTGAGCTCGCCCGACCGGGTGGCGAACCGGACGCCCATCAGGTCCCGCTCGGCCCTCGGCAGCTCCCAGGGCGGCCCGTCGCCGCGCGAAATGCGGGCGGTCGGGATCAGCTCGCGGATGTGCTGAAATGCCCACCGGTTAAACGGCGGTCGCTGCCAGTTAGCCAGGGTAACGAGATTTTCCTGTGTGAACGGCGGTGATCCGGCCATCAGCCGCAAGTCGTCCCGCTCAGATTCCATCCCCGCACTCACCGAAACAAATTAGCAGTCGATCGCCAGCTATTCGACCATCTCCAGACGCCATCGAGGAAGATGCCGCCGCTGCCAGGAAAACTCTGACGGGTCGCAATGCCGCGTGGTGTAACCTCAGCTCGTGGATGACCAGCAGTTCGTGGCGGCGATCGTGAACTCGCTCGCCTGGCCGGCTGCTGTCATAGTGGTGGCGGGATTGCTCCGCCAGGAGCTACTCGGCGTTTTCCGCCGGTTGCAGACTTTCGAATTCCGCGGCGCGCGGCTGACGTTCACCGCCCTGCCGCATTACGAGAAGATGATCGCGGCCGCGACGAAAGACGCGGGGGCGCCCACCGCGGAAGACGCGGCAGTCGTCCGGCGGGAGGCGACGGAGTTCAGCGCGGTCGGGGCCTTGGCGCCAGAGGCCCCCCGGCAGGCGATCATCGACGCCTGGGGGCTGCTCGAGTACCAGCTCAACCTCGCCTCCGATCGGCTGGCCCCGGACCAGCCGCACGGCTGGCCGCAGGTCGCGCGCAACCTGGAACGTCTGGACAAGTGGCCGCTGCTCTACCCGGCGGTCCAGGAACTCCGGCGGTTGCGTGACTACACGGTCCAGGCAAGCCGGCCGCCGTCGGGGGCGGACGCGGCCCGCTACGTGTCGGTGGCGCAGGACGTGGCGACCGCCGTACAGACCTCGCTCACATCCCAGTCAATCGGAACACCCGGCGGTACCCAATGAGCGAACCCATGCTGACGAGTCCGGCCGGAGGCCACGCCCGCGCCCGCCTCCAAGAGCAGCAACTGCTGTTGATGCACGAGGCCGACCAGCTGATCCTGGATCACACTAATACGCTCGCGCAAACGCTCCGGTTCATCGTCAACCGGGCCCAGCAGATACTCAATGCCTGGCACGTGGACATCCTGTTCGAATACGCGGACGGATTGCAGCTGGAGATTTCCTCGGACCCGGACGCGGAGATCGGGCGCTTTGTTCCCTTCGACAGGTCGATTTCCGGGTTCGTGCTGTCGAGCGGTAGGCCGGTCCTCGTGAATGACCTGCAAAGCGATCCGGTGCTGCGGCAGAGATATTTTCCGCGCGCGGAAAGCGACCAGGCTCAGGCCACACGGCTCAGCGTCCTGGCCGCCGAACTAACCCTCGACGGCCAGGCGATCGGCGTCATCAACGTCGAGGCGACCCCGGACAGCCAACTCGACAAATCGCATCTTGAGTTCGTCAACGCCGCGGCTCGGCAAATCTCCATGGCGATCACCCACGCCGCGCTCTTTGACGAGGACAACTTCAGGACCGCCACCGATAAGGTGCTGGTCGAGGCCACCACCACGAAGGACAGCGACGTGGTCATGCGGCAGGTCCTCGACCGCATTCTCGCCACCCTGAACTCGCTGACGTTCGTCAAGCCGGACGCCGCCGACATCCTCTTCGCGGATCCGCAAGACAGCGAGTCCCTGGTCGTGGCGTACAGCACGAACACCCCGGATATCGGAGTCCGGGTGGCTGTCGGCTCAAGCGTCTGCGGCCAGGCATTCCGCAGCGGCAGGACGGTGGTCGAGCAGCGGGCGTTCGAGCGTGACGACTACCGGCCTGTCGTCCAAGGCATGCGCTGCGAGATGGCCATTCCGATCGCCTTCGGCAGCAACCCGTCCCCGATCGGCGTGCTCAACCTGGAGAGCAAACGGGAGAACGCGTTCAGCAACGTCGGGAGGGTCCTCGCCGAACGGTTCGCCCGCCGGATCGAGAACGTCGTCGCGCTGACCAAGATGCGCGCCGACATCGATAACGAACTGCAGGACCAGTTCATGATCCTCGCGGCCGACCATGTGCTCAACGCCGTCCACCGGATCAACAACGACGTCGGGTCGATCCGAGCGCTCGCGCTCGACCTGCTCGAGGACCTGGATGCGCCGAATCCGCCGGACCCGGCCGACCTGGCGCGCGTGCTCCGGATGATCACGGAAAGCGCCGAGCGCGCTCTGGACATCCCCGAGCAGATGCGCAGGCTGATAGGCACGCCGCAGGAGAGCGCTGACGTGAACGCGCAGGTGGAGGCCGGTATCGCGGCCGTCAGGATCCCGAATCACGTCGAGCTCGTGACGGACCTGGCTCCTGGGCTGCCCAACATCGCGTGCACCGCCCTCGACCGCGTGGTCGAGAACCTTTTGACGAACGCGGTGAAGGCGATGCGAAACAGGCCGGGCCCACTGTCCGTGACAACCCGTCTCGACGACCACCTGCCCGAGAGGTTCGTCGTGATCTCGGTCAAGGACACCGGCGTCGGGATGACCAGGCAGGAGATCGACCACCTGTTTGATCCGCAGCAGGCCAGACACCGTGGCGGCGGCGGTCTCGGGTTCGGTATGACGTGGGTGCGGAGTTGGGTCCGCCGCACCCAAGGGCTCATCGACATCCAGTCGAAGCCGGACGAGGGCACCACCGTGAACATCCGTTTCCAGATCGAGAAGCACCCAATGCAGCGGGGAGGCGAGCAGGCGTGAGGGCGCCCACCAGAGCTCTGATCGTCGAGGACGTGGAGGAATGGTCGTACACACTGTCGCGGGCCGCGCGACGCGCGGGCGTCTCGGAGGTCGTCGTCTGCGAGAACCTACCGGCCGTCCACGACGCGCTGCGGAAGGCCAGGTTCGACGTCGCCATCCTGGACGTGGGGCTCGACCCTTACGACGAGGTGAACTCCGACGGCATCAAGGCGCTCGAGGCAATCCGGGAGATAGATGACGGTGGCACCCGGTGCGTCTTGGTCACCGGGTGGCAGGGCGGCGACCGGATGGCCCTTCAGGCCGAGGCGGAGCAGAGGTTCGGGATCGACTTCGCTTACATGAAAGAGAAATACGAGGCGCGTGTGGTGATCGCCAAGCTCACTGAACTCCTTGAGGACGCGACCGCGCGGCGCTTGTCCTCAACGACGCCGATGGAGAACCTCGGCGCGAAGATGGAAGCCTGGCAGTTCCAGGGCGAGTTGATCGGAACCCTGTCCCCGAGCGGCGGCGTTCAGACCCTCTACTCGCTGGTGTCCCGTGTCGTTAGCTCCGCGGTCCCCGTTGTCGCCATGCATCCCACGGCGCCGATGGGGAAGGGCCCCGACGGCGTCTGGACCGGCGTGTACTGGAGCCGGGCACTGGCCGCCGCGGTCGCGGTGAGCCTGGGGCCGATTTCCGCGTGGGAAAAAGAGGATAGTAGCGTACCGAGTGACTTGGGTCGCCTGCTGCCGACTGGCGCGCTCCCCGACCTCATCGAGGACATTAGGGAACGCAATATTCAGGGGAGGCTGTGGGAACTTCCATGGCTTGAACGTGACAAGTTCCCGGAATAAGGATTTTCGGTACGAAAAGGCCGTCCTCGCATCATAAGAAAGGCGGTCTTGTATCCTGAGCAACGCAGGCGCATCCTTGTTTCGACCGCTGATCCGTTCGCGAGAAAGGGCCCGTGATGGCAACGGCAGCCGCCGGCGACCTCGCGGAGACGTGCGCGGTGGACAGACCCGCCAGCCGCCGCTTCTATGTGCATGTCGGTAGTCTTGGCTACCTCGTGGCGGTGCAGTCCACGTTCTACGGCGAGGTTGCCCGTGCCCTCGCCTTGTCCGGCGCCAGCCGGGCGCTCGACCAGGCGGTGCAGGACTGGGCGATGTTCTCGCCGGCCCGACTCGAGCCGTCTCTCACCAAGAGCGGCGAGATCGTGCACGATCTCGCCGCCGAGGCGCTGCAGAGCGCCTACCAGTGCATCGTGCAGCTTGTCCCGCCGCGGTTCGGGGCGACGGAGCTGCTGCTCGGCACCCACGAGAAGATCAGCGCCTGGTGCTACGAAGATGGGTACCTCACGTACGCCACCGACGAGGACGCCGCGGCGATCATGTACGCGGAGACAGGCAGCCTGCGGAGACTGCGCAGCGAGATCAGGCGGACCCCGGACGCGGACCCGGCGCTCGAGATGATCAGCGGCCAGAGCTTGTTCCTCTTCGACCAGCGGGAGGGGACCGGCCCCGGGACGGCGTTGTTTTACAAGCAACACGCCGGGCGGCTGCTGCGGGGCTTCCGCAGGACCAGCCTGCCGGACGGGTTCGACGACCCGGAGCTCGTCGGCCAGCTCAGGGAGTTCATCGGCTCGTCCGCGGAAACGTTCGAGGGAGAGTCGGTGCTCGGCTGCTGCCTGCGCCGCGCGGAGCAGATGGTTGCCGTGCTGCTGCGCAGCCTGCCGCCGGAGCCCGGCACGAAAACCGAGTGAGTGCGCACCCACGGCCTGCGGTTCGACGTTAACTGCTCGATTCTCTTTACCGAACTGCCGCTGCTTCGCCGGCCCGCCGCGGCGAAGGCCGCCGGGTTCGGCGGGGTCGAATTCTGGTGGCCGTGGGACGCGATCACGCCGACGGACAAGGAGGCGGACGCGTTCGTGTCGGCGATCGCGGACGCGGGCGTCGAGCTGGTCAGCCTGAACTTTCACACCGGGGACATGGCCGCAGGGGAACGGGGGCTCGTGTCCATCCCAAGCGCGACGGAAAAGTTCCGGGAGAACATCGCGGCCTGCGCCGAGATCGCCCGGCGGACCGGGTGCCGGCGGCTGAACGCACCCTATGGGAACCGGATCGGCGGCGCCGACCCGGCCGACCAGGACGCGGTCGCGGTCGAGAACCTGACCCTGGCCGCGGACGCGGCGGCCGGGGCGGGCGCCGCGGTGCTCGTCGAGGCGATCAACTCCGTCGACGTGCCCGCGTTCCCCATCGACTCGAGCGCCAAGGCGATCGCGGTCATCGAGAAGGTTCCC
>Ga0187807_1000202_pt1 | contig 17855 bp, 17 predicted proteins | sample NC_wetland_sal_i_4_FD_132432 | JGI IMG/M metagenome (GOLD analysis project Ga0187807, IMG submission 132432) | Wetland sediment microbial communities from Neuse River Estuary, North Carolina, USA - ASW_2 | ecosystem: Environmental > Aquatic > Freshwater > Wetlands > Sediment | place: USA: North...
CGCTCACAGCACCCCGATCGTCAAAGACGCGATTGAAATCGAGCGGAAGATTCGACTCCGTGCCATCGCTGATCGCGCGAACGGCGATCGCAGGGATTGCGTTGTGAGCGGACGCCGCGAGCACATAGAGACTCTCCATGTCAATTGCGTCCCCGAAAGCACCCAGCGACTGCTTCTCATCGGCCGAACCGACTACCTCTTCGGAAACGATCAACCTCTCAACGCGTGTTGCTCCCAATTGCACCGCGTCCGCGAGCAACTCTGAATGACTATAAACGATATGCTCGCCGCTAGCATCGCACGTTGCCCGTGCTGCCAAGACCTCAGCGAGTCGGTAAGTCGACCTCAAGCTTCCCGCGAGACCCGAGGAGATACAGATATCCGTGGGCAAATCCGTGAATGCCCGAGCCATCGAGCGCTGTGCCGCAGATCGCCCCACTCCTGTGATAAGAACGCGCACGTTCGCGGAACCGACCTGCGCCCGATAGCTGTGATCCCAGGCGGCGATCGACGCTCGCTTGAATCCCCGCAACTTACGCCAAGGAGCAAACTCACTTTCCAGCGCAAATGTGACGAGAACTTTCACAAAGGATTCCTCACGCCGCCTGAGCGACAGGTTTCGTTCCGGCGCGGCCACGCACGTAGCCGTGCTCTTCGTACCAGCCCACAGCCGCCGCAAGCGCGGGTTCCACGGCGCCAGGTTTGTAACTCAATTCCCTCTCGGCTTTGTCGCTCGCGACAAACATGCGGTGGCGCGACATCTTCACACCCTCGACTGGAATCTGCGGCTCACGACCAGTGATGCGCGCGAAGAACTCATCCGCATATCCGGCGACCAGTGCAACGGCATGCGGAAGGCGTACCTGTGGCGCTGGCCGACCCGTGATGACGGCGAGTGCGTCCAGAATTTGCTTTAGCGTCAAATTGCGGCCGCCCAGAATGTAGCGTTCGCCGATGCGGCCGTGCTCGGCGGCCAGCAGGTGACCTGCGGCAACGTCCTCCACGCCGACGACGTTCAGCCCGGTATCAACGTAGGCCGGCATCTTGCCGTTGAGAAAATCGAGAATAATTCGGCCGGTCGGAGTCGGCTTCCAGTCGCCCGCCCCGACGGGGGCCGTTGGATTCACAATCACCACGGGCACGCCCGCCGCTGCAGCCTTCATGGCTTCGAGCTCGGCCAGAAATTTCGAGCGCTTGTAGTGCCCGATCATCTGGTCGAGCGTCGCATGAGTTTCCTCGTTCGGGAGCGCACCACCTTGGGTCGGCACGGCGATTGTGGCTATGGTGCTCGTATAGACAATACGCTCCACGCCGGCCCGCGCGGCTACATCAAACAGCCGGCGTGTGCCTTCCACATTTGTTGCGTAGATCTCATTGGGATTGCGTGTCCACAGGCGGTAGTCCGCAGCGGCATGAAATACGCGGCGAACGCCACGCATCGCGCGATCGAGCGAAACAAGATCTGCCAAGTCGCCCTCGACGCGCTCGACACCGAGTCCCTCTAAGGCCCGCAGATTGCTCGAGGGACGAACGAGGACGCGCACGCGATGCCCAGCTGAGACGAGTTGGCGCGCCACGTGACTTCCGACAAACCCGGTAGCGCCCGTAACGAGCGTGGTCATAGAATGCGGAAAGCCTCTTTCTCCTGCTCCGAAGTGGAAGGAACGGCCGTGGTGCAATGACTCGAGGCGCCGTTGCCACTTGAATGGCCATTGCCGTTGGCCTTCGGCGAGGTCGTTGAAGGCCGATCCTTCAGGAGCCCACCCATCTTTCCCGAAAGCGTCCAGCTCAAGAGCTTCCACGTGTCGCCAAATTTCTTATTGCCACCCAGCACAGCGGACGCTTCGTAGCCCACATGTACCATGCAGTCCGCGCAGCGCGGATCGCGACCACGACCGTACTGCTCCCACGGCGTCTTCTCGATCAGTTCTTTGAAAGACTTGTGGTGGGCGTCCGTCATCAGGTAGCACGGGCCCTTCCAGCCGCGCGGGTTGTAAGTGGGATTACCCCAGGCCGTGCACATCAACTCGCGCTCGCCGCGCAGGTATTCCATATAGACCGGCGTGGTCATGATGTTGTATCGCTCTAGCAGCGCGCTGGCCTGAACGAACTTCTCGCGGATTTCTTCGCGGGACATAAAAATGTCCTTCGTATCGACGGCCGCGTAAGAATACGCCGGCGAGATCATGTGACCATCGACGCCGAGCGTTTGAAGGTATTCGAGGAGCTGGTCGATCTCTTCGATATCGGTCTCTTTGTAAATCGTCGTATTCGAAGTAACCAGGAAACCCGCCGCCTTCGCCGCCTTGATGCCTTCGACCGCTTCACGGAACACCCCGTCCCGTTCCACGCAGATGTCATGAGTTTTTTCCAATCCATCAAGGTGTACGTTAAAGAAAAAGCGGGAAGTAGGCTTGAAATCACGTAATCGCTTGCGGATAAAAATACCGTTCGTGCAAAGGTAGATGTGCTTCTTGCGCGCGAGAATCTCGCTCGTGAGCTTTCCGATTTCCGGATACATCAGCGGCTCGCCGCCGCAGATCGAAACGATGGGTGCACCGCATTCATCGATTGCGTTCAGGCACTGCTCGACGGTCAACATCTCGCCGATGGTCGATTTGTACTCGCGAATGCGGCCACAGCCGGTACACGTGAGATTGCAGGTGTGCAGCGGCTCGAGCATCATCGTGAGCGGGAATTTCTTATCGCCGCTCAGGCCCTTGCGAACCAGGTAGCCCGACATGCTCGTGAACATGCTCAGAGGAGTTCTCATCCACTACCCCCAGTATCCATTCGGATGCTCGATTTCAGCCGCGGGAACCTGCATGCCAAAATATCTCTGGCGACCCTTGCGCAAATTATCGTAACGCGCCAGCGCGTAGAGCGGGAAAGAATTTCGATAGAGGTGATACTTCAGATAGAACACTTGCGGGAAGCCAGTGCCGGTAAATTCGGCTTCGTCCCAGGTCCCGTCCTCGTTCTGATGGGACACGAGCCACGCTACCGCGCGCGCGACCGCCGGATCGTCCGGGCCAACCGCAGCCAATAGGCCGATGAGTCCCCACGCGGTTTGTGACGCCGTGCTCTTCCCTTTCGCTTTGTGCACGGTGTCGTAGTAGGAAAGGATCGTTTCGCCGAAGCCGCCGTCCGGGTTTTGTACCGAGCGCAACCATTCGGCCGCACGCTGCGATTCCACCGTCGATTCCACACCCGCCGCTTCGAGCGCCCTCAGGACTCCGCTCGTGCCGTAAATGTAATTCACGCCCCAGCGGCCGAACCAAGAACCGTCCTTTTCCTGTTCGCGTTTCAGATACGCATGCGCGCGCTCGATGACCGGATGCCACGCGGGCCAACCCATGTGGCCAAGGCATTCCAGCGCGCGAGCCGTCACGTCCGCGGTGGAAGGGTCGAGCATGGCATTGTGATCGGCAAACGGGATGTTGTTCAGAAAATCGAGATTGTTCTCGTGGTCGAACGCGCCCCATCCGCCATCGGAATTCTGCATGCTCATGAGCCACGCGAGCCCGCGCCTCACCGAGGACCGTAGACGCGCCGGTTCGGGATCGTCGACGCGGCTCAGCGCCATGAGCACAAAAGCTGTGTCGTCGACATCCGGATAAAAATCGTTGCGAAACTCAAACGCCCATCCGCCCGGCTCGGCTTTTCGATTCTTCATCTGCCAGTCGCCCGGGCCGAGAATCTGATTCCGTACCAGCCACCGTGAGGCTGCCAAGAGCGATGGGTGTGCCGGATCGAGCCCCGCCTCCTGGAGCGACACCATCGCGATCGCAGTGTCCCAAAGCGGCGAAATACACGGTTGCACGCGCAGCGTGCCACGCTCCTCAATTTCATATCGCGCCAAAAAATCGATTTCGCGTGTGAGCAAAGGATCGGTCGTATCGCCACTTTCCGCAAGCAGCGCAAAAATCGAATTCATCATCGCCGGGTAAATCGTGCCAAGGCCTTCGCTGCGCTCGAGCCGCTCGCGCATCCACTTGTTCGCGCGCGAGAGAGCGGCACGGCGAAAGGGTTTCCAGGGAAGGCCGTCGCAAAATTTCAGGCTGTGATCAAGAGCCAAAAAGAAATTCTTCCAGCAGACGACGCGTCGATCCCACGAGAGTGACGGCGGTCGTGACCCCTGCTCGCGAAACAGGTCATTGACAGTAAGGCCCTCGGGAAGACGCCATCCGGGCTTGTGAGCCCACACGATCGCCAGCGGAATGACGATGCCGCGCGTCCACGACGACATCTCGTACAGATTCAGCGGGAACCAACTGGGCAAAAGCATGATCTCCGGCGGAATTGCCGGTACGCAATCCCACTTGAGCGCACCAACCATGGCCAGATAGAAACGGGTGTAGGAATTCGTGCGTTCGAGCCCGCCCAACTCGTGGATTCTCTGCTTCGCGCGTTCCAGATGCTGGGACGTTGCTGGATCCCCGGCGAGGCGGAGTGCTACCCAGGCCTTCACTGTCGCGTTGAGTTCTGAAGGGCCGCCAACGAAGATGTTCCAGCCGCCATCCGGGAGCTGTCGGCCGCGAATGTACCGTGCAAGCTTCTCCACTTTTTCGGACTTCAATTGGCCGAGAACGTGGAGATACAGAATGTAATCCGATTCCAGGGTGGTGTCAGCTTCGAGCTCGCCCCACCAATAGCCGTCCTGGTGCTGTGCCGACAGGAACCAATTTAAGGCGCGGGAAACCGCATGGGAAACTTCAGATTCGATGTCTCGAGTAGGTACAACGGGCGTAGCGGCCGATGCGTCAGTTGCCGCTGCCTGCACTTGCAGCCTTGCCTCCGGTGTCATCAACCCCTCAGACATAAATCGTCACAGTTGAGCCCGCCGCGGCAATTCATTCTGGATTGTGGTTGCACCCCGCGGTTCGCAAAACCAACTAAATTCTGGGCGTTACGAAGTTTGATCCGGGAGAGGACCCCTGTCTCCCTGCCCTAGCGATGTCTATGACTCGCGCTCACAAGTATTATCTTTTGTATGTTCGGTCCGGTCAACTGAAAACAAAAGAGATTGCTTCATTCGGCCCAACAGGTTAGATGACGGCGAACCCTTCCAGGCTGCCTTATCGGTGGCAATTAGCTGCCCGAAAGTACTCTTTCAACCGGACAAGCTGCGAATTCTTCGAACTCCTAGTGTTTCTTCTTCAGTTCTTCGAGTTTGCGGACGCGCTCGGCTAGCCCCGGCAGTCGAGCCATCAGAGCGTACTGCTCCTTGAATTTGTCGAGTGCTCGGGCGGGGGTGCCCCAAACCGCTTGACCGCGACGGATCGTCTTTCCCGAGGGAATTCCCGCCTGCGCCCCGAGAATCGCTCCGTCTTCGATACGGCAGTGATCAGCGATCCCCACCTGCCCCGCGACGACACACTGTCTGCCAATGGTGCTGCTACCGGAAACACCCGTCTGCGCGGCGATCACCGAATGTTCGCCGATCTGAACGTTGTGCGCGATCTGGACAAGATTGTCGATCTTTACGCCATTGCCGACATGAGTGGTTTCGAGGGAACCCCGATCGATCGTCGTGTTCGCCCCGATCACCACGTCGTCGGCGATCTCGACGTTGCCGATTTGAGGAAACTTCCATTGGCGCCCCTCGCCAAAAACGTAACCAAAGCCGTCGCTGCCGATCACCGCGCCAGAATGCACCTCGACGCGATTTCCCAAGTGCGCCCCCTGATAGAGCGTCACCCGCGGATGCAGCCAACAGTCTTCGCCCACTTGGGCTTCGCGGCCAACATAACAAAACGCCCCGATTGTGGTGTTCTGGCCCACACTGCACTCGTCTTCGATAACGACATAGGGACCGATCGATACGCCTGCGGCCAATCGCGCCGTACTCGAAACGACGGCCGTCGGATGAATGGCTGCCCGGGCACCGGTCCGTTCCACTATCCACGCAGCCGCCTTGGCGAAGGCGAGCTTTGGATCCTTCACTTCGAGCACGGTTTTGCCAGCTAGACCAGCGCCGAGGGGCACGACTACAACGGGTGCCGCCGAAGTCAACGCGCGGCTCAAATGGCGCGACGAATCGACGTAGATTAGATCGTGTGGACCCGCCCTCTCGGGACTAGCGACGCCAACCACGTCGACGAAAGCGTCTCCTTCGAGCTTCGCTCCAAGGTACTGCGCGATTTCACCCGATGTGCGCGTCATCGTTCTCTCCCTCCATGAAAACACTAGTGTCGGCGCGAAGTTTTTGCATTGGAACACAATGAACGCTACCAAAACCCTACAGTTCTCGAATCGCTTGCTCGCTCTGCAATCAACATGGATAAATCGGTTTCTCGCCCGGCGGGCGGGTCTTCCACCGCTTGTGGACCCAAAGCCATTGGTCCGGATGCGCGCGAATGTAGTCCTCGATCACCCGCGTGAAGCGAGCCGTGTTTTCGACAATGTCCGCCTTTTCGTCGCCGGTGCGCGCCAGCTCGACAGCCGGCTCGAAGCGCAGTCGATATTTCTTTTCGATGGAGTCCCACGAGAGAAAACCTGGGACAACTGCTGCGTCAGTGCGAAGGGCGATCCTCGCGAGGCCGGATGTCGTGGCAGCGGGCACACCGAAAAAGTTCACGAAGACGTTTTCGTGCGAAGTGTTGTGATCCGACAGCACTCCGATCGTTCCGCCCGCGGCTAAGATTTTCAGGATCGACCGTGCGGACCGATTCTTCTCTATTGGTTGATTGCCCGACCGGCACCGATAGCGATTGATCAGTTCATCTACTCGACGGTTGGCGATCGGCCTCACGAGGAAATGGAGAGGATAGCCGTAAAGTGCGTATGCAAACGGGGCCAGCTCCCAAGCGCTCATGTGGCCGGTGAGAAAGAGAACTCCCTTCCCGCGGCGCCGTGCAATTTCGAAATTCTCGAACCCATCGACAACCACAACTCTCTTAATCGACTCGCCATCGTATTTCGGAAATTGCGAGAATTCTCCTGCCATCCACCCGACTTGCCGGATCATGCCTTGAATCATCTGCTTCCGCTTGGCATCGGTCCAATCCGGAAACGCGAGCCGCAAATTGAACATCGCGATTTGTCCGAGCGCGGGGCGAATCAAGTACGCGGCGGCGGCGAAGCTGGCTCCTACAAATCGCGCTACCGGCCTCGGCAGGACTCCTAGAGACTTCAATCCCATCCACGCCGCGATGTACTCCAGCCATTCCCGCATCGCGAGCCATTATGCGGGAGACCTCACTCGGACACCAGCGGCGCGCGAGTCTTACTGCCGGCTCTACACTGGATTCGAATCGGCGGTGATAGACTCGAACGCGGTTTGAACGACACGAATCAAACACAGCGACGTCATCGGCTCGCGCTACTCGTCATATCGGCGTTCGCCATCGTGATCTGCCTCTTCGGTAATCTCGGCGCACTGGGTCTCGTCGGCCCAGACGAGCCGCGGTACGCTTGGATCGCACGCGCAATGGCGGGAACGGGCGACTGGGTGACTCCTCGCTTGTATGGAGCGCCCTGGTTTGAAGAGCCCGTGCTGTACTACTGGGCCGCAGCGGTAGGATTCCGGCTGGACTTGCCAGTTGAATGGGCCGCGCGACTGCCGTCAGCGCTTGCAGCACTCGCAGTGGCGGTCGCAATTGGCTGGCTCGGACGCAAGCACTACGGGAACCATACGCGCTCCGAGGTGAGCCCGGCGCTGCTAGCCCCGCTGCTGTTTTCGACGAGCGTGGCAGCCATTGGATTCGCGCGCTCTGCGTCGCCCGATATGCTTTTCAGCGCTTCGATTACGCTCGCGATGGCGAGCGCGGCGACGGCGCTCCGCCGCGCTGGCTCGTTGAACAGTGCGGATGCCACCGATGTTGCCTCGGCTCGTCTGGGGACATTGCCAGCCGTATTGTTCGGTGTGTTCTTGGGCCTGGGAGTGCTGGCGAAGGGCCCGGCGGCAATCGCTCTGGCAGCCGGCGCGATAGGGTTATGGGCACTCGCGACAAGACAGTGGCGCGCAGCGTTTCGATTAGCTCATCCATTGGCGATTCTCGCTTTTTGCATCGTCGCGCTTCCTTGGTACATCGCCTGCGCGCTCCGCAACCCAGACTTTCTCCGCGTGTTTCTCTTCCAGCACAACGTCGAACGATATCTCACACCCTTGTTCCAGCACCGCCAGCCGATCTGGTTCTTTGGCCCGATCGTGCTGCTCGCACTTGTGCCGTGGACTGCTCTCCTTTGGCCTGTCGCAAATGACGCAATTCGCCTCTGGCGCGAGAACCGCTGGACTTACTCGCCCGGCTTTTTCTTCGGGTGCTGGGCAATATTCCCAGTCGCCTTCTTCAGCTTGTCGCGATCCAAGCTACCGGGATATATCCTGCCGGCAATTCCGCCGCTCGCCCTGATCTGTGCAGTTGCGCTCGCCCGTGCAGTCAAGCAAAACCGCGCTATCGCGGCGAACTTGGCTGCGGGCGTCGCAGCGACTTGCGTGATAATCGCCGTCGTTGCTTTGTTTTTCATGCGCCGGCACGACTGGGCGGCCGTCCCGGTCGATGACGGAGCGACGTCGGTCGCTCGGCTCAGCTACGCTGTTCTCGGCGTTACCGTGCTGATCGCGGCCGGCACAATCTTGGCGGGATCTCGCCAAAATCTAGCGATCGCTACGGGGTTATGCGCATTGTGGGTCGTGATGTCCGTTGAGATTGCAAATCTTCGCGTTCTTCCGCTTCTTGACTACTTCTATTCCGCGCGGCCCCACGCCGTTTTCCTCCGTAATGATCGCCACCCGGACCGCATATTTACGTATCACCTGCCCCGCAGTTGGAATTACGGTCTGGCGTTCTATTTCAGACGGGAGCTCCCGGAATGGTCCCCTTCAGACCCTCAGCCTGCTCTCGTGCTCACCATACCGGAAGGCGCGAAGAAGATCGGGAGCTTCGACCGCATTGGCGGATCTCTTGAGGAGCATTACGCGGGGATTCTGTATGTTCCGGTGACTGCAGCACCCGTACCGCGTCAGTGAACTGCCGTCGGCGGCATATTTTGCAAGAAGAAGTTCACGATCTGATTTTCGTAGGTCTTGCGATCGTCGTCCGACATGTCGCGATAGCTCTGCGCTTCGCGCAGAGTTGATTTCGGGTCTGGAGCCTTGATGAAAAGCTGAAACGTCTCATTGGCCAAAGTGGGCCGATCGTCGGATTGCACGAATAGTTTGGGCACGCCTCGCGTGCGCGCCAAGCGCGTCGAAACCGGCGGTTCGTTGCGAAACGGGTAGTTCAGCATTCGGAAACCGAAATCGGAGAAGCGAAGGACGAACGGAAGAGCGGTCAGTCCGGATTTCTGCACCTCGATCTTCACCAACGAGCGCGGATCGTCGTAAGCGTCATCCACAGCAAACGCCGTTATGCGTGGGTCGGTGGCCGCCACTTCCAGCGCGGCGTAGCCGCCCATATCAACGCCCCAGAGCCCGAAATGTTGCGGGTCCACGTCATCGCGGGTGGAAAGCGCCTGCACCGCCGAGCGCAGTTCGGCAGTTTCATGGTAGCCAAGCGTGGTTGTGCCGGGGCTTGTCCCATGCCCGGTGAAATCGAAGAGAAACACGTTGAACTGATGGTCCTGGAGGGCAGTCACCAGAGTCAGCACCTCGGACCGCTGAGACGTATAACCGTGGCAGACAACGATTGTCGGCGCCCCCCGCAACCCAGGAAACAGCCATCCTTCGCGTGTCGACGCACCCGGAACCTGGAATGAAAAGGTCGACGGATGGCCCATCATCACGTCGAGATCGATCGAGGCGGTATTCCGCGGCGGATGGACAATCTGGTAGACAAGGTAACCGGACACCGTGGCTATCGTCACGAAACCGAACAGAAGTATCGCCAGTATTCCCGACAAAAGCTTGGCGAGACGCGATATGGGATAGCGGAGTTCGGAAAGCACTGCCATGCAATAGGCGCGGGCGCTGCGCGTACGCGCCTCGGCGACGAAATGTTAGCACAGTTCGCTGCGAACCCGGGTTGGCCGTGCCCGAAGCACAATCCGAGCGCACTGGGTTCCGGCACCGCTCGAAGCTATAATGGAACAAGGGGATGCTGCCGTATTCATGCAGATCGTCGACCTTCGCCAGTTACATTCGCGGTCGCTTGAAGGGCTCTTCCAAGAGGAAGCTCGCCGATGGCGGGAAGAGCTGCACTGGGATTATCGCCCTTCGATCGATCTCGTACGCAAATTCATCGACTCACGAGCGCTGGGAGGCTGCGCCTCACTGGAAGACGGTCACTTGACCGGCTACGGCTTCTATGTGGTCGAGGAGCATAAGGGGCTAATTGGCGGACTGTTTGTCTCGTCACAGCACGCACAGGGTGCCGCCACCGAGCGCTTGCTGACCGAGATGCTGAACTCGCTCCGATCGATGCCGCGCCTGGAACGCATCGAGGCGCAACTCATGCCGTTCGGCATCGAACTGGACGCCGGCTTTCTCTCTCAGCATTTCCAGCTGCATGCGCGCCAGTTCATGCTCTTGCCTCTCGACAAATCCAAACTGACGGGCAAGCCGCTATCAGCCGGTCTGCGAATCGAGCCATGGAGTGACCGCGCCTTTGACGCCGCCGCGCGGCTGATTCAGCTCGCGTACGCAAATCACGTGGACGGCCAAATCAATGATCAGTACCGCAGCGAGCCCGGCAGCTTGCGTTTTCTGCGCAACATCGTACTGCTGCCCGGCTGCGGCCAATTCTTGCCCGAGGCCTCATTTCTGGTGCGCCCGACGACCGGTGATCGCTTGGTCGGCATGATCCTCACGTCGACCGTTGCCGAAGGCGTCGGACACACCACTCAGATTTGCGTGATGCCCGGTTATCAGGGTAGCGGCGTGGGCAGGCACCTGATGGAGCACTCAATTCAAGCGCTACGTCGGCGCAACTATGAATCGCTCTCACTTACAGTGACATCGGTCAATAAGCGCGCAGTTGAGCTCTACGAGAGGCTCGGTTTCCGCACGGTGAAAAAGTTTGCCGCGGGAGTTTGGCAGGCTTAAGTCACTTTCGCGTCCGCTCTTTGAGAAGGCCCTTCAGCTCGTCCATGAATTCCTTCACGTCTTTGAAATCGAGATAAACGGACGCAAACCGGACGTACGCAACCTTGTCGAGCTTCTTGAGCTGCGCCATGAGCAACTCACCGATCTCGGTCGTCGTGCGCTCGCGATCCGCCGCCTCGCTGACGAACGCCTCTGCTTGATCGACGATGGCCTCGAGTTTGCCGACCGGGACCGGCCGCTTCTCACAGGCCTTGAGGAGCCCCTGGAGAATTTTCTGTCGCTCAAATTTTTCGCGCCGGCCATCCTTCTTGATCACCATGTACGGAATTTCGTCGATCCGTTCGTACGTGGTGAAGCGGCGGCTGCATTTCAAGCACTCGCGGCGGCGGCGAATCATGTCACCCGTGCGCGCTTCGCGCGAATCGATCACCTTGTCGTCCAGATGCGCGCAAAAAGGGCACCTCACTGCGGCCTCACTTTCGATGCTGCGCTGTGCTCCGCGTCCGCAAGGAGCTGACTTTCTCCTGATCTTTCCTCGTCGCGGGCCATCCGCCGCAATTCGCCCATCGACCAGCCTTCGCGCAGGAGCAGCGGTAGTCCGACGAGACTGCAACCGGCGAATGCGACCAGCCACAACACGATAGATGCGACCGCGGCAGGCTCCTTTTCTACCCCTAAGATTAGCGTCAAAACAAGGAAACTCGCAGCTTGCGATCCTCCTCCCGCTACCGGCAATTGCGCCGCCGAGCCTACGAGCGTGAAGGCTAGCACCAGGACAACGCTGCTTAGACTCAGAGCGGCCAGCGATCCCGGAAACGCATGGGCCGCCCAGTAATAGACGAACACAACCAACACCCAGTGCACGGCTGTATAGCCAGTGACAGCGGCCAGATCGCCCCAAGTGCGGATGCCTTGCAGGCCTTCGCTGAAACCCTGAAGCAGAAGCACGATCTTGCTGCGCCAGCCCTGCCGCCACCTAACGTGCTCCATTTTTGCAGTCAGCCATCCGGCACCGTGATATCGAAAGTACACCAGGAACAGAATCGCCCCGGCGAGCCCCACCAACAGCAGCGCGCCCGCCGAGCGAGCGGCCTTCATCACGAGGTCGTGGGCCGATCCAGCAGAACCAGTCTGCTCGAATAAGAACAACGCTACGATCGCGAGCATCACCGTCGCTCCCATGTCGAAGACCCGTTCTAGGACGAAAATCCCGAACATCCGCGGCATTGAGAGCGAATCTTTTCGTGCGACCAAAACCGGCCGAACCGGCTCGCCGGCCCGGCCGAGCAAAAACACACACGTGAAGCCCATCAGCGTGGCGCTATATACGTTTCCGAAATGCGCTTCACCCAATCCCCGACAAAAACGCACCCACCGCAGCGCTCGAATCGCGTAACAGACGTATATGGTCACGAGTGAAAGCAACAGGAGCGAAAGCCTTGCCTCCCGAAGAGACGCTGCCACCATCCCCCAGCGGAATCCCTCCAGCGATATTGCATTGCGAAATTTGTAAAGCAGAAAGGCAAGTACAAGAAAAACGAGAAGGAGGAACAGGTACCGTCGCCAGTTTCGCAGCATCCGACTCGAACCCTAGCAGCAAGCTTTCGACGGTGTCAAGGAGCGCACCGCGCCGCCTTGCAATACCGAGTCCGCATCGCGCAAGGGAATTCACGAGCGGCGGCCGTCCTCAAGTGCTCGTTCTTGTCTTTTCACTGGAATCGCGAATAAGATGCGCCGCCAAGGGAACTTTTCGACCTCGACTTGCGTTCCACACTTTGAGGCCGAGAGGTAATGCAGGTCACGAGGCTGGAAGCGATTGGAGCCCGACGTTCAACTGGTGCGGCTCTGCCTACGGGGCGACGGGCAGTCCTGGGAGGAACTTGTGCGGCGGCACACGCGACGCGTCTATAACCTCTGTTACCGGTTCACGGGTAACACCGCGTCGGCCGAGGACCTCAGCCAGGAGGTTTTTATTCGCGTCTACCGGACGCTGCCCAGCTACCAATCGGCGCAGGGCGCCTTCACCACGTGGCTTACAAGCGTGGCGCGAAATTTGCTGGTCGACCATTACCGGCGCACGCGGCGGGACAGGCTGACCGACTCGATTGAAGCAATGCCGCAGTTCGACGAACAGCCTTCCCCGGCGCGCACCCCCGATGGTTGGGCTCAGGCAAGCGAGCTGAGCGGGCAGGTGCAGCAGGCTCTCGCGCGGCTCTCGCCGGAACTTCGCGAGGCTGTGATTCTGCGTGATCTGCAAGGCCTCGACTACGAAGAAATTCGCGTTGTGCTTCAAGTCCCCGAGGGCACCGTGAAGTCGAGAATCAATCGGGGACGCATCGAGCTGGCTCGGATTCTCGAAGAGATGGGCGTCCGTCCGGCGTAGCGACTAGACGGAGAGATATGGACTGGAACTGCGCAATTACGGAAGAGCGATTGAGCGACGTTTTGGACGGCATGCTCGCCGCTTCCGATCTGGTTGCGTTTTCCGCGCACGCTGCCGGCTGCAGTCGGTGCGGTCAGCTCGTTGCCCGGGTAGGTGGTGTCCTGCGGCGCGTGCGCCAGCTGCCTCAAATAGACGAGCCGCCGTTTCTCGCTTCTAAGATCACCGCCGCGACTCTCGGGGCTTCGGTGCGAGAGCGCAGCGCGAAGGGCTGGCTTGCATGGCTGCCCGCAGTTTGGCCGGCGCGTTTAGCGATGGGCGCCGTAACTGTCGCAGCATCCTTCTTGATCGTCTTTCACGCGGTGGGCGCGTTGCCGCGCAAAATGGCCCTCAATCCGGCAAGTCTGTATCACGAAGCAAACCGCCATGTGCACCTTACCTATGCTCGCGGTGCAAAGTTCGTCAACGATTTGCGCGTGGTTTATGTGATTCAGTCGCGCCTCTTTTCTGAGCCGCAATCGGACTCTGAACCTACGCCGGCTCCCGCCGCGTCGCCGGGCGTCACGCCCGGGCAACATTCGCCCGACTCCGATGCCCGCCCGAGGTCGCAAGCCGCGCCGCCCACGGGACACCGGACGGAGCCAGTCGTCGCCGCATTTGCAACGCTGATAGTCAGCGGCCGGCTATTGAGCCCACAGGACGAAACTTTGAGGAGTTATCTATGAACTGTGCCGTTCACACTGATGTGGCTGCCACCGGATACTGCCGGCAATGCGGCAAGGCGCTTTGCCCCGCGTGCACGCGCGAAGTAGGCGGCGCGCTGTACTGTGAGACGTGTCTCTCGAGCATTGTCTCGACGGCTCCGGCAGCGTCCGCCAAGTCGGGCAGTCACCCGGGCGCAGCTCTTGCACTGGGCTTCATTCCGGGTTTGGGCGCGGTTTATAACGGCGAGTACGTCAAGGCACTAATCCATGTCGCAATCTTCGGCGGCATCATCGCGCTGCTCAATTTGGATTTGCCGAGCAGCTACGAGGCGTTCCTAGGGATCGGGCTTGCATGCTTCTACTGCTATATGCCGATTGAAGCTTACCGCACCGCCAAAACCCGGGGATCGGGTGGACCGCAAGCGATAGAGACCACGCAACAACAGGAACGAACTCCGATGGGCGCGATCGTGCTGATCGCGCTGGGCATCATTTTCCTGCTCGCGAATTTTGGTCTGCTGCACAAAGAATGGCTGCTTAAAGGATGGCCGATAGCTCTCATCGCACTGGGCGTATGGATTTTGATAGACCGAATGAAGACGAATTCTTAGGAGCGCAGCCAATGCCAGATCAGGCCGCACCAAGATGCTCCTGTATGCAGTGCCGCATGCGGGGAGTGATTTTTCCTCTGATGCTGGTAATAATCGGCGTGCTCTTCTTGATCGGCGAATATTCGCGGTTCAGCTTTCTGGATCTCTGGCCCGTGGCATTGATCGTCTTGGGCGGGATCATGGTCTTTCAGGCGATGGCTTCGCGCGCAGGTCATTCAGGGCCGTGAAAAACTCATGAGCAACGGAGTTCAACGACGCGGTTCCATATTAGCCGGTCTGCTCCTTATCGTGATCGGTGTCATTTTCCTGCTCGACCGATTCGACCCGGCATTCGGACTTGGTCATCTGATTCGAGTTTACTGGCCGCTCCTGATCATTCTGTGGGGCGTGGCCAAACTGGTCGATCATTTCGCCGCACGGCGAGCGGGGGAATCGCGTGCGGCGCTCCTCTCGGGGGGCGAGGCCGCTCTGATGATCTTGCTGGCCTTTGCGCTAGCTGGTTTTGTGTTTCGCGATTGGATTCGCGAACACGCGGCGGACCTCGACATCGAGATTCCGCCGTTCCATCAGTCTTACTCGCAAACGCACCAAATTACTCCGAAAACGCTTCCGGCTGGAGCCCACGTCATGGTTGATACAGAGCGTGGAGATATTTCGATCCACTCCGCCGAAGGTACCGAGCTCCGCATCGGCCTCAAAGAATCGGCATGGGGCCCTTCCGAGTCAGCCGCGGACGAGCAGATGCGAAACGTGGACGTAGTCATCGAGCAGTCGGGCAACAGCTACCACGTTCATCCGGTGCGCCGCGGAGGTTTTCGCTCCCTGGTGAGCACAGATCTAGACATTACGGTGCCGAAGGCGATTAGCCTTGAGGTCAACACCGGCCACGGCGATATCGAAATTGCCGGAATAGCCGGAAATATCGTCGCGCGTTCGGCCAATGGCGACACCCAGATTCACGACGCCGGGTCGGACGTCTCGGTCGAGTCGCGACAGGGCGACATAAAAATTTCGGCAGTTGTCGGCAGCGTGAAATTGACCGGACGGGGTAGCGACGTCGAACTCAGCAACGTCTCGGGCGACGCTACGATCGAAGGCGCTTTTGTGGGTTCGATTCACGCAAGCAACGTCGCCAAGCCGGTGCACTGTGTTTCGCCGTGGTCTGATCTGACTGTCACGCACCTGACCGGCCGCCTCGATGCCGATTCGGGTGACATCAGGCTTTCCGGAGCCAACGGGCCCGTGAAGTTGATCGCGCACAACAAGGACATCGACGTCAAAAACGTCTCCGGCAAAATCGAGATCGTAAACACACACGGCGACGTAAAGGTCAGCTATCCAGCACCTCCGCGCGATGATCTTAGCGTGACGAACGAATCGGGGGATACCGATGTCACCTTGCCTGCCGCTTCGAGTTTTGGAGTCTCCGCTGTCTCGCGGTCGGGTGAGGTTGAGAGCGATTTCAATGCTGAGTCGCTGAAGACTTCAAATGAGGACGATCGCGGACAAATCAACGGAAAATTCGGCGCCGCTGGGCCGATGTTGAACATCACAACCAGCTATGGAACGATTCATCTCCGCAAGGCGGGCTGATCCGGACTTCCGCACCGAAGATCTTGTCTACCGTGTCTCGGCTCCTCGCAAGCGTTCCAAGGTCCCGAAAAACTCCGGAAACGAGACTCCCACGCACTCTGCGTCGCGGATCACCGTATCGCCTTCAGCGCCAAGCCCCGCAACGGCTAGCGCCATCGCGATACGATGATCTCCCTGCGGATCGACCGTTGCTCGGCGCAGCTTACCCGCGGAACGTCCTTCGACTCGCAAGCCATCCGGGAATTCCTCCACGCGCGAACCCATTGCGCGCAGACCTTCCGCGATCGTCCGAATCCGGTCGCTTTCCTTCACGCGCAGTTCCTGCGCATCGTGTATCTCTATTCCCTTCTCCGTGAACGGGCCGAGAGCGGCGAGCATGGGCAGCTCATCGATCATTTCCGCGACCTGTGCGCCCGAAACTGTTCCGCCTTCAAGTGGTGCGTAGCGAACCGAAACATCTCCCACCAACTCGCCGTCGCGAGCTTGCAACGACGGCACGCGAATTGCCGCGCCGATTGAGATCAGGAAATCGAGCACACGTGCGCGCGTGGGGTTCAGTCCCACGTTGTGCAGCATCAGGGACGACTCGGGTAGAACAAGCGTCGCGCCGATCAAGAACATGGCCGTTGAAAGGTCGCCTGGCACAGTAAGCTTGCGTGCGACGAGCTTCGGCCGCGGATGAATTCGGACTAGGCCGCGGCTCGTCTCCACATTCGCGCCAAACTCGCGCAGCGCGAGTTCCGTGTGATCCCGCGTGGAGACCGATTCGCGAACCGTTGTCACGGCATCGGCGTATAGCCCCGCAAAAAGAATCGCCGATTTGACCTGCGCGCTGGGAGTCGGTGGCGTGTAATCGATGGCACGCAGCTTCCCGCCGTGGATTTCAAGCGGGGCACGGTCTCCTTCGCTGCTCTTGATTTCGGCGCCCATCTGCCGAAGCGGTTCGATGACCCGGCGCATGGGGCGCCGCCGGAGCGAGTCATCGCCAGTAATCTTCGAGGTGAAAGTCTGTCCCGCGAGAACGCCGGCGAGCATCCGCATCGTCGAGCCGGAATTCTCAGCGTCGAGCGTCCGCCGCGGCTCTCTAAGTCCGTCAAGGCCCATGCCAGCGATCCGCACGATCCCCTTGCCCGACTCGATTTCAACGCCCAGGCGGCGCAGGCACTCGAGCGTGCTCTGGCAGTCAGCCGCTGAGGCGTAATTCGATATCTCGGTGGTGCCTTCGGACAGCGCCCCAACAATGGCATAGCGATGCGAAATCGACTTGTCTCCCGACAACTCAAACTCGCCATCGATCCTTCCGCCGGGTGAAATCGTCCGTTTTCCCATGGGGGAAGTCTAACACGCTCATGGTAAGTCATTTGCAGGGCGACGCCCGGGCTAACAGCCAATCTCATTGACGAAATGGCCGATTCCTGCTAGAAACGTACGTTTGGTGGGGAAGTTCTCGCGTCTACCGACTCCCGTTCCGGGAGTTTTTACCCTGAGGGAAGGACATTCACATCGAAGAAATCGGCTGCCTTGCGGGTGTGGACGGACCGCCGACAACCATGAATTTCATTGCTCCCCTGCAAACTTCTCGA
>Ga0187807_1000203_pt1 | contig 17805 bp, 14 predicted proteins | sample NC_wetland_sal_i_4_FD_132432 | JGI IMG/M metagenome (GOLD analysis project Ga0187807, IMG submission 132432) | Wetland sediment microbial communities from Neuse River Estuary, North Carolina, USA - ASW_2 | ecosystem: Environmental > Aquatic > Freshwater > Wetlands > Sediment | place: USA: North...
CTGTGCGCCCAACCGTCGGCCGTCCACCAGCGCGGGTCGTCGTAGCCGCCGTCGGCGATGAACTCGGCGTAGGCGGCGTTCGTCACCGGGGTGGTGTCCAGGTAGAACGACGGCACGTCGACGAGATGCGCGGGCCGCTCGTTGTCCAGTGCCCACGGCTCGGTCGAGGTGCCCATGGTGAACGGGCCGCCGGGCACGAAGACCTCGGCGGGCAGCGTCGCCGCGTCGGCTGGCGCCGGGGCTGGCGGCGGCGCGGAGAGCACCGCGGGGCCGACCCGGAGTTGGTGCGTGGCGAGCATCGTCTCGTCGTGCTGCACCTCGTGCTGCGCGATCATGCCGAAGGCGAAGCCGCCGTCGAGGAGCCGTTCGCCCCTGCTGTCCTGCGCTGGCCCGAACCGCACCGTGTCCAGCAGGTCCAGGACGCGGCCGCGGACCTCGTGGCCGTAGCCGCGCGCCTCGCCCGGCGCCAGCAGCGGCAGCGTCGGCCGCTGCGCGCGCGGGTGTTCGAACGCGTCGTACAGCGGGTCGATCTCCGGGTGCATGGGCGTCCGGCCGCCGACCTCGCGCAGCAGCCACAGCTCCTCCTGGTTCGCCACGTGCGCCAGGTCCCAGACCAGCGGCGACATCAGCGGCGAGTGCTGTTTCACCAGGCCCGGCTCGTCGACCACGCTGGTGAGGAGGGTGGTGCGGCCGCGCGCCTCGAGCAGTTCGATCGCGATCCGCTCGCGGAGCGCTTCAGAATCCGGGGCCTCAGAATCCGGCGTTTGCGAGTTCATCCGACTTCCTCCAGTAGGTCGTCCGCAGGGCATCGGTCCTTGCTCACGTACCGCTCGATGAAGGCGTCAACCGCCGCCAGGATCGGCGCCGGCGTGTTATGCCTGGCCAGCGCGGTCCGCGCGGCGCCGAAACATTCCCGGCTCGCCTGGGCGAGCCCGGGGGCCGCGGGCCCGTGCCTGGCCGCGGTCAGCCACGGCGTCAGCCACGGCTCGCCTGGCCGGTCAGGGACGAGCCGCCCGGCCGCGGCCATCGCCTCGTCCCCGGCGCTCGCGTCGCCGAGCAGCGCGCTCGTCACGGCCGTGGGCACTACCCAGCCGTCGCCGGGCTGCGCGTCGATCATGCGCAGCTCGAAGTGCCCGCGCGGCCGGACCGGCGGGAACAGCGTGGACAGGTGATAGCTCAGGTCCGCGGTCGTCGCCGGGCGGAGTCGGGCGCCCGCGGCGCCCCGATCGCCCCGGCCGTCCCAGGCGCCCTGGCTGTCCACACGGCCTTCGATGGCAGCGCCGCGCAACCAGTCGCGCATCGTCAGCCCCGGCGGCGCGGTCCAGTCGCCGGACTCGCGGTCGGGCACGCACATGACCTGCGCGTCGAGCGCGTACGCGGCCCAGTCGGCGCGCGGGTCGCCGGCCGGCCCGCCGTCCGGGGGCGGCTTCGGCCGCGGCGGCCTGGTCCGTCCCGGGTCCATGTGCGCCCAGACCTGCTGCCTGGTCGAGCGCCAGCCGGTCGGCTTGCCGTCGCGCAGCGGCGAGTTGGCGAACGCGGCCACCAGCACCGGCCCGATCGCGTGCAGCAGCCGCCAGCGCCAGCGGTACCCAGTGGGACCGTCGCCGTCGTCGCCGGCGTCCAGGCACACCTGCACGGAGGCGGTGGCGCACATCATCTGCCGGCCCCACGGGCCGCCCCGGTCGAAGTAGGCCTCCATGGCCGCGTAACGCGGCAGGTGCAGCACCCGGCGCGGCGGGCGGAACGGATCGAGGCCCACCCCGGCGAGCTCGAGCCCGGCGTCGGCGGCCGCCGCGCGCAGAGCCGCGAGATCGGCGGTGGTGGAGCGGACGCAGTCGGCGAGCGAGTCCGCGGGCAGCGAGCTGAGCTCAAGCTGCCCGCCGGGTTCGGCGGTAAGCGTGGCGCCAGACGGCAGCACACCTGGTGCGGAACTGGACGGAAGCGCGAGCACGTACCTCGACGACCCGTTGGCGGGAAACGACCCGACTGCCTCCCCAGCATTTCCTTTCGGCACTTCGGCGCCGAATGCTGACACGGCCGCCGCGATCCGCTCCGCCGGCACCGGCAGGGCGGGATCACGCGCGTCGCGGACCAGCCACTCGAGTTCGACGCCCACCAGGCGCGGGGGACCCGTCTTCAGGCAGATCCCATGGATATGTTCGGCGGCTTGCTCCTCGGCGATCACCGTCATGGGGGCACCATAACTCCGGCCACTGACAAAACCGGGAGCCGCGCGTTCGCGCGCGGGCTCGCCGCGGCAGCGCGCGTCCCGTCAGGCGGCCTCCGATCACCGCCTGACGTGCGAAGATCCCCACCCGGGTCACCGCAACACATTTGTTATAAACCACTATCCCACACCCAGTGCCAGGCCCGCGAGACAACCCTTGCGCTGGTATGGTCCGCCACGAGCCGCGGGGCGTTACACACGGCCGCCGGCTACTGGGTGATATTGCGGCAGGGCAGTGTCTGGTAGCTGGCGCCAGCCTTCTCGACGATCTCCCCCGTCCGGGAGTGCGCGCAGTCGTGTTCCCACTTGGCCGCTATCGGCGCCCATGTCCACGACCACCCGCTGCGCCAGCCCGCGTCCCGGAAGTCCACCGCCCAGGTGGCGGCGAGGACGGCGACCAGCGCCGTGACCGCCACCGCGGGTTTCAGGCCCGTCCCCGCCCGGCGGTGACCGGGCGCCCGGCGCCGCAAGGCGCAGTCCGCCCCGACGATGACCGCGGACACGATCAGGAACAGGGGCAGCACCGTGTACCGGCTGCCGGGCTGCTCGGCGGGCAGCAACGGAGCCGTAGCCAGCTGGCCGTTCAGGGTGATGCCGCCCACGGCGGAGATGAAGCCGGTCACCAGGGCGGTCACTACGAACGCCCTGGCCCGTACCTGGGTGGCCAGGATCACGCCGAAGATGACCGCGAGCACGGCTGTCACGAGCACGGTGGCGCCGTTTATCCCGGCGAACGACCGCAGCCACCACGACATGTGCCAGCCGAACGATGGCAGCAGCACGTTGTGGCCATAGAAGGCGAGCGACTGGCCGGGCGTCGCGTGCCTGGTCAGCCGGGAGTCACCCTGGTAACCCGAGATGACGAAGGGCACCTGCGCCAGGCAGCCGGCCAGCCAGCCGGCGGTCACCGCGTGCTCGCGCGGACGGCGCAGCACGTACAGGCGCACCGCCAGCACCGGCACCAGCAGGATACCCAGGATGTTGGAAAACACCGTGACGAAGGCGAGCACCGCGGCCAGGGCCATCCCGGCCCGGGTCCGCGGGCGCCACACCGCCGCCCAGAACAGCGCGGGCAGCAGGTACCAGGGCGAGTTCACCCCGCTGTCGATGACCTCCATCGGCGCGGCCGGAAGCAGTACCAGGGCCGCGGCGAGCAGGGCCCGCAGTTTCACGGACTGGATATGGCCGGCGCTCGCGTGGAAGACGAACAGCGCGCAGCAGGCCGCGACGACCGCGCCAGCCACCGCGAACGCCAGCGACGCCTGCGACAGCGGCAGGTAGATCACGAACTGCGCGATGACGCGAGGCAGGAACTGCAAGTATCCGTTGTGCCCGATGAACACGTGCCAGGGCTGCGCGATCGCCTGGGTGAGGAATTCCCAGTAGTCCTCGGCGTAGATGGTGTCCCACGACGGGAGCCCGGGAATGCGCAGCAACATCACCAGCGCGGCGATGCCGACCGCCGCGACCTGCACCGCGACACTCAGCGCGCGCGGGCCCCATGCGCGCGTCGGCGCTTCGGGGGGCAACGGGAACAACTCGCCGAGCGCTGCGCGGAATCCCCCGGCGGCGGGCTGCGGTTCTGTCACGGCCCGAGCAGGATCTTTGAAGCGCCTGGTCCCGGGGATCATCGCCGTACGCCCTCCCCACCAGCCCGTTCAAAAGCTTCTGCCTGCGACCCCAGAGGCTATCATCCTGATGTCGACAGGAAGGGGCGCATGTGGGGCTTGACCTCGGCCCTGGAGGCCCGGCGCGGTCCTCCGCACTGAACCGCGAGCCACCCCGCGCCGCTGGCCGCCACGCCCGCCAGCCGGTCTCGGCGCGGTTCTCGCCCGTTACCTTGCTGGTTGCGGTCATCCCCGGCGTCCTTGCCCTGGTTACCGGCGGCTACCACGTCAACGTGCCCCCGTTGTGGGGAGACGAGGGCGTCACGAAGGAGATGGCGGCTCGCTCGGTCGGCGGACTCCTCGCGACGATGCCGCACGACGACGTGGTGCACGGGGCCTACTACCTCGTGGTCCACGTCGTCGAGGCGGTCGCGGGCAGCGGTTCGCCGACCGTGCTCCGGTCGCCGTCAGTGTTCGCGATGGCGGTGGCCGCGGCGTTCACGGCGCTGATCGCGCACCGCCTCGCCGGGCTCGCCGCCTCCCCGTATCCCGCCATCACCGGGCTGGTCGCGGGCGTGCTGTTCGCGCTGCTGCCGGCCGTGATCAGGTACGCGCAGGAAGCCCGGTCGTACGCGATCGTCACGATGCTGGCCGCCATAACCACCTATCTGCTGCTCAAGGCCGCCTGCGAAGGCGGCCGCTGGTGGCTCGCCTACGGCACGGCCGCCGCGCTGACCGGCCTGTTCAACATCTTCGGCCTGCTCCTCCTCGTCGCCCACGGGGTGTCGATCCTGATCGCGGCACGCGGCCGCCCCGGCCGTCCAGGCCTGCCCGGCCTGGACGGCCTTTCCGGCCTTTCCGGCCGGCGGGCGGCCGGCGTTCCGGCGCGCTGGCTCTTCGCCGCGGCGGCCGCCGTGGTCGTTCTCATCCCGATCGTGGCGTTCGCCTACACGCAGCGCGGCGCGCTGGCCTGGATGACGAGCCCGCCGCCCATCAGTGGCGCTGCCGAGTCCCTTGCGGGCTTCTGGGCGGGGTCCCTGCGGCTGGCCTGGACGGTCTTCGGCCTGGCGGCTTTCGGTGTCGCGGCGGACGCCGCCGTGTACTGGCGCCGCCGGCTGCCGGTCACCCCCGGCAGCGTCGCGCTCCCGTGGCTGGTGCTGCCGCCGGCCGTGCTGCTGGTGGCATCGCGAGTCACCCCGGTCTACGACGGCAGGTACGTCGAGTACTGTCTGCCCGCGCTCGCCATCCTCGTCGCCTGGGGTCTGACGTGGCTCGCGCGGGCGGCGGCTGCGCCGCTGCGCCGGGAGGGGCTGGCGTGGCTGGGCTGGCTGCCCGCGGTCGCGGTCATGGTGCCGCTCGTCATCGCGCTCCTTCCGCTGGGCGCGAAGGTAAGGCTGCCGAGCTCGCGCCCCGACAACCTCGCGGCAGACTCGCAGATCGTCGCCGCCAACGCCAGGCCGGGGGATATCGTCTTCTTCATCCCGATCAGCTACCGGCCGATCGCCGTGGAATACCCCGCCCAATGGCGGAATATCCGTGACATCGCGCAGGCGCAATCTCCGGTGGCCTCGAACACGCTCTACGGCTACGACGTCACCCCCGCCGAACTGGTCAAGCGATTCACCCACGTCACCAGGGTCTGGGTGTACTCCGCGCCGAACGTCAGCAGCTACCTGCTGTCGCCGCGGGCGACGCCCGTGGACAGGGAGGAGGCGTTCCTGGTCTCCCGCATGCGGGTGGTTCGCCGCTGGCTCGACGGTGACAAGATGCTGACGCTGTACCAGGTCAGGCGATAGCCCCAACCGGTCCGCAGAACGCGGCCGCTACCCGCGGACCTCGATGTGCCCGGGTGAGCCGGCCCCGACCCGGCCGATGACCGCGGCGAGCACGCCGCGGCTGCCCAGTTCGGCGAGCAGCGCGCCGGGCGAGTCGCTGGCGAGCAGCAGCCCGCCCGAGGTCTGCGCGTCCTGCAGCAGCACGGCCAGGGGCTCGGGCACCGCGGGGAAGACCGACACCCACGGCGCGAGGTAGGCCATGTTGCTCCGGGTGCCGCCGGACACGTAGCCGGCCTCGGTCAGGTCGAGCGCGCCCGGCAGCAACGGCACCGCGGCGGCGTCCACGACCGCGCTGCACCCGCTGGCCCGCAGCATCCGGTGCAGGTGGCCGAGCAGCGAGAACCCCGTCACGTCGGTCGCCGCGCGCACCCCCGCCGCCAGCGCGGCCTCGGACGCCGCCGCGTTCAGCGTCGTCATCGACGCGACGGCGGCGGCCAGCACGTCGTCAGGCGCGGCGCCGCGCTTGTGCGCGGTCGCGATCACCCCGGTGCCGACCGGCTTGGTCAGCACCAGCGTGTCGCCCGCCCGCGCCTCGCTGATGGTCAGCAGCCGGGACGGGTCCGCGATCCCGGTGACCGCCATCCCGTACTTCGGCTCGGGGTCGTCGATCGTGTGCCCGCCGACTACCAGGCAGCCGGCCGACGCGGCCACCGCGGCGCCGCCGCGGAGCACCTCGGCCAGGATCTCCAGCGGCAGGGTCTCGCCCGGCCAGGCGGTCAGGTTCAGCGCGATGAGCGGCCGCCCGCCCATGGCGTAGACGTCGGAGAGCGCGTTCGCGGCCGCGATCCGGCCCCAGTCCCGCGCGTCGTCGACGATGGGCGTGAAGAAATCAGTGGTGAGCACGAGCGCGCGCTGGTCGTCGAGCCGGAACACCGCGGCGTCGTCGCCCTCGGCGGCCCCGACGAGCAGGTCGCCACCCGCCGCGCCGAACACATCGCCCGCGCCCCCGAGGGAAACCATCAGCTTGTCCAGAGCGGACAGTGGTAGCTTGCACGCACAGCCGGCGCCATGGGACAAGGAAGTAAGCCGGACCGAGGCAGGCTGGACAGTCACAGACCAACGATATGCCGTGCGCAGCAGCGGCTGGTCTAGTCGTCACGCTCTGGCAGGATGAAGGGCGATGAAGATACGGTCCGTAAGGTTTCCGCGCGTCGGGCGGGGCAAGGCCGATGAGCCGCCCGGCATAGTCGGCGTCGCGCGCGTGGACCAGCGGACGAAGGTGCTGGTCAAGCGGCTCGCCCCGGGTGACATCGCGATCATCGACCACGCGGACCTGGACCGGGTCAGCGCCGACGAGCTCATCTCCTGCCGGGTCTCCGCGGTGGTCAACGCCGCCAAGTCGATCACCGGCCGGTACCCGAACCTGGGCCCGAAGCTCCTGCTCGACGCCGGGATCCCGCTGGTGGACGACGTCGGGCGGGACGTGCTGTCCCGGGTCGCCGAGGGCGCCGTCGTGCGGCTGGACGGCGAGGTGCTCTACCTGGGCGACCAGGTTGTCGCCAAGGGCGTGGTACAGACAGAAAGCACCCTGCAGACGGCGACGGCCGAGGCCGAGGCCGGGGTGCCGACTCAGATCGACTCCTTCGCCGCGAACACTCTCGAGTTCCTGCGCAGGGAACGCGACCTGCTGACCAACGGCATGGACGTGCCCGAGCTGGCCACCGATATGGACGGCAAGCACGTCCTCGTCGTCGTCCGCGGCTACCGGTACCGGGAGGACCTGCGGACGCTGCGCCCGTACATCCGCGAGTACCGGCCGGTGATGATGGCGGTGGACGGCGGCGCGGACGCGCTGATCGAGGCGGGTTACCTGCCGCAGGTGATCATCGGCGACATGGACTCGGTCTCCGACGAGGCACTCGCCTCCGGGGCCGAACTGGTCGTGCACGCCTACCAGGACGGCCGCGCGCCCGGCCTGGCCAGGCTGCAGGCGCTGGGCCTCGAGGCGGTGCCGCTCCCGGCCGCGGGCACCAGCGAGGATGTGGCGCTGCTGCTCGCCGACGCCTGCGGCGCCAGCCTGATCGCCGTGGTCGGCACGCACTGGACCCTCGAGGAGTTCCTCGACAAGGGCCGCCCGGGCATGGCCAGCACGTTCCTCACTCATCTCCGGGTCGGCCAGAAACTGGTCAACGCCCGCGGCGTGCACCAGCTCTACCAGAGCCGCATCTCCGGCTGGGCGCTGCTCATCCTGGTGCTCGCCGCCACGGTGACGATCGCCGTCGCGGTGGCCTACTCGCCCGCCGGGCCTATCCTCGGCAACTACTTCGATGCCACCTGGCACAACTTCGTCTACTGGTTCACTGGACTGTTCAAGTGATCGACTTCCGATATCACCTCGTCTCGATCGTCGCGGTGTTCCTGGCCCTCGCGATCGGCATCGTGCTCGGCTCCACCGAGCTGCAGGGCCACACGATCGACGCGCTGACCGCGACGTCCAACTTGCAGAAAAACGAGCTCAACGCCGCCCAGGCCAAGAACGGCGTATACCAGACGCAGATCGGCGCCAGCGAGCAGTTCCTGCAGTCCGCCGAGCCCAAGCTGCTCGGCGGGCTGCTGACCGGGCAAAGCATCGTCATCGTCACCGAACCGGGCGCGTCAGGGGCGGTCGTGGACGGCGTCAAGCAGGCGGCCGGCGTCGCCGGTGCCACCGTCACCGGCGAGGTCGCGCTGCAGCCGAAGTTCTACGACGTCAGCGGCGCCACGCAGGCCAACCTCAGCAGCATCAACAGCCAGGTCGCCGGCACCACCGGCACCGTGCTCGACGCGGCCGCCGACCCGCAGACCCAGTACCAGCAGCAGGCGGCACAGCTGATCGCGACCGCGATCCTCGACAAGACCGCGGGCCAGGCCGGCCTGTCGCCTGCCAGCGCGCAGACGCTGCTCGGCTATTACGCGCAGGCCGGCTACCTGAACCTCAGCGGGACGCCGACGGACCGCGCCACGCTCGCGGTGCTGGTCACCCCGCAGTCGGCGCCCGCCGATGGCGCGGCCGACCCGGCCAACCTGGTGCTGATCGCGGTCGCGCAGGAGTTCGCCACCGCCAGCGCCGTCACCATCGTCGCGGGCGACACGACCGGCTCGGCCCAGTCGGGCAGCGCGATGTCGGTGCTGCGCTCGAGCAGCGTGTCCGGCTCGGTGTCCAGCGTCGACAACGCGGACACGACGCTCGGCCAGATCTCGGTGATAGAGGCCATCGCCACGCAGCTAGCGGGCGGGAAGCCGAACAGCTACGGTATCTCGGGTGCGTCCGCGGTCAGCCCGGTACCGGTGCCGTCCGCGAGCGCGTCGGTGAGCCCGTCGCCGAGCACGTCGGCGTCCGCGTCGACGACGCCGCACCCGAAGGCGACGGGAACGAGCAAACCCGCGAGGAAGAAATGAAGCGTGGCGGCCTGATCGCGGCCGCGGCCGGCCTCGCCGCCGGCGGCGCCGCGCGTGCGGCCTATGCCGCGCTGACGCGCTGCCCGCCGGGCGGCGAGAAGACCTGGACCCGCACCAATCACCGCGGCGAGCCGGTGACTCTGCTCGAAGGCCCGGCGGTTGCGCTGGGTGCCATAGCTATTCAGTTCTTTTATCCGCAGCGGTCGGTCCCGTCTCGCACCGCCCGCGCTCTGGCCCTGGCCGGGATCGGCGCGCTGGGCTTCGGCGTCTACGACGACCTGGCCGGCTCGGGCAAGCGCCGCGGCCTGCGCGGTCACCTCGGCGCGCTCGCGCACGGCGAGGTGACCACCGGCGCGGTCAAGCTAGCCGGCCTAAGCGTCACCGGCCTGGGTAGTGCGGCGCTCATGGGCGGTGACCCAGCGGACGTGGCGATCAACGCCGGCCTGATCGCGGGCGGCGCGAACCTGCTCAACCTCTTCGACCTCCGCCCCGGCCGGGCGATCAAGGTGGCGAGCATCGCTTCCGCGATGCTGTTGTTGGCCCCCGGGGGGGCTGTATCGTCCGGGGGGACGACCCCCCTGGGCCCCCCGCGTGGTGGGACTACCCGTCCCCCCGCACCCCCCTGGCCCCCCATTCCCCCCGCGGCGCCGCTCGGCGCGGCGCTCGCGCTGCTGCCTGAGGACCTCGGCGAGCGCGCCATGCTCGGCGACGCGGGCGCCAACGCGCTCGGCGCGATGCTCGGCGCTGCCGCGGCGGCTTGCCTGCCCAGGCCCGCGCGGATCGCGCTGCTGGCCGGCATCGCCGGCCTGACCGCCGCGTCGGAGAAGGTCAGCTTCACCAAGGTCATCGAGCGCACGCCACCGCTGCGCTGGCTGGACATGCTTGGCCGCCGCCCGCCGGCACCCCTGGCGCCCGCGCGGGGGGAACCGCCGCGGCAGGAACCGTGACCGTCCCGGTGGCCGAGCGCGGCGGAGCTCGGCCGCGGAGCCGCGGTATCGGCAGGGCGGCGGTGATGATCGGCGTCATCACCGTGCTGGCCAGGCTCGTCGGGTTCGGCCGGCAGGTGGTGTTCGCGCACACCGTCGGCACCACGTGCCTCGGCACCGCGTACACCACCGCCAACATGGTGCCGAACATCATCTACGACATCGTGCTCGGCGGCGCGCTGTCGTCCGTGGTGGTGCCAGTGCTGGCCGGCCCGGCCGGGCTGGGCGCTCAGGCCGGCGAGCAGGCGAGGCAGATCGCGTCCGCCCTGCTCACCTGGACGGTGGCGCTGCTCGTCCCGGTGAGCGTTATCGTCGCGGTCGCCGCGCACTCGATCGTCTCGGTGCTGCTCAGCGGCGCGAGCGGGTGCCCGCGCGGCCAGCTCGTCAGCGTTGGCACCCGGATGCTGATCGTCTTCGCGCCGCAGGTGCTGCTGTACGGGCTGGCCGTGGTGCTCTACGGGATCTTGCAGTCGCATCGCCGGTTCGGCGCGCCCGCGCTCGCCCCGCTCCTGTCCAGCCTGGTCGTGGTCGTCGCGTACGCGGTGTTCGGCGTGGTCGGCGGGGCGTACGTGAACCGGCTGCACGCGCTGCCGCCGTCCGCGGAGTACGTGCTGTCCGGGGGGACGACGCTCGGCGTGCTCGCGCTCGTGCTCACCGCGCTCCTCCCGGCCCGGCGGCTGCGCCTGCGGGTGCGCCCAGCCTGGCGGTTTCCCGCCGGGGTGGCGCCGCGGGTGCGGCGGCTCGCGATCGCGGGCGTGCTCACCCTGGTCGCACAGGACGCCTCGGTCGCGGTGGTGATCGTGCTCGCCAACCGGTACGGGAGCCCGGGCGCGCTGGTTCTCTACGGATTCGCGTGGGCGGTCTTCGTCGTCCCCTTCGCGGTGCTCGCCATCCCGATCGCGACCAGCGCGTTCCCCGAACTGTCCGCCCGGTCTCTGTTCGCCCGCACTGGGTTGGCCGACACCGGACACGCCGGCCAGCGGCTGCCGAGCGCGGCGGACATCGCGGAGATCTCGCCGTCCGGCCACCCGGCGGACGCCCCGCACCCGCTGCCCAGCGGGCAGCAGCCATCCGGCCCGGATGACGCCGGATTCGACGCGACGGCGGCGGCGTCCACCCGCGCCGTTCTCCTCGCGTCCTGGCTGGGCGCCGCCGCCCTGGTGGGGGCGCGGGTCCCGCTCGCCCGCGTCTTCGAGTCGCACAACGCGCATGCCGCGTCGGTGCTCGCGCTGTCGCTGGCCGCGTTCGCCCCGGGACTCGTCGGCTATGGCCTGTCGGCCAACCTGTCCCGCGTGCTGTACGCGCAGGGCCGCAACCGGGCGCCTGCGCTCGCGATCACCGCCGGATGGTTGCTGGTGATCCTCGCGGACTTGCTGATCGTGCCGCGCGTGCCGCGTCCCCGGGTGGTACCGGTACTCGGCCTCGGCACCTCGATCGGGCTGACCGTCGCCGGCCTGGCGCTGCTCGTCCTGGTGGCCCGGGCGCGCGGCGCCGCCTCGCTGGCCGGCGTCCCCCGCGCGTTCCTCGCCGGGCTCACCGGCTGCGCCGCCGCCGCGGCCGCCGGCTCGGCCATCGCCGCGCTCGTCCGGGTTCCCGGCTTCTTCCCCAACGTCGGGATATCGGTGCTCGTCAGCGTGGTGGTGACCACTGTGTTCGCCGCGGTCGTCCTCAATGTCGACGGCGGAGACCTCCGCGCCGCCCTGCGCCGCCTGCGCCGCGCCCCCGCCGCAGACCGATCCCCAGTCCCGTGACCGCGACCGATTTGTTTGCATTTTCCGGCGCGATAACACCGCCAATCGCGAACAAATCAGCGAGCCTGACCCGATGAGCGAGCGCGTGCGGCGCATCGCGTTCGTGGTGGGGACCACCTCGGGTGGCACCGGAACTCACGTCCGGATGCTCGCCGCAGGATGCGCGGCCCGCGGGATGGCGGTCACAGCGCTCGGGCCGTCTGCCACGGACAGCAAGCTCGGGTTCGCATCACTACCCGGTGTGAGGTTCATCGCGGTTGAGTTCGGCGACCGGCCGCGCCCTCGCGACGCCCGCGCACTTCTGCGCCTGCGGCGCGGGCTGCGGACGCCCGACGTGGTGCACGCGCACGGCCTGCGCGCCGGGGCGCTCACCGTTCTTGCGCTAGGCCGCTATCCCGTCCGAGGCCGGCGCCGCCCTCGTCTCGTGGTGACGGCGCACAACGCCCCGCCAGCGGGCGGGGGAGCCCCCGCCCGGATCTACGGCCTGCTCGAACATCTGGTGGCGCACGGCGCCGACGTGGTCCTGTGCGTCTCGAGTGACCTGGAGGCGCGAATGCGCGCCGCGGGCGCGCACCAGGTAGGCAGGGCCGTCGTTCCGCCAACTGCCCCGCGGGGTCTCAAGTCCGCCGCGCCGGCCGACTGGCCCGCGGCCGGCGACGCGCGCCCCATGGTGCTTGCCGTGGGCCGGCTGGCCGCGCAGAAGGGTTTCGGCACGCTGCTTGAGGCCGCCGCTTCGTGGCGGGACTTGGACCCCGAGCCGCTGCTCGTGATAGCCGGGGACGGGCCGCTGTCCGCAGAGTTGCGGGCGGAGGCGGCCGGGCTCGCCGTCCCAGCCCAGTTCACCGGGCACCGTGAGGACGTCCCCGCGCTGCTGGCCGCGGCCGCCGTGTTCGTGCTGCCGAGCATCTGGGAGGGCCAGCCTCTCGTGCTCCAGGAGGCGCTGCGCGCGGGCGTGCCGATCGTCGCCTCACGGGTCGGCGGGATCCCCGACCTCACCGGCGACGACGCCGCGCTGCTGGTCCCGCCGGGCGACGTGACGCGACTCGCGGCCGCGGTCCGCTCGCTGCTCGCCGACCCGGCGCTGGCCGCCCGGCTGCGGGCCGCGGCCCGCGACCGGGGCACCCGGCTTCCGTCCGAGGCCGACGCGGTAGCCGCCGCGCTCGCGTGTTATGCCGAGATCCTCCGCTGACGCCCCCGTGGCGTTCCGTTGCTGTGGGCCGGCTGCCTGCTGCTGGCAGGCGTCGGCCTGTTCACGCTGTACCTGCGTCAGTCGCGGCTCGCACCGTTCAACTCAGACGGCGCCTCCATCATCTTGCAGGCCAACTCGATGCTGCACGGGAACCCGCTGCTGAGTGGGTGGTGGACCGCCGACGTCTCCTTCTATACGATCGAACTTCCCGAGTACGTGCTCGCAGAGGTGTTCCGCGGGCTGCGGCCGGACGTCGTGCACATCTGCGGCGCGCTCACCTATACGCTGACGGTGCTGCTGGCCGCGCTGCTCGCGCGGGGCCGGGCCAGAGGCTGGGCCGGCGTCGCCCGCGCGCTGCTGGCCGCCGGGCTCATGCTCGCACCAGGGATCGTCGGCGGTACCGAGGCGCTGCTCGAGAATCCGGACCACCTGGGCACCGCGGTGCCGATCCTCACGATGCTGCTGCTCCCGGACCGCGCGCCGGAACGCTGGTACGTCCCCGCGGCTGTGTGCGGGCTGCTCGCCTGGACCCAGGTCGCCGACCAGCTCACTCTCGTCGCGGCGACCGCGCCGGTGGCGGTGGTGGCGGTGGTCCGGCTCCGCGCGCTGGCCGTGCGCCGCCGTCCGCGTCAGGGGCTCTGGTACGACGCCCTGCTGCTCGTGGCCGCGATCGTGTCGGCGGGGGTCGGCTGGGCGGCCGGCGCGATAATCCGCGGTCTCGGCGGCTTCCACCAGAGCCCGCTGGTGTACGGGCTGTTGTCGCCCGCGTCACGGATTCCCGCGAACATGCGGGTGCTGGGTCAGACTCTCCTGCTGCTGTTCGGCGCGAACAATCCGGGCCACGCCAACCCAGGCGGAACGCGCCAGATGCTGGCGATCATCGCCGAGCTCCATCTGATCGGGCTGGCCGTCGCGGCGGCGGGATTCGCCGTGGCCGTCGCCGTGTTTCTCAGCAGCCGAACCGACCGGGTCACGCAGATCGTTGTGGCCGGCACAGTGGCCACGCTCGCGGTCGGCGTTTTCGGCACCGTGCTGCCCTCCCTCGCCAACGCGCACGAGATCGCCATCGTGCTGCCGTTCGGCGCCGTGCTGGCGGGGCGGACGCTGCCGTCGCTGATACCTGGTCGCTGGCGGGCGAGCCGGGTAGCGGCGCCCGCCCTCGCGGTGTGGCTCGCCTCCGGGCTGGCGGCGCTGTGTTTCGCCGCCAGCCAGCCGCCCATCAGGTCGGCGGACCAGGAGCTGGCGAACTGGCTCGCCGGCCACCAGTACACCGAAGGCCTGGCGGGTTACTGGCAGGCCAACGTCACGACGGTGACCAGCGGCGGCAAGGTCCTCGTCGCGCCCGTCAACTACCAGGCCACCGCGGTGTGGCGCTGGTATTCGTCGGTCAGCCGGTACGACCAGGGCCGCCGCCGGGCGAACTTCGTCGTCGCGGTGACCGACCCGGGCGCGGGGCAGGGCGGGCTGAGCACGGCGGCCGTGCGCCGGTCGTTCGGCCCTCCGGCGCGCCAGTATCACGTCGGCCAGTATGTGGTTATGGTGTACGACTACAACCTGCTGACCAGGCTGACCGGCGCTACCCTCGGGGGAACTGGCTAAGGGCGCACCGCCGGCCTGGGATACTGACGAGGTGCCGCTAACCTCCACCTGCCTGTGCCTGCTCACCCGGGCCCGCGACGACGGCCACCAGGTGCTACTCGGGCACAAGAAGACCGGACTCGGCACCGGCAAGATCGTCGGGCTCGGCGGCCACGTCGAGCCAGACGAGACGCCAGCCCAGGCCGCCGCCCGCGAGGTCAAGGAAGAGGCCGGGATCAGCCTGGCGCCCGAAGACCTGACGCAAGCCGCGCACCTGACCTTCCTGTTCCCCGTGCGCCCCCAGTGGGATATGGAGGTGGCGGTCTTCACCAGCGCGGACTGGACCGGTGAGGCCACCGAGACCGCAGAGATAACCCCCGAGTGGTTCCCGTTCACGGACCTGCCGTTCGACCGCATGTGGGACGACGCCAGGCACTGGCTGCCCAGCGTGCTGGCCGGCGGCCGCGTCCGCGCGATCTTCACCTACGCCGACGACTGCGAAACCGTCGTCGACGTCACCATCTAGAGCCAGTCGGCCGCGATGCGGCCGGCCAGTTCCTCGACCAGCGGGCCCGCGTTCGCCATGCTTCGGCTGACGTCGGGTTCGATGTCGGTAAGCGCGTAGGCTGCCGTGATGCCCGCCTCGCGCAGTTGCGCGGGGGACAGGCTGCACACGCCCGCGATCGCGACCACCGGGACCGCGGGGTTGTGCGCGGCGGCGGCGTGAGCGACGCCGGCCGGGGCCTTGCCATGCAGCGTCTGCGCGTCGAGGGCGCCCTCGCCGGTGATCACCAGCCGCGCGCCGTCCAGCTGCTCGCCGAACGAGAGCATGTCGAGCATTAGCGCGATGCCAGGCCGCAGCTGGGCGCCCAGGAACAGCAGCGCGGCGAAGCCGAGCCCGCCCGCGGCCCCGGCGCCCGCGGCGTCACGCGCGGACCGGCCGCAGGTCTGTTCGGCGACGTCAGCCCACCGGGCCAGGCCCGCCTCGAGCACCGGCACGTCGTCGGCCGAGGCGCCCTTCTGCGGCGCGTAGACGGCGGCGGCGCCGGTCGGGCCTAGCAGCGGGTTGTCCACGTCGCTTGCGACCAGGAACTCAATGCCCGACAGGTCGCGCATCCGCGCCAGGTCGAGCGTGCTCAGCCTGGCCAGCGCCGCACCGCCGGGCGGAAGTTCCCGGCCCGCGTCGTCGGTCAGCCGCGCCCCGAGCGCCTGGACTAGGCCGGCTCCGCCGTCAGTGGTGGCGACCCCGCCGAGCCCGAGCACGACACGGGTGGCGCGCATCCGGGCGGCCGCCATGATCAGCTCGCCGACGCCGCGGCTGGTGGCCGTCAGCGGCGCCAGCGAGTCAGGGGAGACCAGGGAAAGCCCGCATGCCTGCGCCGCCTCGATGACGGCCGTCCCGTCCAGCAGCCCGAACGCGGCCGTGACCGAGCGCCCGGCCGGACCGCGCACCCCCATCTCGATCCGCCGGTACCCGGCCGAGACGGCCGCGTCGACCGTGCCGTCACCCCCGTCGGCCACGGGAATTCGCACGGCCTCGCCGCTGAACCCGGCTCGTGCCAGGCCGGCCGCCACCCGGGCGGCGACCTCCACCGCGGACAGGCTGCCCTTGAACTTGTCCGGCGCGACCAGCACCCGCTCAGTCATAGACACAGATCTAAGCACGCCGGTAACTGCGATCCGGCGAAGGCAGCCACCGTGGCCAGGAACGACTCCAGGTGCGGCGGGAACTCGGGGCGCGGCGCCTCCGGGCATCCCGGCACCTCCGCGGCCGACGGCAGCAGGCGCAGCAGCGCGTCCACGGTGCTCCTCGGGTGCACCGGGTTCGGCGGCACCGAAGGCAGCACGGCCGCCGGTACCGTCACAGTCGCGAGCTCGGCGTCGGTGGTGCTCGGCAGCGTTCCGCTGCCGAGCAGCGCGTTCAGCACTGCGGGGCGGGCGCCCAGCCGGGCGAGGTCCGCGCGGGCCCGGATGGCTACGAACTGGTCGCCGACCGCCGCTGGCCACGCCAGCAGCACGCGCCGCACGAGCGCGGGAAAGTCCAGGGCCATCCGGACCGCCACCGAGCATCCGAAAGAGCCGCCGACCACCGTCACCGGTCCAGCATCTGTCGCGGATGATCCCCTCACCAGGGCCGCGATGTGCTTGGCCTCATCCGACCAGCTGGACGCCCGGCGGAGCCGGTTGGGGGCCAGCACGCTGAACCCGCGCCCCTCCAGCCCGGATACGATCCCCGGGCGCCGCCAGAACCGGTCGGCATCAGTTTCTTCCCACAGTCCCCCGTGGATCAGCAGCACCGTCGTCATGCCGCTATCAGATCACGTCCGCGTCGTCAGTCGGGCTCTTCGACGGTCACCCACGGTGGACGGGGGGTGCTGTCCTCTGTTCTACTGGCCCGCGCGTAGCACATCGCCGCACTGGAGCGTAAAGGGGACGCTGAATGAGCACCAGGTGGACCTTGACGTTCGACTGCGCTGACCCCGCGGCGCTGGCCGCGTTCTGGCGCCTGGCGCTGGGGTATGTCGACGCTTCGCCGCCGGAGGGTTTCGCGAGCTGGCCCGAGTGGCTCGCGCACGTCGGCGTGCCGCCGCAGGAGTGGGATGACGGGGCATACATCGAGGATCCCGAGGGAGCGGGCCCGGGCATCTCATTTCTCAAAGTCCCGGAACCCAAGGTGGCCAAGAACCGTGTCCACCTGGACGTGCAGGCTGGTGGCGGTCGCGGCGAGCCCTGGGCGGTGCGGTGGCCGCGGGTGACGGCGGCGGTGGAGCGGCTTACCGCGGCCGGGGCGACCGTCATCCGCGAGGACGTGCAGGATGGCACTCCAGACCACGTGGTAATGGCGGACCCGGAGGGAAACGAGTTCTGCGTCCTCTGACGCGCCCAGCGTGCAGCGTGACTTTTTCGCGCTGCTCCGTACAGCGGCGAAGTACCGTTGAAGCACGTCGAGTGGAGAGCATGATGGCAAAGCTGGCCAAGGTCTTCAAGGCCATTGCGCGTTTTCTTAACCGTGCGGTCATGGACATGGCTGACGATCGTCCCGGGGGCGGGATGGCTGCCAGGCAGGAGCGGGGGGAGGACATACCGCCGGATTGGTTACTCAGCCCGTCGCGTCCCACCGTCGCCGCACATCGGCGAGCCCGGCCTCAGTGAGCGACCCGTGCAGCCGCAGCCGGGCGATCCCGCCGTCCGGGAACACGTCCAGCCGGACATGGGTGACCGGCCGGGAAGAAGCCAGCAGGAACCGGTGCGGC
>Ga0187807_1000204_pt1 | contig 17781 bp, 12 predicted proteins | sample NC_wetland_sal_i_4_FD_132432 | JGI IMG/M metagenome (GOLD analysis project Ga0187807, IMG submission 132432) | Wetland sediment microbial communities from Neuse River Estuary, North Carolina, USA - ASW_2 | ecosystem: Environmental > Aquatic > Freshwater > Wetlands > Sediment | place: USA: North...
ATCCGGGCTGGTTGGCCGCGTTGGGGATCATGTACGTCTGCATGTTGGACCAGGCGGTGTTGAACTCGGTCCAGTCACCGGTGACGCGGCCGTAGTCGGCGGCGAGCCACAGCCAGTAGCTGTAGGTCTCCGAGGTGGTCTCGTGGCCGTAGTCCGGGGCCTCCACGATGAGCTCCTCGACCGAGTGGTACGGGATGCCCAGCGGGCTGAAGTACCCGTTGGCGGTGTTGGTGATGTCGTCGTAGAGGTTGAGGAACCACTGGTCATATCCGGTCGCGGTCGTCGCGGCGGTCACCCCGACCGAGGCGCTGCCCAGCCCGGCCGCCGACGCGGTGATGGTGGAGTGGCTGCCCAGCTTCGCTTTGCTCTTCGGCGCGGCCACGGTGACCTGCTGCGGCCGGTTCCAGTCGGACGGCGTAAAGGTGAGCGTCTGGCCCCTGGACACCTTGACCGCGGTGGCACCCGACCGGTTCAGCCGCACCGTCACGTCATGGCTAGGTTTCGCGGACAGCGAGACGCTGAACGTGGCGGTGTTGCCCTTCGAGACCGCGAGCGTGGACTGGTCGGTCACGACACTGGGCTTTTCGACCTGGATCGCTACCGGGTCCGAGGTCGTGGTCTGCCCTCGCTTGTCGGTGGTTACCGCGGTCAGCGAGTAGTCGCCCGCCGGCACGCTGGCCCATTGCACCGTCCAGGGCGCCGACTTGGCCACGCCCACCAGCCGGTTGTTGGTCAGGTTGGTGCTCGCGTAGAACTTGATCGAGGTCACCGGGCTCGAGGTGAGCCCGTCCTTGATGGCGTCGCTGACTGGGAAGGGAGCCGCCTGCAGCCTGATGCCCGAGCCGGGCGTGAACACCTCGTCAGGGACCGGGCTAGTGATCGGCGCGGCGGCAAGCTGCCCGCTGGCCTGGCTTGCCTTGGTTGATGTTCGCGCGGCCCCTGCCGGACGGGCGGGGGAGGCCGATGCGCTGCCGGTGGCGGCGAGCAACGCCCCAGACAGCAGAGTGACTGCGGCCAGGACGCCGGCTAGTGTGCGCGAACGAGGTCGACGGTTCGTCATCCGCATCTCCTCGCGGGGGAAAGTGGGGAAAGCTATGCGGCAATGAGCGCTCGCACGTTGGCTCGCAAAGTAACTCAGAGCGCTTGGACCGGGAAGCGCGCGATCGTGACGCTGGGTAAAACCGGTACGCAGCGCAGTCATACTGAAACCCGCGGGACTCCGCATTCGCCGCGGGACCGTTGCCACTACCTGTGCAGAGGTCGGCGGGAGCGGGGTCGACGGACCTGGGCAACTGACAGGATTCAGTCATAGCGCGGGCATGAAACTTTCCCGCCGCATGTGAAATTCTCATTGCGCACGGTCGCCGCCTGTTAAGTTGCCCATTCTCCGCCAGGCGGCCTTTCCCGAGGTGAATCTGGTGATGCGGTTTCATCCGCGGCGGGCCATATCCGGTGCCGAGCGCGCCCGCCGCCCGCCCCTGCTGGGCACGCAGCGGCGCCCGGCGTACCGTGGCGCCATGAGCCACCGCGCGCGCGAGGTTGCGACCAGCGCCGTCGCTGCCGTCGCCCTCGCACTCGCGGCCGGCGCCGCCGTGGCCGGCTGCGCCACCGCTACCGCTACCGCCACCGCCACCGCCGGAGCCTCGGCCGCCACCCGGCCGGCCGCCACCGGGGCGGCCGCGCCCGTATACGGCCCCCCTTCCCTCGACGCGGCCTGTGCCGCAGCGGTGCAGGCCGAGCAGACGCTCCAGTCCCGCCAGGGCAAGGACCAGTACAACGAGTCCGCCTTGGACCAGGACTTCACGAACTTCGCTGCCGCGCTCAGCGCTGCCGCGCAGCGCGAGAAGCGCCCGGCAACGGCTCAGGCGATGACCGCCCTGGCCAACGACTACACCGCCCTCGTCGAGTCGCAGAGCGGCGCCGCCCAGCTCCCCGACATGAGCCAGGTCCAGAAGGACGGCGCCGCCTTCGATAAAGCCTGTTCTCCCTGACGAACGGGAAAGTCCGGCTGTCCGGCCGGCGACTTCTGGAAAGCGCTTTCTGGTCGGCCCGAGCATAAGCCCGCCATCGGCCGCCCCTGTCCTTGACGGCCGTCACCTGCGCGAAGGCAGACCGCAGCGGCGATCCGCCCGGTCGCAGCCGGGCCGCCGACGACCGTGAACCGAAAATGTGAAACTTCCATTTCGGCGGCGGGCCGCGAGGTCCGCTTTTGCCAGTATGGACGACCATTTGGTTGACCGGTTTAGCGGACGGATTTAGCGTGAGGTCTCTTTTCGAATCCTTTGGGAGGTGCACGCTCAATGAGGCTCTTGCACAGGAAATTGCGAAAAGCGCTCGCCGTGGTCGCCGCGGCGGGCGCGTCCGCCCTCGGGCTGGCGGCCGTGGCGGCGGTCCCCGCCGCCGCAGCCACGTCATGCAGCGCCGCGTACTCGGTGTCGACCGACTGGGGCAGCGGGTTCACCGCCTCGATCACGGTCACCAACAACGGCACCACGGCCATCACCGGGTGGACGCTGACCTACTCCTACACCGGCAACCAGACGCTGCAGTCGGGCTGGTCGGGGAACTGGACCCAGTCCGGCAAGACCGTCACCGTGACCAATGCGTCGTGGAACGGGAACCTGGCCGCCGGGGCCAACACTCAGCTCGGCGCCAACTTCACGTACAGCGGGACCAACACCGCCCCCGCGTCTGTGACCTGCACCCCGGCCGGCAGCACCCCGCCGCCAGGGTCGATCACGGCAAGCCCGACCAGCCTGTCGGTCGCTCAGGGCCACACCGGCACGTTCACCCTTGCCCTGTCGGCCGCCCCGTCCGCGAACGAGACCGTCTCGATCGCGGCGTCGGGGAACAGCGGGCTGACCGAGTCCCCGTCGACGCTGACGTTCACGCCGTCGAACTTCGCCACGGCGCAGACGGTGACGGTGACCGCCAACGCGACCGGCACCGGGACCACGACCTTTACCGCGAGTGGCAGCGGCTACACGAGCGCGACCGTGACCGCGACGGAGACCGCCGTGACCACTCCGTCGATCACCGCCACGCCCACCAGCCTGTCGGTCACCCAGGGCAGCACGGGAACGTTCACGCTCGCTTTGTCGGCGGCGCCGGCCGGCAACGAGACGGTGACCGTCGCGGCGTCGGGGAACACCGGGCTGACCGAGTCCCCGGCTACGCTCACGTTCACCCCGTCGAACTTCGCGACCGCGCAGACGGTGACGGTGACGGCCAACGGTTCCGGCACCGGGACGACCACGTTCACCGCCAGCGGCACCGGCTTCACGTCCGCGACCGTCACCGCCACCGAGACCACCGCGAGTACCGGCACCGCGCCGCAGCTGCACGTGTCGGGCAACGAGCTCGTGAACGCGTCCGGCCAGCAGGTGGTGCTGCACGGCGTGGACCGGTCCGGCACCGAGTACGAGTGCGTGCAGGGCAACGGCATCTTCGACGGCCCGAACGACCAGGCCTCGATCACGGCGATGAAGAGCTGGGGCCCGGTCAACGCGGTGCGCGTGCCGCTGAACGAGGCGTGCTGGAACGCCGAGTCCTACGTGAACTCCGCGTACGCCGGAACCAACTACATCAACGCGATCAAGGCGTACGTCAGCCTGCTCAACTCCAACGGCATGGTGGCGATCCTCGACCTGCACTGGACCGACGGGCTCTACACGGGCAACTCCTCGGGCTGCTCCTCGGCGGAGGCCACCTGCCAGAAGCCGATGCCGGACGCGGCGGAGGCGATCCCGTTCTGGACCTCGGTCGCGAATACCTTCAAGGGCAACGACGCGGTCATCTTCGACCTGTTCAACGAGCCGTACGCGTCGCGCGCTGACAACGACAACACGGCCGAGGGCTGGCAGTGCTGGGAGACCGGCAGCCCGTGCACCGGCATCTCCTACCCGGTGGCAGGCATGCAGCAGATGATCAACGCGGTGCGCGGCACCGGGGCGAACAACGTGATCATGCTCGGCGGCGAGGAGTACGCCAACGACCTCACCGACTGGCTCCAGTACGAGCCGACCGACCCGGACCACAACCTGGTGGCGTCCTGGCACTCGTACAACTTCAACACCTGCAGCTCGCAGTCCTGCTGGACGTCTGAGGTGGCGCCGGTCGCCGCGTCGGTTCCCGTCGTCGCCGGCGAGATCGGCGAGAACGACTGCGCCGGAACCTACATCGACCCGCTGACCACGTGGCTGGAGTCGGAGAACATCAGCTTCCTGGCCTGGGCCTGGAACGCCGACTTCAACTGCTCGAGCGGGCCCGGCCTGATCACCGACTACACCGGAACGCCGACCGCGTACGGCGCTGCCTACAAGGCGATCCTGCAGGCGCTGCCCGCCTCGGCGGCGTCCGCGGACGCGGCGTCGGCCGTGGCGAGGAGGAACGGATGAAGCGGCACGCACTGCTCATCGCCGCTGGCACGCTGGCGGCGGCCGGGATGGTGATCCCGGCCGCCGCGGGCGCCGGACCCGCGGCACACGCGGCGGGCGCGATGCCCGCCACAGCCACCGCCATCGGCACGCACCGCGCGCTCGACGCGTCGCAGCTGAAAGCGCTCGACGCGGCGATCGGCACGCAGGCCGTGGCGGACGCCCCCGCCCTGCACGCCGCCGCGGCCGCCGCGGCTGCATCGAGCGGCGTCGGGGCGGGTTACTGGCATACCAGCGGCAACCAGATGCTCGACTCCAACGGCAACCCGGTGCGGATCGCGGGCGTGAACTGGTACGGGTTCGAGACACCCGACGAGATCGCGCACGGCCTGTGGGTCCAGGACTACCACACGATCATCAACGACATCGCGGCCCTCGGTTACAACACCATCCGCATCCCGTTCTCCAACCAGATGGTGGAGACCCCGATCGTTCCGCAGAACCTCTCGTTCAGCAACAGCACCGGCGGTTCCATCAACGCCGACCTGAAGGGGCTGAACGCGCTGCAGGACCTGCAGAAGATCGTCACCGCGGCCGGCCAGGCGGGGCTGAAGGTCATCCTGGACGACCACCGCTCCGAGGCGGGTGAGTCCGCCGAGCAGGACGGCCTCTGGTACACCAGCACGTACACCAGCCAGGACTGGGTGAACGACTGGACGACGCTCGCCACGATGTTCGCCAATAACCCGACGGTGATCGGGTTCGACCTGCGAAACGAGCCGCACACGCCGGCCGGTGACAGCTACACGCAGGGCGCCACCTGGGGCACCGGCAACACGGTGACCGACGTCAGGCTCGCCTACGAGCAGGCCGGCAACGCCATCCTCGCCGTGGACCCGGGCGCGCTGATCTTCTGCGAAGGGATCAGCGAGTACCCCGACTCTTCGGCGTCGGGCGGGTTCGACACGACCTGGTGGGGAGGCGACCTGCAGGGCGTCGCGTCGTACCCGGTCGTGCTCAGCTCGCCCGGGCACGTCGTGTACTCCGCGCACGACTACGGGCCGAACCTGTTCCAGCAGACCTGGTTCAACTCCGCCACCACCCCGGCCAGCCTGGACGCGGTGTGGAACAAGTTCTGGGGATACATCTACGCCCAGGACATCGCCCCGGTATGGGTCGGTGAGTTCGGCACCGACAACAGCGCCTCCGACGTCTCGTCGACCACCCCGGGCTCCCAGGGTCAGTGGTTCAGCAGCCTGGTGTCCTACCTCGCCGGCAACAAGTGGATGGGCTGGACGTACTGGGCGCTGAACGGCGAGGACTCCTACGACCTGCTGGACAACAACTACGATCCCACGCCGGTCAGCGCGGCCAAGCAGTCGCTGCTCGCCAGCATCCAGTTCCCGCTGCCCGGCGCGGGCAGCGGCACACCGCCACCGCCGCCGCCTCCCCCGCCGTCGTGCTCGGCCGCCTACTCGGTGGTGAACTCGTGGTCCGGCGGCTTCCAGGCGCAGGTCACGCTCACGAACAACGGCACGGTCCCGCTGACCTCCTGGGCGCTGTCCTGGACGTTCCCCGGCAGCCAGCAGATCTCCAGCTCCTGGAGCGGCGTCTTCACCCAGACGGGCGCCTCGGTCAGCGTCACCAACGAGCCGTACAACGGCTCGGTCGCCGTCGGCGGCACGGTGACGGTGGGCTTCACCGCCAACGGCACCAGCGCGTCGCCGTCCTCAGTCGCCTGCACCTGACCCGGAGTAAGTGCGGGCGCGAATGAGCCGCCCCCGTCCGTTCGGAAGAAATCTAAGACCGAACTGACGGGGGCGGCTGCTTATCGCGGCGCGGTTACGGGATAGCGGGATCTGCGTTCTGGACTAGCTGGACGAACTCCGCGAGGAAGAAGCTTCCCGCGTGCGGTGAATCGGGGAAGGAGTTCGTCGGGTACGTGTTCCCGCTGCCGTCCGTCTGGGTGCCGTTCGGATCGCAGTGCGGGTCACCCGAGCCGGAGAACGCCGGGTAGGTGCCGTCCGACTCCCCTGGTGGCTTGACCCAGACGTAGGAGTACAGGTTGGGGAACGACGAGACCGGGTTGGCCTGCGGGAACGCGCCGATGCCCGCGCCTTCCTGGTTGCACCAGTCGCCGCGGAACGGCCGCTGGTCGATCTTGGAGGCGTTGACGAACGACACCGTCGTGGTGCACGTGCTCGTGGAGCAGGCGCCAGTCGGCCTGGCGGAGCCGCCCCAGCCGTTGCGGCTGGTGTCGATCAGCATCCCGATCGTGGACGGGAAGCCAGCGCTGACCAGGTTGGTGTACATGGCCTCGTCGTAGGTCAGCTCGTCGATGTAGGGGTCGTAGGAGTAGTACTGCACGGAGTCGACCGGGTTGCCGTCGACGTTCTCGGTCGCCGTCATGTAGGGCTCCGAGGTCGGGATGTAGTTCGCCGTGTTGCTGATGAAGCCGTCGACGCTGTTCACTCCGGCGGTCGTGGCCGCGGCCACCGTGTGGTACAGCGTCACCGCCGGCGACATGTTGCTCGACCAGCCGAGCCAGGCCGAGTGCGCGATGTCGATGTAGTTGTACACGTTGGGGATGGCGTGCAGCTTGTTCAGCGCGTACTCGATGTCGGTGGTGTAGGCGCCGCTGGACTGGGCCTGGGCGCAGTTGGCGTCGGAGGTGTTGGTCACGAGGTTGGGCAGCGAGTCCGGCTCGATGACCGCGATCACGCGCAGGCTGGTGTGCTCGTAGGCGGTGAGGATCTGCGCGATGGGGTTGATGTAGTTCTGCTGGTAGTACTGGATGCCGTTATTGCTGACGGTCAGCTCGCCGTTGGAGGCCAGCGCCGCGCAGTCCCGGTTGGGCAGGTCATAGATCACGATCGGGAACAGTGTCGGCGTGCTGCCGGCTGCCGACGCGGCGTTGGCGAGCTGCTGCTGCAGGCTCATCCGCGCGACGCTCGAGCTGGCGTTGGTGCCGCCACCGTAGATGGCGCCGATGTGGTCGAGCCAGATGAACGTCGGCTGCTGGCCGACCACGTTCATCTGCGCCGCCAGGGTGCCGCTCTCGCCGACCGCCGCTGCCGAGACCTCCGAGGTGTAGTTGGGGTTGACGTACCAGGTCGCCCCGGTGAACGGGTTGGTGACGTGCGGCTGGGTCGTCGTCGAGCCCGCGGTTGTCTCGGTGCCCGTGGTGCTGGCCGAGGTGCATCCGGTCGAGGACGCGGTGAACGTCGTCGTACCGGTGCCGCTCGCGTTGGCGGTGAGAGTGACCGGCTGCGGGAGGTTCCAGTTGGACGAGGTGAAGGTGAGCGTCGTCGGGGACGCGGCCAGGCCGGTGTTGCCAGTGGCTGTCACGCTGACCGTGACGTTGGCCGTCGGCGCCGCGGAAAGCGACACGCCGAACGGCACGGCGCTGCCTTGCGCGACCGAGACCGCCGATGGGTTCACCACGATTGATCCGGTGCACGAGCCCGTGCTGCCGGTGGTTTCTGTCGCCGTGACGGTCGCGGACGTGTAGCCGGTGCCACTCGCGGTGAAGGTGGTCGCTCCGGTGCTTGAAGCATCGGCGGTCACGGTGACCGTCTGCGGCGTCGAGAAGTTCGACGGTGTGAACGTCAGCGTGGTCGGCGACGCCGTCAGCCCGGTGTTCCCGGTCGCCCCGACGGTCACGGTCTCGCTGCTACTCGGGGCGGACGACAGGGCCAGGGTGAAGGTCCCGGTGGTGCCCTGGACGACCGACAGCGTGGTCGGCGTGGCCGTGATCGACGGCGTGCTCGCGACGGTCTCGGTCGCGGTCACAGTGGCGCTCGTGTAGCCGGTGCCGGAGGCGGTGAACATCGTGGTGCCGGTGCCTGTGGCGTTGGCGGTCACGGTCACCGTCTGCGGCGTCGCGAAGTTCGACGGGGTGAAGGTGAGCGTGGTCGGGGACGCGGTCAGCCCGGTGTTGCCGCTTGTGGCGATGCTCACCGTCTCGTTGCTACTCGGGGCGGCCGACAGCGCCAGCGTGAAGGTCCCGGTGCCGTTCTGGACGACCGACAGGCTGGTGGGGGTTGCGGTGATCGACGGGGTGGTCGCGGCGGTCTCCGTCGCGGTCACGGTCGCGCTCGTGTAGCCGGTGCCACTCGCGGTAAAGGTCGTGGTCCCGGTGCCGGTGGTGTTGGCGGTCACCGTCACCGTCTGCGGCGTCGCGAAGTTCGACGGGGTAAACGTCAGCGTGGTCGGCGCCGCGGTCAGCCCGGTGTTCCCGCTCGCGGCGATGCTCACGGTCTCGTTGCTTGCCGGGGCGGACGACAAGGCGAGGGTGAAAGAACCCGTCTTGCCCTGGACGACCGACAAGGTCGTCGGCGTGGCGGTGATCGACGGCGTGGTGGTGCCGCCGGCCGGGGTGCAGCTAACGCTCGTCGGAGCGGTGTTGGTGCCTGAGTAGTTGAAGTTGGCGCCGATCCCTGTGGTGGTGGCGCCGGCGGCCAGGCTCCCGTTCCACGAGGCGTTGGTCACGGTGACCGTTTTGCCGGACTGGGTCCAGTTCCCGTCCCAGCCCGACTGCAGTGTCTGGTTGCCGGTGTAGGAGTAGGTCAGCGTCCAGCCGGTGATCGCCGTGGTGCCCGAGTTGGTCACGGTGATCGCCGCGGTGAACCCGCTGCCCCAGTCCGTCTGCACCGAATAGGCCGCGCTACACCCGGCCGCGGCGAAAGCGGGCGTGGCCGGCGCGAGCAGGGCGAGGCCGCCGCCGCCGAGCGCGAGCGCGGCGATCACGGTGATGCCGCGGCGCCACCGCCGCTTGATCCGTCCGATGGTTGCTGGCCGCGGGACTAGCGCCCGTGGCGATGGCAGTTTCATACGGTTCTTCCTTCCAGGTACACCCTGGGAGACCGTCTGCCGATGACCTTGGGCGCCAGTTCGGCCGTCAGCGGGCGGCCGCGCCGCTCTGTGCCGCGCTGCCAGGGCTGCCGGTGACGATAGGCACGGCCACATGCCGTGTATAGGCCAGCACGGCGCGGCACGGCGCGGTCGCGGTCACGGCGGTCCGGCCGGCTGCCCGGCCCGGCGTCCTGACGGGCGCAAACGTCCCCGGTACGCCGGTTCCCGTGTGCCTGTGCGGGGCGGTAGCCGACGGTGTCGTCCGGGAAAGTTTCATGCGCGCCTATGCGCCGCAGGCAAGGCCGGCCCGGCGCGGCCACCCGCGCACACTACTGACGGGCTTGCGTTCGTGGCCGCTAAACGACGAGCGGATTACGGACGCTGGCCTCCTCGCTTATCAGCTCACGCCAGGTGGACGGGCACCCGTGCCACGGTCCGCCCCCGGGTCCAGGCCTAGCCGGGCGGCGCTGACGTCTTCCCGGCCGTGCCCGGCATCGACGGTGGCGCGCCACTGCCTGGACAGCGCGGCCAGCACCGGCAACGCGGCGCCGGGTGCCTCGCTTATCGCCAGGTCCACGTCCTTGAGCGCCCACTGGAGCGGGAACTCGGGCGCGTAGTCGCCGTGCTCCATCTTGTGCAGCTTGGCGTCGGCGATAGGCGCGTCAAGCGGCCCGTCCTCGATCGCCTCGGCCAGCTTGGCGGAATCGACCCCCAGCTGGGCGGCTAGTTCCAGCGCCTCGGCTACGCCCTCGATGAGGATAGCCATGTAGGCGTTGACCACGAGCTTCATCCGGCTCCCTCCCCCGGCCTCGCCCAGCCACACGGTCTTGCGGCCGATCGCCGAGAAAACCGGCCCCGTCACCGCCTCCGCGGCTGACGGACCTGAGGCGAGGATGAGCAGCTGCCCCTTCTCGGCGGGTCCCTTGCTTCCGGACACCGGCGCGTCCACGAACATCACGTCGGGCCGGATCTCGCCTAGCCGACCCGAGGTCTCGGTGGTGGCGGCCACCCCGATCGTGCCCATCTGCGCCCACACCGCTCCCGCGGCGAATGCCCCGGCCACGCCGCCGTCGAAGATCACCGAGGTCACGACTTCCGGAGTCGGCAGCATGGTGATGACAACGCGGGCATCGCGTACCGCTTCCGCGGCCGAGGTGGCGACCCGGGCTCCAGCTTCGGCAAGCCGCGCGGTAGCCGCGGCAGACCTGTCCCAAACCGTGGTCGCGAGCCCCGCCGCGAGCAGGTTGCCGGCCATCGCCGAACCCATGATGCCGGTGCCAAGCACCGCCACCCGCGTGCCCTCGTCCCCGTCGCCCGACGTGCCCATTGAGTTACCCCCTCGCCGACCGTGCCCTGCGGTTTTCGCCTTCCTCTTCTTGGCTCATCCGCTCACGCTGCGTATAGCCTCCCTTGCCCAGCCGATCCTAGACCGCCATGCGATACGGCCCGACAGCGCGCCGGCCGCACCGCCCTGGTGACGAACGTCGGCAGATAGCGGACCTCCGCCCCAGGCCGCGCGCGACGCCTGACAGTCAAAACAACAGAGGCATTGTTGGTCACGTTGAAACGAGATGAGCGCCATGCAGAAGTCCATGCGTATTGGCGTCCTGATAGCAGCGGCGGGAATCGCCGGCCTGGCCGGCTGCGGGACCACCCCGGCCGGCCAGCCCGGCTCGGCCAAGCCCTCCGCGACGGCGACCAGTTCGCCGCAGTCTTCGGCCACGACGCCGGCGCCGTCCTCGCCTTCGGCGACGCCGACCCCAAGCTCCACGCCTGCTTCCGCGCCCCGGGCGTGCCCGCAGGCCGGGAACTACCTGACCAGTGTCCGGGTCGGGGAGCATGCCGGCTACGACCGGGTCGTATTCCAGTTCTCCGGCGGCATGCCGGCCTGGGACGTGAACCGCGTCGCGGCCGTATACCAGGACCCGAAGGGCACCCCAGTGGCACTGGCCGGGCAGTCCTATCTGCGAGTCGTCTTCCGTGGTGCCACCGCGTGGTGCGCGCAGCCGCCGCACCAGACCTACACCGGGCCGTCCGCGCTCACCCCGTTCTACCCGGAGTTGCTGGTCGTCGGCAGTGCCGGTGATTTCGAGGGCTACCTCAGCTTCGGCATCGGCCTGGCCGCCGCTGGCGGCTACCACGCGTACGCGCTGACCGCGCCGGACCGCCTGGTGATCGACGTCAGCCACGTCACGCTGGGTAAGTTCCCGGGCATCGACATCACCAGCTGGCAGGAGTACTGGCAACTGCAGTACGCGTGGAACAACGGGCACCAGCCGTGGCGCGCCAGCCCGATCCAGGTGGTCGAGGCCTGGGCGCGGCAATGGGGCACCACCCCGGTCGTCCGTCAGGTGGACGCGAACACCTTCAAGGTCACCGAGCCCAGCGGGAGGATCGACACCGTGACAGGAATCCGGCCGGTCACGGTCCCCGGCCCGTGGGTGATCACCAGCGTCGTGTACGGCAGCCCGCAGGCATAGCCCATTACCGCGACTCAGCGGTGAAATTACGAGACCGCCGCGGCACCGCGGCGGTCTGTGGGCTCCCGCGATAGCGAGGGCCGATCGCCGACCTCGGCATGCTCCGCCGCGCCTTCGACGCCAGGTTCTGGGGCCACGTCACCACCGTCCGGGCGGCCCTGCCTTACCTGGCGCCTGCCGGCTCGATAACGCCGCTCGGGGCGATCACCGCCCGCGCGGCCATGCCTGGCACAGCCGGCATCGCGGCCATCAACGGGGCCGTCGAAGCGCTGGTCAAGCCCTCGCGCAGAACTCGGGCCCATCCAGGTCAACGGCGTCTCACCCGGCTTGGTCGACACCCCCTGGTGGGACGGCCTGCCCGAGGACGCCAGGCGGTCGTACTTCACCCAGGCTGCTCAGCAACTGCCTGGGCCCGGCGCATCGCCACCGCCGACGACATCGCCGACGCTGTCGTCCTGGCCGCGACCAACCCCAACCTCACCGGCACAATCATCGAAACCGACGGCGGCGCACCCCTGGTACCAATGAGCTAGCACGCGCCGCGACAGGGTGCCATGACCAGTTCCGGCGGGGGCAGCGTGCCATGCCACGATCCGTATAAATCACCGCCGTCCACCATGAGCAGAACGTGCTCCATCCCGCCGACTCGGTGCGACCGGGACTGGCGTTCTCGCGGAAGGTCACCTGTACACAGAACATCCGGTGCTGAAAGGGTGCCGTACGTGACCGTCAGTCTGCGGCTCCGGTCTGGACCGGATGCACGACGGCGGCCATGGTGCTGATCAGCCGCCGGAACCGCTGGACTGGCTCGGTTTCGCCGGTGATGTCGATGCCGGCGTCTGACCCGGCGAAGATGAGGCTGGTCAGGGATCCGGTGGTCGCGGTGACGGTGACGTCAGCCGGTGCGGGCGGGGCCTTCGCGGCGAGTGACCACTGCTGGCCGTCGCTTTCGGCCAGGTAGTCCCCATCGTCGAGCCGGAAGTGCCAGCGGGCTGGTTCGTGGTCGTCGGTGGCGAGGTCGATGGCCCGGATGGCGGAGCGGAGCAGGTGCTCGGCGTGCAGCGGCTCGCCGGCCTGGGGCCGGCGCCAGGCGTGCCGTAGCCCCCACCAGCTGAGCCCGTCGATGACGGGCCCGAGGTCGGCTCCGGCCGGTGTCAGGCGATACCAGACCTCCCGCCTGCCAGGCTCGCGGTCGGCGGCGACGATCCCGGTGTCTTGAAGCTCGCGCAGGCGCTGGCTGAGCGTCTTGGGGGTGATCCCGCCGAGGCGGTCCATCAGGTCGGTGAACCTCTTGGCGCCGGTGAGAAGGTCGCGGATCACCAGCAGGCTCCACCGGTCGCCGACGCGTTCCAGGGCGCGGGCGACCAGGCAGAAGTGGTCGTAGGTGCGAACGTTCCGAGTCATGTCACTCATAATACTAGTTGACAGATACTAGTTGCAAGATAGTATCTTGTAGCTACCTGCTAGAGGAGGATGCCATGTACGACCCGCCTGGCTATCTGTGGGCGATCACCATCGCCGTGATCATCGCGATCCCGGCCGCGACTTGCATCGTGCTGTACGGCGGCGCGGTGCGCGCCGGCCTGGGCCGAAGGCCTGCGGCGCTGCTCGCCGGGGGCGCGGCCGTCGTGCTCGGCGGCTGGTTCACCGCCAGCGCGGTGATCGCGGGTCACGGCTGGTACCACGCGCGGCTCGGCCACGGGGTGCCGTGGCTGCCGGTCGCGGTGGCCGGCTTCCTGGGCACGTTGCTGGCACTGCGCCGGATCCCGGTGGTGGCGCGCGCCCTGACGGCGCCGGGCATGGTGAGCCGCCTGGAGCTGCCGCACGCGTTCCGGGTGGCCGAGGGGGCCGCCTTCCTGGCCACCATGGCCCTCGGTCATCTGCCCGCGCTGTTCGCCCTGCCCGCGGGCCTGGGCGACATCGCTGCCGGTATCGCCGCGCCGCTGGTCGCGCGCAGGCTCGCGCAGGGCACCGGCCGCCGCGCCGCCTTGTGGTTCAACGCGTTCGGCATGGCCGACCTGGTCTCGGCCCTGACCCTCGGCGCCCTCACCGGATTCCAGCTGCTCAACGTCACCCCGTCCGGTGCGCCGATCAGCGAGCTGCCGCTCGCGATGATCCCGACAGCCGCCGTGCCGCTGCTGTTCGCCCTGCACATCACGTCCGTGTCCGCGCTGGCAAGGGCTCCGCGGACACCGCTGCCAGCCACCGCCCCGCTCACTGCCGCGATCTAGCGGAGAAGAGCATGCAGCTCATGATCGATGCGCTCAAGGAGGCGGCGGCCTGGCCGGGGGCCGACCAGCGCACCCTTGTCGTGCTCGCCAGCCAGCTCATGGCCGCCGAGCTCTACCAGGAGGGCCATCCGCCCCAAGACTGTACGCCGGGTGCGAGCCCGGTCAACGGAAAGGAAACGCAATGAACACCCGGAGTCCATACCCAGACGTCGAGATCCCGGATATCTCCCTGCCCGGGCTCGTCCTAGACCGAGCAGATGAGCGAGGTGCAGCGGTCCCACTCATGGGTCCCGCCGACCACGGACGCGCCAGCCCGCTGATGCGCCCGGCCACCGCGGGCACCACTACCCCGCTGATGGGCCCGGCCGCCCCGGCCACCGTTACCCCGCTGCTGGGTCCCGCCGACCGCGGCACGATGGTCCCGCTCACGGGTCCCGCCGACCCGGGCACGTCCACGCCGCTGATGCTCCCAAGCCGGTAATGCCTCGCGCAGACCGCAGGACGGACGTCTCGCCCCGCCCGGCCGCCGCCCGGCGGCCGGGCCCGGGCGCCGTCTGGCTGGGAACAGAACACGATGCAGGGCGCTGACCCTGCCGGCTCCGCGCAGCCAGAATGAACCGCCGCCATGTGCACCCACGACCCGACCACGGCTTCGCCGTCGCAAGCGCCAACTACCGAGCCATCCCCAGGCACTTCGACGACTTCGTCAACAGGGCCTGTCCGGTCGTCGGGAGCTACGGAGCGAAGGACCGGACGCTGCGGGGGCGGCCGGGAAGCTGGAGGACGCGCTAGCGGCCGCTAGCGTGGCACACGATGTCAAGGAGTACGCGGACGCGGGGCATATGTTCTTGAATAATCACGACCCAGGGGATTTGTCGAAGCCCGCCCTGGCGCTGATGCAGGTCTTGGCTCGCCTGTCGGGCAGCCAGTATCACGAGCCCTCGGCACGCGATGCCAGGCGCCGGATTGTGGACTGTGCGCTGATCCCCCGGATCAAGACTGATCACGAATCGTGATGGCAGCCAAGAGACCCGGGTGACGCCTGCCGACTCTGGGCGGGCTGCCCGGTTGGCTGTTGATCGTGGCGTGGCCGCCCAGACTCGCCAGTTATGGGTGTGTGGGCTCGGGGCCAGATCCGCGCCTGAGCGGCAGCTCCGCCAGGGGCCTTATCCGGCGCAAGCCGCCGGGCACGGTCGGGTGCTGCAAATCCGCGGGGTGGTTGCCGGGTACGGGCGCACGCTGATCGCTGAGCGGATGCGGCGCGGCCGGCTGGCCCGGCGTCGCCGCGGGGTCGAGGCGCCCGGCCGGACCTGGGCCCGGCCGCTCGAGGGGGCCGGGACGCCCGCTGGCGGAGACCCCTGAGGTCGGCAGGATCGGCAGCGGGTGATGGTCGGCGCGCAGGTCGCCGGGATCGGAGGTCACGGCGGCGTGGCCGGATCCGCTCCTGCCCGCGCACGCGGCGGGACAGGCTCCGGCTTGACGCGCTACAGGATAACCGTTAGCGTACAGATAACCGTTAGATAGGGGTTAGCCGTGCAGCAGGAAGTTGTGCTGGCGCTGCTGGCGAAGGAGCCGTCGCACGGCTACCAGTTGCGCGCGCGGCTGCGGCAGGCGCTCGGCCCGCTCGGCGACGCGATGAACGACGGGCAGGTCTACGTCACCCTGACCCGGCTGGAGAAGGCCGGCCTGGTTGCGTCCGAGCAGGCCGCCGGGCTGCCGGACCGGCCGGACCGCAAGATGTACGCGCTGACCGCGGCCGGCCAGCAGCGGGTCGCCGGGTGGCTGGCGGAGGTGAGCTGGCCCAGGCCCGACCTGGCGGAATTCCATCTCAAGCTGATCGCGGCCGCGGCGGCGGGCCTGGCAGACCCGATCGCGATCGTGGACGCCCAGCGCCGCGAGCTGCTGCGCCGGCTGCGGGACGCGCAGCGCGCGGCGATGGCCGAGCCGGACCGCTCAGCCGCCGGGCTGCTGCTTGAGGGCATCGTGCTGCGGCTGCAGGCGGACCTGCGCTGGCTGGAGGCGTGCGAACGGAACTGGACCGGACCCAGGAGCGAGTCATGAGCGCGACCGGTAACGCGCCGGTGCTGCGCGCCCGCGGGCTGCGCAAGCATTACGGGAAGGGCGAAACGCTGGTGCGCGCCGTCGACGGGGTAGACCTCGACGTCGCCGACGGTGAGACGGTGGCGGTGATGGGACCCAGCGGGTGCGGGAAGTCGACGCTGCTGCACCTGCTGGGCGGCCTGGACCGGCCCACAGACGGAGAAGCATGGCTGGCGGGGCGCCGGCTCGACCAGATGGGAGAACGCGGACTCGCCCAGATGCGACGCAGCGCGGTCGGGTTCGTGTTCCAGGCCTTCCACCTGATGGACGAGCTCACCGCGGCTGAGAACGTGGAGCTGCCGGCGCTGCTGGCCGGGCGCTCGCCGCGGGCGGCGCGGCAGCGGGCACTGATAATGCTGGAGCAGGTCGGCCTAGCCGACCGGGCCACCTTCCTGCCCTCGGCGCTGTCCGGGGGCCAGCGCCAGCGGGTCGCGATCGCCCGGGCGCTGGTCAGCGACCCGCTGGTGGTCCTGGCCGACGAGCCGACCGGCAACCTGGACAGCCAGGCGACGCTGGAGGTGCTCCGGCTGTTCGACAGCCTGCATGCGGGCGGGCACACCCTGGTCATCGTGACCCACGACTCGCGGATCGCCGCCACGGCGGACCGGCTGATCTCCATGCGCGACGGGGCCTTCGTCGACGAGACCAGGCTGACCGGCGGCACGACCGGGAACTTCGGCGCGCTCGCCGAGCTGGAGGGCTGAGGTCATGGGCAAGATCCTGCTCGCGAGCCGCCTGGCCGCCCGGGACCTGCGGCACCGCCCGGCCCAGGCCGTGCTGCTGCTGCTGGCGATCACCGCCGCCATGACCGTGCTCACCCTGGGACTGGCCCTGCACGGGGTCACCAGCCAGCCCTATCAGCAGACCCGGGCGGCGACCAACGGCCCGGACGTGGTGGCCCAGCTGCCAGTCCTTCATCAGCCCGGCCGTCAGCCGCAGCCACCCCCCCAGGCGACGGCGCTGATCCACGCTCCCGGGGTCACCGGCCACAGCGGGCCTTACCCGCTCGTCGGCGCCCTGGTGCGGGCAGGCAAGCTCACGGCGGGCGCGGAGGCCGAAGGGCGCCAAGAGTCGCCGGCCGCGGTTGACCAGCCGAAGCTGACGGCGGGCACCTGGGTGCGCCCCGGCGGCGTAGTGCTCGAGCGGACCTTCGCCGAGGCGCTCGGCGTCGGCGTCGGCGACCGGATCACCCTGAACGGCCGGCCGTTCACGGTCGCCGGGACCGCGGTGACAGCCGCCAACCCGCCGTACCCGAACCTTTGCTACAGCAGCGGCGGCGGCTGCTCAGCCGGGCCTCAAGACGCCCCGGCCACCGATGTGGGCCTGCTCTGGCTCACCGAGCCAGACGCCGACAGCCTCACCACGTCCGCGAACCCGGTTGCCTCCTACATCTTGAACCTGAAGCTCAACAACCCGGCCACGGCGCAGGCGTTCGCCAATCGGTACGGCAACAGCAACAACCCGGCCGCGCCGTCACTGGCCTCGTGGCAGGGGATCGCCGCCGCGGACGGCCTGCTGGTGACCGACGAGCAGCAGGTCCTGTCGCCCGGTGCCTGGCTGGCCGGGCTGCTGGCCCTGGCCACCGTGGCGGTGCTGGCCGGCGGCCGGATGGCGGACCGGACCCGGCGGGTCGGACTGCTCAAGGCGGTCGGCGGCACGCCGGGGCTAGTCACCGTGGTGCTGCTGGCCGAGAACCTGGTCGTAGCGCTGGTCGCGGCGGCGGCCGGGCTGGCCATCGGA
>Ga0187807_1000205_pt1 | contig 17710 bp, 19 predicted proteins | sample NC_wetland_sal_i_4_FD_132432 | JGI IMG/M metagenome (GOLD analysis project Ga0187807, IMG submission 132432) | Wetland sediment microbial communities from Neuse River Estuary, North Carolina, USA - ASW_2 | ecosystem: Environmental > Aquatic > Freshwater > Wetlands > Sediment | place: USA: North...
AATGGAAAACTTCCATAACCCGTGTTCAACCTAATAAATTAGTTACTCGCGGATATTCACAGGAAGATCTAATCGGCAAAATATCCTTTTCTGAAATGGTTTATCTACTTGTAAATGGAGAATTACCTTCAGACATTAATTCTAAAATGTTAGAGGCTGTTCTTGTTTCCTTTTGTGATCATGGTGTAACACCACCCAGCACACAGGTTGCAAGGTTGATGGCATCAACAGGTTCCTCCATGAAAGAGTGTGTTTCCGGAGGACTATTATCATTTGGCAAGTTTCATGCTGGTGCAATGGAAAGAGCCATGCACATGTTGCAATACTTGGTTGTAAACGGGGCATCAGGATACATGGGACCATTAAAATCTTGCCAAGATATAAAAACAGTAGCAGGGATCGTGGTGGATGATTATTTATCTAAGAATGAAAAGATACCAGGATTTGGGCATAGATATCATTCAGAAGATCCAAGAGCAGTTAAATTGATACAAGTAGCCAAAGATCTGGATTGTATTGGAGTACACACAGAATTGGCTTTATCCATTGAAGAAATTCTTTATGAAACCAAAGGAATAAAGATGAATATAGATGGTGTTAATGCAGGTATACTATCTGATATTGGTTTTAATTGGAAAGTTGGTACAGGAATTTTCATGATGGGAAGACTTCCCGGAATTATTTCTCACGTATTCGAAGAACAAACAGTTGAAACACCATTTAGAAAACTAATTGACACTGAAGAAATTCACTATAGTGAAAAGGGGTGATTACCACATAATTAAATCAAATTATTCAATTATTTGCAATATGTATTATTATTTGAGTCTTTTTATTGGAAATTCAAATAGTAAAAGATAAATATAACACAATAGAAACTTTGCTTATAAATCATGGTGATTTAAATGACAACAATATCGGAAGCTATTACAACGATAAAAAAGGCTGAAAATGATGCTGACAAGTTAATAGAAGATACTAAAGAATTAAAGTCCCAAAAAATCGAAGAAGCCCGCTTAAAGTCAAAAGAAAACATAGTAAAATCCAAAGAAGAAGCTTCTGCGGAAGCCGAAAATATGGCTTTTGAAGCTGAAACCAAGGCCAAAAAAGAGGCCTTACATATTTCCAAAACAACCAGTGAAAAAATTCAAGTGACAAAGAGCACAGCAATGAATAAGGTTGACGAGGCAGCGGACTTAATAGTAAAAAGTATTTTATAGTGTGAGTACAATGTTCAAGCCGGCGAGAATGAAAAAACTCAAGGTTATAACCTTGGATAAGTATGCAGATACTGCAGTGAATACTCTTCACGATGCATCACTGGTACAGATCCAAGATATTTCTGAGAGAATACAACAAGATGCAGAGTGGAAGCAAATTCTTAAACCTTCACATGCAACTCCTTTTCTCGGCAAAATTTCCTCACTTTTAATGAAAACAACTGCTACATCTGATTTCTTAAGTTCAGTTAGCAGAAAAGATGAGGGCATTTTAGCCATGGTCAAAGGATTTATTAATCCTCCCAAAATTGAGAAAAGACAAGTTGAAGAAGTAGAGGTTGGAGAACTTCTGAAAAATGCAGAAACTTTCCTTGATAAAGTAGAATCAAAAACAAAACCCCTGGAAGAAAAGTTAGGTGAATTAGAATCTGAGCTTTCCAAATTGGAAAATGCTAAAAAGGCAGCAGAAAATTTGAAAAACTTTGATGTTGACCTTGCAGATTTAGTTGACACAAAATTTGTTTCTGTTATAGCAGGAAAAATTTCTTTAACTTCCTATGAAGAGTTCAAGGCAAGTATGAAAGACATGCCTGAAGAAATAGTTGTTGAGGAGAATGACACAGAAGACAAACTACATAAAATGTTGGTTGTCATTAGTCTGAACAAGTATGGGGATGAAATTTCGACTCTACTTAGAAAACTCGAATTTGAAAGATTCGATCTTACAGGAATTTCTGGAAAACCAGAAGAAATTTTACGAAATTCTGAATCTGAAAAACAAACAATAATCAATCAAAAAGAAGCTATTTTAAACGAACTTGGAGATATCTCCGATGAATCATTAACTGATCTCATAGTTCTAAAAGAACTTCTGGAAATTGAAAAGCAAAGAAGTGAAATTTTCTCATCATTTGGTGAAACAAACAATACTGTAATGTTAGAGGGATGGGTCACTGAAAAGAACCTGGAAAAAACTCTTGCACTAATTGAAACCACAACTGAGGGTTTTTCAATAGTGGAAGTTTCAGATCCTGATGTTGAGAAGGATGAAATTCCAATACATCTGGACAATCCAAGGTTTGCAAAACCATACGAACTTTTTGTGAATATGTACTCCCCACCGGATTACAGGGAGTTTGATCCAACCATACTCATGGCAATTATATTCCCATTCTTCTTTGGTTTCTGTTTAACAGATGCAGGTTATGGTGTGGTAGATGCAATAATTGGTTTAGTTTTAGTGTATGGACTTGGTAAAAACAGCAAGCTCATGAAAAACATGGGACTTATTTTAGTTGCATGTGGTGTCTGGGCATTCATACTGGGTATGATTACCAATGGTTTCATTGGAGACTTGTTCCCAAGATGGATTCTTGGAGGAGCAGCACTGCCAACAACAATACATTCAATAGACGCATTCGTGCACCCAGAAAATATCCTATACATAGCACTGGTTGTAGGTGTTATCCACATAAACATGGGTCTTCTAATAGGAGCATACAACAACCTGACCCGTGGAAATGTCAGTGATGCTTTAGGAGCACAAATAATCTGGTTCGTTTTAGAAGCAGGAATAGTTGCATACGTATTAACAGGTTCAATATATATTGCAGCCCCAATACTTGCGTTAAGCCTTATAATGCTCATATATTTCAATGGAGCATTTGGTCTCATGGATCTTACAGGGTTCCTGGGAAACTTGCTATCATACGCAAGACTTTTAGCACTTTGTCTCTCAACAGGCGGAATCGCTATGACTGTTAACATTTTAACAGGATTATGTGATAGTATGATACCTGTAGTGGGAATTATATTGGCCCCAATAGTATTTATTGGTGGACATATAGCCAACTGTGCTTTCCAGAGTCTGGGAGCATTTATAAATTCATTACGTTTGCATTACGTTGAGTATTTTGCTCAATTTTACATAGGTGGAAGTCAGAAGTTCAGGGCATTCCGTACAAAAAGAATACATACTGATGTAGGAGGTAAATAATATGGTAGAAATAGTAATAGGAACAGCATTAGCAGCAATCGGCGCAGGTCTCGCAGTCGGTTTGGCAGGATTAGGATCAGGTATAGGGCAGGGAATAGCAGCAGCAGGAAGTGTAGGTGCAGTAGCAGAAGACCCTGATATGTTTGCAAGAGGTATCATATTCACAGCCCTTCCAGAAACACAGGCTATATACGGTTTTCTTATAGCTATATTACTCCTGGTTTTTTCAGGAATAATGAACCCATCACTCACACTGAATGTTTCACAAGGTATAATAGCAGTTGGTGCAGGTGCAGCAATTGGATTTGCAGGTTTAGGATCTGGTATGGGTCAAGGTATAACAGCATCATCCGCTGTTGGTGCAGTTGTTGAAGAACCAGATATGTTTGCAAGGGGTATTATATTTACAGCATTATCCGAAACACAGGCTATTTACGGTTTCCTTATAGCTATATTGCTTATGGTATTCGCTAAAATTCTTGGAGGATAAACATGAGTGCCGGGACAGAAAAAATAGTCTCAAGTATAATATCTGAAGCTCAATCTAAAGCTAATTCAATCGGAGAAGAAGCTGAAGTAGAGAGCAAATCCATTTTAGAAGAGGGCGAAAAACTCGCTCTCATAGAAAAGGAAAAGATCTTAGAGGATGGTAAAAAACAATCCACAATGAGATATCAGCAGATAATCTCTGAAGCTAAGATGAATTCCAGAAGAATGGAACTTGATGCTAGAGAAGAAATAATTGAAGAGTCCTTTAAAAAGGCAGTAGAAAACTTGAAGGACATTGCATCCTCAGATTCAACTGAATACAAGGAATCTTTAAAAGAAATTATTATTGAAGCTGCAACTGAAATTGGCGGTGGAGACATGATTGTATCTGTCAAAGCTGAAGATGTGGCTAAAATAAAAGTTTCCATATCATCAATAGAAAATGAAGTAAAAGAAAAAACTGGTAACGAGACTAAGTTAGAAATTGGAGATAACATTAACACCATTGGAGGAGCGGTTATTAAAACCAAAAATGGTGAAATAGAAGTTAACAATACTATCGAGGCTAGATTGCTGAGATTTAAAAAATCTCTAAGATCCGAAGTTGCAAGAATATTATTCAAATAGGGGAGATTCATCATGGTAGACGATATTACCACAATAGTTAGTACACTTGGATTTCCCTCAAATGAAATTTTTTTAGCGGCTCTGTTCTTAGCCATAATAGTAGTTGCTGCGATAGTAGTTATAACTACAATTAGGCCAGTTTTAGAGTTCTTTCCTTACACCTACCCAAATGCTAGGGTAAGGGCAAGAACTGGAAGATTATTCACTGAAAAAGAATTTTCAGAAATAGTTGAATCCCAAAACATTGAAGAGGTTAAAAACTATTTGAGGGGAGTTCCAGACTACGCCAAGTACATAGATACCTACCCTCTTGAAAAGGCATTAGATTCCCAATTAGCTGAAACCTACGATTTGATTGCAAGAATTACTCCTGATAACAGTAAAGACAGCTTCAAGTTTTTACTTAAAAAATGGGATATAAAAAATATAAAGAGCATAATAATTGCCAAAGAAATAGGTTTAAGCCATGAAGAAACAGTAGATCTTGTAGTACCATTTGGAGAGTTGAGTAACAAGCTAGATTCTTTAATAGAAACAGAATCTGTCGCAGAAGTACTTAACGCACTCGAAGGAACTGAATATCCAAAGGTTTTGGAAGATGCAATACCAGTGTACAAGGAAACAGGTTTATTATTGCCTTTAGAGGCATCGATGGACAAATATTTGCTTGAAAATCTTTTAAAAACATCTGCAACACCTGAAGATGACAACACTGCTCTACTTCACAACTACATAGGTACCCTTGTCGATGTGGCCAACATTAAGATTATTCTTAGGGCTAAAGCTGACAACCTTAAGTTCGAAGATATAGAACCTTACATGGTTTCAGATGGATATGAAATTAGGGAGTGGAAACTCAAAGAGTTAATGGAAGCAGAAGATGTATCTGGAGTTATAAGTGGATTAGAAGGTACTGATTATGCACCAATGCTTTCTGATGCCATGACCGAGTTCACAGAATCAGGTTCTATGGCAAGTTTCGAGAAATTACTTGATAACTACATCGTAAAAACAGCTAAAGGTATCTCTTTGAAGAATCAGTTTGGAATTGGCCCTATGATCGGATTTTTAAGTAGAAAAGAAACTGAAGTTAAGAACTTAAAAATTATTGCTAGGGGAAAAAGGGAAGCTGGATTCTCATCGTCAATGATCAAGGAGATGTTAGTATGAATTCAAATATCGCAGTGATGGCAGACGAAGATATTGTCACAGGTTTCATGCTTGGCGGTATCAAAGAAGGGCACCCTGTTAAGGATATGGATGAAGCAGAAAAAACCCTGAAAGAATTAGTTAGTAGGGATTTTTCTGTAATTATCACAACAGAAAAAATAGGGGACGCACTCAGGAAAACAATCAACAAAATAACGAATGAAAGCGCATTACCTATGATAATTGAAATACCAGACAAAACAGGCTCAATTAGAAGGGAATCTGACCCTATGAGCGAGCTTATTAAAAGAGTAATTGGGGTTGAGATGGTAAAATGATTACAGGAAACATAATTAAAATAGCGGGTCCTGTTATTGTCGGAGACGGCATGAAGGGAACCCAGATGCACGAAATGGTGAAGGTCGGGAACGATAAATTGATTGGAGAGATCATTGAACTCGAAGGAGACCAAGCAACCATACAAGTTTACGAAGAAACTGCAGGTATGAAACCTGGTGAACCAATAGAAAGTACAGGAGGACCACTATCAGTTGAACTAGGTCCTGGTATATTAGGTTCAATTTTTGATGGAATTCAGAGACCACTCGAAAAGATCAAAGTAATGACTGGGGACTATCTCCAAAGAGGAGTTACTGTTCCATCATTAAATAAAGAAACCAAATGGACATTTAAACCAACCTTAGCTGCTGGTGCAGATGTAAAGGGTGGAGATGTCATCGGAGAAGTACAAGAAACTTCTGCAATTCTTCAAAAAATAATGTTACCTCCAAAGGTTGAAGGTAAATTAGTAAGCATAGTTTCTGAAGGACAGTACACAGTGGAAGAAGTAGTTGCTGAAGTGGAAACAGCTGCAGGAAATGTAGAAGTTACAATGATGCAGAAATGGCCAGTAAGGGTTGGAAGACCATACAAAGCAAAACTAGATCCAGATGTACCTTTAGTAACAGGTCAGAGGGCTCAGGATACATTTTTCCCAGTTGCAAAGGGAGGTACCTCTGCAATGCCAGGACCATTTGGTTCAGGTAAAACAGTTACACAGCAACAGCTTGCTAAATGGGCCGATGCAGACATAATTGTTTATGTTGGATGCGGTGAACGTGGAAACGAAATGACAGAAGTTCTAAAGGAATTTCCGCAATTGGAAGATCCAAAAACTGGTAAACCTTTAATGGACAGAACAGTTCTCATTGCAAACACATCAAACATGCCTGTGGCAGCTAGGGAAGCTTGTGTATACACCGGTATAACCATTGCTGAATACTTCCGTGATATGGGTTATGATGTGGCTTTAATGGCAGATTCAACCTCAAGATGGGCAGAAGCAATGAGGGAAATATCAGGTAGGCTAGAAGAAATGCCTGGTGAAGAAGGATACCCAGCATACCTTGCATCAAGACTTGCTCAATTTTACGAAAGAGCAGGCAGAATTACCACAATAGGTACTGAAGATAAAACATCATCTGTAACAGTTGTAGGTGCTGTATCACCACCTGGTGGAGATTTATCAGAACCTGTTACACAGAACACACTGCGTATATCCAAAGTGTTCTGGGCGCTGGATGCATCACTTGCAGACAAACGTCACTTCCCATCAATAGACTGGCTACAAAGTTACTCACTTTACGTTGACAGTGTACAAAATTGGTGGAACAGTAATACTGGAGCAGATTGGAGAGAAACAAGGGACACAGCAATGGCACTTCTACAGAAGGAATCTGAACTACAGGAAATTGTGCAGCTTGTGGGTCCAGATGCTTTACCTGACCGTGAAAGAATCACCCTTGAAACCACAAGGATGATCAGGGAAGATTTCCTCCAGCAAAACGCATATCACGAAGTAGACACATACTGTGCTCCTACAAAACAGTACGAAATGCTTAAAACCATTATAACTTTCCATGTCAATGCTGAAGCAGCACTTGACCGCGGAGCAGCATCTGCAGATATCATTTCCATATCAGCCAAAGATGATATAGGAAGGATGAAGTACCTGCCTGAAGCTGAATTTGAGGTTAAAGTCAAACAAATTCAGGAAGACATAGTAAAACAGTGCAGTGAGGTATGAAAATGAATACAAATATCAAAACAAGGGAATATACCACAGTCTCTGAAGTTTCAGGCCCTCTGATGATTGTTGAAGGTGTTGAAGGAGTAGCTTACAGTGAAATAGTAGACATTGAAACACCTGCAGGGGACAAACGTAGGGGACAGGTTCTTGAAGTTAAAGACGACCTTGCTGTAGTGCAGGTTTTTGAAGGAACCAGTGACCTCAACACCTTAACAACTAAGGTGAGGTTTACAGGTGAAACAGCAAAGTTAGGTGTTTCACCAGATATGTTAGGAAGGATATTCAATGGTACAGGTATACCTATTGACGGTGGTCCGGAGATAATACCAGATCAAGAACTGGATATCAACGGAAACCCAATGAACCCTTCTGCAAGGGAATTTCCAGCAGAGTTCATTGAAACTGGTATATCCACCATAGACGGAATGAACACATTGGTACGTGGACAGAAACTACCTATATTTTCAGGATCCGGTCTTCCTCACAACGAATTAGCAGCTCAGATCGCAAGACAGGCTAAGGTTATTGGAGAAGAAACTGAATTTGCAGTTATATTTGCAGCTATGGGTATTACCCACGAAGAAGCAAACTACTTCATGAGAGATTTCGAAAGAACAGGAGCTCTTGAAAGGGTTACAGTTTTCATGAACCTAGCAGACGACCCTGCAATTGAAAGGATCATCACTCCTAAAATGGCACTAACAACTGCAGAATACTTTGCATTTGAACTCAACATGCACGTGTTAGTTATACTAACTGACCTTACCAATTACTGTGAAGCACTTCGTGAAATATCAGCAGCTAGGGACGAAGTTCCAGGAAGAAGAGGATATCCTGGTTACATGTACACAGATTTAGCTACAATGTACGAACGTGCTGGTAGGATAGTAGGTAAAGAAGGTTCTATTACTCAGATGCCAATACTTGTTATGCCACAGGACGACATTACCCACCCAATTCCTGATCTTACAGGTTACATCACTGAAGGACAGATCGTGTTAAGCAGAGATCTTTACAGGAAAGGAATTTACCCACCAGTAGATGTTTTACCATCACTTTCCAGGTTAATGAGTGGTGGAATTGGAGAGGGTCAAACAAGGGAAGATCACAGTGGTGTTTCAGACCAGCTTTATTCCGCATATGCAGAAGGAAGAGATTTAAGAGATCTGATGGCTGTTGTTGGTGAAGAAGCTCTAACAGAACGTGACAGGAAATTTTTAACCTTTGCAGACGAATTTGAGAAACTATTCATAACCCAGACCAGTGATGAAGATAGATCCATACAGGAAACACTAGACCTTGGTTGGCAGTTACTCGGCCTCTTACCAGAAGCTGAACTCAAACGTGTGAAGGCTGAACACATACCAAAATACCACCCAAATTACAAATAATCCCTTAATTTTTTAAGGGAATGTGAGGGATAAAATGGCTCAAGAAATGATAGAAGGTATCAATCCAACAAGGATGGAACTTCTAAAACTTAAAGATAGGGAAAAGCTTGCTGTAAAAGGGCACAGTCTTCTTAAAGAGAAAAGAAATGCACTTATTATGGAGTTTTTCAATATACTCGAACGTGTCAAGGGTTCAAGGGAAGATGTTGAGAAAACATTAAAAGAGGCATATGAAGACTTGACAGCAGCACAGATTGTAATGGGTGATTTAGCTGTTAAGAAAGCTGCCATGTCTGTTAATGAATCTATAAAGATTGATATCGACTCTAGAAGTGTGATGGGTGTTGTTGTTCCATTGGTCGATTCTGAAATTAAAGAACGTACAATGGTAGAAAGAGGATACGGTTTCCTTGAAACATCAGTTAAAGTAGATGAAGCTGCAAGTAAATTTGAAAGGGCTATTAGACTCATAATAGAACTTGGAGAAATTGAAAAAACCATCATTCTTTTAGCTGCAGAAATTGAATCCACCAAACGAAGGGTTAATGCTCTTGAACATATCATCGTTCCAAGGATCGAGAACACTGTTAAGTATATCGAGATGCGGCTTGAGGAAATGGAAAGGGAAAACTTCGTAAGGCTGAAAATGATCAAAAAGACCATGGAGATGGAATAATTGAGGATAATAACCAGGTTAGATGCCGTTAAGAAAGAACTTGCTGAATCTAAAGCTGAGAAGCTTGACTTTCAGGTTGGAAATATTTCCGGTAATCTAAGGGCAATAATTGCTGATGAGGATATGGAATTTAAATCAGGAAATATTAAATCCATTAAAATTAAAGAAATCCCCATACTTGCCAATTATTTATGTTATTTAAGTGGTTATGGATCAAACAGCTATGGTCATGCATTGGCAGTAGATGAAGAGATTCCTCTGCCTTTAAGCATGAAAAGAAAAGCGGATCACGCAATGTTTGCAGCAGCCAAAGATTGTGAAATAAAAAAAGATGATCTTTTAGGGGTTTTAATACTCCTACCGGTGCATCTTACCCATTAATTTTTATTTTTTTTACTATTTTTTTTTGAATCAGTTTCCAAACATGGTTCTCATGGAATTATTTATGGGTTCTTTAAGATCATTGAACTGTGTTAAAAGATCGTCAATCACGTACCTAATATGCTTTAGTTCTTCAATATCACTATTTGATTTGGATTCAAGATTTTTGAGTTCTTTTATCAATTTCTTCTTTGGTGATCCCATTATAATTCCTGAAAGTCCGTTGTTTTGTTTCATGGAATATTTAGTTCGGAGCATGGCTTTTTCTCTGAGAAAATTTGATTCCATGGACCGTATATCTCTTCGAACCTCTTCCTTGAGTTTCAGGAGAATTGTTTCCCTTTCATTGATCTCTAAAATTAAGCGTCTAGATTCTGCAATTGAATCTGCTTCAGTATTGATTTCAATTATTTCATCAATAACTTGGTAATAATAATCAATCATTTAAACTCCCTATAAACTTAGTATAATCTAGTCATATATTGGTGGTTTAAATTTATAAGTTTTGCAGTTCCATCTGAACTTCAAGCATATTGTTGATGGTTTTACAGATGGTTTTGAGTTCATTGTTATTAAGTTCAAGCTCTTTAATCCTATAAAGGATGTTGGTAAGTGAGATTGTGTTGTAAACCCCATTTTTATTTTCTGGTTTGGAAGAAATTAGAAGGAGCTTAATAATGTTTTTATCAATTGAAACATTGTAATTGATGGAATTTATATAAATAGTGTCCGATATTCTGTTTAGAATTTTGATGTATTTTATTGGGAGTCCACTTTTGCTTATGAGATCCTTAATTTTATCATTTTCCCTGCACTGTTCAATGTCTATTTTCATGATTTAACATCTCCAGAGTAAATATTAATAATTACTTTCAGAAATCATAATGTGATTAAAGTTAATATATGATCGATGGAAGATATATTTTTAAATATGACACCTGATTTCAGTAGGGGAGACAAACTTGTTAAAAAACAGATACTTATTCTGAACAAACATCTTCCCCGCAAGAGAAAATTTCTTGAAGAACTTTTAAAAGAAGACAAGCCACATGTTATTGGTGCTGATGGGACCAGACACAGGTTTAAAAGACAAGAACTCGACAGGATTTCTGATATCATTGGAAAAACTAATCTTAGGAAGCTTAAACTTCCAATTTATATTGAGATCGATTCTAATGCTTCAGGTTCAAGAATAGCAGGAAAATACGAATCAGAAGTTGTATGTAAGGTTCTTGAAATTGAAAACTGTGGAACTGATATGTATATCTACAGGGCTGATTTAAAAAAACTTAGAAGTCAATTACCAACAACCACCCAGTACATATTTTTAGTGAGGTAAATCACAATGAGCGTAGATCCATTGAACGAATTATTTAAAGATGTTGAAGACCCTGATAAACGTGCTAAACTTTTTGTATTAGTATCTGCTGCAATGATCATTTCAACGATTCTAATTGTTATAGGCACAATTATTTTCATACTATGGGCATTGCACATTATTTAAATCAAAATAAATTATGAGTTTTCAAATTTTTAAGGCATGGATGGCATGTTTTGGTAGAGGTAAGAAACCAACTTTTTTCCTGTATCTAGGGTGTTTTCGAGTATTTTCCCGGAATTTACAACAGTTGCGATAGGTTCTCCCTGTTCAATTATGACATTTTTAAGGGGAAGATCAAATATTCCTGGTTGATTGATGTCACCAACTGAGGATCTTTCCATTGCAAAAACAACTTGTTTCATTGCAAAACATCTAGGTTTAGGATTTTCAATCAAGGAATCGTTACAGGCCTTGATATGTGTTTGTGCCATGTTGATTCCCAATGATAATTCTGCAACTTCAAAGCTGCCTTGAAGTCGAGGATTTATCTCGATTATGTAGGGGTTATTGTCTTTAATTATGATGTCCAGACCATTGGAACCAATGAGGCCAAGATCCAGGATTATCTCCTCTGAGAGAGTCTTCAAATTATCTACTGAGGCCTGATCCATGCCTGTATATGGGGTTATGTTTCCGCAGTATCCATAACTTTCAAGTTGACCTAGATTTTTTTTCCCAATTAATTGCCAATTTACGAGTAATGTTTTCGCTTCATCTACCTTAGAGATCACAGATGTGCTAATATTAGGGCCTTCAACAATCTCCTGCAATAGTGCACCATTATAATCTATACTTGTAACTTGCTTTGTAAAGTTAGTTATACCAACTCCTCCAGATCCTTGAACTGGTTTGATGAGAAATTTTTTCTGAGGTTGGTTCATTACAATATCGTGTGCATCATCCAATGATTTCACTAAGTAAGTATCGGGAACTTCTATAATTCCTTCAAATCTTTTTTTAAGAGTTTTATATTGTTTATATTTATTTTCAATATTTGATATATCTTTATTTCCCAATACCTTATTTTTTGGAAATTGTTTTGGATCTGCACCTGAACAGCAGATGATCTGATCTGCATCATCTATAAATTCAGCTGCAATTTCATTCAAACTGCTTTGTTTAAATCCTTCATAAAAAAAACCCGTTGATTCGTAGGGTTTAGACTTTAAAATAGAACTATATTCTTTTACACAGGGTGTTATATCTTCACATCCAAAATAATCGGCAGAATAAACATTGAACCCGGCCCGATTTAAAGAACATGCTACAGGTCTAGTATTTGTACCCACAACTAAAACATTTTCCATTGATATAACCTGTAATTAATTAGAATAGTCCTGAGCGGAGTCGAACCGCCGTCGCCGGTTCCAAAGACCAGCAGGATTACCACTACCCCACAGGACTAAATAAAATAGACTGTTTCTACAGTAATCAGTTTTTATAACGAGCTGGTATTTAAATGTATCGAACATTTGTGAATAAATTAAAATATAGATTTTTTGTCACACATGTTGTTAAATCTGCATCCTCTACATTTATTAGGATTTTTTGTGGGGATAAATTCAATTTCTCCATTCAACAGTCCATGAACTCTGTTAATTAAATTTTTAATATCCATTTCTGCCTTTTTATCGAAGTATGAAGACCAGAAAATATTGTCGGTACCCCTTTCCCTGAGAGAAGCAATCACTCTCCTTTCTTCAGGCACCATTTCCTTAAATGCCAGGCAGTAACCGTAAACCTGATTAATGCTAGATGAGTATGCAACTCTGCCTGGTTTATCATCTATTATTATGAACTCATCAGGAGTCATCCAAACTTCATCAATGAATCCTCGGATTCCATAGGTTTTGGAAATAACTGGCAATTCCCTCGATAATATTTCGCCTGTTTTAGATGTTTCCAACATTTCTTCGAATGTTGCAGGTTCTGCATCCTTTTTGAAGTTATTTTCAAGGATCAGATGTTCCTGGGTACCTTCTATCATGGATTTTGTGGGTTTGACTTGAATTCCCTTCACATTTTCCAGGAAGATACCATATTCACAGAATCCTTGTTTATTGAGCCAGCTGATTGGGAAATTGTTCCTATCGGCAATTATTTTCACCTGGCTGATGGAAGGGTGAGGTTTTGATTTAGAATTGGACATTTAATCGCCTTCTCCATCCTTTTTACTACCTAATCTGTTTTTCAAACTGGACCATATATCGTCTTTTTGAGCGTTTTCTTCCTCAGTTGCCTTTTTCTTTTGAGTTTCGAGCTCATATTTTAATTTTAAACCTTTGTAATTATTTTTTAACCCTTGATACTCGCTTTTAATGGTATTGTTTTCATCTTCAAGAGTTTTAATTTTTTCCTCATATATTCTAATCCGTTTATTTGTCTTAGAATGTTTAGTAACCAACTCTTTGTAAGATCTGGATAGTTCATTGTGTTTCCACTCTAATTCAGCGAGTTCTCGTTCATAGGCAGCGATACTGGTTTTACCATAACCTACGTTGTCGAAAAAATCAGTCACTGTAGTTTTATTTGCAAGCGCCAAATCTTCGATCTCAGATCTTGGTACTACAAGAACATCCTCACTGCACTGAAAGTTGTCAGATCTTTTTAAAGGCACCAAGTACTGGTTGTATTCATAAACCTTCCTTTTACCGCCCACAGTCTTCTTAGTTTTCTTTTTATAGCATTTAACAGCTGATTTTACTACTTTTACCATTAATACTGCTCCAATTGAATTTACAAGAAATAAAGACAGATCCTTCTCCATTTAATGGGAAATGATTCCACTTCATTTGACATATTCTAATGTAGAACAGAATTATATTATTGATTCCTGCTTTTATCCTTTTTGTAAAATTTGCATCGTGTTCAGATCATCTTGAAAACCATCATACCTGATATAAGAATTACTGGCCAAAACATGAATTCAAAATCTGCAATCGAACCAAGCTTGACCCAAACTTCATCATTTTTAGCATTTTGTGCAGTTCTAAGATAATAAAAACTATATAAAAAGAATATAATCAAAGAAAGACTTATTGTTGGAATGATCCTGTAGTAAACACCCATTAAAATGGGAATAATTGCCAACACGTTCAGAATATGCAAGCAATTAATGGCATTAGTTCGTCCAAGCATAACAGGCAGAGTTTTCAGTCCATCTTTGGAATCCGAAATATAATCTTTGAGATCGAAAAATATGGCATTTATCATCCCCTTTAGATTAATAAATATGAAAACAACAATAAATGGGACTGAAAATGGAATTGAGAAGAACAATGATACAAACATAGTGCCTCCAAGGGACCATGTCAGGACTGTATAAACATTTTTAAACACAGGAATTTTTTTTGTAAGTCCCTTCAAAGCAGTGGCATATAACAAACCACCCAAGGTAATTAATATGATGAATATAATGAGATTAATGTCTGAAAATAATAAAAGGAGCATTATTAATAGGGCTATATAAAAAGTCAGTAAAAATGGATAGAACTTCTTTTTCTTTTGAAGATGTTGAAACCTTTCTGTGTTTGTTTCAAGATCCTTGTCTAGATCGCGCATGTAGTCAAAGCTGTAAACAATCAAAGGAAGTAAGTATGCAATAACTAGTAGTGGGATATTGATCTGGGAATCAGTGATAATCATTGTGGTAAGAACTAAAGATGGTGCTCCCAAAGCTGTTAAATAACCTCCATGTATCAGCTCTTGAATGATCTTCGAAAGAAAATTCGAGTTACGATTTCTGAATTTAATACTTAGAAACATTCGCCCCCACGTCTAAGTAAATCTTTTTTAATGGACTAAACAACCAATCAGGAAAAAATACTGATTAATTAATAGATTAGACAATTATTTCAAAGAATTTATTAATATAACTAGTTATTTTCCAAGAAAGACTAAAAAAATATCTAAACAAGAAAAAGATTTATTTGTTGGCTTACAAACTATGATAACACATCTGGAGAAACTCAATATGAACATATATTCATACGTATCTTTGTCGGCTTTTTTCCTTTGTTTCTTCTTGGGCAATTTTATTTATCACAAAAATTCAAGAAGTCAGTTAAATATCATGATTGCTGTTCTCTGTTTTTTAGTTGGTTTTCTTGCATTTGCTGAGTTTCAATATAGACAGACCACAGATTTTCAAACAGCGTATCTCTGGCTTAAACTGAGTGGGCTATGGCCGTTGGTTCCACCAATTTTATTACATATTTCCCTTATATTCACGGGAAAAACAGAAATACTCAAAAATAAGTTTACTTATTTATTGATGTATGTTCCAGCTATTATAATATCATTTTACGCTGTAACAACCAATCTGTTACTACAGGGAATTCTTAAAGAATATTGGGGTTGGACCTATGTGTTTCCACAGAATTCACTGATATTTAATGTTATGAGTTTATGGACCATGATTTGTATCTTCCTTGCTGGAGGGCTCTGCTTATCCTATTATTTAAAAACTAGAAATGTTGAGAAGTTACAGGCAAAATATCTTATTATTGGACTTTATTTTCCGCTCTTAATTAGCATGGTAAGTGATTTAGTGTTGCCTTCCATGTCTATTAGGATTCCTGAAACAACCATGGCAATGTCAACTGTTGGGTTAGGTTTCATCAGTTATGGTGTCTGGAAATATAGGTTCCCGGCTTTAACTGCAGCAATTGCAGCGGATGAAATTGTTTCCACCATGTCCAGCTTCCTTATCATGCTTGACTATCAGATGAATGTGGTGAATGTAAACAAGGCCACGACTGAGTTGTTTGGATATGAAAAAGCTGAAATTATTGGTAAATCTGTGAAGTGTTTGTTTGCAGAAAAAAACGGAAATCTGAAGGATCTTCTAGATGTTTCATCAAATTCTATCATAAATATTGAAACCATAATAAAAACGAAAAATGGAACAGCAATACCGGTATTAATCTCAAAATCAGTGATCAAAAGTGATAAGGGAAATGTTCTTGGAATTGTTTGCATAGGTAACAATATAGTTGATATAAAGAATGCAGAGGATGAAGTTAAGGCTTCACTCCAAGAAAAGGAATTACTGCTTAGAGAACTCCATCATCGTGTGAAGAATAATTTACAAATTATTTCAAGCCTTATTAATCTCCAGTCTCAAGGAATTAAAAATAAAGAAGATCTTGAAATATTCCGGGAAAGTCAGAGTAGAGTTAAATCAATGGCAATCATACATGAGAAACTATACCAATCAACAGATCTTTCAAACATAAATTTCAAAGATTATATCCAAAGTTTGGTAAGTTACCTTGTATCCTACTACTCCAAGGAAGCGATAGAAATAGACCTGGATGTGAAAGAGGATGAGGTGCTGAACATGGATACTGCAGTCCCATGTGGTCTAATAATCAATGAATTATTCATAAATTCTTTGAAACATGCTTTTAAAGGAATTTCCCAGGGTAAAATAACGATTAAATTTAGTTCTGACAGGGAAACTCCTGCAAATTACACTCTAGTTGTGGCTGATAATGGTGTAGGACTTCCCTCAGATGTTGATATAAATAACCCACAACGATTAGGTCTTCAACTCGTTGTTTCATTAACATCCCAACTTGATGGAAAAATATATCTTGATAGTACCAATGGAACCAAATTCACCATCAAATTCAAGGAACTAATCTACAAACAGAGACTGGTTAAGTCCAATTAAAAATATAATGGGTCAAAAATAATTTAATTATTATTGGTTTCTAAAAAAAGATGGGAATTTGGGACCAAATCCACAGAATTTTTTGCAAGATGAATTTATTTTTCTAAATCATTGTTTTAGATATCATCAAGCTCTTTAGCAATTTTATTCCATTTTTTGACCCGTTCATCCAAATTTTCAGATTCATCTGGAATCTGGGTTTCCATCTGTTTTTTGAGTTTTTCAAGGAAATCTGGATCTTCACGAATTTTAAGGCACGTAGTAATTTCTGTTATTGCTTTCTGTTCCACAAATTCAATGGCATATTTACAGAAATGATTTGGTGTAAATGCATATTTTTCATTCTTTATTATTATTGGATATGCCCTACAAACTTCAGGCCTTTCATTGTAAATATCACACTTCTTAGTTGATCTTATAAAGTGCTCACATGGTCTATCCTGCTCGAATCGATAACCATCTTCGTGTTTTACCATTTCACCAGGCATTATGTTCTCAGAATTTTGGTAGGATTCATATTCTTCAACTGTGATATATATGGGTGAACAGTTTTCACAGCACCATCCACACCTGTTACAAAGATCTAACCTCAATGCAGCCACTAAAGATCCTTCTGTGAAGACTATGGATGAAA
>Ga0187807_1000206_pt1 | contig 17684 bp, 19 predicted proteins | sample NC_wetland_sal_i_4_FD_132432 | JGI IMG/M metagenome (GOLD analysis project Ga0187807, IMG submission 132432) | Wetland sediment microbial communities from Neuse River Estuary, North Carolina, USA - ASW_2 | ecosystem: Environmental > Aquatic > Freshwater > Wetlands > Sediment | place: USA: North...
GCCGTCGCCACCTTCGCTGCCGGCGGCGGGGTCCCGGTGGTGCTCAAAGCCGACGTGCCAGGTCTTGTCCACAAGACCGACGCGGGCGGGGTCGAGCTCGACCTGCGCACCGAAGCCGACGTGCGCGCCGCCTACCGGCGGCTGGGAGAACGGTTCGGCCGGAAGCTCCGCACGATCCTTGTCCAGCCGATGATCGGCGGCGGCACCGAGGTGATCGTCGGCGTGGCCGACGACCACCTGTTCGGCCCGCTGGTGGTGTTCGGGCTCGGCGGGGTGGCCACCGAGGTGCTGGCCGACCACGCTGCGCGGCTGACGCCGCTGACCGATGTCGACGCGGACACGCTGATCCGGTCCATCCGCTCCGCACCGCTGCTGCTCGGGCACAGGGGCAGCCCCCCCGCCGATCTCGGCGCGCTGCGCGACCTGCTGCTCCGGGTCTCCCGGCTCGCCGACGACCTGCCGGAAGTCACCGACCTCGACCTCAACCCGGTCATCGCCCGGCCAGACGGGGTATCCGTCGTGGACGCACGGGTCAAGGCCGCGCCATACGCGCCGCGGGACCCGTTCCTCCGCAGGCTACGCTAGCCGCGGCGGCCAAGCCGCCGCCCCGGGACAAGCACCGCCATTCGTTCTGGATAAATAGCCCTCGTTCCCGGGGGTGGTCGCATCCGCGAGCAATCCGGTAGCCGGTGATGAAGGTGTTGATCACCGTGCGGTGCAGCCAGGCGTCCAGGTTCGTTCCGGGCTGGAACGGGCCCGAAGCCGTGAATGCCTTCGGGCTGGTGGGGACGACTCCTGGTTACCGGGCGTGATGGGGCGATCATGCGCTGATGGCCAGTGCGCTATCTGCGACCCGTGCGATTGGCCCGCCGTGCCCGAGCAACACCAGGTGCTCAAGTAGCAATGTCGCGATACCACGGCGGTGCTTGCCATCGGCGACCGCTAAGGCGATCTCCGCGGCCGCCCCGTCGCCGGCGAGCTCGTAGCTGGCCACTCCCACCAGCTCATCGCCCAGCAAGCGGAGCAGCGCCACCATGCCCGGCCGGCCTTCCAGGCACACCCGCGAGGCCTCACGCTCGGCCGATACCAGGCTCGCGCTGAAGAAACGGAAGTAAAGGTTGTCCGGCGACATCTCCTCGTGCAGCCGCCTGACGGGCTCGTAATCCTCAGGACCGCCGACCGGACGGTCAAGGTGGTGCCGTCGGCTACCAGCGCGTAGGACCGCCCGGACCGATCGACCATCGCAAGCCCGGTCACCAGATCACCTCTGGTTCTTCCAGTCGGCCCGGCCACGCGCCCATCATCCGCGGTCCGCGAACCCGGTGCACGTCCCGCTACCGGTTCCGCGGTGAGCCCACACCTGGCTCTTGATACCGACGGCCCAGGAACGCCGACGGCATTGCCACGGTGGGCATCGGCCTGGCTGGCAGCAGCTCAGGCGCTCGGCGAAGGCTAGCTGCCACGCCCGGTCAGCCGCACCGCCAGCTGGCAGCGAAGAGGGGAATTCTCGCTGCATAAGGCGACAGTTACGCCGGGCCGCCCGAAGGCAGTGGAGGACCTCCTTCCCGTGCAGAACGAGGAACGGCCCTGGCTCACCAGATCCTGGGCCGGGTGTCGTGGATGTCAGACCGCGGGCTCCATGCCATCGGCGGTGACGAGCGGGTCCTAGGTCCCTACCGGAACGGGTCGTCGCCGTGGAGGCTGCTTGTCATGAGGTGATCAGGTCTGGTGACGGCAAGGAGTTCATCATGAAGGCGCAGGTCGGCGATGAGCTGGTCGTGAAGGGACGTCACGTCGGCGACCAGGATCGCACGGGAGTGATTATTGAGGTCCGCGGCAGGGTCGGCGGCCCGCCATACCTGGTGCGGTGGAGCGATGGCCGTGAAAGCTCGTTTTACCCCACCACCGGGACCGTGGCAGAGCACATCTGCCTGCCCGCCAAGGGGCGGCCCCGGACGGCCTAGCGCGGACGCACAGCGGGATCTTCCTGCTGGGAGGTGACGCCCGGTGGAGATCGTCGCGGAATCGCAGTACCGGTTCGTCATCCCGCGGGACGGGCGGATGCAGGTGCCCGGGGTGGCGTTCGCGACCCGCGCTCTGATCCCGGATCGGCCGCAGACCGCGCGCTTGAGCAGGTGGTCAACGTCGCGGAACCGCCCGGCATCGTGGCGGCGCCGTACGCGATACCCGATCCCGCCGGTGGCCAGCGCGGATAAACCGGGACGGTGGGCCGGCCCGCCGATGTGGGCCTGGCCCACCGCCTCCCTGTTCTGGTCGCTGATCAGTCCGCGGACCGTAGTCATCAGATTCGAACGCGTGCTTTCCTGCGGCTCGACCGGTACTACGACCGCCTCCTGGTCAGCCGACCCGCAACTGTGGACGGACGCGGGGGTGCGGAAAAGTGGATAGCCTTTCCGGGACGGGAGTTCTTTCCACGGCCGCCGGGCCCTGTGCCATCCACAGGCGAGGCGGACTGTCCGCGGGCGGACCCGGGTTCGCGCTAGTCCTCAGGCCCCGGGTTACGGCGCGCGGGCATCACCAGACCCTCAAAGTGTGCCCAGGTCCTGCTCCACTCGGCGAGCGGGCCGAGGACCTGCTCCAGCATCGCCAGCTGCTCGTCGAGCACCCTCAGCTGAGCTTGCATCGCGGCGATGCCCTGCCGCTGCGAGGCGACGCTGCTGGCGATCAAGTTCAGCTGTGCCGCGGACAGCGCCCCGGGGTGCGGCAGGCCCTGCAGCGACTGTGCGGACTGCGACAGGACGGACTCACTGAGCCCGGTCATGCCCGCCAGCCCCTCGGTTATCCTGCGCAGCTGAATGGTCCACAGCTGGATCAGGCGGGCGAAGCCGACAGCGGTCTTCTGCGGATCGGTCATCGGTCGTGTCCTTTCCCGGGGCATCGCGGGGCCCCTTGTCACCGCGCGATCATTCCCCGCCCGCGCCTGCAGCAACGCGAGCTGTGGCCGGGGTCGCCCGCGACCCGGTGCGATAACGGCACCGGTTGCGGGCGGGCCCCGGGGAAGCATGAACGCCGCCGTCCCGCGAGGCCGCGGGCTTCCGCCGCTTGACCGGACCGTGCAGAGCCGGGCGAGGTCTGGGAGCTGGCGGCCGTACTGGGCACCGGGCACGGGCCGGATCGCTGCCGTAACTTGCGCCGGGGCCGCGACGTTCGGCCATGCATGCCGGGGCTTTCGGCTCTAGGCGCCCGTTATGGGCGCCATATCGCGAACATTGCCTGCGAGGTGATCGAGGGAGCCGGGCCGCACCAACCGCCGGGTAACCGGAGTCGCGACGGGAAGGCTGAGAGGCCGGACAGCTGCAAGGCCGAGCGGCGGCCCCCAGGGACCTGATCTGGGCAATGCCTGGCGAAGGGAGACCGCCCCGCAGGCATGATGTGCCGGGAGCCGACTCCGGAGGAAGCCAGGAGTGCGTGAGATCGCGGTGTTCGGCGGCAGCGCTCACCCGGCGCTGACCGGTGAGACCTGCGCGTTCCTTTCCGTGCCGCCCCCGCAGCTCCCATCATCGGGGACCTGCGTCATGGCGTGGCTTTTGCCTGCCGCGGTGCATGGCCGGCGGGCCGTCCGCGCTTCCGGTAGCCGGCCCGGTCCCGGCGGCGAGGAACGCCTCCACGATCGCCGCCATGCGCTTGGGCTCTGAGACGAGGTCAAGGTGCCCGCCGTGGTAGATATTCAGTTCGCTTCGGGGGATCAGCCGGTGCATGATCCGCGCGTTTGCCACGGGGGTGAGGGGGTCGTCGTCGCCCGCGAGTATCAGGGTGGGCTGACGTACCAGCGGCAGCAGCGGCAGGCTCGTCCAGCCCACGGCGGCCAGCAGCTGGTAGTAGTAGCCCCGGCCCGGCCCGGGACTTGCCGTGGCGTGCAGCGGCTCGCTGGGGCGCGGCGCGCCGGCGCGCATGCTGCCGCCGTAGATCTCACCGGCGATGGCGGCCGCATGTGCCGGGTCGCGGTGGCGACGCGGTGTCAGCATGTGCCGCAGGACGCGCGGGTGACCGGGCACCATCAGCGCTCCGGTGGCGGTGGACACCAGAACCAGGCGGCGCACCCGGGCCGGGTCGCGCACGGCGAACTGCTGCGCGAGCCCCCCACCCCAGGAGATGCCCAGAACGTCGGCCTGCCGGTAGCCGAGCTGGTCCAGCAGGCCGCTCAGCAGCGGCGCCAGCGTCCACAGATGGTAGGGCATGACCGGCTCAGGAGACCCGCCGATGCCGGGCATGTCGAAGCGGGCCACTTCCCGCTGCGGGTTGAGGGCGTCGACGAACGGCTGCAGCAATTCAAGGCGGGCGCCGATGCCGTTGCACAGCACCAGTGGCGGCCATTGCGGGTTCCCGCCCCGTACGGCGACCCGCAGATCCCGGCCACGGACGGTTACCGTCCGCGTGTGCTCGTCCGCAGCAGTCCGCGGCCGACCCCTGGCAACCGTACCAGGCTGCCCCTCCGCCGGTTGTTCCCCGCTGCCCTCAGGCCGGTGCGGGTGCCCGATGCCAGGCATTTCCGTAATCCGTGTGCCCATGCTGCCTCCCTGCCTAGCCGGACGGCCAAGGACCCAGACGGAACCTCGCCGTGACTCCCACGCTGACGCAGCCGGCAAACAAGACAAGGGGCCAACGTCCCGAATCACGCAAGCGTCGCCGGGGTAACGCGCCCTTCGCCGCGTCACTGTTCGCGGCGCTTGTCCCGGGCCGCCCCGGCGGTCGCATGCAGACACGTAACTGGGTGAATTCTGGGCGCGTGGCAGCGGACGTCATGCAGACCCAACGGGCGATCAGGCGATTCATCGCACGGGTAGCCTCCGGCAAGCCGGGCCCGTCTTGGCCCGCGTGCCGTTCCGCACGCTTCCGGTCTCGCCGGTGACCGGGCCGTTCTCCTCATGGCCCAGATGCTCGGTCATCTCCTGGCCCAACGCGGTCTCCAGCACCGTCTTGGTCAGCTGATTGAGCAGCCCGTCCGGCCCGGTCAGCGATGAGCCCTGCTCCCGGGCCCGCCGGACCAGCTCCTCCGCGAGCTTCTCCTCGGCGGTCAGCTCCCGCCTCGTCTTCTTCGTCACGTCCTCAAGTGTCGCGTCCATCACGGCACCTCTCCCGCTGAACACCAGGCTCAGCGATCAGGGTCGGAAACGCCGTTCTCAGGACAGTCCCCCCTGCCCGGGCAAGGTCCATCGCGGGTGGCTTGTGCGGCGCCGCCGAGTGGCCTACCTTTTCCGGCGTGGCTGCGGACGTCGAGCTGATCGCAGCGGTGCGTGCCGCGCTCCGCGGGGCTGCGCAGCCGGAACTGGCCCGGCCCATGCAGGCGTACATGAAGTCAGCGACCCCGTTCCTCGGGGTCCGGGTGCCGGTGATGCGGACGCTCACCCGGGCCGAGGCCAAGCTGCGGCCGTTCACCACCTCAGCGGACCTCATTGACACGGTCCTGCGGCTATGGCGGGAGGCGGGCTATCGCGAGGAGCGGTACGCCGCAATCACGTTGCTCGACACACCGGCGGCGCGGCGGCTGCGGGATCCAGCCCTCCTCCAGACGCTGCGGGAACTGATCGTCACCGGCGCGTGGTGGGACTACATGGACGAGCTGGCGCACCGGGCCGGTGACCTGCTGGCCGGCTGGCCAGCCGAGATCCGCCCGGCACTGCTGGGATGGACCCGCAGCGACGACCGGTGGCTGCGGCGGGCATCAATCATCTGCCAGCTCGGGGCGCGTGACCGGACCGACATAGAGCTGCTCACGATCGCGATCGAGTCAGCCATGCACGACAGGGACTTCTTCATCCGCAAGGCGATCGGGTGGGCGCTGCGGGACTACGCGCGAACCGACCCGGAATGGGTGCGGTCCTTCGCCGAAACCCGCGAACTGAGCCCGTTGTCACGACGGGAGGCGCTGAAACACTTGCCGTGAGCACTCACCGGGCCCAGACCGTGGTGCCGGGGTCGAGGCGCGGATCAGCAGATATGGCGCGGCGATCTCCGAGCGGCCGTCGCCCGCTCGGATCAGCGCAAGTCATGCACCAGGTAGTGCCTCAACGATCGACTCAACTGCGTCGAAGGGCGCACGCAGTGCACCCTCGAGGTGGTGCCGCCCGGCCAGAAACCCCGGTGAGTTGTAACTCACTGATACCGCTCCGTTCCTGTCCTCCCAGACCAGCACCTTGAGCGGGATATCCAGCGCAGCAAGCGGCGCCGCGAGCATCACCGCCGCGCCCACAGCCGGCTTCCCGAACATGACGAGTTTGGAGTCGGGCATCTGCACACCAGCTCGTTCGGCTACGCCGCTGTGATCGATGACGTTGAACACCGTGAAGCCCCGATCCGCGATCAGACGCCTCAGTCCGTCGATGGTCTGTGAGACGGACTTGCTGCTGGGTTTGGTGATGACCCCGTCCGAAGATTGCGTGCTGTCTGGCATCAGGCTTCCTTTCGAAGTGAGGCGCAGTTGTGCCCGGCTGCGAGAGCAGGTCGTTGTCTGATTTTCGTTCAAAATGCGTGCTCACCGTCCGCTGGACTGTAGCCGGGACCGCTAGTCCGGCCTGCCTAGGAAGGCCTCGGCATCGGCGGCGAACTCGGCGTGATGCTGGAACAGGAACCCGTGCGCGGAGTCGGGGTAGATCTTTACCGTGGCCTGCGGGATCAAGCCTGCGATCAGGTACGAATAGTGCGGCTGGTCGATGCCGGTGAGCCGTTGCAGCAGGGAGTGATCCGGGATTCCCCGGGCACAGACCGCGTCGTACTGCGCCTCGCGGGTGGCCCAGGTGGTCGGCTTGTCTTGGTCCTCGGTCCGGTTATTGATGCGCCGGAGTACGTCATCTCCCGCCCGCCGGCTGGACGATGATCGCGCGAAGAACACTTCGAGGTATCCCTGGGGGTTGCTTTCGGGTCTGCCGACGGCACCGATGACCTCGGGGGCCCAGCCGAGCATGCCGACCGCCCCTCGAGTATGCAGCCATCACTATGCTCCCTTCGCTATCAGTTACCCGGCCCGACCGTCGCGCCCGTAGCGGAGACGCCGCGTTGGCTAGGGCTGGCACAGGCGGCGGCATGTACGAATGGTCGTTCGGTACAATCTTTTTTTCCGAACGGGCCGGGCTGTCACGGCCGCCAGCCGGACGGGCCTAGCATCGGACGGCTTGAGCGGCGGTCTGGATGAGGGTCAGCACGTCTTCTGGGTGGGAGACCATCGCGACGTGGCTCGACGGTACCTCGACGGTGGTAGCGCCCATGCGGGCGGCGAACTGGCGCTCGGCTTCGGGCGGGACGGCCTGATCGGCGGCGGAGACCAGGAACCACGACGGCAATGACTTCCAGGCCGGGACGCCCATCACCTCCTGCAGCGCGGAAGCGGACAGTGGCTGCTGCACCGCCCACATCACCCGCCTGGCCCGCGGCTCGGGGATGTCCAGCTGCTGCGCCGACGACGCGACCCCCAGGTCGCGGGCCTCGCGCAGATCCCGGCCGCACCGGCACCGGCCCCGCGGGAAATGCGGGATGGTCTGGTCCGGGTCCTCCCAGCGCATCGCCGCCCCGGGCGCGCCGGGCTGCTTGCCGCGGGTCCGCTTCCCAGCTGCCCGCTGCTCCGCCCGGCGCTGCTTCCGCGGCGGCGTACGGCCCGGCACGTCATCCGAGGACGGCGGCATCGAGGTGTTCCCGCTGTTGCGGGACTGCGCCCGTGCCAGCCGCGCCACCTGCTCCCGCAGCGCCGCGATCTGGTCCGCCTGCGCCCCCACCGCCTCCCGCAGCTCGCCCGCCAGATCCTCCAGCTCCGCGATCCGCGCATCCCGGGCAGCGCAAGCAGCGCAATCCGGGGCAGCAGGCGGCAGAGCGGACACAAGTCATGATCATCCAGAGCCGGCCCTCAGTAAGCAAGCCGACACGCTCAGCCCACCGGCAGAACCGGCCTCAAGCACAACCTGTCACCGGGACACCCGCAACCAGTACAGGTCCTGAATGCGTACGTACGAGCTGGTCGCCAAGGTCCTGTCGTCCGTCCACGGCGTGGACAAGAACCCGTTCGCCGTCGTCATCGCCCGCTTCCGCCTCATGCTGGCGGCGATGCGTGCCGCTGGTGTAGACCGTCTGACCCAACGCCTCGACTTCCCGATTAACATCGCGGTCGGGGACTCCCTGCTGCACGGCAAGGGCGCGCCAGGCCGTCAGGGCGAGTTCGACTTCGGCGGAGAGGCAACTGCATGGACCTACCGGATCGAGGACGTAAACGACTACATCAAGTCCTGCCATATCCTGGAGTTCGGCACCTACCACGTGGTAGTAGCGAACCCCCCATACATCACGGTCAAGGACAAGGCCGAGAACGAGAGCATCCGTGCGAGATACGAGAGTTGCTCAGGGAAGTACGCGCTATCGGTCCCGTTTGCGGAGCGGATCTTCGGACTCGCCGTTCTCGGCACCGGCTATACGGGCCAGATCACGTCCAACTCATTCATGAAACGCGAGTTTGGCAAGAAGCTGATCGAGCAATTCTTCCCCAAGGTCGATTTGACTCATATCATCGACACCTCAGGCGCATACATCCCAGGCCACGGTACCCCTACCGTGATCCTGATCGGCCGCCGTCGCTTCACGCGTTCCGACTCGACAGTCCGGGCTGTTCTTGGTATTCGTGGCGAGCCTGCTCAGCCGGAAGACCCGGCACGAGGTTCGGCTTGGCGAGCGATCGTTCAGCAAGTCGATAAGCCTGGCAGCGAAAGCGAATGGGTCAGTGTTGATGATTTCGTGCGCGGTCATTTTGCCGAGCACCCTTGGAGCCTGAGTGGCGGCGGAGCAGCGGATTTGAGCGAGATTTTGTCAAGGAATTCAACAGCGGAACTCCAGAGCCATTCTAGCCGTCTCGGCGTCTTCGGAATGACCAACGCTGATGATGTAATGATTGCTCCTTTCAATGCCTGGAATCGTCGCATCGGTGATGATCGCTGGATTCGCCGGTTGGCCGTTGGGGATGAGATCAGAGACTGGAAGATAAGCGATGGAGAGTATGTATTTTTCCCCCTACGTTCACTTTAAGCTGCAAAATATTCAGAGCAATAAATCCTATCTAAAATGGCTGGCCCTGCCGCACGACGATTGGCAATCGAGCTACTTTTGGGCGCGGAACGTACTTTACTGATAACCGCCCGTGGTACGAGTGGCATCAGGTGACCCAAGATGCAGGCACGGATCACTGGACGATTGCGTTCGCGTTTGTGGCGACTAATAACAATTTCGTTCTGGAACGGGGCGAAAAAGTTTTTAAACAGACCTCACCTGTGATCAAACTTCCAGCGGTGGCGACCGAGGACGACCATCTCGCGCTGCTCGGCGTCCTCAACAGCTCTACTGCCTGCTTCTGGCTACACCAAGTCAGCCATAACAAGGGCGAAGGTGGCGGAGCTCGGGTCGAGGCGGGGTACGCGGCCATGGGCAGTGAAGCCTGGAAGAACTCCTACGAGTTCGCTGGTGCCAGGCTGGAGCAGTTCCCGCTCCCGGAAACCCTTCCGCTGGAATTCGGACGCGACCTTGACGCGCTTGCTCAGCAACTCGCCGTTGCCTCTACCCGTGAGGAAGACGAGCGCATCCGTGGCCAGATGATCGCACTCCAGGAGGAACTCGACTGGGATGTGTACCACCGGTACGGGCTACTCACCGATCAGCAAGTCACTGACCTTGTGGCCGAGTCGGCGTCCGTTCCGAATCTTCATCTCGGCGAGCGGGCGTTCGAGATCGTCATCGCTCGGCGCGTAGCAGAAGGCACGCTCCAGACGGAGTGGTTCAGTCGGTTCGGCGGCAGGCAGACAACCGAGATCCCGAAGGAGTGGCCGGAGGACTACCGCCGAGTAGTCGAGCGGCGGATCGAGGTTATCGAGTCCAACCGGAACATCGGCCTGATCGAGCGGCCCGAGTGCAAGCGCCGCTGGCAGTACGAGCCGTGGGAGGTTCGGGAGGCCAGGCGGCTCACCACGTGGCTCCTGGGCCGGTGCGAGGAACGCTCCTTGTGGTACGACGGCGGCGAACCGCGCCCGATGACGGTCAACCGCCTGGCCGACCGGCTCCGCGCCGACGCCAAGGTGGTTGCGGCGGCCCGCCAACTCAAGGGCCCCGACGCCGACCTGGCCGATGTGCTCAAGGAGGTCGTTGCCGACGAGCACGTCCCGTTCCTGGCCGCCTACCGCTACAAGCCGTCCGGCCTGGACAAGCGCGCCCAGTGAGAGCGCACCTGGGACCTCCAGCGCGAGGAGGACGCCGCCGGCGAGCGGCTGGACATCCCGGTCCCGCCGAAGTACGCCGGCGCCGACTTCCAGAAACACTCCTACTGGCGGCGCCGCGGCAAGCTCGACGTGCCCAAGGAGCGTTTCATCTCCTACCCAGGCGCAAGTCCCGACAGCGACAAGGACTCCCTCCTCATTGGCTGGGCCGGCTGGGACCACAAAGACCAGGCCACCGCCCTGATCGGCCTGATCGAGGACCGCAGCACAACGGACGGCTGGGACACCGGCCGCCTGACCCCCCTGCTGGCCGGCCTCCTGGAGGTCATGCCATGGGTCCGCCAGTGGCACAACGAACTCGACCGGAACTTCAGCCAGACCCCCGCCGAGGCCTACGACGCCTACCTAACCTCCGAACGCGAGTCCCGTAACCTAACCGAAGACGCCCTTCGCACCTGGCCGCCGGGAGACCAGCGCGGCCGTGGTCCCCGCTCCTAGGGTCAGACCAGGCAGGCCGCGCCAGCCTGGCGGTAGGCCCACCAAGACTCGGCGGCTTGCGCCATCTTCGTCGTCCAGGCGCTCGTGTTCGACTGCGCGACCTCTGTCCATAGCCGGACGTTCGCTGCGGAGAATAGGTCGATGTGGGCTGGGTCGGCAGCAGCGAAGGCGGGAAGGCGGGATGCCTGCCGTTCCGCCTCGTGCACGGTGTGGCCCCCAGATGCTATGAGGCGGAGCACCCAGCAGGCCGGGTCGGTCCAGCCAGCGCCGAGCGTCGGCCAGGCCCAGTCGATCAGCCAGGCTCGGTGGGCTGATACCAGCACGTTGTCCGGTGTCCAGTCCGAGTGCGTCAGTACCGGGCCGGCGAAGACCGATGCCGCTTCCGGGTCATCAACGTAGGGCGTCCAGCGGTCTTCGGCCCGCTTGAACGGCCCGGCATCGTCAGGGACCTTGATTGCGCTCAGCGCGTCCATGAGCTCGACCAGCCGGTCAATGTCCGGTGAGCCCGGGGTGTAGTCGGCGTGGCGGCCGTCAGCGTACTCGTAGCCGAGGACGTTCCACGCGGCCTCGTCGATGTGCCACAGCAGGGCTGGGGAGATCTCGCTGACGAGCGGGGCCACCGCGGCCTCGCGGGCCTGGGCGATAACCCGGCGATGATCTGACGGCAGGCCCTTGACGAACACCTTGCCGTCGTGAGTGTCGATAATCGCGGCCAGCGGTGAGTTCTGCCCTGCGGGCGCGATGCGGACTCGCGTGATGGGGCCGGTGCGGGCCTCGATCGCCTGCTTCAGCGGCCCGGGCAGGTCGCCCCACGCGATGCGCTGCTCCACGGGTGCTCCTCACGTCGTGTCCAAAGGGGGACCCGGCGTGATGCCGGGTCCTCCATCGGGCGGCGCGGGTGCTCAGCCTCAGTACGGCTGGTCGCTGCTCGCGCTGCACGCGCACATCGTGAGCAGGGTATCGGTGTCGGCGACGAACTCGGCGGCATCGGGTGTGAGTGCGGGCAGCGTGTCGGCCTCGGCCACGTCAGCCGGCTCGGGCGGGCGGGCGAGCAGTTCGACGGCAATTGCGGTCATGGGTGTTTCACCTCCTTCCGTGCTGACAGAAAACTTCGAGCGGTGCCTGTGCCTGCCGGTAGAGGTTCGCCAGCGGCATGCAGGTCCCGCACGTCTTCTGGAGCGTGCAGCCGGAGCACCCTCCGTGCCGGGTGGTAAGCGCGTCAGCGGCAGCCGCGAGCCTGCGCAGGCCGGGTGCTCCCTCGGCGATCAGGTCCACCTGCGGGTCGCGGCCGATCTTGCAGATGGATGCCTTGCCGTGCGGGTCGGCGTGGAAGTGGGTGATCCCGGCGTTGCAACCGGTATAGGGCTTGCGCTTGCGGAGCATCTCCCGGGACTGGCTGGGCAGCACCTCGCCGCCGCCGTGGATGGTGGGGCTGATGTTGGTGTACTCGAACGAGGGGATGCCGTAGCGGTCAGCGATGGCCTTCATCTGGGGGATCTCGTGGGCGTTGCGGTTGGACACGACGATGTTGACCCGCATCGGCAGTCCCGCTTCGTGCGCGGCGGCTAGTCCCCGTATGAACCGGCGGAATGAGCCTCGGCGCCGGGTCATCCCGTCATAGGACTCTTCCGTCGCTCCGTACAGGCTCAGCGTCAGCCGGTACGGACGCCGTGCGGTCAGGAGATCGAGCGTCTTCGGCCGGTACAGCCGTGATCCGTTGGACGAGATCTGGATCATCATCCCTAGGTCCCACGCGCGGGCGTAGGTCTCGGCGAACAGCGGGTCGATCAGCGGTTCGGGTCCCAGGCGGCGAACTGCCAGGCCACCCCAACATCTCCCATGTGCCGATGTGTGTACTCCACCGCCACACTGGTCTTTCCTGTGCCGCCCAGCCCGCACAGGACTACGATCCGCGGCCCAGGATCATCGCCGCCAGTTAGTCGGGAATCCAGTTCGGCGAGCAGCTTCTCCCGGCCCGCCAGGACGCCGGCCGTGGCGGCAGCCGCACCGGCTTTCTCGGCATCACGGTGACGCTGTCCGCCTCGGCCAGCTTCCTCACCAGGTCGATTAGCTGGGCGAGCGTCCCTTCCAGCCGCTGGCCCTGCAGGTGGGTCACGTCATGGTTCAGCTGGTCAGCCAGCGGTGCCAACGGCGAGCCGCGGGACCCGCGAAACATGATCTCCCGCACCAGATGATCGGTCAGCTTCTGCGCCACGACCGTGGCCGACACGTCACGCCTGCCGGTCAAAGAGTTCAGCGTCTCCGTCAAGCCGACAGCATCCAAGGGAGCCAACTGCTCGGCGATCCTCACCTGCAGCGCCTCCAGCACCGTCCCTTGCTCACCCGGCGCCCCCAGCACTGGGGTCCTAAAGAGCTGGCCGACCATTATCGCCAGCTCCTCCGCCTGCTTAGCATCGCCTGGGCACAGCTCGGCAGCGGTGAGCTGGACAGCTTCCGTGGCCGCCGGGCGCAGGGCGCGTGTCTGCTCATCACCGAGGATCAGGGTGGTCAGCTTCTTGCGGCCAGCCTCGGCGAGCAGCGCGACCAGCCACGCCCCAAGATCATCCGCGACAAACACCACGACAGCAGTTTCCCCCTCCTGGGGATGCCGTGCAGGCACCGGTGCAAGTGAATATGCGGTAGCTAATCCACGCAACCCGTCAGCGCGCTAGCGATCGCCGGACATCCGCAAACTGACACGCTCTAGTCTCATCCGTCTACGTCCTGGGACGTTCGGCGAACAACACGCGGCACAGGCAGCGGAGGTCACGTACCGTCCCGACCCACGCCGGACCCAGCCGGGCAGACGTGGAAAGCGTGTCGGTGCACTCCCGCCTGCGCTAGGAAGAACAGACCGCACAGCCCGCCTGTGGGTACTTCGCTCCGCCTGTGGACGGCCGAAGGCCCGTGACCTTGGTAAGGGGCGATTTTCGGCGGTTATCCACTTTTCCACAGCCGCGTCCGTCCACAGCTGAACAGTGACCGACCAGCATATTCATCGAAACCATCCACAGCCTTATGCACAGGACGTTAGCCTGGCAGGCCCCGGGGCTGGCGTGATTGGAGCATGCTCTCATGCTGGCCCTGGGCCCTGTGGATGCGGGGGCGCGATCTGCCCGTGCTCTGACCTGGGCGGCCGATCGCGTCGGAGTCGTGCCGCGGGCGGGCTCGTGGTCACTCGTTTGCGCATACCCCGTAGCCCAGGTTGCGGACATCAGGTCCTGGCTGCGGAGCACCCCGCCGGCCGGGCGCGCAGCGAGGCCCTCTCCGAAGTCCCGCATCGCGTCCAGGAGGCTCCCGCTGTCGTTCGTGACACCAGGGCGGAAGCTTGAAGGTACCTGGGACCAAGGCCGGGCTGGAATCCCTTTCGTCCACCTTTCCGAGTGTGAGCCTTGCGTCCGATATCGGCCAGGGACCGCGCTGAGATGCAGCCGCGCGACCTGCGGGTGTCGGTGGGCTGCGTTACCTTCCCGCCGTGCAGAGCTCGTTCCCGGACACATTCATTGGGACGAATGATGCCGGCCAGGCGGGTGGCTAGATGGACTCGCAAGATCGCTGCCCGGGAAGCCAGTACCGTCATGACCCGCACGGCGTGACTACAGCTCGATTTCTGCCTCGTATGAGGCTCCGGCCTGCAGGGCGCGCTCGGGTTCTGCGTGGGCTTCTCGTTCGAGACGAGCGGCGTACTGGGCTCTGGCTTCCCGGTCAGCCGTTTCCGCGGTGAAACGCCCGGCTGCCTCAGCGGTCTGGGCAAGTAGTTTGTCGAGCCTTGCCGTCTGGTCATCCGGGCCGGGTTGGCTATCGGCCTCCGGGTCGGACCCGGGACTGCTTTCCGGCCCGCGCACGGGCCCGGACTCATGCTGGGGTGGCCAGGGTTTGCCTGCGGCGATGGCGGCCTGGTGCTCGCGTTCGAGGGCCCGGTCTACGGCAGCGAGGTCGGTTTCGAGCTGGCGCCACCACTCCATCATGGTCGGCGGTTCCCCTTCGGTCTCGGGCTGCCGCTGTCCGGCTGTCTGTTGCGCGAGTCCGCGTCGCTCCAGTTCGGCACTGGCTTTCCCGGCTGCTTCCCTTCTCTCGCTGGTGTCGGTGGCCCATTTCTCGTAGCGGGCGTTCGCGGCTTCGAGTTGCTGGCGCTGGGCGGCCATGTGGCGGGCGAGCGCCGTCGCGGCCGCCGATCCGGCCGGGTCGTGCTGGGTCTCGGCGTCGGCGGATTGCTGCCAGGCGTCAGCTTCGGCCTGGGCGGTGAGCCGCAGTTCCCGGGATACGTCGGGCGGGGCGCCGACCAAGGCGCGGTCCGCGTCGAGGATGCGGGCCTCAAGCTCGCCCTGAGTCATGCCGTGGACGATCTCGGTTTCGTCGCGTATTTCCAGGGCACGGATCGCGGCCTGGCGCAGGCGGTCCAGTTCGGGGTTGCCGCGGTGTGGTTGGGGGGCGAGGGCCTGGCCGGGGTCGGTGATCCCGGCGGCTTCCCGGTAGGCGGCGGCGGCCGCGGCCCGCCGGGCGTAGTCCTCGCGCAGCAGCGGCGAGGCGTGCGGGGCCAGGACGCCGAGCTGGCTGGCCAGCCACGGCTCGGGGCACGCGGCCAGCTGTTCACCGAGCGCACGGGCCCGCTGGTCCAGCCCGGCGGCCAGCTCGTGCGCCACCGCGGGCGCGTCCTTGGGTGTCCGCTGTGCCCAGGTCACGTCGTGGCCGGGGTCGGGCAGCTGCAACTGCTGGAGGCGGCCGTGCAGGACGCTGGAGATGGACCTGGCACCGTCCATCGGCGCGGCGGTGATCTGGTCGATGAGGGCGCTGATGTCGTGCCCGGCGAGCTGGGCGGCGCGCAGCCGCTGCTGGAGGACCGGGTGGGAGTGCTCGCGTTCATACCGCCAGGCCTCGGATCCGGTGAGCCGGGCTTTGATCTGCTCATCGATACACGGGTACAGCGACTGCCTGACGGCGGCGGACCACAGGGTGAGCAGGTGGCCGGTGCCGCCGGCCCGGTCCTGGGCGTGGCGGATCTGCTCGGTGGCGGACAGGTCCGGGTCGTCGCGGTCCAGGATGGCCTTGACCACCGATTCGGGGGAGGCCTGCTGGTAGGGCGGGTGGCCGGGTGGCGCGGTGTTCCCGGTGACGATGTGCGCGGTGTTGGACTCCCGTCCTCTGGTCAGCCCGACGTACAGGGACCGGCGGGACAGCGTGCCGGTGACCAGCAGGTGGGCGGTGTCGACGGTGCGGCCCTGCCCGACGTGGGTGTTGCCCGCGTAGTCCAGCTCGGCGCTGCCGGCCAGGTAGACCCGGGGGACCAGGAACGGGCTGGTCCAGGTCCCGTCGAGTTCCCGCCGCTGTACCTGGGCGTGCGGCCCGTGCCAGCCGGTGACCCGCAGCGTGTCGCGGTTGGTCAGCTCCCGGCCGCCCGCGTTGATCGTGGTATTGAGCCGGGCCCGGATCAAGTCACCGGTCCCGGCCTGGTTGCCGTCGGCCAGCGCGGCCTGGAGCCGCTGGACCGTGCCGAGCTGGATCAGCTTGGCCTGCACCCGGCGGGACAGCTCGGCGGCCTCGCTATTGGACCCGGCCAGCAGCAGGACGTTCTTCCCGCGCAGGTAGTCGGCCAGCCACAGGCCCGCCGCGCGGTCCATGGCCGCGTCCTGGTCGGCGCCGCGCATCCTCCCGTGCCGGTCGTAGGCGGCGTACGCGGTGAAATCCCCGGACCGCAGCCGCACCGAGGCGGCGGCTTCCCAGGCGGCGTCGAACCGGCGGACCTCGTGCAGCTCCGCGGACGGGACTTCGCGTGCGATTAGCCGGAACATTCCGCCGGCTTCGACCGCGCCGAGCTGCTCGGTGTCGCCAGCCAGGATCAGCCGCGCCCCGGCCTGCCGGGCGGCTTCCTGGATCATCGCCAGGTCCGTCGTCGCGAGCTGGCTGGCTTCATCCAGCACCAGCACGTCGTTCTCGTGGAGCGGCACGGGTCGGCGCAGCTCGGCGGAGCCTTCGATCTTGCCGAGGAACTGGGCGATGTTGTAGGACTCGGTCAGGCCCTCGCTGGCCAGGACCCGGGCCGCGCTGGTGGCCGTGGCCAGCCCGATTACTCGCCGCCCGGTGAGCGAGGTCCAGAGCCGGGCGAACTCGGCCATCGTGTGGCTCTTGCCTGCCCCGGCCGCAGCCACCAGCGCGGTCGTGGCCGTGGAGGCGGTGAGCATGGTGATCACGGCGTCGCGCTGCCCGGCGGTCAGCCCGGTCCGCTCGGCGGCCGCCCGCGCCTGCGCCCCGGTGACGAGTTGCGGGACGGTCCGTGTGGCGGCGGTGAGGATCTGCTGTTCGGTGTCCAGGTGGGCCAGCGTGCAGTACCGTTCCTGGTTCGGCGGCCGGTAGATGCTGCCGCCGTCGGAGGCCCGCACGCCCAGGCTGGTCACGTCGGTGAGGTCCGGTGCGGTGACCTGGATGACCTCGGTCCCGGCCCGGCCGCAGACCGCCAGCGTGGCCACCTCGGCGACCACTGCCTCGCCGTCGGCGCCCGGCGGCAGCACCGGCAGCGCCCGGTGCACCTCGAACCGGAGCTGGGCCATCGACCAGGTCGCGTGGTGCTGTTGCACCTCGGCGACGGCGATCCGCGCTGCTTTCCGTTTGGCCGCATCGTCCAGCACCGCTCGTGCACGCGCGGCGCGCTCGGCGGCGAACCGGGCCACCTCCTGGTGCACTGCCGACAGGGCCTGCACTTCCCGCTGCGCGGTCTGGGCTTCCCAGGCGGCCAGCCGCTGCGCCGCGGTGGGTTCGGCGGTGCCGGCCTGCCCGGCGACGGTGCTCCGCGCCTGCGCCTTGGTGCGCCGCGTGTTCTGCGCCGCCTGCTGGCCGAGCAGCCAGATCGTCCGCTTGGACGGCGGCCTGCCGTGCACCTTCTGGTACTGGCCGATCAGCGCCGTCAGCTCGGGGGTCAGCGCCCGGGACCGGGAGCTGAACAGGTCCATCACGTCCTGGCTGACCCCGCCGACCTCGGCGCCGTTGCCGTCC
>Ga0187807_1000209_pt1 | contig 17618 bp, 18 predicted proteins | sample NC_wetland_sal_i_4_FD_132432 | JGI IMG/M metagenome (GOLD analysis project Ga0187807, IMG submission 132432) | Wetland sediment microbial communities from Neuse River Estuary, North Carolina, USA - ASW_2 | ecosystem: Environmental > Aquatic > Freshwater > Wetlands > Sediment | place: USA: North...
CACGACCTGCGGCATACCGGTAACCAGCTCGCCGCAGACGAAGGCGCCAGCCTGCGGGAACTCATGGACTGGATGGGGCACTCGACGGCCCGTGCCGCGATGTTGTACCTGCATGGCAGTGACGAGCGTCAGCAGGCCATCGCGGAGGCGGTGAGCAAGCGTGCGGCGGGCGCCGCAAGGCGGTGGGAGCGCAGTGAGTCAACTCAACCGCATCTACGCTGACCTGGGGCGATGGGAGTGCGCCAGGCAGGATTCGAACCCGCGACCCGCTGCTTAGAAGGCAGCTGCTCTATCCGACTGAGCTACTGGCGCCCGGTGACCATTGTGCATGGTAAAGATCACGCGTTGGCCACACGCGGATCGCATTGTTTGGCGCCGCGTCACTGGCTGTAGCGGATCACGTCTGGGCCGCAAGAAGATCTTTTTATTATGCAGAACGATCGCGGCTGACTCTCCCGGCCCGCCTCCAGCCGACGCGTTAGCCATCCGCGCCGGGCATGCCGCGATAGGGTTCAGCTTATGCCCGACACCGTTTTGTACACCGCGGAGGCGGTGTCCACTGGCGACGGCCGTAACGGCCATGTCACCTCGTCTGACCAGCGGATTGACCTCGACCTCGCGATGCCGCCCGAGCTTGGCGGCACGGGCGCGGGGTCGAACCCCGAGCAGTTGTTCGCGGCGGCCTACGCCTCCTGTTTCCACAGCGCGCTGCGGCTGGTGGCGGGCCGCGAGCACACCCCGCTCCGCGATTCCACGGTGACGGCGCAGGTGGGCATCGGCCCGGAGGGTGACGGGTTCGGCCTGGTGGTCACGCTGGTCATTCACGTCCCGGGCATGGAGCGGGACAAGGTTCGCGAGTTCGCCGACGCGGCGCACCATGTGTGCCCGTATTCCCGTGCGACCAGGGGGAACATCAGCGTCGAACTGCGCGTGCTGTAACCCGTTCTGCGCTCGTCAACTTCGACCGGGGTAGCGTGGCGTCCTCAACGGGTTCTTCCGCATCTGAGAGGCGTCCATGACTGACATCGACCTTGCCGCCATCGCCGCCGAGCGCGCCCGCCTGCAGACCGAGTACATCGCCAGGGACCGGCCGGCCAGCACGGCCCGCGGCATTCACCACACCGCGCTGGTCAGTTCCGATGTCGAGCGGACGATCATGTTCTACCAGGGCGTCCTGGAGTTCCCGCTCACCGAGATCTTCGAGAACAGGGACTACAAGGGGTCGAATCACTTCTTCTTCGATGTGGGCAACGGCAACCTGCTGGCGTTCTTCGACTTCCCCGGCCTGGACATCGGGCCGTACGCCGAAGTCCTCGGCGGCCTGCACCACATCGCGATCTCCGTCACGCGGGACAAGTGGGAGTACCTGCGCGGCAAGCTGGACGCCGCCGGGGTCGCGTACCTGGAGGAAAGCGGGACCTCGATCTACCTGCGCGACCCGGACGGGGTACGCCTGGAACTGCTCGCCGACCCGCTCGGCGAGATGTACGGCGCCAAGGTGCTCTGAGCCGCCAGCGACTGCCTACGGTGCCGGCGCCGGTGCGGGCACCGGCGCCGGCGTCCGCGTTGATGTCGCGGTAGGCGTCGGCGTCGGAGTGGGTGTCGGCGTAGGCGCCGGTTTCTCCGCCTGCCCGAAGAGGATGCGCGCCTGCGACCCGAAGTACGCGCTGTACGACGCCCACTCGTAGTCGCCGCCCTCTTCGTAGCCGCCGATGACGCCGAACACCGTGCCGGTCCCGGTCTTCGCGTCGTAGCCGATGATCCACGGGCCGCCGCTGGTGCCGGTCCAGAAGCCGTGGCAGTAGAACTCCATCTGGCCAGGACGGAAGGGGAAGCTCTTCGTCAGGCAGCGGATCGGCTCGGAGTCCGGGTCGTTGTACCCGATCACCTCGATCGTCTCCCGGTACCACAGGGTGAAGCCGATCTTCAGGCCGCCCGTGACCGCCTGGATTTTCTGTTCGCCCGGCCGGCTCACCGTAAGGAACGCGAAGTCCAGGTCGGGGTCGTGATTCTGCTGCCAGCCCAACGCGACCTTGATCGTCCCGACCGCCCAGGCGCCGTACGGCTCTTGCCCGTTGTGGTACTCGGGGACGTACTCGATGTTGGACGCGTACGCCTTCATGTCGACGCAGTGCGCGGCCGTGAGGACCAGATCGCCGACCGTGGAGTCCACCACACTTGCCGAGCAGAAGTGCGCCTTGCCGCCCGTCGTGTAAAACAGCGCGCCGGTGGTCGGCACGCCGGTGAAGCGCGCCGCGGTCGGGATGCCCTTGGGCGGCTCAACCTCGCTGCTGGCAGCCTGCGGGACCGCCTGGGGCTGCGCCGCGCGCATCCGGGCCGGCGTCCAGTAGGCCAGCGTGGCACGCTGCTCAGCGGCGCCGACCTGGTACACCACCGCGGTCGCCGGCCCGCTGCCAGGTCCGTCGGCCCCGGGGCTCGCCCCGGCCGCCGCCGCCACGGCCACCGACAGGCCAGCCGCGAGCGCGCCCGCGGCGAGCAGGACGGCGAGCGCGAGTCCGCGCCGCGCGCCGCCTGGCTGGGACACCCGCACACTCCCCGTGGATCGCCTACTGGATACCGCCATGGAAATCTAATCACGGGGGCACGAATCTCACCGGGAAACGCACGCGAACGCGAATGTTGACTGAATTGTGGACCGGTGTTAAGCCGAAGCAAAGCGCCTGATTATGCATTCTGTGGCGCCCGATGGTTCCCATCGACTCGAGGGAGAGCGATGCGCAGACCAGGTACCCGTTCAGTCTTCTTCGGCACGATCGTCGCGGTCACCGGACTCCTCATGCTGGTCTTCCAGCTCGCGGGGGCTCCCGGATCGCCGGCCGCACCCGCTCGCGCGAGCGGTGCAGGTGCCATCACCGTCACCCGCGCGATGCACCCCGCAGGCACCATCACGCCGGTCACCGGCTGCGCCCAGCTGCAGGCCATGGACTTCAGCCAGGTCCCCGGCGCGCCTACCGAGATCACCTCAGTCGCGACCGTCACCATCAACGGCGCGAGCTACTGCGAAGTCAAGGGGGAACAGTCCCCTGCCATGCAGTTCGACCTGCGGCTGCCGGTCAGCACGTGGACCGGCCGCTACGTGCAAGAGGGCTGCGGCGGGTATTGCGGCCTGGTCAGCCCGGGCCCGCCGGCGCTGTCGACCGGCTGTCCCGCGGTGACCGGCAACGAGCTCGCGCTCGCCACCGACAACGAGGGGCACGTCGGCGCCAACGGCTTCGACGCGCTGTGGGCGGCGGCCGACCCGGCGATGCGGATCTCCTACGCGTACTCCTCCGAACACGACCTGGCGCTGGCCGCCAAGGCCATCATCGCGGCGTACTACGGCCGCGGCCCGTCCTACTCGTACTTCGACGGCTGCTCCGACGGCGGGCGCGAGGCCCTGGTCGAGGCACAGCGCTACCCGCGCGACTTCAACGGCATCCTGGCGGGCGCCCCGGAGATCATCGCCTCCGAGCTCAACGGAGAGGTGCAGGCCTGGAACATCCTGACCAACATGGACGCGGCCGGGCACGAGATCCTCACCGCGGAAAAGCTGCCCGCGTTGCACGCGGCCGTGCTCAAGGCCTGCGCGGGACCGCAGGGGTACATCACCGACCCGCGCACCTGCGACTTCGACCCCGCGTCGATCCAGTGCCCGGCAGGCGTGGACAACGACTCGTGCCTGACGCCGGCACAGGTGGGCGTCGTCACCAGGCTCTACCAGGGGCCGCGCGACGCCAGCGGCCAGTCGCTCTACCCGGGCGGCGAACCGTACGGTTCGGAGCTCGCGTGGTCGTTCTGGCTGATCGACCCGGCAGCCGGCACCGCGTGGCCGTTCGACACGATCGACTACGGCGCCGCGATCGGCATGCTGAAGTACATCGCGTTCGCGAAGAACCCGCCGGCCTCGTTCACGCTCACGCAGTGGAAGTTCACCCTCAGGAACTACGAGCGGCTGACCGCGCTCAACGGGCTGAACGACGCCACCGACCCGGACCTGTCCGCGTTCGCCAGGGCCGGCGGCAAGATCATCATCTATCAGGGCTGGGCCGACTCGGCCATCTCGCCGTTCGGCACCGTGGCGTACTACAAGGCGGTCGTCCGCCACGCCGGCGGCTACGCGCAGGCGCAGGAGTTCTCCCGCCTCTACATGATCCCGGCGCAGTATCACTGCCTCGGCGGCGGCGACCCGCAGGTCACCGGCGACCTGCTCACCCCGCTGATGAACTGGGTAGAGAACGGGACCGCCCCGGGCGCGCAGACGTTCCCGCTGGTGAGTCCGACGGCGACGCTGACGTCCATCACGGTCTCGCCGCTGAACCCGGATGCTTCACCGGGGGGCAGCGGGACCGGGCTGAACAGCAGCTACCCGTGGGTCGGCAAGTTCCGCAGCGGGACCGAGCTGTGGTGCACCGTCGACGGGATGTTCGTCTCCTGCCGCCGGCAGCACGACAGGTAACGCAAGGCCGCCCGCGCCGCGCCGGCTCACCGCCGCGGCGCGGGCGGCCCGGCAGGCGAAGCAACCGCTCGTTCGGAATCCCCTGGACGAGAGGGACGGGGGCCCCCATCCCCCGCTCCCGCCCTAGCCCAGCCGGCCTGGGGCTCGGCCTGGGTCCTGAGCGGGATCCAGACCCGGACCGTGGTGCCCTCGCCGGGCGCGGTCCGCAGCCCGGCGCGGCCGCCGTGCGCGGCGGCGATCGCGTGCACGATGGACAGGCCGAGGCCGCTGCCCGCGGCCTCGGCGCCGTCGGCCGGGTGCCCGTTCGGGTCGCCGTGACCGGTCGCGCCATTGCCGTTGCCATTGCCGTCGCCGGCTGTCCCGCGGTGGAACCGGTCGAAGGCGCGTGCCGCGTCGCGGGCGGACATGCCGGGGCCGTCGTCGGCCACTTCGAGCACGGTGCCGTCGCCGTCGGTGAACAGCCGGACCGTGGCGGGGGTGCCGGGCGGCGTGTGCGCGCGGACGTTGCCGAGCAGGTTCGCGAGCACCTGGCGGATCCGCGGCTCGTCGGCGGTCACCACCAGGCTGGACGGCAGTTCCGCGGTCACCTGGCGGTCCGGCTCGACCGCCCGGGCGTCCGCCACCGCGTCCTTGGCCAGGATCGCCAGGTCGGTTTCCGTCAGGTCGAGAGAGGAGGTGCGGTCAAGCCGGGCGAGCTCGAGCAGCTCGGCGACCAGCATGCCCATCCGCTCGGCCTCCTGCTCGATCCGCCGCATCGCGTTCGGCAGCTCGCCGGGGCCGAGCGCGCCCTGCCGGTACAGCTCCGCGTAGCCGCGGATCGTGGTCAGCGGCGTGCGCAGCTCGTGCGAAGCGTCCGCGGCGAACTGCCTGACCTTGTGCTCCGACCGCAGCCGCGCGCCGAAGGCCTGCTGGATCCGGTCGAGCATGGTGTTGATCGCCGCCGCGAGCCGCCCGGTCTCCTCGCGGCCGCCCGCGCCGGGCATCCGCGCGGCCAGGTCGCCGCTGCTGGTGATCATGTCCGCGGTGCTCGCCATCCGGTCCAGCGGCGCCAGTCCGCGGCCGATCAGCCAGTTACCGCAGACACCGAGCAGGGCGAGCAGCACGCCGCCGGTGATCAGCTCGGCGAGCACGACCCCGCGCACGTGACTGGTGATGGCGCTGACCGGGCGGCCGACCACGATGATGGCCGGGCCCGGCGGCAGAAAGGCGCGAGCCGCCGCGGTGACCGTGACCGGGCGCCAGGCCGCGCGCAGTGCGGGCGACCCGTGCAGTGCGAGGCTGAACGGCTCGGCGCGCGCGGCGAGCGTGTTCAGGTACGCGAGAACCTGCCTGGGCGGCTTGCCGGCCAGGCCGTCGAGCATCTCGCGCAGTTCGGCGGCCGCGGGCGAGCCGGAGGTGAGCTCGCCGGTACCGCCGGTGCGCAGCGACAGGTAGGCGGCAGCGTACCCGTCGGTCGCCTCGGCGATCTGCACCACGGACTGCCTGGCCGCCAGCCGGAGCTCGGCGTTGAACTGATCTTGTTCCAGCGTGCTGAGCACCACGGTGCTGACGATTCCCATCACCACGAGGAAGATCGCGGTCAGCGCGATGAGGCCGGTCAGCAGCCGGGCGCGCAGCGACAGCGACCTGCGCCCCCTGGTCAGCCGGGCTGCCAGCGTGCGCTCGGTCACGGCGGGCGCAGGCGGTAACCGACGCCGCGCTGGGTGTGGATCAGCGGCGGGCCGAGCGGATCGAGCTTGCGCCGCAGGTAGCTCACGTACGTCTCGAGGACCTGCGATTGCCCCGCGTACTCCCAGCCCCACACGTTCTCCAGGAGCTGCTTGCGGGTGAGCATCAGCCCCTGGTTGCGCATCAGGTAGGCGAGCAGCCGGAACTCCGTCGGCGACAGTTCGACGGGAACGCCGCCCCGGCGCACCGTCCAGTGATCCTCGTCAAGCTCCAGGTCGGCGACGCGCAATGTGGAGCCCGCGTCGGTGCCGGTGTCGCCATCACCGCCGCGCTGCCGCGACGTGCGCCGCAGGACGGCCCGCACTCGTGCCACCAGGGCCTCGACAGAGAACGGCTTGGTGATGTAGTCGTCGCCGCCGAGCGTCAGCCCGGTGACGGTGTCTGACGTGGTGTCCCTGGCGGTGAGGAAGATCACCGGCACGTCGTTGCCGCTCGCGCGGAGCCGCCGGCAGACCTCGAAGCCGTCGATGTCGGGGAGCATCACGTCGAGCACGATCAGGTCCGGGTCGTCGGCCGCCGCGATCTGCAGCGCGTCCATGCCGGTCGCGCTGGTCGTCACGGCACAGCCGTGGAACTTCAGCGCCACCTGGACGAGCTCACGGATGTTCGGCTCGTCGTCGACGACGAGCACGGTGGGGATGGGGTCACCTGCGGTCATGGGATTCTCTTGACTCATTGTGCCCTGTCCTGTGCCCGGTCGTGCGAGAGCGGCCCAGCCGGCCCACCCCGCCGGCGGCGGTGCCGCCGGGCCTGGACCTCGCGCCAGCGGTCGTGTCGCAGAGTATGGCCGCCGGTCCTGGGACTCCTGGCAGGAGTCGCTGGGAGAAACCTGGGAATTCTCCGCACGTTTCCGGCGCGTCCAGGCCCGGTGCCGGCGCCCTTCGGTGCTTGACTGAGGTCAAGTCGCTAACTCCCGGGAGCCGCTGATGACCAGGGCGCCGCACCTTCCGGAAGGCCTGGAGCGGGTCTCATGACGCAGCCCCGGCGTCCCGGCGCCAAGCCTGCTCCCGCCGACCTGGGTATCGATCCCGCCACGGTGAGCTGGGAACGGTCCGGTGACGGTGCCGGGTCGATCGAGATCGCCATGCCGGCCGGCGCCGGCGGTCGGTGGGCGCGGGGCGACTGGGTGCTCATGCGGGTGGCCGGTGATCCGGCCGGGCGGATCCTGGTGTTCGACCGTACCGAATGGGAGTGCTTCATCGCCGGGGCGCGAAACGGCGAGTTCGACGACGCGGCGGAATTCAGCGGCGCCGCGCAGCCCGGCGCTTGATCCGCGATTCGCAATTTAGGTACGCTCATGCCTGCCTCGCGGTTGCGCCGGGAGCGTGCGCCCCATTTGCGCGCGAAATGCCGACAAAGCCCGGAAAGTCAATCATTTCGGAGGGAGGGCAGAGATGGGCGATGACGCTTACGGCGCGACCATTGCGAAACGCCGCCTGTCCCGTCAGCTCGCCGAATTGCGGATAACCGCGGGATTTACCGCCAACCGGGTTTGCGACACCCTGGACTGGGGCCGCGGCAAGGTGGGCCGCTTCGAGGCCAATCAGTGGAAGCGGCCGGAGATGAGCGACATCCGCGACCTCGTCCGCATCTACCAGGTCGACGGCGCCCAGCGGGCGGAGATCGAGGACCTGGCGGTCCGGTGCCGGGTCCGCCCGTGGTGGCGGGAGTATGGCGAGATCTTCGACAACGAGTTCCCCGGCTACGAGAACGACGCGACGAGCATCCGCGTCTACATGCCGCTGGTGCTTCCCGGTCTGCTGCAGACGCCGGCCTACATGGAGGCGCAACTGAAGACCGGCCCGCGTTCCCAGGCCTGGCGCCGCCGGGCGGCCGAGGCCAGGATGCGCCGCCAGCAGATCCTCGCCAGGACCGACGGGACCGCGCCGCGGCTGAGCGTCGTGATCACCGAGGCGTCGCTGCTTTACCGGTGGGGGACCCACGAGGACCGCCGGGAGCAGATCGAGCACCTGGCGGCGATGAGCCGGCGTCCTGGCGTGGAACTCAGGATCCAGCGCTTCGAGGACGGCCCGCCGACCGGCATCTACTCGATGGTGAACATCTTCGGCTTCCCCGGCGACGAGCCGCCCGTCGTATTCGTGGAGACCGACTACTGCGTCGACGAGGTGAGCAAGCCAGAATCCGTGTCCGGCTACATCCAGTCGTTCGAGCGCGCCAGGGACGCGGCGCTCGAGCCCGCGGACACCGCGGTGTACCTGGAAATGCTCGCCAGCCGAATGGAGTGAGAAAGATGGCGGACCTATCTGGCGCCAGCTGGCGGAAGGCCAGCCTGAGCGCGCACAACGGCGGCTGCGTCGAGATCGCCGCCAATCTTCCCGGAGTTACCGCGGTCAGGGACAGTAAGCGTCCCGAGGACGGCGCGCACGTCGTCGACCGGGCCGCGTTCGCCATCTTTCTCGGGGACGTGCGGAGCGGGCGCTACGACGTTTAACGGTGCCGCCTGACAACATCCGAAACAAGCGATCACAAAAGCAACAGCCGCCACAGATAACCGTTGCAGCGCCGGCTGCAATTGCACGCAATGTCCATTTTCGGGCGGCTCGCGACGGGGCGCGGCCAGCCATTCACGGTAATAGGTATTTATGCGCGCTAGCCGCCGAATATACGGCGAATGCCGCCATGCGACCACATTTGGCTGCGACCGCGTGTCCGCTGCCGATAGTGGTTTTGCTTCCTTAGGAATGTGGCAAAGTGTACTGTGAAGTGTCTCGCATGACTCAGAACGTGTGCTTCACAGATTGGCAATCAGGTCCAGGACAGCGGGCTCCGGTCGCGAGCGGCCGGGCCGGCGGGCGGGCTGCGACCGGAGGCATTGATATGGACGACGGGTTGCGGATGGTTGAGGTCGGCGCGTGCAGCGCCTGGCCGCTACCGGGGGACCCAACCTGCGCGGGAGTGGCCCGGCGCATGTTCCGGCGCGCCGCGGCAGGGCTGGCGCTCGACCCCGCGATCGTGGACGACGGCGTCACGATGGTCAGCGAGCTTGCCGCCAACACGTTGCATGTTCAGGGCGAACAGCGGCCCCAGCCGCCACGCGCCGCCCCCGAGCTCTGGCTCTACCTGCGGGGCAGCGGCCCGCGCCGTGAGCTCGTGTGCAAGGTCTTCGACTCCTTCCCCGGCTGGATGCGCGGCAACGTGCCCGGCCACGCCGTCGGCCGGGCACCGGCCGACGCGATGAGCGGCCGCGGCCTCGAGGTGGTGCATGAACTGTCCCAAGGCCACTGGGGCCACCACCTCACCAGGTCCCGGCTGGCCGGCTGGGAGGTACGCGGCAAGGCGGTCTGGTTCGCGCTGCCGGCCGGCGCGCCTGATGCCGTGCTGACCTCGCCCGCGGAGCCCTCCGCCACGCCGGACAGGTTCGCCCAGATGACGGCCGGCCAGGCGATGACGGAACTTGAGGCTGGGCTCGTCGCCAGGGGATTCGGCGGCAGGATGGTGCGCGCCGACGACCAGCGCGCCGATATGGCCGTGCTCTCGGTGTGCAGCGGCGTCACGGTCTGGTGCCGGGCCAGCATCGCGTGGCTGCGCGTCCCCGGGCTCAGCGGCCACCAGTGGCGGTACTGCGACCTGGTCGAGGTCGCCGAGCAGACCGTCCAGGCCTGCGAGATGCTTGCCGCGAAGGACGATCAGCAGCCGCTCGCCAGCGCCGCCAGGGCCGGCGCCTTACTGCACGCCTAGCCCATTGCCCCGGCGAGCGACGCGTAGACACGCAGCACCTCGGCCCAGAAGCGGTCTACGTCGATGTCAGTCGCCACCGCCGCGTTCGGGATGATGGCAGGGGAGAAGTCGGTCACGGTCATCCCGGACGTCAGCCGTCCCGCGGTTTCCACCTGCACCGACGCCGGGGTGTAGCCGAACACCTCGGGCGAGACCACCGAGACCACCGCGCACACGTCGTGCACCGGCGGTCCCCCGGCCGCCTCCTTTTTATTGGTGGGAGCGGGGGGCCGTCCCCCCGGAGCGGCGGAGTGCGAGTCCGCGTACCGGGCGAGCGCGGGCAGCAGCAGGTCCGCCCCCAGCCTGCCGAACTCTCGCATCCGCTCCTGCACCGCCGCCGTCGCCCGTGCCCGCAGCGTGACGTCGAGCCCGATCATCCGGACCGTCCAGCCCGCGCCGAACACGATGGCGGCGGCCTCCGGGTCGGCCCAGATGTTGAACTCGGCGGCGGGCGTGACGTTGCCGCGCCCGGCGGACCCGCCCATGATCACGAAGTCGCGCACCCACTGCGCGATCCGCGGCTCGCGCCGCAGCGCGACCGCGATGTTGGTCAGCGGGCCGGTCGCGACCAGCGTGATCTCGCCGTGCGCGGCGGCGATGGCGGAGACGATGAAGTCGGCGGCGTGCCCGTCCGCGGCCTTGCGGCCCGGGGCCGGCAGCACGGCACCGCCCAGGCCCGACTCGCCGTGCACGTGGCCGGCCCTCGCCGTCTGGCGCAGCAGCGGCGCCGCGCACCCGGCGGTGACCGGCACGCCAGGGGCGCCCACGAACGACGCGACCGCCAGCGCGTTCGCCGTGGTCTTGGCCAGTTCCACGTTGCCCGCCACTGTGGTGATCCCGGCCAGCTCGATCCCTGGATGCCCGACAGCGAACGCTATCGCCAGCGCGTCGTCGATCCCTGGGTCGCAGTCGAGAATGATCGTGGTGCTCATGGTGCAAATCCTGTCGCTAAGTTCGTGGCGCGAATCGACGGTACCGAACGGACCGCGCCGTCTCTCATCCCTACTCGTGAGTCGCCCTCTGTGGCCTGCCACTAAGTTGATAGCCTCTCCACCTGAGGAGGTCGCCAAATGCACCAGCCGCCCATCCCGCAGATCGATTCGACGGATCCCGAGATCGCCGAACTGATCCACGACGAGGCACGCCGCCAGGCCGAGAAGATGCGGCTCATTCCGTCGGAGAACTACGTGTCGCTCGCCGTCCTCGAGGCGTGCGGCACGGTGCTGACCAACAAGTACTCCGAGGGCTACCCGGGTAAGCGGTACTACGAGGGGCAGCAGTTCATCGACCCGCTCGAGACGCTCGCGATCGAGCGCGCGAAGGCGCTGTTCGGCGCGGACCACGCGAACGTGCAGCCGTACTCGGGGTCCCCGGCGAACCTGGCGGTATACCTGGCGTTCGCCCAGCCGGGCGACACGATCATGGGCATGTCGCTGCCGATGGGCGGCCACCTCACGCACGGCGCCAACGTGTCGGTCAGCGGCCGGTGGTTCAACTCGGTCCAGTACGGTGTGCGGCGCGACACCGGCCGGGTTGACATGGACGAGGTGCGCGACCTCGCGCTGAAGGAACGACCCAAGATCATCTTCGCGGGCGGCACGGCGATCCCGCGCACGATCGACTTCCCGGCGTTCGCCGCGATCGCGGCCGAGGTAGACGCGGTACTCGTCGCGGACATGGCGCACATCGCCGGCCTGATCGCCGGCGGCGTCCACCCGTCGCCCGTGGGCCACGCGCACGTGATCACGACGACGACGCACAAGACGCTGCGCGGCCCGCGCGGCGCGATGATCCTGACCGACGCCGAGCACGCGAAGCCGATCGACAAGGCGGTCTTCCCCGGCCTGCAGGGCGGCCCGCACAACCACACCACCGCCGGCATCGCGGTAGCGCTGCGGGAGGCCTCCCAGCCGTCGTTCCGGGTCTATGCCGCGCAAGTGGTGGCCAACGCCGCGGCGCTGGCGTCGGCGCTGGTCGAGCGCGGCTTCGACCTGATCTCCGGCGGGACCGACAACCACCTGCTGCTCGTGGACCTGACGTCTAAGGGAATCGGCGGCAAGCCGGCCGCGAAGGCACTGGACCGGGCCGGCATCGAGCTGAACTTCAACACGGTCCCGTTCGACCCGCGTCGCCCGTTCGACCCCTCGGGCATCCGCCTGGGCACCCCAGCGATCACCACCCGCGGCCTGACCGGGCAGCACATGCCGCAGCTCGCCGCGTGGATCGACGACGCCATCACCGCCGCCGCCAAGGACGACGACTCGGCGCTGGACACCATCGCCGTCGAGATCCGCGACCTGCTGGCCGCCTACCCCATGCCCGGCTGGTCCCCCGAGCCGTAGGAGCGTGTCCCGGGCGGCGGCGTCCGCTGGGCGAAGGGGAAACCCTCCGTCCAGCGTTTGCTGCCGTCGTGGCCGATCAGCAGGGCCGCATACCCGGTGAGCGGTCCGATCAGGGCCAGGCCGGGCTCCCCCGCCACCGCCAGGGCGGTGGCCAGGGCGTCGGCGAGGCCGAGGTCAGGCCCGGTAACGCTGGCGGACGCGGCGCGCGTGGCCGGGCGCCCGGAATGCGGGTCGGTCAAGTGGCTGCCCCGCTCGTAGCTGCCCGAGGTGGCGATCGCCCCGGTAAGCTCGACGATCTCGGCGAGACGGCGGGGCGCGGCCGGATCGGCGACGCCGATACGGAACGGCTGCCCGTGCCCCATGCCGCCGGAACTGGCGATGTCGCCGGCGGCGTTGACGAGCACGCCGCAGACCGCTCCACTCGGGAGCTCCGAGAACTCCGCGAGCGCGCTCTGCGCGGCCCAGCCCTTCACGTAGCCGGTCGGATCGAACCCCCCTGGCATCGCCCAGGGATCGAACCAGCCGCCGGACAGCTTTCGCGCGGTCGCGCAGCGTTCGGCGACCTCCGCCACCTCAGGCGGTGCCTGGGCTAGCGAGATCTCCTTCCGGCGCAGGCAGCTGACCGGGCTGTCCGGCCGCCAGGTGCTGAACACCTCGTCGGCGCGGTGCAAGACGGCCCGCGCGCGGGAAAGCTGGCCGCGCAGGATCCCGAGTTCCTCGCCGGTCACCTCGCGGGCGGTGTAGACGTCGATGGTCACGACAGTGCCCATCACGTCCTCCCGGTGATGGATCGGGTGTGCGGGACGACCCGGCGGACCGGAGGCGGCCGTCACTACACCCCGAGGCTTTGCAGTGCGCTCTGCAGTGACTGAACGAACCCGGCACTGGTATAGCTCGCGCCGGAGACACCCTGGATGTTGGCGCTCTGCGCCTGCAGGGCCTCCTGCTCCAGGATCGGGATGGACCCCTGATCAATCATCTGCGAACGCGGGTTCCCGCCGTCGTCGAGCGACGCGATCCCTACATTGACGATCTTCTTCCCGGACACCGTCACCCGCACTGACAAGATGCCGAAGTTGTAGTCGACCTGGGCGCCGGTCGCGGTCCGGGTCGTGCTCGCCGGCTGGCTCGCCGAGGCCGGCTTGCGGGAAGCGCCCGCCGTGGCGCCGGCGGCGCCTGCACTGCCCCGCGACGGCGCCGGGCTGGCGCCGGTCGCGGAACCGGAGGGCGCGGACGCCCCCGACACCGTCGTGAAGCCAGAGCGGGTCGGCGTGGTGTGGAACGCCAGCACTCCGATGAGGCCCGCGAGCGTTCCTCCGAGCACGATCGGCGTCCGCTTCACTGAACTGCGCCTCTCAGGCTGCCCATGTGTGATTCGTCCCTCCGTGACCCTAGAAACCGAATGATTCCTGGTGGATTTGCTCAGGGGCGGCTCCGAGCTGCTCCGCCGCCGCGACAATCGCCGCGCTGAACGGCTCCGGACCGCAGACGTAGATGTCCCGCTGGGCGATGTCGGGAATGACGTGCCGCAGCGTGCGCGCATTGAACCGGACCTTGTGCCGCGGGCCGAGGACCTCGTACAGCCGACCGCGATGGTGCTTCACCAGCTCGGCGATCTCGGCGCGGTGGACCAGGTCGCCGGCGGTGGAAGCCCGGACGACGACCACCACGTCCGTCCCGGGGGGAAGGTCTTCAAGCAGCGCCCGCAGCGGCGTGATGCCTACGCCGGCGCCGATGAGTGCCACGCCTTCGGCTGAGCGCGCATGCTCGGTGAAAGACCCGTAAGGTCCCTCGATGGCGACCCGGGTGCCGGGCCGGAGCCGGGCCACCGCGCGGCTCTGGTCGCCGAGCCCCTTGATGGTTACCCGCAGGTACGGCGGCTGGGGCAGCGCGGACAGCGAATAGGGATGCGCCTGCCACCACAGGTCCCTGGTCAGGAAGCGCCAGAGGAAGAACTGGCCGCCCGATACCGCGAGCTTGTCCAGGTGCCGCCCCCGGCAGATGACCGAGACCACCCCCGGCGCCTCATCGCGGACCTCGACGACCCTGAGCTGGTGCCGCAGGCTGCGCCAGACCGGCTGCCCGACCCTGAACACCAGGACCATGCCGGCCGTGGCCGCCCATACCGCGATCCACAGCGCCCGCACCAGCGGGTGGCCGATGAACGAGACGCCGGTGAAGATCTGGTGGGCGAACGCCAGCGCCAGGCCGAGGTAAAGGTAGAGGTGGATGACCCACCACGTCTCGTACCGCATCCGCCGCCGCACGTACCGGTAGGAGGTGACACCGGCGATCAGCAGCAGCACGAACCCGGCGACCGCGGCCAGGATGTCCCGGTAGGACGTGATCAGCACCTTGATCTCGGCCAGCGTTCCCGAGTTCGCCGCCTGCGCGTAGCCGACCGTGATCAGGACCACGTGCGCGACTATCAGGGCGATCGCCCAGGGGGCGACCTTCCGGTGCCAGCGGACGAGCCGGTCCTGGCCCGCTGAGCGCTCCAGCCATGGCAGGCGGGCCACCAGCACCACCATGATCAGCATCAGGTAGGCGCCGGTGAAGCCGGCGAGCCGGCCGGCGGCGGACATCAGCCCGCCGGGCGCGGCGAGCGACCCGCGGGACTCGCCCGTGATTACCGCCGCGAGGACCGCGCCGAAGCCGACGCCGGCCACCGCGGCGCACGCGTCGACCAGGCGGGGCCGGGGCCGGGGAGCCGGGCGCCGCGCAGGGCCGCGCGGTCGGCCAGCGTGGGTCCTGGCCATCGGTGGGTCAGCCATCACAGACACATGGTCTTCAGCAAGCCTGAAAGACACCTGAAGATGATTTCAGCGCCGATTATCAGGCGTCCCGCTGGTCAGGTCGGCTCGGCTAGCGACTCCACGAAGACGGCTACGTCGTCGCTCTCGTCGACACCCGGCAGCCGGACGCCCTCGACGATGCCGGTGCGGACGTCGAGGCGAACCGCGGGCGGGTCCCCGGAGTAGGGCCTCTTGAACAGCAGGTGCCCGGCGTCCTCCCACGCCGGGCCGGCGGGTCTGCTCCCCGAAGGGCGGCTGGCCGGCCGGCTGCTGCTCGCGGCTGGGCAGCACCGTAAGCGTGAGCTGGCTGGCGTCGTCGTCGGGATCGCCGTCCACGTGCAGCAACTGCTGCTGCTGCACGTAGTGCAGCGTGGCACGCACCTCGCTGGCCGACATGAGCACGCGTCCGGCCAGGTCCGGCACGGTGCCGACGCGGCCGGCCGGCGTCCACATGGCGACCGCGACCAGGTCGGTGGCCGGAGCGCAGTACCGGTAGAACAGCTCCTGCTCATCGATCGCGGCCAGCTGTTGCGCCGGAAGGTCAAGCACGTCCCGTACGTGCGGCTGCTCGGCGGGGTTCAGGTATCGTGCCTCGCCGTCGTCATCGCGGACGGTGAGCAGGCCAAGCCTGGCGAACAGCGGCAGCACGTCCCCGACGGTGACCGGCGCAGGGACGCCGGCGTGGGCGGCCATCTCGGCCAGCGCGCGCTCCCGTTCGGCGCGGTCGGCGAGGAACTCGGCGTGCAGCCGCGCCTCGAAGGCATCCTGGTCCGGATGGCCGGTGGTGAGCGGCGGGCGCGGCAGCGGCGGCCACAGCGGCGTTTCCGGACTCGTCTCCGCTCCGCCTGCCCCCGCTGGCTTCGCCGCGGCGACCTGCGCCGCGGACGCACCCTCTGGATGCTCGCGCGCCGCCGTCTGCGCGGCCCAGAGCACGTCGCGCACCTCCGGGTCGAGGACCCCGTCCCATTCGTATGAGAACCCGGAGACCGCGGGAGCGCCGCGGGCCAGCCAGCGCGGCGGCTCGGGATCGCCCGGTGCGGGCCAGAACTGCAGCCGCCATGTATCCCCGTCGGCGTCTTCGGCGTCGTCGTCAGGCTGGCGGCGGCATGCGACGCGAACCCGGTAGTTCCCGTACCGCCCGAGCAGCAATGTGTGCTCGTCGTAGTCGCCGCCGGTCAGCAGGCCAAGCGCGACCATCCTGGCGCCGCTCAGGAACGGCGTCTCCAGCACGTCGTCCCACCCGGCCAGGGCCCCGGCGTCGCCGGACGGCGGGCCGTCGTGCGCCTCCAGAATGACCGTGAGCTGGCGGTCGGCGGTGCTGGTTCTCGCCCACAGCCAGCCCGCGCCCGCGTGGGCGACCGTCCCGCCCGGCTGCGTGTCGGTGGCGCTCTCGGCGAGCAGCCCCGCGTCCTCGATGGCTGGATAGCCGCCCTGGTTGCGGACGACGAGAATCCCGTAGTCCGCCCAGTACTCGTCCGCCGTATGTGCCCGCAGCAACGCCATTCGCAGCCGCCTCCAGTCGGTCGTCCGCCTCTCGCCGCGACCCAGGGTCCCACCGTAAGCCGCCCGTCGGCCTCGGCGCCGCGCCTCGTTCGTCCTGCAGGTCCCGGTCGTGGCCTGGATCATCGTGCTTGCCCGCAAGATTGCCGACCCGGCCCTTTCTGGGCCAACGCCGCGGTTCGCCCTGACCGTGGCGGTGCTGTCGGCGGCGGGCTTGTTCTTCGTAGTGCTCGGGCTGCTGCAGTCGCGGACGTACGGCTTCGGCAAGTCGCGGCAGGACTTCACGATCGGCAGCACGGTGGTGATACCGAAGGGCTCGATCTCCCCGGTGTGGCTGTACGTGGCCGCTCCCGTCTCCTCCTCGTCGGCACCGAGATCCAGGCTCCCTTGCCACCGCCACTAGCCCCACGTTGGCGGCCGTGAGGGCAGAGGCCCCGGCCACCCGGGCCAGCACCAAGGCTAGGAGGGGTGCGTAGGAGGCGGAGACCATCGGCCAGGTCGCGGCCAGAGCTCCCCGGATGTATGCCCTACTGGGCAGCCGGCCCCCTTCAACTTGCTCGCCCAGAACCTCGGCATACTCCTCGGCGAGCCAGTACACCAGCAACGTGACCACGACCGAGATCACCAGCGCCGCGGTGGACACGTGACCCCCAGCGGTGTCGGAAGATCGTTTCGCGCTGGCCCCGCCTCCACCTGCGCCGGGAGCAAAACACAGCAGCCATCGGCCGTGGTGAGCCTAGGCCTGATGACCGCGCGTGGCCAAAACGGGGCCAGCGTAGGCTGAGACCCTCAACCCGCAGGATCGGAGACTCACGTGGAACTCGTGGAGTTGCAGGAGAAGACCACACTCACTCGGGAGGCGGCGGCTGCGCGCCTGCACGCGATCGCTGACGAGCTTGCCTCCAACAACGACGTCGTCATCGAACGTGGGGACCTCCGGTTCGTCGCGCACGTCCCCGATCAGGTCCATCTGAAAGTGGAATTTGAGATCGAGGATGACGGCACCGAGCTTGAGATCGAGCTGACCTGGTAGTCAGTACTCACTCCCAGGACGGGTCG
>Ga0187807_1000210_pt1 | contig 17592 bp, 12 predicted proteins | sample NC_wetland_sal_i_4_FD_132432 | JGI IMG/M metagenome (GOLD analysis project Ga0187807, IMG submission 132432) | Wetland sediment microbial communities from Neuse River Estuary, North Carolina, USA - ASW_2 | ecosystem: Environmental > Aquatic > Freshwater > Wetlands > Sediment | place: USA: North...
CCAGGCCGGGATGGTTTTCCCCTCCCCCGCTCGGTCACAGCCCGAGTACGGGCGGGCACTCCCGGACCCCCTCGAGCGCGATGTCATCGCGCCTAATCTTTCCCCAGTCGTCCCGGGTCAGCTTCCAGCGGAGCACCGGCGTAGAGGCTGGCGCGGGCCGGCGGTCAGAACTGCGACTTGAGTTCCTCGATCTCCCGGGCACGGGCGCGGAGCTGCTCGTAGGCCGGCCGCTCCCGGATCCGGGCAAGCGCCCAGCGGACCGCCTCCGCGCGGCTGGACGCGATGCCGGCGGTGATCAGCGTGTCCAGGGTCTCCAGGTCTTCCTGGCCAAGCCTGGCCATCACCGGAGTAAACCCGGGCTCGCCACCGCCGAGCCCGCGTACGGGGCCTGCCAGCTTGATCCGCGGCCCGATGTGCTCGCCCTCGCCAGGCACGCCGCCGACGACGAACTCGAGCACCGCGTTGGCTGGCAGCTTGTCGAGCTCGCGCCGCAGCTCCCGCATGGCCGTGCGGTGCGCGTCGTGAAACTCCTCCAGACGCCGGCCGCGCACCTCCTCGTCGCTCGCTTCCGCGCCGGCGGGCGCCTCGATGACTACCCGGCCAAGCAGCTGGCCCGGCTCGACCTCCGGCGCGTCGCCGTACTGCAGCACCTCGACCCGCTGGATCGGGGCGCCGGGGAAGCGGTTGCGCACCTCGTCGTCGAACTGCCGCTGTAGTCGCTCCATGTCCGCCTGGTCCATGACCTGCCTCTTTCAGCAGTGCGTTTCGCGTGTAATCAGCGTAACTCGCGTTTCGCCTGTAAGCCAGATCCCGGCGCGATCGGGGGCCGCCGGCCTGCGGGAAGTGGAGAGGACCGGCGCGGTGGGCGGGCGCCGGCGGGCAGGAAGAGGGAGGACAGACGCGGGTCTGCTCAGGACGGTATGGACGCCCAGGCGGAGGTGGACGGGAGGCCGTGCGGGCCGGGGTGCAGGCGGAGCAGGCGGCCGGCCAGCGGCTCGGCGGCGCGTTCGGCGTCGGTCATGCCAATGCTGGCCGTGGTCACGTAGAGGTCGGCCATGTCAGCCCCGCCGAAAGCGCAGCTTGTCGGCCGCGACACGGGTACCGGCAGCACCGCGTCCTGCTCGCCATCCGGAGTGAACCGGCGCAGCGCGCCGCCACCCCACATGGCCACCCAGACGCAGCCGTCCAAATCCACGGTCAGCCCGTCGGGCACGCCGTCGGCGCGGGAAAGATCCGCGAAGACGCGCCGCTGGAACGCCTCGCCGGTCGCTGTGTCGTAGTCGAACACATCGATCCGCCGCATCGGCGAGTCCGCGTAGTACATGCGCGACCCGTCGGGGCTCCAGCCGAGACCGTTGGAGACCGTCACGCCCTTCACCACCGGGGTCAGCACCGAGCCTGGATCCAGCCGGTAGAGCTCACCGACCGGTTCGGTCTCGTCGACGTGCATCGAGCCCACCCAGACCCGGCCCGCCGGGTCCACCGAGGCGTCGTTGAACCTGATGCCCTCCCTGGCCGGCGCCTCGGCCACCGTCCGCGCGGCCCAGCCTTCCCCAGCCGCCGCACCCGGTATATGCAGCGTCAGCCGGTTTCCTCCCGCGGTCAGGATCCCGCCGCCGAGCGCCGGGAAGGCGGCGGACACCGCGTCGACCGCCATGCTTTCTGTAGCGCCGGACGGAATCTCCGTGCGGTACAGGCGCCCGTTCGGGATGTCCACCCAGAGCAGGCAGGAGTCCTCGGGGACCCAGTACGGCCCCTCGCCGAGCACCGCCGTCACGTCACCGACTGGCTCGGCCGCTGCCGACGTGCGCACGTCCATCATCGGTGGCCCGCTCCTCTGTCACCGCTCCGCGCGGCGTTCGACGCTGACGTACCCGCGGCGGAGCCGTGACATGCAAGAAACTAGCCGACGTCTACCCAGTTGAGGGTCCGCTCAATGGCTTTCTTCCAGCCCGCGTAGCCGGACGCGCGGCGGTCCTCGCTCCAGGCGGGTTCCCAGCGCCGCGACTGGCTCCAGTTGGCGCGCAGCTCGGTGGTATCACGCCAGAACCCGGCCGCGAGGCCGGCGGCGTAGGCCGCGCCGAGCGCGGTGGTCTCCGCGACCACGGGACGGCTGACCGGCACGCCGAGAATGTCGGCCTGCAGCTGCATGCACAGATCGTTGGCGGTGACACCGCCGTCCACCTTGAGCACGTCGAGGGCGACCCCGGAGTCCGCGGCCATCGCCTCGACGACGTCCCTGGTCTGGTAGCAGATCGCCTCGAGCGTGGCGCGGGCCAGGTGCGCGTTAGTGTGGAAGCGGGAAAGCCCGACGATCGCGCCGCGCGCGTCGGCGCGCCAGTACGGCGCGAACAGCCCGGAGAACGCCGGCACGAAGTACAGGCCGGACGTGTCGTCGACCTGCCGGGCCAGGTCCTCGCTGTGCGCGGCGCCGCTGATGATGCCGAGCTGGTCGCGCAGCCACTGCACGGCGGCGCCGGTCACCGCGACCGAGCCTTCCAGCGCGTACACAGGAGCCGCCGTGCCGAGCCGGTAGGCGACCGTGGTCAGCAAGCCGGACTTCGACTCGTGCAGCTCGCCGCCGGTGTTGAGCACGAGGAAGTTGCCGGTGCCATAGGTGTTCTTGGCCTCTCCCGGCGCGAAGCACACCTGGCCCATCGTCGCCGCCTGCTGGTCGCCGAGCACCCCGCCGACGAGCACCTCGCCGCCGAACGGCCCGGTCGAGGCGGTCCCGCCGAATTCGTGCGCCGACGGCGCGATCCGCGGCAGCATCGCACGCGGCACGCCGAAGAACCCGCAGAGCTCGTCGTCCCAGTCCAGAGTGCGCAGGTCCATCAGCATCGTGCGGCTGGCGTTGGTCACGTCGGTCAGGTGCGCGCCGCCCGAGGTGCCGCCGGTCAGGTTCCACAGCAGCCAGGTGTCCACGGTGCCGAACAGGGCCTCGCCGCGCTCGGCGTCCGCGCGCAGCCGCGGGCTGTTTTCCAGCAGCCACTGAAGCTTGCCGCCGGAGAAGTACGTCGCGGGCGGCAAGCCCGCCTTGCGCCTGATCACCTCGCCGTGGCCGGCCTTCTCGTGCGCCGAGGCGATCCGGTCGGTGCGGGTGTCCTGCCAGACGATCGCGTTCGCGTACGGGACGCCGGTGCGGCGGTTCCACACCACGGTGGTCTCCCGCTGGTTCGCGATCCCCACGGCCGCCAGGTCGCGCGCCGACAGGCCGGCGGCGTTCAGCGTCGCCGCGATGACCGTCCTGGTCCGTTCCCAGATCTCCACCGGGTCGTGCTCGACCCAGCCCGGCCGGGGCAGGATCTGCTGGTGCTCGAGCTGGTGCCTGGCGACCTCGTTGCCCGCATGGTCGAAGACCATGAACCTCGTGCTGGTAGTGCCCTGATCGACGGCCCCGACGAAATCGGCCAACGCGGTCTCCCTTGACGCTGCGATCCTAACCGGGGTTCGGGGAAGATCACTCACGTGACCGGAGAGAAAGTCGCCGTGCTCGTCGCGGGCGGCGGGCCGGCTGGGCTCGCCGCCGCCGCCGAGCTGAGCCTGCACGGTGTCGGATGCCTGGTGATCGAGCCGCGAGCGGAGGTGTCGCACCGGCGGCCGCGCGCCAAGACGTCGAGCGTGCGGACGATGGAGCACATGCGCCGCTGGGGGCTGGCCGACGCGGTACGCGCCGCGGCGCCGCTCAAGGTCGCCTGGTCACAGCGGGTCACCTTCTGCGAGTCGCTGACCGGCGCGCGGATCACTGACTTCGACGGGGCATTCGGGCTGACGACCGAACGCGACGAGCGGTTCGCCGAGCCGGGCCAGCAGGTGCCGCAGCCGGTCGTCGAAGAGGTACTCAGGGCACACCTCGCCAGGCGCCCCGCCGTCGAGCTGCGGCTCGGGCATACGGTGACGGAACTGGCCGAAGACGACGCAGGCGTGACGGTGACCGTCCGGGACGCGGCGGGCCAGACCTACCAGGTCCGGGTGGACTACGTGCTCGGCTGCGACGGCTATGGCGGCGTGACCCGCGACCAGATCGGGGCGAACTACGTCGGCCGGTCCGACCCGCGGCCGAACTACAACGTGGTGTTCCGCGCCCCCGGATTCGACACCCCGCTCGGTCCTGCCGTGCAGTACTGGACGGTCACCGCGGCCACCCAGGCCCTCACCGGGCGGCTGGACATGGACGGCACGTGGTGGGCCATCATGCCCCGGATCTCCGCGGAATACGGCGCAGCGCACGCCGCCGAGCTGATCAGCGGGCTGTTCGGCACCGCGGTGAAGCACGAACTGATCGCCTCCGACCCGTGGACGGCGCGAATGCTCGTCGCCGACAAGTTCACCACCCGCCGGGTGTTCCTGGCCGGCGAGAGCGCGCACGTGAACCCGCCCTTCGGCGGCCACGGGTACAACACCAGCGTGGGCGACGCGGTCAACGTGGCTTGGAAGCTCGCGTTCGTGCTGCGCGGCTGGGCGACGCCGGCACTGCTCGACAGCTATGAGACTGAGCGGCGCGGCGTGGTGGAGCAGACCGTCGCGAGCGCGGCGGCGAACATGGCCGCGCTGCCCGCGGACCTGACCGCGGACCCGGCGGCGATCCGGCGCGCGAAGTCCCCCGAGTTCTTCAACCTCGGGCTGGTGCTCGGCTACTCCTATGCCGGGTCGCCGGTCATCAAGGGCGGCGGGGACGGGGGCGGCGGTGGCGCCAGGCCTGCCGTCGCGGACGTGGGCACGTACACCCCGTCCGCCGAGCCCGGCGCGCGGCTGCCGCATTGCTGGCTGCCGGACGGGAGCTCGCTGTATGACCAGCTAGGCACTGGGTTCACGCTCGTAGCGCCGGCTGGCGCAGGTGAGGCGGCTGTAGCCGATTTTTCCGAACGGGCGCGTGCGTCGCGCATACCGCTCACCGTGACTGTCTCGCCGCGCGATTACCCATGGCACGACGAGTTCCTGCTGGTCAGGCCCGACCAGCACATCGCGTGGCGGGCCGCGGACCCGGCGGGCATCGACCTGATGGCGGCCGCCGGCCGGTAATTGGTTCCCGACCGCGGGTCGCAACCGGGACGGCCGGGAAGCGTACTTACCATTGATCACGGAGACCCAAGCCGGGGGCTCGGGGAGGAGTCAGCGCCGATGCCAGGCGTTCTTGACGCGCGCGACCGGGGCACCGCGTTGCGCAAGCTGACCGCGGGACCGCTCGACGTGCTGGTGGTCGGCGGCGGCATCACCGGAGCGGGCGCCGCGCTCGACGCCGCATCCCGAGGCCTGCGGGTCGGCCTCGTCGAGGCCCGTGACCTGGCGGCCGGCACGTCAAGCCGGTCAAGCAAGCTGATCCACGGCGGCCTGCGGTACCTGGAGCAGGGCGACTTCAAGCTGGTCAGAGAGGCGCTGCGGGAACGCGACCTGCTCGTCACCAGGCTCGCCCCGCACCTGGTCAAGCCGGTCCCGTTCCTGTACCCGCTGTACCGGAAGGTCGTGGAGCGGCCTTACGTGGGGGCCGGCCTGGTGATCTATGACGCAATGGAGGGCACCAAGCGCCCCGTCCCTTACCACCGGCACCTCACGGCGCGTGGCGCGCTGCGCCGCGCGCCCGCCTTGCGCCCTGAGCGGCTGGCCGGCGCGATGGTCTACTACGACGCGCAGGTGGACGACGCCAGGCACACGCTGACTGTCGCGCGGACCGCCGCCGCGCACGGCGCGATCGTGGTCACGAGGGCCAGCGCCACCTCGCTGCTGCGGTCGGCGGACGGCAGCCAGGTCATCGGAGCGCGGGTGCTCGACGAGGAGACCGGCCGGTCGTTGGACGTCGCGGCGTCCCGGGTCGTGGTGTGTGCCGGGGTATGGACCGACTTGGTGCACTCCCTCGGCGGAGTCCGGGCTGGCTACGAGGTGCGGATGTCCAAGGGCGTGCACCTCGTGGTGCCCCGCGCCGCGATCGAGGCGCAGACGGGCATGATCGTGCGCACGGACAAGAGCGTGCTGTTCTTCATCCCGTGGGGCGAGCGGTGGATCGTGGGCACCACCGACACCGACTGGACCGGCGATCGCGCCGAGCCGACGGCCACCGGCGCGGACGTCGACTACATCCTCACGGCGGCCAACCGCGTGCTCGCGACGCCGCTGACCCGCGCGGACGTGATCGGCGTCTACGCAGGCCTGCGGCCGCTCGTCGCGGCCGCCGCGGACACGCCCACGACAAAGCTGTCCAGGGAGCACGTGGTGGACGTGCCGCTGCCGGGCCTGGCGTCGATCGCCGGCGGAAAGTTCACCACCTACCGGCTGATGGCACGGGACGTGGTCGACGCGGCCGTGGCCGACTTCCCGCGGCCGGTGCCCGAGTCCGTGACTGACCAGCTGCCGCTGCTCGGCGCGGACGGCCTGCCCGCGGTGCGCGCCGCGGCGCAGCGGCTGGCCGAGGACTTCCAGGTGCCGATCGCGGCGGTGGAGCACCTGCTCACCCGGTACGGCGCGCTCGTACCCGAGGTGCTCGGGCCGGCGCACCGCGACCGGTCGCTCGCCCGGCCGCTGCTCGACGGCTACCCGTACCTGCGCGCCGAGGTCGCCTACGCCGTCACGCACGAGGCCGCGCTGCACGTCGAGGACGTGCTGGCACGCCGTACCCGGCTGCTCATCGAGGCGCCTGACGCCGGTGTACCGGCGGCACCCGAGGTGAGCGCGATCATGGGCGGGCTGCTCGGCTGGAGCCGCCGCCGCCGCGCGCTCGAGGTCCGCACGTACGTGGCGTTCGCCGCGGCCAGCACCGAGGCGCTGCAGTCCGCCGCCGAGCTGCCCGAGCCCGCGGAATCGGTCCCGGTCCCCGCGTAACCGCGGAGCGGCTCGCGGCCGCACCGCCTTACGTGGCCGGCCGTGACTCAAGGCGCGCGGCCGTCGTCACGTGAGCCACTGGAGCCCATGGCACACCAACGATCGCTCCAGATCCGACCGTAATCAACCCATTCGGCATGATGAGCGCATAATCACGAAAACATTTCTTATCGCGTAAACAAAATGCTGCTATAGGTCATAAATACTTTCGTGATCATGGTATACGGTGCCGTAGCGTCGAGCTGACGGGACTCGTGGGGTCGATGGGGAGAATGCGGCGTCCCGTCGCCGCGACCGGGGATCTGGCTGCCGGAAGGCGCGGCCCGCCGCCTGGACAAGTGTGGCAAGTGGGACCGATGGCTCGTCTGGTGGGAATGTGACTCGTCTCGTGAGGGATGTCGGCCCTGCCCGGTCTGGTGAAGTTCGTGGGCCGCGGGCCCATCTTGTGAGCGGTGGGACCCACCGCGATCGTCTTGAGGGATGTGGGTCACTGAGGGCCGTGGCCTACCGGGCCGTCTTGTCAGGGGTGTGGTCGGCACGGTCATGACCGGCGACAGAGAGGGCAGGGGGAACGGCGCTTTGGGCGGCGGGGGCGGGGCAAGTTACATATTTACAATCTGGAAACAAGAGATATATTTATGGTCTGCTTACTAGGAAAAGCTTGCCGAACGAACGGAGTACCGGCGGATGAACCCGTACGTCATCCTTGGCAGCGCGGTCGTTGGGCTGCTTGTCGGGCTTACCGGGGCGGGCGGCGGCGCGCTGATGACGCCGATGCTGATCCTGCTCTTCAACGTCAAGCCCGCCGCCGCGATCTCCAGCGACCTGGTCGCCGCCGTGGTGATGCGGCCAGTCGGATCGCTGGTGCACATGCACAAGGGCACCGTCAACATGCGCCTGGTCGGCTGGATGTGCCTGGGGTCGGTGCCGATGGCGTTCCTCGGCGCGTACTTGCTGCACGTGCTCGGCGGGACTTCGGCGCAGCAGCAGAACGTGGAGTACGCGCTCGGCGCGGCCCTGCTCGTCGGGACGGCGGCGATGCTGCTGCGCTACTGGCTTGACCACCGGTCGGGTGTGCAGCGCACCGCCGGCGTCGCGCACCTGCTGGTCCGCCCGGCGCCCACGGTGCTCATAGGCATGGTGGGCGGCCTGATCGTCGGCATGACCTCGGTCGGCTCCGGGTCGCTGATGATCGTGCTGCTGCTGTTCACCTACCCGATGATCAGCGCTGGCCAGCTTGTCGGGACCGACCTCACGCAGGCGGTGCCGCTGACCGCGGCGGCGGCGCTCGGCGCGCTCGCGTTCGGGCACGTGCAGTTCGGGCTGACCGCGGCGGTGATCATCGGCAGCGTGCCGGCCGTGCTCGTCGGATCGCTGCTGTCCTCGCGCGCGCCTGACAAGTACATCCGTCCGGCGATCACGTTCGTGATCTTCGCCTCGGGGCTGAAGTACTCGGGGCTGGGCACCACGGCGCTCGGCTGGACGCTGTGCACGGTGGTGCTCGCCTGCGGCGGGATCTGGCTGGTGCGGAGCAAGCCGTGGCGTGGCCGGAAGGCCGAGCCGGCGCCTGAGGGCGCCGGGACACCGGCCAAGGCGGCGCTGAACGGCGGCAAGCCGGCGGCGGTGCTGAACGGCGACGGGAAGGCCACGCCGGCGCCCGAGCATCCGCTGTCCGCTGACATCCTTAACGGGTGACCCCCGGCGAACCACTGAGCCCTGAGGAATCGCAGCAGTACGCGCTGCCGCTGGTCGTCCGCGTGGAGCGGGACGCGCCGCCGGCGCGGACCGACGCGCTTGAAGGGGCGGCACGGGCGGTGCTGTTCTTCCTGACCGACCCGCGCGCGACCGACGGAGAGTGGGCCGAAGCGGTGCGCGCATGGGAAGGCGCCCGGATCCGCAAGGTGGTCAGGCGGGCCCGCGGGGCAGCCTGGCGGCGGGCGCTCGACCTGCCCGGGATCACGGTCAGCCAACGCACGGCTGAGGTTCGCGTCTTCCCGCCCGTCCCGGTCGACGACTGGCCCCCGGCCCTGGCGAGGCTCCAGGTCTCCGGCACCGACCTGGCGGATCCCGAGCCGCCCGAGGAACCGGGCGCGTCCACTCCAGTGCTCTGGCTAAGCCCGGACCTGCCGATGACGGCGGGAAAGGCCATGGCACAGGCCGGCCACGCGGCACAGCTGGCTTGGTGGCGGCTGGGACCACGGCTCCGTTCGGAATGGACGGCTCTTGATTTTGATCTTGCCGTGCGGACCGCGGCGGCGCAGCGCTGGGCGGAACTGCTCGCCAGCGGTCTGCCCGTGGTGCGGGACGGCGGGTTCACCGAGGTAGCGCCAGGATCGTGCACGGTGGTCGCGGACCTGCCCGCGCTGCGGCCGGCCGGCCGACGGCCGTGACATTGTGACGACCTCCCCTAGGTGGGCGGCCGCCCCAGCGGTGGCCGGGGCCGCCTGCATCTCGAGTTCGGCCGTGGTGATGCAGCTCGCCGGGAGCTCGGCGAGTGCCACCGCGCTCGGCAGGTGCGGGTTCGCGCTGCCGGTGCTCGGCGCGCTCGCCTGGCTGGAGCGGCGGCGCGGCGGTGAGACGATGACGGCCCGCAGCCGCTGGCTGGCCCGGGTCGCCGGGGTGTTCCTGGCCGCCGACCTCATCGTGTGGAGCCACTCGATCGCGGACATCGGCGCCGGGCTGGGCACCGTAGTCACCAATCTGCAGGTGGTGATCGTGGCGCTGTTCGGGTGGCTGGTGCTCGGCGAGCGGCCGCGCCCGGCCCTGCTGGTGGCGCTGCCGCTCATGTTCGGCGGTCTCATCCTCGTCGGCGGGCTGGCGAGCACAGACGGCTATGGGACGCGTCCAGAGCTTGGAGTGGCGTTCGGGGCCGGGGTGGCGGTGCTGTATGCCGTGTATATCCTCATGCTCAGGCAGGCGGCGGTCGGCTCGCCGGTGGTGGCCACGCTTTTCGAGGCCACGCTGGGGGCCGCGGTCGCGTCGCTGGTGCTCGGCCTGCTGCTGCGGGACTTCCGGCTCGGCCCGGCCTGGCCCGCGCTTGGCTGGCTGCTGCTGCTCGCGCTGACCTCGCAGGTCATCGGCTGGCTGCTGATCACCATATCGATGCCGCGGCTGCCGGCCTGGCTGGTCAGCGCGCTGCTGCTGGTGCAGCCCGCGGGCTCGCTGGCGCTCGGCGCGCTGGTGCTGCGCGAGCGGCCCTCGCCGCCGCAACTGGCGGGGGTGGCGGTGATGCTCGGCGGGGTGCTCATCGCGGCGCGCGGCGGGCCGGGTGCCCCGGGCGCCCCGGCCGGGCAGCGCGCGGCGGTGGAGCAGGCTGCCGTCGATTTAACCGGCGGGTAACTGATTTGCCCCATTAAGATGCCCGGTACACCGGTCTGCGCGTGGAGGGAGTTGGCATCGTGGGTGCCCAGCGCGCCGCCGCCCCGGTTCTGTCCGGAACCGTGCCGCCGCTCGCGGAGTCGTTCCACGACCGCCAGGAAACCGGATTCGGCCTGGCCGACGCGCCGCGCCCTGGCGAGACGATCGTGCTCGCGACCGCGCCGCCGGAAGCCCCCGGTGACGGCACGCGGAGCGCGGCTGGCGGCACGGGAAAGACGCAGCTGGCGGTCGGCTTCGCGCACGCGATGTGGAACGCGCGCACCATCGACCTGCTGGTCTGGGTGCCCGCGGGGAACCGGACCGGCATCGTGGCGGGCTTCGCGCAGGCAGCCGCCGACCTGGACACGGCAAGCCCGGGCGAGACCGCCGACGCCGCCGCGAAGCGGTTCCTCGGCTGGCTCAGCAGGACCGGCCGGCGGTGGGCGGTGATCCTCGACGACGTGACGTCGGCGGCCGACCTCGACGGGCTATGGCCGCAGGGTGAGTCCGGCCAGGTCGTGGTCACCACCCGGCTGCCCGAGGCGGAACTGCGGGACGGCGGCCGGACGGTCCTCGGCGTGCCGGCATTCAGCAGGCGGGAGGCGCTGGCGTACCTCAATTCCCGGCTCACCGGGTATCCCGACCAGCGGATCGAGGCTCTCGACCTGGCCGAGGACACCGGCGGGCTGCCGCTCAGCCTGGCTCAGGCGGCCGCGGTCGTCGCCGGAAGCGAGACCACCTGCCGTGATTACCGCCTGGCGTACGCTGAGCGGCTGCGGAACACCACGGGCACTGTCGTTGACGGGTGCCCGCCGTCGATGCTCGCCAGCTGGTCGCTGGCGGTCGAGCGTGCTCACGAAGTGGCCCCCGCCGGACTGGCCTGGCCTGCCCTGGCGTTCGCCGCGATGCTCGACGCCGGCGGCATCCCCGCGGCGGTGCTCACCTCCCCCACCGCGTGCCGCTATGTGACCGGCCGCTGGCAGCTTGGCGCCGACGATCAGGACCTGGTGCGCGCCGCGTTCCATAACCTGGAGAAGTTCGGCCTGGTCAGCGTGGACAAGACAAGCGCCGCGCGGACCGTGTGGGTGCATCACGCGGTGCAGGCCGCGGTACGCGCCTACCTGCCGCCCGCCGACGCGGAGCAGACCGTCATGGCCGCCGCGAGCGCGCTACTCGAGGCCTGGCCGGATGGCGGGTCGGCCGCGGCCGGGGTGCACGGGCCGCAGCTGGGCCAGGCGCTGCGGGACTGCGCGGCGAGCCTGCGCGCGTTCGCCGGCGAGCTGCTGTGGCAGCCCGAGGCCCATCCGCTGCTGCTGCGGGCGGGAACCTCGCTCCTCGAAGGCGTGCTCGCGGACTCGGCGGTCACCTACTGGCAGTCGATCGCGACCTCGTGCAACACCCGCCTGGGCCGCGCCCACCCGCAGTCGGTGCTGGTCAGGGACCGGCTGTCGGCCGCGTACTCGGCGGCAGGCCGGCTTGACGAGGCGATGCCCGTCTTCGAGACCGCGCTGAGCGACCGCGAACTGGCCCTTGGATCCGAGCACCCAGATACCGTGAGCGCGCGGGTCAGCCTGGCTCGCTGCTACGCTGCGTCGGGGCGCGATGCCGAGGCGACCACGCTGTACGAGCAGGCCTTGGCGCAATCGGAGCGTCTGTTCGGCACGGCGCACCGTGACACGCTCCAGGTCCGGGCCGCGCTTGCCGCGGCCTACCGCGGAGCGGGACGGCGGGCCGAGAGCGTCTTGCTCTACGAACGGACGCTCGCCGAGGCCGAAGTCGCGCTCGGCCCGGTCCACCGCGACACGATGACGGCGCGGGGCAGCCTGGCCGCCGCCTACCAGTCAGCCGGCCAGCCGACCGAGGCGATCGCCGCCTACCAGCGAACGCTGGCCGACCGGGAACGGACGCAAGGCCCGGACCACCCGGACACCGTGGCGGCGCGGGCCAGCCTGGCCAACGCCTACCGCGTCGCCGGGCGGCTCAAGGAAGCGGTTGCGCAGTACGAGCGCGTGCTTGCCGACAGGGAACGCATCCAGGGCGCGGATCACCCCGACACGATCACGGCACGGGGCGACCTGGCGCTCGCCTACCGCAGCGCGGGCAAGCCGAAGGCCGCGATCGCGCAGTACGAACGGACGCTGGCCGACCGGGTTCGGGTGCAGGGGCCTGACCACCGGGACACGCTCGGCACCCGTGGCGAACTCGCCATCACCTACCAGCTGGCCCGGCGGCTGCGGGACGCGATCCCTGCCTACGAACAGGTGGTCACCGACAGCGAGCGGATGCTCGGTCCCGGCGACACCGAGACGCTGACCATGCGCCGCAACCTGGCCGCCGCCTATCGCGCCGACGGCCGGTCGGCGGACGCTGCCACGCAGCTACGGCGCGCGCTGGCCGACTGTGAGCAGTACCTCGGCGCGGACCATCAGCTGACCGCCTCGGTGCGGGAGAGCCTGCGAGCCGAGACCGGGTTACCGGCCGCGGTGTTACTCGCGGCGGAGCACCAGGATCATGCGCCAGGCCGTCGGATCGTCGAGCATGGTCGTGTCGTCGAAATCGCCATACCGGGCGGCGACGGAGAAGCCGCCCGCCAGCCGGATGGCGGCGGTCATCTCCGTAGCCGTCCAGAACCGGTTGGGCACCACGTCGCTCACGGTCCGGACGGTCCCGTCGGCGCCGTGAGCGGTGATGCTCATGTGCTCGGCGGTGATCTGGCTCACCGGGTCGATCCGGTCCTGGTGGCCGCCCCACCGCACCTCGGCGCGCAGGTCGCCCTTCTCGATGGTCCAATCGCTGCTCGTCCGCGGCACCGGGGCCAGGTAGTCCGCCGGGTGCGCGAGTTCTGCGATGTACAGCCCGCCGGGCACCAGGTGGGCAGCCACCGCGGTCAGGTGCGCGACCAGGTCGTCCAGCGTGAACAGGTGGCATACCGAGTTCAGCATGGTGATGGCCAGGTCGAACCGGGCCGGGATGCGGAAGTCGCGCATGTCCGCCTCGACGACGTCGAGTTCAAGCCCCGCCGCCTTGGCCCGGGCCGCCGCGTACCCGCACATCGCGGCGGAACGGTCGAGCGCGGTCGCCCGTAGTCCGCGGCGGGCGAGTTCGAGCGCGTGTTCGGCCGGTCCCGCGGCGAGTTCGAGGACCGGCCGGCCGGCCGGCGCGCCCCAGGCGCCGTCGGCGCCCTGCCAGTGTCTGGCGCACCAGCTCAGCAAGGCGGCCGCCTCGGCCTGCACGTCCCGGTAGGCGCAGGCGAGCTGGTACAGCTCGGGTTCGTCGTAGATGCCGTTCACCTGAGCAATCATGCCGGAAGCCCGGCGGCGACACGCCGGGAGGCCGCCCTGCCCGGCAGCCTGACATTGCGCCGCGAAACGCCGCTTATCATGCGCTAGGTAATGACCGTCACATCACCTGCCAAATCCGCAACGCGTCTACCGCGAGCGATCCGCGTGGGGCAGACTGGCCGCATGATGAGCGAGACCGAGGCACTCCAGGCGCTGGCCCGTGAGGACCCTGCGGTGGCCGACGACGCGAAGGCAGCCCTCCGCTGGCTGACCTCGGGCGGCGGCCTCGAGGCGATCTCGCTGCTGCGCCTGCAGGAATTTCTGTGGTACGTGCTGCCGACCAGCTGGCCGGTGCCCGTGAACGGCCATGTCGCCGTCGTGCGGGCGCTGTCGCGGCTCCTCACGCTGGCGGGCATGGACCGCTACGGCGACGTCTGCGCGGCCCCGGAGACTGAGCGGATCATCGCTGCCTACGCCTGCTCACACGCCGACGGCGTCGCGGCCTACACGAAGGCCCTCGGCGGCTCGCACGCGGCACCGCCCGACACGGACCTGCTCGCCTGGAGCTCGGCGATGGGTCCGGAGGAGCGCGCCGCCTACGACGCGTGCGCCGCCGCCATCGAGCTCGCGGTCGCCGCCGGCGAAGTACGGGTCGGCGTGAGCGGCTGGAAGACAAAGCGCGCCGCGCTCGTGGAACGCTGGCTGACCCGGACCGCCGAAGAGACAACCGCCGACACCTGGCTCAGCAGGATCAGCGCCGAACGGATCGACGAGTGGGCGCACGGCCACCCGGGCGAGCGCTCTCAGATGGCGCGGCGCGTGGTGCCCCGGCTGCTCGAGCCGCCGGTGCTGCCTGGCGAGCCGCTGCCGACGCTGCGCTGGCTGCTGCAGCACGCCGACGCGGGCCTGCGGCTGACGGCCCGGCATTACATCGCCCCTGTCCTGGTCGGGGAGGCCGCGGGGATGTTCGGCTGGGGCGGGCACGGGGCGGCGAAGCGGCACCAGGAACTCGACGTGTTCCCGCTGCACACCTTGCGCGGCCTGGCGCAGCATGAGATGGGCGCGGTCCGGCGCAGCGGCACCACCCTGGTGCTGACCAGGACCGGCCGTCTCATGGCCGAGGACGCGGCGATCCGCTGGCACATCGGGACAGCGGCGCTCATCGGCCCCGATGACGGCCCCGACCCGGACTTCATGGTGGCCGTGCGCGAGGCCGCGCTGCTCGTGGCGACGCTGCACGACGGCCCTGTCGGCTACGAGGAGCTGGCCGGCAGGCTGACCGAGCTGCACGCGGCCGAAGGCTGGACCTCCAGGTCAGGCAGCAGCCTCACCGGCGCGATCCGGGCCGAGATCCACGTGCTCCGGCACCGGCTCCGTGCCCTGCAGTTGCTCGACGAAGCGGCCGCGGTCCGGCCGCTTGACATCGCCCTGACGAGCACGGGGACGGCGGCCGCGCTGTCCGCGCTGCTCGCGAGGGCACTTCGCCCGCGCCGCCACCATCACCCGTGACGCCGCCGCGGGGCTATGCCTCGAAGCGGAGCGGCTTGTAGCCGGAGTAATTCTCGGCGAGGGACAGCGCCGCGGCACGGGAGGACGTCACGTACCGGAGCTGGGACAGCTGCAGCTGCGACTCGAAGGCATCCTGGCCGGGGGCGACGTGCAGCATCGAGGTCATCCACCAGGAGAAGTGCGTGGCCCGCCAGACCCGGTCCAGGCAGGTGTCGGAATAGGCGTCGGCCAGATCCCAGGATCGGCCGGCCAGCGCGGCGCGCAGCGCGGTGGCGAGCACCACCACATCGGAAAGCGCCAGGTTGAGGCCCTTGGCGCCGGTCGGCGGCACGATGTGGGCGGCGTCGCCGGCCAAGAACAGCCGGCCGTGCCGCATCGGCCCGGCCACGAAACTGCGCATCGCGGTGACCGACTTGTCGGTGATCGTGCCCTCGCCGACGGACCAGCCGTCAAGCGCGAACCGCTTCTGCAGCTGCGCCCAGATCCGGTCGTCGGGCCAGTTCTCAACCGGCTCGTCGGGCGGGACCTGCAGGTACAGCCGGCTGACCTCCGGCGAGCGCATCGAGTACAGCGCGAAACCGTCGTCGTGCCGCGAGTAGATCAGCTCGTCGGTTGACGGCGCTGCGTCGGCCAGGATGCCCAGCCAGGCGTACGGATATGCCCGCTCGTACACGGACAGGTTCGGGATCAGCGGGCGGCAGATGCCGTGGAAGCCGTCGCACCCGGCGATCACGTCGCAGGACACCTCGTGGGCGACTCCCGATTCGTCCAGGTAGGAGAGCACCGGGCGGTCGGAGGTCAGCTGCGACACCGCGACCTCGGCGGCGGAGAACTCGATCGGCGCCCCGGTGGCCAGCCGTGCCGCGATGATGTCCTTGACAATCTCGGTCTGCGCGTAAATGGTCACCCAACGGCCGTCCGTCAGCGAGCGGAAGTCCAGGTGGTGGCGTTCGCCCTCGAATTGCAGGTAGATGCCGCCGTGCTCCATCCCCTCGGCGTCCAGCCGCTTGGCGAGCCCGACGGAGCGCAGCAGCTCCACCGTCCCGGCCTCAAGCAGCCCGGCACGCTGGCGGGCCTCGCAGTACGCCCGGGACCGGTTCTCGACAATGACGGACTCGATGCCGTGCAACGCCAGCAGGTGCGACAGCAGCAGCCCCGCGGGGCCGGCGCCGACGATACCAACCTGAGTCCGTGAGGTGACAGACATGTGATCAAGAACCCTTTCGAATGTCCGTAGTACGCACAATAGTTCAGAAAGCGAACGCTTGGCCTTCGGTTACGATTGTTATCATCTGGCAAGTAAACGCCAAGACCGGGCGCAGGCCCAGCGCCGCCGGTGCGGCAGCACGGCGCATCAGTACCCGGCGCGGGAGGCCCACATGCAGGACGAAAGCAGCAGTGGCGACACGGTGACAGCCGACGCGGGCGCGGCAGACGGCGACTTCGTTCAGTCGCTCGAACGCGGTCTGTCCGTCATCCGCGCCTTTGACGCCGACCACCCCAGGCTCAGCCTGTCCGAGGTCGCCGCGGCCACCGGGCTGAGCCGCGCCGCCGCACGCCGCTTTCTGCACACCCTGGTGCATCTGGGCTACATGCACAACAACGGCGGCCGGTTCTCGCTGCGCCCCAAGATCCTCGAGCTCGGCTACGCGTACCTGTCGAGCCTGACGCTCCCCGAGGTCGCCATGCCGCACCTGGAGGAGCTTGTCGAACAGGTCCGCGAGTCCTCCTCAGTCTCCGAACTCGATGGCGAGGACGTCGTCTACATCGCCCGGGTGCCGACCAAGCGGATCATGCGGGTGACGATCAGCGTCGGCACCCGCTTCCCCGCGTACGCCACGTCGATGGGCCGCGTGCTGCTGGCGGCCCAGCCGGACGACTGGCTGGAGAAGTACCTCGCCTCGGTTAGCCTGCACGGCCTCACCGGGCACACCATTACCAGCCCCGCCGGGCTGCGCCAGGAGTTGCGCAAGATCCGAAGCCGGGGCTGGGCGCTGGTGGATCAGGAACTCGAGGAGGGGCTCCGTTCGCTCGCGGCCCCGATCCGGGACGCGGACGGCACGGTGATCGCGGCGGTCAACGTCTCCACCCACGCCGCCCGCCGCAGCCTGGAAAGCATCGTCCAGGACCTGCTGCGGCCGCTGCTCGCGACGGCCGAGCGCATCGAACGGGACCTGGCCCGCTCACGCACGGCGACGACCGTCCGGTGGCACGCCACCTGACACACCCCCGGGCGTACCCCCGGCGCGGAGCATGCTCCGCGAGTGTTTGACACACTTGCTGTTCATGCGCACGCTGCTCGCCGACCACCCGCTGGTCGCGCACAAGCTCACCCTGCTCCGCGACGCGCGGAGCGACACCGCCACCTTCCGCGCGCTCGCCGACGAGCTGGTGACCCTGCTCGCCTACGAGGCGACCCGCGAGGTCCGCGTGACCAAGGTGACCGTCACCACGCCGGTCGGCACCGCGGCAGGCACCAAGCTGGCGCAGCCATCACCGCTGATCGTCCCGGTGCTCCGGGCGGGTATCGGGATGCTCGACGGGATGACCCGCCTGCTCCCGATGGCCAGCGTCGGGTTCGTCGGGATGGTCAGGGACGAGGAATCGCTGGTCGCATCCACCTACGCGAACC
>Ga0187807_1000211_pt1 | contig 17590 bp, 16 predicted proteins | sample NC_wetland_sal_i_4_FD_132432 | JGI IMG/M metagenome (GOLD analysis project Ga0187807, IMG submission 132432) | Wetland sediment microbial communities from Neuse River Estuary, North Carolina, USA - ASW_2 | ecosystem: Environmental > Aquatic > Freshwater > Wetlands > Sediment | place: USA: North...
CGGAGGTGAACTCGAGCAACTGCTTCTTCACCTGGTAGTACTTTGGCAGCCGCAGGACGGCGGGCGGCGAGGCGAGGTTGCCTCGCTTGCGGTTGGACAGCGCACTGGGGTCGCCCGCGCCCGCGCTGTCTTCGGCCGGCACCGGAGACACGCTCATATTGTGTTCCTTCCCGCTTGTGCGGTATTCCGGCAATGATCCCTCACGATTGCCAGTACGCGCGACGCCATGCGGATGTCGTTTTCCGTCAATGTGGCGCGTCCCGTGAGCCGAAGGCACGCGGCGCCCGCCGGAACCGAGGGCGGACGGAAGCACCCGACCCGCACTCCGTGCGCGGCACAGGTCCGCTGCGCGGCGAGCGCGTCCCGCGGATCGCCGAGGACGACCGCCACGACCGCGGCGTCGGGGGTGCCTACCTCGAGGCCAAGTTCGGCCGCGGCGCCGGCCAGCCGGGCCGCGCTGCGCCGTGCCCTGCCCGGCAGGCCGGGGTCGGCCCGGAGCGCGCGAATGGCGGCGAGCGCGGCCCCGGCGGCGGGCGGCGCGAGACCGGTGTCGAAGATGAAGCCCCGCCCGGTGTCCACGAGAGTCTGGGTGACCTCCGGCGCGGCCAGTACCGCGCCGCCCTGCCCAGCGAGCGACTTGGACAGCGTGATGGTCCGCACGACGTCTGGCTCGGCCGCGATGCCGGCGTCCTGCGCCGCTCCGCGCCCGCCGGCGCCAACCACGCCGAAGGAGTGCGCCTCGTCGATTATCAGCAGCGCGCGATGGCGGCGCGCGACGGCGTGCAGCGCGGCGACCGGAGCGAGATCGCCCGATACCGAGAACACGGCGTCCGTGACGACGAGAGCGGCCTCCTCGGTCCGGTCCGCCAGGGCCGCCGTGACCGCGGCGGTGTCCGCGTGCGGGGTTACCTGAACGCGCACACCGCGGGTGCGCGCGAGCCGGCAGGCATCGATCAGGGAGGCGTGGTTGCGCCCATCGGACACGACGAGGACGTCCGGCCCGAGCGCCGCGGTGAGCGCGGTCACCACTGTCAGGTTCGCCAGGTAGCCGGAGGAGAAGACCAGCGCGGCCGGGGCGCCCGCGAACGCGGCCAGTTCCTCCTCGAGCCGGGCGTGCAGCGCGGTCGTTCCCGTGACCAGCCGGGAACCGGTAGCCCCGGTGCCCCATGTGCGCGCGGCCGCGGCCGCGGCTTCCGACAGCCGCGGGTCACCGCTCAGCCCGAGGTAGTCGTTGGACGCGAGGTCGAGTGCGGTATCGCCGGGGGCACGCGGAATCAAGAGCCGGCGCAGGCCGGCTGCCTCGCGGGCGGTGGCGGCGGACCGCAGCCGGGCGAGCGGATCGAACGTCTGGTAAGCAGACCCCTGCATGCGGGCATAATGCCAGGTCACGCTCTGACAGGGAAATTTCACCTGTCCGGAACGTGTCATCATGGGAACGTGCCGACGCTGACCGACCTCGCGAGGAACCACACAAGCCTGTCCGGCGCCGACCTGGAATGGCTGCACTCCCTGGTTTCCGACTGGCAGCTCCTGGCTGACCTGTCGTTCGCTGACCTCATCCTCTGGGTTCCGCTGCGCGCGCCCGATGGCGCGCTCAACTCCGGATGGGTGGCCGTCGCGCAGATGCGGCCGACAACAGGTCCCACCTCGTTTCCCGATGACGTGGTCGGATCGCAGGTGGGCCCCGGCAGGCGGCCGCTGCTCGACACGGCCCGCGGCGAACAGCGCATCTGGCGGGAAAGTGACCCCGACTGGACCAGCGGGGTGCCAGTGCGCGCCGAGGCGATCCCGGTGACCAGGAGCGGCCGGGTCATCGCGGTCATCGAGCGGTCCACCAACCTGAACTCCGCCCGGACGCCGAGCCGGCTCGAGCTCACCTACCTGCAGGGCGCCGACGACCTGGCGCGGATGGTGTCCGAAGGCACGTTTCCCTATCCCGGCCAGGACACGACCCTGGTCCGTTCGCCGCGGGTCGGTGACGGGCTGCTGCGCCTGGACACCGCGGGCCGGGTCACGTACGCGAGCCCGAACGCGCAGTCCGCGTACCGCAGGCTCGGGCTGCCCGCGGACCTGATTGGCGCCGAACTCGGCGCGGCGACCGCACAGCTCAGCGTGCCAGGGGAGCCGGTCGACGAGTCGCTGATGCCGGTCGCGCGCGGCCGGGTGCCCGGCGAGACGGAGATCGACGGCAACGGCGCGGTCGTGCAGCTGCGGTCCATCCCGCTGGTGGTGGCGGGCCAGCGCACCGGCGCGCTGGTGCTCGTCAGGGACGTCACGGAGCTGCGTCGCAGGGAACGCGAACTGCTGACCAAGGAAGCGACCATCCGGGAGATCCATCACCGGGTGAAGAACAACCTGCAGACGGTCGCGGCCCTGTTGCGGCTGCAGGCCAGGCGGATGCACGCGCCGGAGGCGCGGGCGGCCCTCGAAGAGGCGGTGCGGCGCGTGGGGTCCATCGCGATCGTGCACGAGACCTTGTCCCACGCGCCCGAGGAGATCGTGGACTTCGACGACATCGCGGACCGGGTCGCGATGATGGCCGGCGAGGTGTCCTCGCCTGAGGTGCGGGTGACGCCGAAGATCACCGGCCAGTTCGGGATGCTCCCGTCGTCGGTGGCCACACCGCTGGCGATGGTGCTTACCGAACTGCTGCAGAACGCGCTGCAGCACGGGTTCGGCTCGGCTCAGCGCGGCGCGGGCAACGGCGGAGGAGGCTTCATAGAAGTGCTGGCCGCACGAGCCCCGGAGCAGCTCACGGTCACGGTGAGCGACAGCGGCGCGGGCCTGCCCGCGGACTTCGATCTGGAAAACACCACGAGCCTCGGCCTGCAGATCGTCAGGACGCTCGTGGTGGCCGAGCTAGGCGGCCGCATCAGCATCACGCCCCGGCCGGGGGGCGGTACCATAGCGGTCGTTGACCTCCCGGTCCGCTATGAACCGCAGCCCCGCCAGGGCTGAGTGCGTTACTTGTCAGATGATGTTGTTGCGGTGCGGCCCGGCCGGTGAGGCGCGGTACTGCCGGCTAGACGTGGGCTCGTGCCCGCAGCCGCACCGTGCGGCGCTTGAGCGCCCGCCGCTCCTCCTCGCTCATGCCGCCCCAGACACCGGCGTCCTGACCCGTGTCGATAGCCCACCGAAGGCAGTCGTCGAGCACAGCGCAACGTCGGCACACCTGCTTGGCTTCTTCAATCTGGAGGAGCGCAGGACCGCTGTTTCCGATCGGGAAGAACAGCTCAGGATCTACCTCACGACAGGCGGCAACGTGGCGCCAGTCCATGATGTCCACTCCTTCTCGGCGTCGCGGCTGGTCATTGTGCGGTCCGCCACACGCCACTCAGTGCTTGTGAAGTATTTCACGAGCTATGCGATATGTCGGGAACGGTTTGTTATTCCCGATCTTTTTGGAGTGCCAAGGTCGTGTCTAGGATTCAGCCGACGCCCGGACGCTCTCCGGAGGGTGACGTACCCGTGTCAGCCACGCTCATGCACGCGGGGCAACGCCTCCCCAGGCACCAGGAACTAGCCTCTCAACAGGGCAGAGCCGAACGCAAGAGGTCGCGGCAAAGCAGTCTTGCGAATTTGATGTCAGATCGATCACATTGAGTGGGCCGCCTCACGCCACAACACAGAGCGCATCCGGAACGAAACTGAACGCGACTTCCTCGGTCTCGCCGAGGTACTCGCCATCGATGTGGAAGGCGATCGGACGGTGGGCGCGGAACGTGAGCTCGGTCAGCGCCGCCGCGCTCACCACGTCGCGGCCCGAAGGCAATTGCGTGTTGTTGTCCATCATGTGCCCGAGGGCGGCCAGCGTGGTGAGCGTCCGCAGCCGGCGGAGCGCGAACACGTCCAGGCCAGAGTTGAAGTCGGCGTGCGGGGCCGGCCGGACCGGGTGGCTGCCCAGGTAGGTCCAGGGCGAACTGTTCGTCACTACGCCCATGAACAGGCTGGTCACCGGGGACTGGCCCGGGGCTTCCAGCGTCAGGGCGGGACGGCGCCGGTCGGTGATGTAGTAGCGGCGCAGCGCGGTCCGCAGGTACAGCATCAGCGAGGCCTGGCGGCCGCTGGCGCGGCTTCGCTCGACGTCCGCCACGACCTCGGCGTCGACCCCGAGCCCGGCGCTGAATGTGAAGTACCGGTCCCCGGCCAGGCCGAGCCCGATCGTGCGGCGCGTCCCGTTGTCCAGGGCGGCGATGATCCGCCGCACCGCGACGGACGGTTCCTGCGGCACCCCCAGCGTGCGTGCGAACACGTTGGCTCCGCCGCCCGGAATCGGCGCGATCGCCGGCCGCCCGGTCGCCTCGGTGAACCCGCGCGTCCCCGGTGCCCCCGCCCGGGCGCCCGGCGCGGTCCCAGTGCCCCCGCCGGCGCCCGCGAGCTCGCACGGCGGCCCGGAGAAGTCGGGAACGCGCGCGTTCATCAGGCCGTTGACGACCTCGTTCACAGTTCCGTCGCCACCGAACGTCACGACCAGGTCGTACCCTCGTGCCGCCGACGCGGCGGCAAGCTCACGCGCGTGACCGCGATACTGTGTCTGCGCGGTCTCCAGCTCAAGCCGGGAACCCAGCTCGCGGACTACCAGGCCGGCGTCACGCCCGGACATGGAAGTCGCGCGAGGATTGATAATCAGCAGCGCCCGCACGTTGCTCAGGTTAACGGTGCCGGAAAGGATGCGAGAAATGGGTATGCGTTCTCCGGACAGGGCATCCGCGTCGCGCGCGGCCGGCGAGCCCGCGGCGCCGCAGGCCGCTGGCGCACGCCGTCCGCCGATGCTCACGCTTGCCGCCGTGGTCACTGCCCTGGAGGCGGCGGGCCTGTGCATGGCGGGGGTGTTCAGCGCCACCGACACCGCGGCGGGGCGGTCCTACAACGCGTCTAGCGGGATCGCGTTCACCGTGCTCGAGTTCATCGTGGTCGCGGGGGTTACCTGGATCGCGTTCGGGATAGCCCGGATGCGGCCATGGAGCCGCACCCCGGCGGTCATGACCCAGGTGGTCACCGGCATCGTCGCGATCTACCTGCTGCAGGCCCACCGGTTCGGCTGGGGGATTCCCGCCATGGTGCTAGCCGTCGCGGGACTCGCCGCGCTGCTTGCTCCGGCGAGCTTGCGCGCCCTGACCCGCCAGGTCGGCCGCTGACGACCCGGCAGGGTCAGTCGTCGATCGTGAGCCCTTCGCGCAGCTGAGCCAGCGTCCGGGCAAGCAGCCGGGACACGTGCATCTGCGAGATGCCTAGCTCGGCCGCGATCTGCGACTGCGTCATGTTGCCGAAGAACCGCAGCAGCAGGATCTTCTTCTCCCGCGGCGGCAGCCGCTCGAGCAGCGGCTTGAGCGACTCGCGGTACTCGACCCCTTCAAGGGCGTCGTCGATCATCCCGAGCGAGTCGGCGACGGCTGGCGCATCCTCGTCACCCGAGTCGGGCGCGTCAAGCGAGACGGTCGAGTACGCGTTGGCCGACTCCAGGCCCTCGAGGACCTCTTCCTCGCTCATCTGCAGGTGAGCGGCCAGTTCGCTGACGGTGGGCGCTCGCCCTTCGCGCTGCGCGAGGTCGCCGATCGCCTTGGTGAGCGAGAGCTTGAGTTCCTGCAGCCGCCGCGGCACCCGGACGGCCCAGCCCTTGTCCCTGAAGTGCCGTTTGATCTCGCCGACGATGGTGGGTGTCGCGTAAGTGGAGAACTCGACGCCGCGCTCGAGGTCGAAACGGTCGATGGACTTGATCAGCCCGATGGTCGCCACCTGGGTGAGATCGTCGAGCCACTCGCCGCGGTTGCGGAACCGGCGCGCCAGGTATTCCACCAGCGGCAGGTGCAGTTCCACCAGGGTCGCCCTGATACGCGCGCGCTCGGGATCGTCCGCGGGCAGTGCAGCAAGCCGCTCGAACAGTTCGCGGGCTTGCGTCCGGTCCGGCGCGGAGTGCTCGGTACGCGGCAGCAGCGGGGCCTGCTCGCTGACCGCGACCTCGAACTCCTCGGTCACCTGAACCTCGTACTCGCTGCTCACCCGGACCCCGATACGCCTCGGCGCTTTTGCAGTACGATCGCGACTCGGTCGTCAGGTTCGAGCCGGGAGTCGACCGAGCCGGCCAGGGCCGAGAGCACGGTCCACGCGAAGGTGTCGCGGGCCGGCATCCGGGCCTGCGCGGCGGTGACCGACACGGTGATCGTCACCTGGTCGGCGCCGAGCTCGAAGCCGCACTCGAGGTCGGTGCCGGGGATGGCCTGGGAGAGCAGCATCGCGCACGCCTCGTCGATGGCAATGCGCAGGTCCTCGATCTCGTCCAGGGTGAAGTCGAGCCTTGCCGCCAGCCCCGCGGCGGCCGTGCGCAGCACGGACAGGTAGGCGCTCTCCGCGGGCATGCGGACCTGAACGTGGTCCGCTGTCTCGCGGCCAGTCGCGGTCGCGGCTCCTGGCTCGCCAGGCACGGCCGTGGCGGCGGCGGTGTCTTCGGTCACGTCTCTCCGTCGGTCATCTCGCTGGCCGGTGTTGCCGCCGGCCACTCATTGCAACTTACCGTCATCTGCGTATGCTCCCGACGCGGCACGCGGCTCTCGTCGTTAAGCCGCCAGAGAAAGCGATGCTCCGGAGCCTATATGTAGGCCTGTGAATGCGACGTGGCAGCGTCGTCCCCGGTGCTGGAACGGCGCTGCCACCCCGGCGTGGCGGGGGCCTTAGGCCCGTTCAGGCCTGTTTGGTCTCCCAGAAGATCTTGTCGATCTCGGCGATCTTGGCGAGCAGTTCGTCCGCCGTGGCCACGTCGTTCTTGCCCTTCGTGCCGCCCGCGCCCGCCAGCTTGGTCGCCTCGTTGAAGAGCTGGTGCAGCTGCGGGTACTTCTCGAAGTGCGGTGGCTTGAAGTAGTCGGTCCACAGCACCCACAGGTGGTGCTTGACGAGCTCGGAACGCTGCTCCTTGATGATCAGCGCGCGGGTCCGGAACGCCGGGTCGTCGTTGGCGGCGTACTTCTCGGCGATGGCCTTGACGGACTCGGCCTCGATTCGGGCCTGCGCGGGGTCGTAGACGCCGCAGGGCAGGTCGCAGTGGGCATGGGCGACAGACTTCGGCGCTAGCAGCCGGGTGAGCAGCCTCATCGATTCCCTTTCTCCGTACCAGATCAGTAACGTTGCACCCCCGACACTACTCCGTAGGCAGGACGCCAAACGTGCACCGGTACCCCAAGCGATGGCCGCTGCTCCGCGTCGAAGTCGCCGAGCAGTCCATGCTGCCGGCGCTGCGCCCGGGCGACTGGCTGCTGGCGCGGCGCACCCGGCGGATCCGCCCTGGCCAGGTTGTGCTGGCCTGGCACCCGGCGCGCCCGGACTTCCTGCTGATCAAGCGCGCCGCCAGGCGCGTGGAGGGCGGCTGGTGGCTGGTGTCGGACAACCCCGCGGCAGGCGCCGTGGACAGCGGCCGCTTCGGTCCGGTGGGTGAGGAGATGATCGTCGGCCGGGTGCTGGCCCGCTATTGGCCCTTCCCGCCGCAGCCGGTTCCGCCGGTCCTTATTCCGAACGATGCCCGCTGACTATGTCGGGCCCCGCATCCTGTGTGAGGGTGCGGGGCCCGACATTAGGTGGAACCTGCGGCGGTTAGGCCGCTGCCGGCTCGGCCGGTGCCTCTTCGGCGGGAACGGCCTGCTCCGCTATCCGCTCCTCCATCTCCTCGGTGGTCAGCGAGCTGTACACCGCCCAGGCGTAGATCGCCAGGCTGAACAGGGCGACGGTGAGGATGTCCCACGGGTACCCGAGGCGGCCGGTGTTGTTCGGGCCGTAGGCGCCCTGCCAGGAGATGATGCCCATGCCGAGCAGGTAGGCGCCGATCCACGCCGACCGCGCCCAGTCGATCCTCGGCAGCTCCGGCCGGTCCGACTGGTACATCAAGATGGCGATGTAGCCGAGGATGATCGCGACCCCCAGCTTCCACAGCACCTCGAAGCCGGACCAGTAGATGATCAGGTTGGCGATGACGAACGCGATCGGGGCGACCACTACACCGCCGGGCAGCCGGTACGGCCGCTCCGCCTGTGGCAGCCGCAGCCGGAACGCGCCCATGGCGAGCGGCGCCCCCGCGTACATCAGCACGCTCGCGGAGGTGACCAGGCCGACCAGCGAGTGCCAGCTCGGGAACGGGAAAGTGAAGACCAGGCCGGCCACGAAGGCGATGATCATGCCGAACCACGGGACGCCGCGCTTGTCGACCTTGCCGAAGATGCCGGGGTAGTACCGGTTCCTTGACAGGCCGTAGCTGACGCGCGAGGTGGCAGTCACGTACATCGCGCCGGTGCCGAACGGCGAGATGAACGCGTCGGTCCGCAGGAAACCGGCCCACACGGCGAATCCCACCGCGGCGGCCAGCCCCGCGAACGGCGCGATCGCGATCTGATTTGTCGACGGGATGCCGGAGAAGCCGTGTGTGAGGAGGCTGGCTGGGGTCGCCCCGATGAACACCACCTGCAGCAGCACGTAGATCACCGTGCCGATGAGGATCGACAAGATGATCGCCAGCGGCAGGTTACGTTTCGGGTTCTTGACCTCGGCCGCGAGCTGGTCGGCCTGCTCGAAGCCGAGGTAGGCGAAGATGATGCCCGCGCTCGGCAGCGCACCGAACAGCTGTTTGAGTCCGGTGCCCGTGGGGAAGAAGCCGCCTCCCGCGCTGAAGTTCGCGCTGTGGAACTTCGGGAACAGGATGATGATGGTGATGACCGGGATCGCGACCTTCCACCAGGTGATCCCGCTGAAGATCGGGTTGAGCAACTTCATCGCCATGAAGTTCACTGCGGTGAAGATCGCCATCAGCACGAGCTCCATCACGAACCCGATGTGGGTAACGTTACCGGCGCCGCCGTTCGCTTTCGCGTTCCAGATCGAGGGCCAGAAGTACGAGGCGTACTGGATCACCGCGAAGGCCTCGATCGGCGCCACCGTGACGGCCTGCAGCCACGAGAAGAAGCCGAAAGAGATGCCGGCCCCCGGCCCGTACGCCAGGTGCGGGAACCGCGCCGTGCCGCCCGCCACCGGGTACATGCCGCCAAGCTCCGCGTGCACCAGCGCCAGGATGATGACGGCGACTCCGGCGATGACCCACGCGAGGACGGCCGCGCCGCCGATCGCCTGCGCGGCGTACAACGACCCGAACAGCCAGCCGGAGCCGATGATGGAGGTCTCGGATGCCCAGGTCGCCCCGATCAGCCCGATCTCTCTCTTGAGCCCGACGTCGCCAGGCTTAATGAGCTGACTTCCAGATGCCATGATCGAAAGCTCTTTTCTCGATCGTTGCCCCGAGGGGCATGCCACCCACCCAGCGGGGCCCGCCTAAGCGAGTGAGCGTGTCATATGAGCAGAGTGAGATCATCGTAGGGATGATCATCCCGTATGAGAAGTGTTGTCGCGGATTCGGTTTTATAACGCAGGTCAGGGCCCTACATCGGGGTCTCTGGCGTAATAATCACACATGTCCGGCATCACATAGTGATGTCGCGGTAATTACCTGTGAGTTTCGGGGCGTGCCGGTTTATGAATCACGCCATTGGGTACAGGAAGTGTGGACAGCGCTTGTGAAAGCATTCACGAGCGGGAAGGCCGTTGGCGGCCTAGGCCTGTGCGTCCTCGCCGCGCTTGCGGGCGCGGAACGCGGTGACGTTCGCCCGGTTGGTACAGCGGTCGGAGCAGTACCGCCTTGTCCGGCCGGCGGACGTGTCGATGAACACGCCCGGGCAGGGCGCCGCCTGGCAGATGCCGAACCGGTCGAGGCCGAGGTCGGTAAGCCGGACCGCGAGCCCCATCGCGGCGCCCGCGGCGTACTTGTCCGACATGGAACCGCTCTCCGTGTAGTGCACGTGCCACGCCTGCCCGTCGTGCCCCGACAACTGCGGGTGCACCGGGTACTGGATGAGCAGTTCGTTCAACCGGGCCGCGGCCCCCGCGCCGTCACCCTGCGAGCACGAAACGAAGAACGCCCGGAAGTCGTCCCTGATCCGGCGCAGCGCCTCAAGGTCCGTGCGGGTGATGCCGTGGTTCAGGTGCTCGCGGTCGGCGACCAGGGCGCGCAGTCCGTCTACCGAGCCGAGCGTGTCGCCGCCCTCATGGCCGAGGCTGGCGGTGTTCACGAGCCGCACCGCGAGTTCGGCATAGGAGGAAAGGTCCACTCGCGGTTCCTAGCTCGGGGAGACGGTGTAATGGGCTGGCGCCGGTACTGAGTATTACATAAATTAATGCCCGCCGTGTCCGGCGCCAGGCGGCCCGTGGCACAATATACCAACGGGTAACCCCCGTACCTGGTGCGATCACCGCGCCCGGGTGGGCTTGGCGGCCGTCGCAACCCAGCGGTCGCGCCCCTCCGGTGCTCGATCATTTATCTGCTACCAAGCTCCTGGGGGTTAACCGTGGCCGCTGAGCCTACCCTTTTTCACGACAACGACCCGGTCTTCGCCATGCACCGTGACGGCAAGATCGGCATCCAGCCCACCGTCGAGGTGGACGACCGTGCCGCGCTCGCGATGGCGTACACCCCGGGCGTCGCCCGGGTGTGCAGCGTCATCGCGGAACGGCCCGAGCTAGCCAGTGAGTACACCTGGGTCGGCAACACCGTGGCCGTGGTGAGCGACGGCACCGCCGTGCTCGGCCTTGGTGACATCGGGCCGGCCGCGGCCATGCCCGTCATGGAGGGCAAGGCGCTGCTGTTCAAGCGCTTCGCCGGCATCAACGCGGTGCCGGTGTGCATCGCCTGCACGGACGTGGACGAGGTGGTCCGGACGGTGGCCGCCCTGGCGCCCAGCTTCGGCGGCATCAACCTGGAGGACATCTCGGCGCCGCGCTGCTTCGAGATCGAGGACCGGCTGCGCGCCATGCTGGACATCCCGGTGTTCCACGACGACCAGCACGGGACTGCCATCGTCACCCTCGCCGCCCTGCGCAGCGCCGCCCGGGTGACCGGCAGGAAACTCGGTGACCTGCGCGTCGTGGTGTGCGGCGCCGGCGCGTCCGGGATCGCGGTGACGAAGATCCTGCTCAGCGCGGGCGTGGGCGACATCGCCGTGGCGGACAGCAAGGGCCTGATCTACCACGGTCGCGAGGGGCTCAACCCGGTGAAGGCGGCGCTCGCGAAGGTGACCAACTCGGCCGGCCTGGCCGGCTCGCCGGAGTCCGCGCTGCGCGGCGCCGACGTGTTCATCGGGCTGTCCGGCAGTTCGCTGCCCGAAGAGGCGATCGCGCGGATGGCGCCGGGCGCCATCGCGTTCCTGCTGTCCAACCCGGACCCGGAGATCCACCCGGACGTCGCCCGGCAGCATGTGGCGGTGATGGCGACCGGCCGCAGCGACTTCCCGAACCAGATCAACAACTCGCTGGCCTTCCCCGGCGTGTTCCGGGCCGCGCTCGACGTCCGGGCCACCACGGTGACGGAGGCCATGAAGCTGGCCGCCGCCGACGCCATCGCGACCCTGGTCGGCGACGACGCGGCGCCCGATTACATCATCCCGAGCCAGTTCGACGAGCGGGTCGCCCCCGCGGTCGCCGCCGCCGTCGCCGCGCAGGCCCGCGCCGACGGCGTCGCCCGCCGCTAGGCCCGGGGGGTACGGGGGGCGGGAAGCCCCCCGTGAGCGGGGGGATCCCGGGGGGTCGCCCCCCCGGGGTTGCGCTGTAGGGTCATGCTCATGTTCGCCGTCACCGCCGCGCGTATCGACGCAGACGACCCGCTGAGCGGGCTGGAAACCGGGCAGCGGCCAGACCCGCAGGCACCGCCCGGATGGACGACGGTCACCGTCAAGGCGACGGCGCTGAACCATCACGATGTCTGGTCGCTGCGCGGCGTCGGCCTGCCCGCCGACCGCCTGCCGATGATCCTCGGCTGCGACGCCGCCGGGATCGACCCGGACGGCAACGAGGTTGTCGTGCACGCGGTGATCGGGGATCCGGACGCCGGCGGCGGCGATGAGACGCTGGACCCGCGCCGTTCGCTGCTGTCAGAGCGCTACGACGGCACCTTCGCCGAGCAGGTCGCCGTCCCCAGGCGCAACCTGCTGCCCAAGCCAGCGGCGCTGTCCTTTGAGGAGGCCGCCTGCCTGCCGACCGCGTACCTGACCGCGTACCGGATGCTCTTCGACAAGGCAGGCGTGCAGCCGGGTGCGACCATCCTGGTGCAAGGGGCCAGCGGCGGTGTCGCCACCGCGCTGGTGCTGCTCGGGCGCGCGGCCGGCTACCGGATGTGGGTGACAAGCCGCAGCGAGGCCAAGCGCGACGCGGCCGTCAAGCTCGGCGCCGACCAGGCGTTCCCCACCGGCGCCCGGCTGCCCGATCGGGTCGACGTGGTCATGGAGACCGTCGGCGAGGCGACGTGGGGGCACTCGCTGAGGTCGCTGCGCGCCGGCGGGCGGATCGTGATTTCGGGCGCCACCAGCGGCGAGGTCCCGCCGGCCGAGCTCAACCGGGTCTTCTTCACCCAGCTTTCAGTCGTCGGGTCCACGATGGGGACCCGTGATCAGCTTGGCAGGCTGCTCCGGTTCTGCGAGCAGACCGGAACCCGCCCGCTGATCGACCGGGTGCTGCCGCTCGCTCGCGCCGCCGAAGGGTTCGCCGCCATGATCGACGGCACCCACACCGGGAAGATCGTCTTTACCCCCTGACCGGATCGTCCGGAGGGGCGTCACTGCCCTCATCCTCGACGGCGGCTTCCCATGTGCCGCCGGCTGCCGCAGACTCCCCGGCGGGGGTGTCGTCTGCGTCGGCCTTGGTGGCGTCGGCGTCCTCGGCGTTAGCATCCGTAGCCGGGGCGTTGGCTCCGGAAGCGTCTTTATCCTGCGCGGTCTCGTCGTGCATGCCGAAGATTTCGGTCCTGATGCGGTCGAGGGTGTCCTCGAGGATGTCGCGCAGCGAGACCATGACGTCGCCGCCGAGCGCGCCCGAGTCCCACGCCACCTGGCGCAGGTCGGTCGCGAACTCCTTGGCTAGCCGCTCCAGATCGCGGAACGCCGCCATGTCGCGGGGGCCCGGCCAGCTCTTGCGGCCCGGCCAGTCGGTCCAGCGGGCCCATTCGGCCCAGCCGTGCCAGCCGGCCCGGTCGTGGCCGCCGCTCTCCCGGGACTCGCCCTCACGCGACTCGCCGCCCCGTGCCTCGCCGGGACGGGACTCACCTGGGCGCGGCCCCTGCTCGCGCTCGCCGGTCGCGTACTGGAACATGGAGCGGAACCGCTCGCGAGCGTCGTCGGCCAGGTGCGCGGCCTCGCCCCGCAGCCACTGCGCGTGGCCGAGCGCCTCCTCGCGCGCCTGCTTGGTGTGCTCGCGTGCCTGCCTAGCCTGCTCGCGGACCTGCTGCGCCTGTGCCCAGGCGGCCTCCCGCGCCTGCCTGGCCTGCTCGCGGGCCTCCTCGCGCGCCTGCCTGGCCTGTCCGTGGGCGTCCTCCCGCGTCTGCTCGTGCGTCTCGCGCTCGGTGCGGCGCATCTCCCTCGCGGCCCAGGTCAGTTCCTCGCGCAGGCTGCGAACGGTCTCCCTGACGTCCTCCCTGACCTCGCGAACGATGTCGCTGACCGACGCGGACAGTTCTTCCTCGAGTTCGTCAAGCTCGTCGCCGCGGTTGCGCAGTTCCTCGCGGCCCGCCTCGGTGATCCGGTAGACCTTGCGGCCGTTCTCCTCGTCGTGCGTGACGAGGCCTTCTTCCTCTAGCCGGGCCAGCCGCGGGTAGATCGTGCCGGGCGAGGGAGCGTAAACGCCCATGAACCGGTCGCGCAGCAACCGGATGATGTCGTAGCCGTGCCTTGGCTCCTCATCGAGCAGGCGCAGCAGGTACAGCCGGAGCCGTCCGTGACGGAATACCGGACTCATCGGGACTCGCTCTCCATTTCAGCCTCCGCGCGGGGGGTTTCGGCACGCGGGGTTGCGCGGCGCCCGGAGCGCCGCAGTAGCGTGACAGCGCCCGAGACGCTGTTCACGGACACATTCCCGGATCCGCCGCCAAGGTTACCGCTTACCGTATGTGACCCAGGTGACATGGCGGGTCGGAGCGAGTCGAATTCGCTCCGGACGTTTCCTGACGTGGAGTGCAGGCGCACCCTCGCGTCGCTTTCCGCGGGCAGCCGCAGGGTGACATCGCCGGAGATCGTGCTGATCCGCATCGCGCCCGAGTCGGCGAGGCTGACGTCGGCGGCGATCTGGCCGCTTATGTTGTCCGCCTCCAGCCGGCTGAGCGAACCGCCGGCGAGCGTCAGGTCGCCGGAAACCGACTTGAAACGGACCGCGGCGTCGACGTCCCGCCCCTCAAGCGCGCCGGAGATGGTGTCCGCGTGCACGTCCCCCGCGACTCCGTCGAGGGTGATCTCGCCTGATACCCCCTTGACCGCCGCGCCGGAACTGAGCCCGCAGACCACTGCGGTAGCGCTGACCACGCCGAGCTGGATCGGGCAGTCCGCGGGCACGGTGACGGTGACCGCCGCCGTATCGTGCACCGGCTTGAGCCAGTCGAGCAGCCGCTCCCAGGAGAGCGCCTCATAGCCGATCGTCAGCATGCCCGCCTCGTAGCTGACCTGCAGCGGACGGCCCGTGATGTCGCTGACCACAACGGACGGCTTGTCATCGGTGGCGAGCACGGCCACCGTTCCGGCGATCAGCCGGACCTGTAGCGCGGTCACGCTATCGAAGTCCAGGCTCGTCGGCGCGTCAACGGTCCAGCGGGACATGACAGCTCCTCCCGGCGATACGTTTCACTTGCTCGTACGATATATCGCGTACGGGAGAAGTCAAGATGTATCGCGTTAGCCGCCTGTGCGTAGTGCCCGCCCGAGCGCGGACACGGAACCTCGTAGAGGCGGCCCGCACCGTTCGGGATAACGGCTTTGTCTTTACTCCTCGTCGTCCGAGTCAGCCTCGGCCTCGGCCTCGGCCTCGGAGTCCGCGTCCAGGCGCGCCAGCCAGGTCGCGAGCCGGTCCACGGCGGTCTCGAACTCCGGGTTCAGGTCGACGAAGTCTCGCAGCCGCTCGGCGAGCCAGGCCATCGTGACCTGCTCGTCGCCGCGGCGGTCATCGAGTTCCTCGATCCCCTGATCGGTGAAATACATCGCTAGCTCTCCGTCGGGATAGCCGTCTCTATCAGGTCGCGGTGCGAGGCCGCGTGCACCTTCGCCGAGCCCGGCGCCGGCGCCGAACTGGCGGGCAGCGCCACCACGGACAGCGGCCGCCCGAGCAGTTCGGGCAGCGTCAGCGCCATCCGCGGCCAGGCACCCATGTTGGAAGGCTCCTCCTGCACCCACACGAGCTCGGCGTCCGCGGGATACCTGGACAGTTCCGCGCGCAGCTCCTCGAGCGGGGTCGGGTACAGGCGCTCGAACCGGACGATCGCGGTGCCGTTCGCGTGCACAGCGGAGCGGCGCCCGGCGAGGTCGTAATAGACCTTGCCGGTGCACAGCACCACGCGCCGGACGCCCGCGCCGCCGAAGCCGGCCGGCTCGCCCATCAGCGGCTGGAACGACCCGCTGGTGAAGTCGGCGACCGGCGACGTGGCCGCCTTCAGCCGGAGCATCGACTTCGGCGTGAACACGATCAGCGGCTTGTGCCTGCCGGACAGCGCCTGCCAGCGCAGCAGGTGGAAGTAGCTGGCCGGGGTCGACGGCATCGCGACCGTCATGTTGTCCTGCGCGCACAGGCTGAGGAACCGCTCGACCCGGGCAGAGGAGTGGTCGGGGCCCTGGCCCTCATAGCCGTGCGGCAGCAGCAGCACGACACTGGAGCGCTGGCCCCACTTCTGCTCGCCGGAGCTGATGTACTCGTCGATTATCGTCTGCGCGCCGTTCATGAAGTCGCCGAACTGCGCCTCCCACAGCACGAGCGCCTCGGGGCGGGCCACCGAGTACCCGTACTCGAAGCCCATCGCCGCGAACTCGGACAGCAGCGAGTCGTAGATGAAGAGCCGTGCCGGGCCGTTGTCCAGCCGCTTCAGCGGCGTGTACTCGGCGCCGGTGTGCCGGTCCACGATCACCGCGTGCCGCTGCCCGAACGTGCCGCGGCGGCTGTCCTGGCCGACCAGCCGCACCGGGTGGCCGTCGAGCAGCACGCCGCCGAAGGCGAGCATCTCACCGGTGGCCCAGTCGACGGCGTTCTCGTCCACCATCGTGGCGCGCCTGTCGAGCTGTGGCTTGAGCCTCGGATGCGGGGTGAAGCCCTCCGGCATGACCAGCTGGGTCTCGATGATCTGCTTGAGCGTGTCCAGGCTGATCGCGGTCGGCACGGCCCTGTGGTTGACGGGCCGCTCCGCCGGCTCGCGCCGCAGCACCGTGCCGGGCTCGGCCGGGCGCTCCGCGGCCTCCTTGGTCTCGGTGAACGCGCGCTCGAGCTGCTGCTGGTAGTCGCGCAGCGCCGCCTCGGCCTCTTCCATCGTGATGTCGCCGCGGGCGATCAGCGACTCGGTGTACACCTTGCGCACCGAGCGCTTCGCCTCGATCAGGTCGTACATCTGCGGCTGGGTGAAGCTCGGGTTGTCCGCCTCGTTGTGCCCGCGCCTGCGGTAGCAGACCATGTCGATCACGACGTCCTTGCGGAACGCCTGCCGGTAGGCGAACGCCAGCTGGCCGACGCGCACGACGGCCTCGGGATCGTCCCCGTTGACGTGGAAGATCGGCGCCTGGATCATCCGCGCCACGTCGGTGGCATAGACGCTGGACCGGGAGTACTGCGGCGAGGTGGTGAAGCCGACCTGGTTGTTCACCACGATGTGCACGGTGCCGCCGGTGCGGTAGCCGCGCAGCTGGCTGAGGTTGAGGGTCTCCGCCACCACGCCCTGTCCGGCGAAGGCCGCGTCGCCGTGGATGAGCACCGGCAGCACGGTGAAGCCCGGTTCGCCCTTGTCGAGCACGTCCTGCTTGGCGCGTACCACGCCCTCGGTCACCGGGTCGCCGGCTTCCAGGTGGCTGGGGTTGGCGACCAGCGAGGTGCGGATCCTGCTGCCGGTCGCGGAGGTGAACGTGCCCTCGGCGCCCAGGTGGTACTTGACGTCGCCGGAGCCCTGGGTGGACTTCGGGTCGAGGTTGCCCTCGAACTCCTTGAAGATCTGGCCGTAGGACTTGCCGACGATGTTGGCGAGCACGTTCAGCCGTCCGCGGTGCGCCATGCCGATCACGGCCTCGTCGAGGTGCGCCTGCGCGGCCTCGCCGATCACCGCGTCGACGAGCGGGATCAGCGCCTCAGCGCCTTCGAGTGAGAACCTGCGCTGGCCGACGAACTTGGTCTGCAGGAACATCTCGAAAGCCTCGGCCACGTTGAGCCGGGACAGGATGCGGATCTGCTCGTCGTGGCCGGGCCGGTCGTGCGGCACCTCGATGTGCGACTGAATCCACTTGCGCTCTTCGGGGTCCTGGATGTGCATGTACTCGATGCCGACCGTGCGGCAGTACGAGTCCCGCAGGACACCGAGGATCTCGCGCAGCCGCATCAGCGGCTTGCCGCCGAACCCGCCGGTCGCGAACTCGCGCTCCAGGTCCCACAGGGTCAGGCCGTGCTGGTTGATGTCCAGGTCGGGGTGCTTGCGCTGGACGATCTCCAGCGGGTTCGTGTCGGCCATCAGGTGACCGCGCACCCGGTAGGCGTGGATCAGCTCCTGGACGCGTGCGCTCCTGGCGAC
>Ga0187807_1000212_pt1 | contig 17578 bp, 15 predicted proteins | sample NC_wetland_sal_i_4_FD_132432 | JGI IMG/M metagenome (GOLD analysis project Ga0187807, IMG submission 132432) | Wetland sediment microbial communities from Neuse River Estuary, North Carolina, USA - ASW_2 | ecosystem: Environmental > Aquatic > Freshwater > Wetlands > Sediment | place: USA: North...
CCGAGCCCGAAGAGCTGTTCCTGCGCCCGGCGGACTCCTCGGGCACGAGGTTCGTGCTGCGTTCGCACGACGACGAGCCCTGGGTGCCGCTCAGCTTCGGGCAGTTCGGCGACGGCACGCCCTATATCTACCTGAGTGGCCGGGTCACGCCCCGCGTGCGATGAACGGACAGGTCCCGGAGTGGTTTCGAACACATGAACGTGACAAAGTCATGACTCTTTCGGGTAGAACGCCACTTTCATTGAATCGGGCGGGGTATTTGGCGGCCGGGTCATGGGGGTGATGGGGCGGGGCGCGGCGAGTGGGGTAGCCGGGCCTGCGGTCTTCACCGGCGCGTGGATCATCAGCTCACTGCTCCAGACCGGGCACCGGGCCGTAGACCTGCAGATCAGCGGGCTCGCGGCGCCGGACGCCAGAGACCCGTGGATCATGATCGCGGGATTCTTGGTGCTCGGCGGGTGCAGCGTGGCCTTCGGGGGGGAGCTCCATGATGCTCTCGGCGGGCGCGATCACGCAGGCCCGGCGCCGAGGCTCATCCAGGGCGCCGGGGTTCTGAGGATCGCGGCCGGATTGCTGCGCCGCGACCACATGCTGCTCAGCTCGGGGAGCGTCTCGTGGCATAACCACGCACACGACGTGATCAGCGCGGTGATATACGTGGATCTGGTCCTGGCCCAGCTGCTGCTGGCGGCGCGGTTCGGCCGTGACCGGGAATGGCGAGCGTGGCGGCCGTGGCTGCTGGCCAGCGCCGGGGCGACGACCGCGTTGCTGATAGCGTTCGTGGCCGGTACGTCCGCCCCGGGCGCGGGCGTCCTGCAGCGCGCTGCCGTTACCATCCCGCTGGCCGTCATCACCGCTATCGCGACGCGGCTGACCAGGAATCCGGCACGGCTGGCCGGGAAACGGAGGCGGCTGGTCAGGACTCCTGGGACAGTCGAAGAGCCGTGAGGCGAGGGTGGTCCTGCCAGGCGGGCATGGTGGCCATGTAGTCGAGGGTCTGCCGTTCGATCTCCTGGCGCGTGGCGCTGGGATTGCGGCGTGCCTGCCACGCGGTCATCCGCTCGAAACGCTCGTCGAACGACTGCAGGGCGCCGGTTTCGTCGGTGCAGTAGCCGCAGTAACGGCCGGTCTCAATCGGCATCCCGCAGCTCTCGCAGGCTGGTGCGGTGGTCATCGGTCCTCCTGGGGGATCATTCCGGATTTGCGGTCGGGCTAGCCAGGTCGGTCGGGGCGGCCAGGTCGACCAGGGTCCGCAGGCCGGCGATGAGCTCGTCAGCCTGCCCGGGCGGCAACCGGGCCATGGCCCGGGCCAGCTGGTCCACGCTCAGTACCTCACGGTCGCGGCGTAGCGCCTCGTGTCCCTGGGCGGTCAGCCAGACCAGCGTCCGCCGCCGGTCGGCGGGATCGTCTTCACGCTCGAGCAGGCCCTGGCGCTCCAGGTGGGCGACGATCTCGCTGATCACCGACTGCGCCCGGCTCATGTGCGCCGCGGCTTCCCCCACCGTGAGCGGGCCCGCGAGGGCCAGGTGCTCGAGCACCGCCCTAGACGCGCCCGGCAACTGGCTCCGGGGCCCGTCCCGCCGGTGAAACGTCAGGTAGACGGCCCGGAAGAGGTCGGCGAAGCGTTCGGCCCGCGCCCGTTCGTCGGTCACGTCACTAGGGTTCCGGCCGGTAAATCCATCGTCAATCCCGATGGATCGGCGGCAGGGCCCATGCCAGCGGGTCGAGAGTGCCGTCGATGGCGGCCTGGGCGACATCGGTGAGGCGGAGGTTGTGGTTGCGGGCGTAGACCCGCAGCCGGGAGAAGGCCTCGGCCAGGCTGGTGCCGACGCGCTCTGAGATCACGCCTTTGGCCTGCTCGATCACCACGCGGCTGGTCAGGGCCCCGGAGAGCTGCTCGTTCAGGCGCTGAGCCTCGGTGTTGGCGCGATGCTGGGCGATGCTGAGGGCGGCGAGATCGGCGAAGGCCCGGGCCACGATGATGTCTGCCTCATCCATCGGCGCGTTCGTGGCGCTGAGCAGGTTAAGGGCGCCGAGGGTCACCTCCCGCAACCGCAGCGGGAGGGCGAACGCCGACCGGAAGCCCGCCTCGAGGGCAGCGGCGGAGAACGATGGCCAGCGGCCGGACCCGGCCTGCAGGTCCTCGTGCCCAATCCGGTCGCCGGTGCGGAAGGCGTCCAGGCAGGGACCTTCTTGGGCTTGCAACTCGAACAGCTCAAGCAGGCGCATCGCCTCGCTGGAGGAGGCCACCAGCCCCAGCCTGCCCGCCGGGGAGGCTAGCATCACTCCGGCAGCGGAGACGCCGAGCAGGCCGACGCATCGGTCGGCGAGCCTGGTCAGCAGGTCAACGACGTCGTAGTCGTCGACGAGGGTGTCAGCCATCTCGACGAGTGACCGCACTACTTCAGATTCGCGGGTCATCTCAGCTCACCTCCTGAGCGCCCGGCGGCCTGTTAGGACAGGCCGGGTGCCGGACCGGGGTCCGGGCTGCGGCATCCATCGTAGTAGCGGCCTGGCCCGGCCGCGGGCGTACGGGCGGGCGGGGGCTCATTCAAGCCGGAGCCTGCGGGCGATAACGTCCTGGGCTACGTCGGCGATCGGGCGGTCGCCGCTGAACGCGTGCGCGCGCAGCCGGATGAGCGCTTCGGTGATGCTGATCCCCAGCTGGACCGAGATCATGCCTGCCGCGTTGTGCACTGCGAAGTGGAAGTCGGCTCCGGCCTCCAGTTCCTCAGCCACGGTGCCAGGCGGCGCTCCGGCCTGGGTCTCCAGTACCAAGCGGGCGGTCACGTCAGCGATGACCAACGCGTCGGCGTGCTGGTCATCGCTCAGCGGGCCTGGCCGGTCCCGGTAGAAATCGAGCGCCCCCAGGCGCACCGTGCCGAACCGCAACGGGAACCCGAACACTGCCCGCACGCCCGCCTCCAGCACCGGCGGGGTAAAGGCGGGCCACCGGCGGGTCAGCGGATCCGTTAGGTCGGGCTCGGCCACCACGTTGTCCTGCCGGTAGGCATCGACGCACGGGCCCTCGCCCAGCGTGTACTGCAGTTCCTCGATCAGATGGCTCACCTCGTCAGTAGTGCCCAGGGACCCGCGCGGTATGTCACCCGACATCAGCATGATCCCGGCGCCGCTCACCCCCAGGATCCCCGGGCATACTCCGCATAGCCGTGCCGAGGACCAGGTGTTTCCCTCGGCGGACAGCGCGGCCAGGATCCGGCGAAGCCGGACGCCCGCCATCAGCGGCACGACCCCGGGAAGGGCCACAGCGTGAGGACGGCCGCAACGGGGCGATCGTTCACTAACTGCCTCCCTGACCTGAGAAAGGAAAGCGTCAGCTGGGACCGGACTCAACGCCCTTCGGGCCCGGGACGACGGGCACCTTCTCGTCGTTCAGATTACGCCCGGGGAGGGCTGGCTGCTGCCCAGACCAGGTCAAGGCACGATCCCTCGGTGACCTGCCATCGGGATCACCGGGCTCGCGGTCGTTGTGCGGGCGGTCAAGGACAGGTGAGTGCCGCCGCTGGCTGGCGCGGACAGGGGATCGGCGGTGAAAGGCAAGTCTCCGCTGGCCGCCATCTGACGCGCCGGATCAGCGCGTTCGAGTAGCTGGCTGCGGCAGCTACGCAGCCTGTTTAGGGTGAGCTGGTGAAACCATTCCTGCTGCTGGCCATCCGCGCCGAGGACGCCGCGGCCGATAACGAGTACGACTCGTTCCTCACGCTGGCCGGGCTCGATGAAAGCGAACTGCGCCGGGTACGACTCGAGCAGCGCGTGCTCGGCGACGTTGATCTGCGCGACTGGTCGGGGATCCTGCTCGGCGGCGGCCCGTTCAACTACACCGACTCCGACGATCTCAAGACGCCGACCCAGTGGCGAGTCGAGGCGGACCTGAGCGGCCTGCTCGACCGGGTAGTGAGCGCGGACTTCCCGTTCCTCGGGGCCTGTTACGGCATCGGGGCGCTTGGCCGTCATCAGGGCGCGGTGGTCGACCGGCGCTTTGCCGAGCCGGTGGGCGCCGTCGAGGTCACCCTCACCACGCCGGGTCGGCGGGACCCGCTGCTCGGCGAGCTGCCTGCGAGCTTCGAGGCTTTCACCGGCCATAAGGAGGCGATCAGCCGACTGCCCGGCCACGCTGTCCTGCTGGCCAGTTCGGCCGACTGTCCGGTGCAGGCGTTCCGGGTCGGCGCCAACGTCTACGCCACCCAGTTCCACCCCGAACTCGACGTGGCCGGCCTGTGCACCCGGGTCGAGGTCTACAAGCACGCCGGCTACTTCCCCCCGGACCAGGCCGATGAAATCAAGGCGCAAGCCACCCGCAGCCACGTCACCTGGCCGCCCGCCGTCTTGCGCGAGTTCGTCCGGCGGTACGGCCAGAGCCGCCAGAGCCAGGTGCAGGCCGGGTAGCCGCAGCCCGTCCCGATGCTGGTCATGGCGTTGGCATCTCTTGCGCGGCGTGCTGGCCAGCGGTAAGAAGTGCAGGTGGGAAGGTCTGGTCTCGCGGGATCAGTCAGCGCCGCATACGTTGAATTGCGTCTTGCGGGCACGTTCAGGGTCGTCCGCGACGGCATCGAACTGACCGACGGACAGATCGGCAGCCGGAAGTCGCGGACGCTACTCAAGCTGCTCGCGGTCGAACGGCCGGGCCTGGTCCCCGTGGACCGGATCGTGGACATCCTATGGCCGAACGAGCGGCCGACTGCGCCCGAGCAGAACGTCGCGACCCTGGTCAGCAGGCTCCGCGCGGTGCTGGGCGCCGATCTCATCCAGGGTGGCCGGGCGGGGTACCGACTGGCCGCCGCCCCGGGCATCGTCGTGGACCTGGACGCGGCGGCCAGCCTCTGCGATCAGGCCGAAGGAAAGCTGGTCACCGCGGTCGCGGTGGCGCTGGCCGCGGCCGAGCGAGCGCATGAGCTGTTGTCCGCGGGCACGGCGATCGGCGACGAGCCGTACGCGGACTGGGCCGACCCGGCCCGCGAGCAGGTGCGCAGGTTGCTGCGCCGGGTGCGGCTGGCCGCGGCCGAGGCGGCGCTGGCGACCGGGGACCCGCGGCTGGCGGCGGGCTACGCGGAAGCGGCCATGACCGCCGATCCGCTCGACGAGGCGGCGCACCGGTGGTACATGTCGGCCTCGGCCGCGGCGGGCGAGCCAGCGAAGGCTCTCGCGGCTTACGAGACGCTCCGGCGGCGGCTCGGCCGCGACCTCGGTACCGACCCGGCGCCGCAGACACGGGAGCTGCACCTGGCGATCCTGCGTGAGCAGGACAGCAACCCGGCCGCGGGCACCGCGCACAGCGGGCCGCCCGCGGGTGTAACCAGGCCGGGCGTAACCAGGCCGGGCGGGACGGCGCTGGTGGGGCGGGATAGTGAGATCGGGGTGCTGCGGGAGGCCTGGGGCGCGGCCGTGGCAGGACAGCCGGGGCTGGTCACGATCGTCGGTGAGGCGGGCATCGGGAAGACCGCGCTGGCTGAATTCCTCGCTGCCGAGGCCACCGCCGACGGCGGGACCGTGCTGCGGACCCGCTGCTATGAGACCGAACGGTCGCTGTTCCTCCAGCCGATCGTGGAGGCGATCGCGCCGGTCGTGGCCAGCGCCTCGGCGAGCGCCCTGCGGCAGCTGCTCGGCGAGCACGCGGCGGCCGCCGCCGGGCTGCTGCCCGAGGTCGCGGCGATCCTCGGTCCGCCGCCGCCTGGGCGGGGCAGCATGGAAATGGAGCGGCGGCGCGCCTTCGAGGCGGTCCGGGCCTTCCTGCGTGGCCTGGCCGAACGCAACCCGGTGCTGGTCCTGGTGGACGACCTGCAGTACGCCGGGCAGTCCACGGTCGAGCTCATGCATTTCCTCGGCCGCGAGACGGCCGCTACCCGGCTGCTGGTGGTGGCCACCATTCGCGCGGAGCACGACGCGCAGGTCGGCGCCGCGCTCGCCCCGGTGGCCCGCCGGGTCGAGCTGGGCCCGCTCGGCCCGGACGCCGTCGGGCAGCTGGCCCGCGCGGCCGGGCAAGGTGGGCTGGCCGACCGCATCCTGGAGCGGACCCGCGGTCACACCCTGTTCGTGGTCGAGGTGCTGCGGGCGCTGGCCAGCGGCGACGCGGGCGTGCCCGAGTCGCTGCGGACCGCCGTGCAGGCCCGCGTCCGGCGCGCCGGACCTGCGGTGGAGGCTCTGCTCAGGGCGGCCGCGGTGCTCGGCGCCACGGTCGACCCGCTGACCGTCGGGGTCATGCTTGACCTGGTGCCCGCGACCGCGCTCGAGCTATGCGAGGCAGCGCTCGAGGCCCGGCTGCTCGTGGTCAGCGGGCGCGACTACGAGTTCGCCAACGACCTCATCCGCGAGGTCCTGTACGCGAGCTCGCCGGAACCGACCCGGCTGGCTCATCACCGCCGGGCCGCCGACCTGCTGACCGGCCAGCCGGAATCGCTGGCCAGGCACGCCGCCGCGGCGGGCGACTGGCTGCGGGCGGCCCGGGCCTGGCTGCGGGCCGGCGAGGACGCCATGGCCCGGTACGCGGCCAGCGACGCGGCCGCGCTGGCCACGCAGGCGCTCGAGGCGGGTGAGCGGGTGGCCGACCTGGAGGTCTCCGCCCGCGCACTGGTCCTGCGCGGCCGTGCGCATCACGCCACGGGCGCCGATGCCGCCGCGCTGGCCGACCTGACCCGGGGCGCTGACGAAGCCCGCATGGCCGGCGACCGGCGGCTCGAGATGCTCGCCCTGTACGAACTCGGCACCGACATCCCCGTCCAGCGCGGCCTGCCCGTCAGCTACTACATGTCCAATCTGAAGAACGGTCTGCGGATCGCGGAGTCGCTCGGGGACCGGGCCAGCGAGGCCAATATGCTCTCCCACCTCGCCATCATCGCGGCCAACCGCCTCCGCCTCGACGCGGCGCTCGACCAAGGCCTGCGGGGCGTGGCGGCCGGGCGCGCGGCCGCCGACGACCATGCGCTGGCCTCTGGCCTCGACGGGCTCAAGACCGTCTACCTCAGCCTCGGCGATATCAGAGCGCTCACTGGCGTGCTCGCCGAGCTGATCCCGTTGCTGCGCCGTCTGAGGGATCCGTTTCTTCTGCAGTGGGCGGAATTTGAAAACGCGTTCCCAGCAATCGCTGCGGCGGACTGGACCGCGGCCGCGGCGGCTATGGAGTCGGCCATAGAGATCAACGGGACGGCTGGCTATCCGCACTGCGCCGCGTGGTATGTGGCCCACCAGGGCTGGCTGGCCCGCGTGCGCGGCCGTATAGAAGAGGCCATCATGCTGGGACGCCAGGCGGTAGAGCTGACCGAGCAGCACGAGGTCACCTGGTGGCAGGCCACGGCCTGCGCCATACTCGGTGACACCGTGCTACTGGCCGGCGATCGGGCCGGGGCGATCGCGCTGTTCGAGCGGGGCCTGGCCGCGGCGCGTCAGGCAGCCGTGGAGGCCTACCTGCTGCGCTGCGCCGCTCCGCTGGCCGCCACCACTGGGTCGCCGACCCTGCTCAACGACGCGGCTGGGTTGCTGGAGCGAGCCAGCATCCCAGACGGCGGCGCCTGGATGCTCGGCTACGAGGCGTACCTGTCGCTCACGGACGCGTGGCTGGCGCACGGCGACCCGGAACGGGCCCGTGCGGTGCTCGCGCCGATGCTGGCGGTCGCGGAGCGAGAACCGTGGATCCCCGCCCTGGCCGCGGCGCTCGCCGCGGACGGCCGGGCCCTGATCCGGCTCAGCGAGTATGAACAGGCCCGATCGGCACTCGACCGGGCCGAGCGGCTAGCCGGGAAACACGGCCTGCCGCATGTCCTGCGCGACGTCTGGGAGGCCCAGCGCCAGCTCAGATAAGCTCGGCCAGGACCGCATGGCCCCTCCTTGCCGTCGCCTCCTTCCTAGCGATCTTCGTTGCAGCCGAGTTGCAATGCCACTGCAAGGCCCTGTCGCACCCTGGCCGTGATGGCGTACCAAACGACCAAGGGGAGTCTCATCATGGCTATCGACAACGACAAGCTGCACGAGTTCCTGGGCAAGTTCGTCACGGACCTCGGCGCGACGGTGGCAGCCGGGAACGTGGTCATCGGCCACCGTCTCGGCCTGTACAAGGCCCTGGCGGCCGGGGCCGCCACCGCGGAGGAACTGGCGGCGGGGACCCAGACCAACCCGCGTTACGTGGCTGAATGGCTGCGCGGCCAGGCCGCGGGCGGCTACGTCGAGTACGACGCGGCCGCCGGCCGCTACTCGATGACCGAGGAGCAGGCCTTCGCGCTGACCAACCCGGACGGCGGCGTCTACGCGCCCGGCGCGTTCGTGCTGGCGCTCGGCGCGCTGCGGGCCGAGCCGCGGATCACCGAGGCCTTCCGGTCCGGTGGCGGCCTGGGCTGGCACGAGCAGGACACGGATGTCTTCATCGGCTGCGAGCAGTTCTTCCGGCCCGGCTACATCGCCAACCTCGTCCCGTCCTGGATCCCGGCGCTCGACGGCGTGGAGGACAAGCTGCGGGCGGGCGCTGCCGTCGCCGACGTCGGCTGCGGGCTCGGCGCGTCCACCATCCTGCTCGCCCAGGAGTACCAGAACTCCCGGTTCACCGGCTCGGACTACCACGATCAGTCGATCGAGATGGCCCGCAAGCACGCCGGTGACGCGGGCGTCGCCGACCGGGTCACCTTCGAGGTCTCCTCGGCCGCGACCTTCTCCGGCACCGGGTACGACCTAGCCGCCACCTTCGACTGCCTGCACGACATGGGCGACCCGCTCGCCGCGGCCCGGCACGTCCGCCAGGCGCTCAAGCCCGACGGCACCTGGCTCATCGTCGAGCCCTACGCCGCCGACGAGGTCGCGGGCAACCTGAACCCGGTCGGCCGGGCGTACTATAACTTCTCCACGCTGCTGTGCGTGCCGAACGCGCTGTCCCAGCCCGGCGGCTTCGCCCTCGGCGCCCAGGCCGGCGAGGCCGCCATCCGGCAGGTCGTCACCGACGCGGGCTTCACCAGGTTCCGGCGCGCCGCCGAGACGCCGTTCAACCTGGTGTACGAGGTCCGTCCCTAGAGTGCTCAGGCGCACCTCTGGTTGGATAGTGCTCCGGCCTATCACGGCCAGGAGGAGATGCGCTGAACGCTGCCGCCGGCGAGACGGTTTCGCTGATCGCCCTGCTCGCGGTGCTGGCGTGGGCGGTGATCAGGCCGCGCGGCTGGCCGGAGGCGGTCGCGGCCGCCCCGGCCGCCGTCATCCTGATCGCGGCCGGGGCGATCCCGGCCGGCGCGGCGGGCTCCGAGGCCAGGCAACTGGGGCCGGTGATCGGCTTCCTGGCCGCCATCCTGGTACTGGCGCACCTGTGCGACGACGACGGGTTGTTCCGGGCTTGCGGGGCGTGGATGGCGCGATCCAGCGCCGGCCCATCCCGGCGAGCAGTGCCTCGCAGGCTGCTCGTGCAGGTGTTCGTGATCGCGTCGGTGACCACGGCCGTGCTCAGCCTGGATGCCACCGTGGTCCTGCTCACCCCGGTGGTGTTCGCCACCGCGGCCAGGCTGGAAGTGCGGGCCAGGCCGCACGTGTACGCGTGCACGCACCTGGCGAACTCCGCCTCGCTGCTGCTGCCCGTCTCCAACCTGACCAACCTGCTCGCGTTCGCGGCCAGCGGGCTGGCCTTCGGTCACTTCGCCGCGCTGATGGCGGTGCCCTGGCTGGCCGCCATCGGCGTCGAATACGTCGTGTTCGGCCGGTTCTTCGCCTCCGATCTCAACACTAGCGATCTGAACACTGGCGACCTGAACGTGCGGCCGCGCCGCGATCGCGACAGGGCTGACCAGGACGGGGCTGACGACGACGAGAACACCAGGCTGCCGGTGTTCACGGTCATCGTGGTGGGGCTGACGCTGGCCGGGTTCGCGGGCGCGTCGGCGGCGGGCGTCAACCCCGCCTGGGTCGCGTTCGCCGGGGCCGTGGTCCTGGCCGTGCGTGCGCTGATCCGCCGCCGGGTGGCTCCCGCCAGCCTGGTTCGGGCCGCTGATCTGCCCTTCCTGCTGTTCGTGCTGAGCCTGGGCATCGTGGTCAAGGCAGTGACGGACAACGGGCTCGGCCGGGCGCTGGCGCCGCTGTTGCCTGGGGGGACATCGCTGCCCGCGCTGCTCGCCACGGCCGCGCTGGCCGCCGCCCTGGCCAACGTCTGCAACAACCTGCCGGCCGTCCTGGTGCTGCTGCCGCTGGCCGCGCCGTCCGGCGCCGGCGCGGTGCTTGCGGTGCTGCTCGGGGTCAACATCGGCCCCAACCTCACCTACACCGGGTCGCTGGCCACCCTGCTGTGGCGCCGCATCCTCCGGCATCACGGGTCGTCGCCTGATCTCGGGGAATTCACCAGGCTAGGGCTGCTCACCGTACCGGCGGGGCTGGTCATCGGGGTGCTGGCGCTGTGGGCCGGGCTACATGCCCTTGGAGGCTGATCAACGTTGACTGACAGTGATACCCAGCTCCGTTCGGTATATATCTGGGTTTGCGAGGGGACCTGGCGGGCCAGCGTGGACGCGGCCCTCAGCCTGGCCCCGGCCGACGCCCGCTTCACCTTGCTGCACGTCACGTCGCCCGATGTACCGGACGCGGCGCACGGCGCCTACGCGGGGCTGTTCGGGCGGGGCCACCGGGCCGCGGACGACCCCGGGACCCGGCTAGAGAAAATGGCCGCCACCTCGGCCAGCGACCTGCTCAAGGCGGCTGCGGCCAGGCTCGGACGCCGCTGCGAACGGCTGGAAGTTCAGGGTCGACCAGAACGGGCCGAGGTGGCAGCCTCGGCGGATGCGGATCTGCTGGTCGTGGCGCGAGACGGCGACCGGACCCGGCTCGGCCCGAAGAGCCTGGGCAAGATCACCCGGTTCGTCGTTGATCATGCGGCCTGCCCCGTTCTGCTGGTCTGGCCTGAGCCGGCACCCGACGTGGCCACCATTCCCCCGCCGCCGCATCACCCTCCCCCGCCGCCCCATCACCCTTCCCCGCCGGACCGCTGAACCGCGAAACCCGGACACGGAGCGCGACTGTTTTGATCCCGGTACCGCCGAGCGTCCGCATCCGCATGCCTGCCGCCTTCCGCCCTGGAGTATTTGTGTCTGCTTCGTGGTCTTGCCGTGTCCGCCTCGGTCATGCCACCGGATCGACTCTAGCTGCCCCCTTGTGATTGCTAAGAGCATGTATATAGTTGACTTAAGCAATAGATCAGGGGATGGCATGGGCGAACTGACTGCTGACAACCCGGTGGCGACGGAAACACCGGCTCGCGGCACCGTGGCGGGCGGCACCGTGGCGGGCGGCACGGTGGCCGGCGATGCAGCGGGCAACGGAGCGGACGACGCTGCGGTGGCTGCGGTACGCGGGTTCAACCGGTTCTACACGAACGTGATCGGGCTGCTGCGGGGCAAGTACCTGGACACCCCGTACTCGCTCACCGAGGCGAGGCTGCTCTTCGAGCTAACGCAGCGGGACACCAGCGAGGTGCCCGACCTGCGGCGCACGGTCGACATCGACCCGGGGTACCTGAGCCGCATCCTGGCCAGGTTCGGGTCGGACGGCCTCATCGCCAGGCAGCGTTCGGCCGCGGACGCGCGCCGCCAGGTCATCCGGCTGACCGACACCGGCCGCGCCGTCGTGGCCGGACTGGACGCCCGGTCGGCTGAGCAGACCCGCGGCATGCTGGCCGGGCTGCGTGACGAGGACCGGCGCCGGCTGCTCGATGCGATGCGCGCCATCACCGAGACCCTCACCGACTCGCCGCAACCGCGCGGGTACCTGCTCAGGGCACCCCGGCCGGGCGACATGGGCTGGGTGGTGCAGCGGAACGCGGCGGTGTACGCGGAGGAGTTCGGCTGGGACAGCTCGTACGAGGCCCTGGTGGCCAGGATCGTCGCGGACTACGTGGACAACCGGGACCCGGCGGCCGAAGCGGCCTGGATCGCCGAGGTCGACGGCGGGCCGGCCGGCTGCGTGTTCTGCGTGCGCGAGAACGCCACCACCGCGCGGCTGCGGCTTTTGCTGGTGGAGCCGTGGGCCAGGGGCCTCGGGATCGGCGCCCGGCTGGTCGAGGAGGTGCTTCGTTTCGCCCGCCAGGCCGGGTACTCCCACATCACCTTGTGGACCAACGACGTGCTCGCCGACGCCAGGCGCATCTACCAGCGGGCCGGCTTCACCCTGGACAACGAGAACCGCCATCACAGTTTCGGCAAGGACCTGACCGGCCAGAACTGGTCCCGCCGTCTGTGACGCCGGGACCAGGCAAAGGGCCGTGGAGGCTGCGCGACGGTGGCATCGTCCGGCCAGGACGGCCGGGGCCGGCGTAGGGCAGCAGACTCCCTCATCACCGGCCGGCGGTCAGTAGCGTGCACAGGTAGTCGGCGCTCTGCCTGACGTCGGCGACCGGGCCTTCGCCACGGGGCTCCTCGGTGAGGATGGTGTCCTGCTCCAGCACGTACCAGCCGCCGTAGTCGCGGCTCCGCAGGTGGCCGACGATGGCGGCGAAGTCGACGTCGCCGCTGCCCAGCGGCCGGTACATGCCGCGCCCGACCGCCTCGGTGTAGGTCAGCCGGCCCGACCGGACCTGGGCCGCGATCTGGTCGTTGACGTCCTTGAAGTGGGTGTGCGCGACGCGATCCGGGGCCTGCCTGGCCAGCTCGGCCGGGTCGGTCCCGCCGATCAGCAGGTGGCCGGTGTCCAGGCACAGCGAGATGGTCGAGCCTTCCAGCACGCGCTGGACCTCGGGACCGCGTTCGATCATGGTGCCGACGTGGGGGTGCAGGACGGCGCGGACGCCGCGCGCGGCGGCCAGGCTAGCAAGCCGGTCGAGGTTGGTGAGTAGCGTCGCCCAGCCCGCCTCGTCCAGGTCGGGCCGGGTGTCGTAGCCGTCTTGGCCGGTAGCGGCGGACAGCACGAGCACCCCGGCGTGTGACGCGTCGTAGCTGTCGAGCAGGCCGTCGATCTCGGGCACCGGGTCGTGGCCGGCCTCGTGCAGCACGACCGGGGTGAAGCCGCCGACGGCGGTGAGGTGACGGGAGGCCAGGAACTCCGCCATGGCCGCCGGGTCGGCGGGCAGGAACCCGTCCGGGCCGAACTCGGTGGCGGCCAGGCCGACCTGCTGCATCTCGGTCAGGACGCGGTCCGGAGACAGCTGATAGCCCCAGCCGGGCACCTCGCACACACCCCAGGAGATGGGCGCGCCGGCGATCTTGTCGCGGGAGGTATTCATGCGTTGACTTCCTTCGGACTGGCCGGGCGACTGAGGCGCCAAGCGGGATCGGCGACGGCCTGCGGCTCGCGACCGGAGAGCACGTCGAGGACGCCCCGGGCGGCGGCCGCGAAGGTCGCCGCGGTGGCCCGCTGGCTCAGCCCCATCAGGTGCGGCGTGAGGACCACGTCGGGGTGGCCGAACAGCGGATGATGACCGGGTGGCTCGGGGTCGAACACGTCAAGGCCGACCCCGGACAGCCGCCCGCTGGTCAGGGCCCGCCACACGGCATCGATGTCGATGAGCCCGCCGCGACTGCAGTTGATCAGGACCGCTCCCGGCCTGACCCGGGCCAGGAAGGCGTCGTCGACCAGGTGCCGGGTCTGTTCGGTCAGCGGGAGATGCAAGGTGATGACATCGCTGTGCGCAGCGAGCTCACCGAGGTCACCGCAGCGCACGTCGCCGGGCGGCTCGCTCACCGGGTCATAGGCCAGGACCCGCATCCCGAAGGCCTCCCCCAGCGCCGCGGTCCGGCGGCCGATGCGACCGTAGCCGACCACGCCCAGGGTGGCACCGTCGAGGTCCCCGACCGGGACCGTCGCGCGCTGCGCCTAGCGGCCCTCGCGGACCAGGGCGGTGAGCGGGCCGAACCGCTTGACCAGGTGCAAGGCCATGCCGATCGCGCCTTCGGCGACCGCCGCGGCGCCGGCGCCGGGGGTGACCACCACGGCGATCCCCCTGGCCGTCGCGGCCGGCACGTCGACCAGGTCCACTCCGACCCCGGTCCGGGCGATCACGCGCAGCCGCGGTGCGCGGCGCAGCAGCGCCTGGTCGACCCGGGCGTCGGCGCGCACGATGGCGCCCTCGGCGGCGGCGAGTTCGGCCTCGCCCGGGGCGGCGACAAACCGGCAGTGCCCGTCGAGCACGCCCGCCACCAGGGCCGGGTCGACCGACCCGAGGGCCACCACCACGGGCTGGCCCGGCCCGGCCCGGCGGTTAGCCATCACCCGTGCCCGAACGTGGCTCCGGGCACCGGCACCACGGAATGCCAGGCGCCATCCCGGGCGGAGGCCGCCGTCGCGGCGATGACCTCGGCGTCCGCGTGCGCCTCCTCGATGGTCGAGTTGCGCTGCTCGCCGCCGGCGACCGCGACCAGGAACTTCTTGGCCTCGATGACCTTCAGGTCGTCGTAGCCCATGCTGTTGCCCGGTCCCGGCTGGAAGCGGCCGTAGTCGCCCAGGCCGGAGTTACCAAGGACGGTCGTGTACCCGTGGTTAGGCTTAGTGGGACCACCCCGGCCCAGGCACAGCCGCAGCTCGTTCATCTGCTCGAAGTTCCAGATGGCGGAGCCGTCGGTGCCGTAGATCTCGAAGCCGAGCGAGCACTGCGGGCCGACGCTGACCCGGGACGCCTCCAGTGTGCCGACGGCTCCGGCGGCTCGTGAACCGGCGGCGAAGCGGACCAGGGCCGCGACGTAGTCGTCGTTCTCGACCTCCCCCATCTCGCCGTCCTCGATCACGGCGAAGTGGGTGGCCGAGCCCATCGGCAGGATGGGCCGCTGGGCGTACACGGTGGACAGCAGCGAACTGACCTCGGCGATCGGCGCCACGACGTACTGCATGAGGTCGACCACGTGGCTGAGCAGGTCGCCGAGCGCCCCGCTGCCGGCCTCCTCGCGCCGGAACCGCCAGGACAGGGCGCCGTTGGGTTCGGCCGCGTAGCTGTTGAAGAACACCGCGCGCACGTTGGTGACGCGCCCGAGCTGGCCGGCCGCGATCAGCTCGCGGACCCGCTCGACGGCGGGCACGTGCCGGTAGTTGTAGCCGATGGAGGTAGTCACGCCGGCCGCCCGGGCCGCGGCCGCCACCGCCGCGGTCTCGCTGGCGTCCCGGCCTACCGGCTTCTCGATCCAGAACGTCTTGCCCGCCCGAGCGGCCGCCACGCCGATCTCGCGGTGCAGCATGTTCGGCGCGCAGATGGAGACGACGTCGACGTCGGGATCGGCGAGGACGTCGCGGTAGTCGGTGCCGGCCCGGGCGTACCCGAGGACCTCGCGGGCGTAGTCGGCCCGGTCGGCGGCGGTGTCGGCCGCGCGCACGAACCTGGGCCGGATCTTCAGCTCGGGATAGACCAGCGGGATGGCCTGGTAGGCGCGGCTGTGCAGCTTGCCCATCCAGCCCACGCTGATCAGGCCGATGCCTGGCTGGGCGTATCCGTCGCCGGTGGTTACCATCACGGGGTTCCTGCTTCCGTCAGTGTGGTGCGGGCGCGGCCGAACTCGGCGCTGACCGCGGCGGCCAGCAGGGTGGAATCCGAGCCGATGGCCACGAACGACCAGCCCTGCTCCAGGCGCCGCGCGGCGGCGGCGCCGTCGGTCACCAGCAGGCCGCAGGCCTTGCCGTGGCGGCGGCTGGCCGCCAAGACGTGCTCGATAGCCTCGGTGAACTGCGGCGTGCCCAGGTCGCCGGGGACCCCGAGGTCGTGGCTGAGGTCGCGGGGGCCGACGAACAGCACGTCCACCCCGTCGAGCCCGGCGATCTGCGCCGCGTTGCCGACCGCGGCCGCCGACTCGATCTGGACCACGCCGAGAACCTCGGAGTTGGCGCGGTCAAGGGCACCTGGGTCAAGCCCGAACCGGCAGGCCCGGTTGTAGGTGGCCACGCCCCGGTCCCCGGCCGGCGGGTAGCGCAGGTGCCGGATCGCCTCGGCGACCTCGTCGACGGTGTTGAGGCGGGGCAGCATGATGCCCGCGGCCCCGCTGTCCAGGACCCGTCCCATCCGGATGCGGGCCGCGGATTCGACCCGGACCACGGTCGGCACGCCGTAGCTCCCGGCGGCCGGCACGACGTCGCGGACCTGTTCCTCGCCACCGGCCCCGTGCTCAAGATCGAGCAGCACCCAGTCCACCCCGGCCGCGGCGCAGACCTCGGCGGCCACCGGTGACGCGGAGCCAATAAAGGTGCCGAGGGTGGGCACGCCGGACCGGACGGCGGCGGCCAGGGCGCCCCCGTTCAGCGGGCTGGCGCTCAACCGAACCACCGCTGGCCAGCCAGGTCCGCCTCGTACTCGGCGCGCAGGCCGGCGGTCACCTCCAGGGCGGACACCTCCGCCGGGGCGACGTCCCACCAGACCCCGGCGCCGGGCAGGTCGGCGTGCGGGACGACCGGCACCACGATCACGACCGGGCCGGGATGATCACGCGTGCCGGACAGCGCGTCCCGCACTTCGGCCGCGGTCGTCGCGCGGCAGGCGCGAGCGCCAAGACCGGCTGCGACCTGCGCCAGGTCAAGGCGGAGGTAGTCACCCTCCAGGCGCGGTGCCTTGGCCGCGTCCCCGGCGGCCAGCTGCAGCGGCTCCGGGCGGTACCGGAACTCGTTGCCGAACTCGCGGCCGCTGCGCAGCATCTGCAGCCGGTGAATCACCTGGTAGCCGCGGTTCTCGGGGACGACGAGCGTGACGGCCAGGCCCTCGGCGGCCGCGGTGACGAGTTCGGTCGGCGCCAGCAGGAAGGTCCCGTCGCCGAGGAACGAGATGACCCGGGCAGCCGGGTCGGGATCGGCCAGTCGCACGCCGATCGCGGCCGGGATCTCGTAGCCCATGCAGGAAAAGCCGAACTCCAGGTGGCAGTGGCGGCCGCCGGTCGCGTCCCACACCTTGAGCAGGTCGCCGGGCGGGCCTCCGGCGGCGGCGATCACCACGTCGCCGGGCCGTGCGTGCTCCTGGAGGACCCCGATGAGCTGGCCCTGGGTGAGCACCGCGTCGGTGCTGGCGACCACGTCCTGGCCTGCCTGCGCCGGGTTGAACTCCCGGTCGGGATCGACCGCCGTGGCACGGGCCGCGGCCCACTCGGCGCTGACCTGCTCGGCACGGACCTGCCAGGCCGCGGGCGCGCGGAGGCCGGCCTGGGCCGCCCCGTCGGCCAGCGCGGCCAGGGCCTGCCGGGCGTCGGCGATGATGCCGGTGGCGCCGAGCCGGTCAGCGTCGCGGGGATTGACGTTGATGCTCGCGAACCGCACCGCGGGGTTGGCGAACAGCGAGTGGGAGGCGGTGGCGAAGTCGGTCAGCCGCGCCCCCACGGTCAGCACCAGGTCGGCCTCGCGGGCCAGGGTGTTGGCGGCCGGGGTTCCTTCCAGCCCGATGCCGCCAATCTGCCACCAGGCCCGCTGCTGGACGGCGCCCTTGCCGGCGAAGGTCTCGAGCACCGGGATGCCGGCGGTCCCGGCGAGGCGCTCGAGCTCGGCCGTGGCCCCGGAATAGATGACGCCGCCGCCCGCGATGATCAGCGGTCTGGCTGCGGCCGCCAGCATGGACAGGACGGCGTCGACCTCGCTGGAGTCCGGCTGCGGCCGCCGGATGACCCAGTCCCGCTCGGTGAAGAACCCGGCCGGCCAGTCGTAGGCGTGCGACTGGATGTCC
>Ga0187807_1000213_pt1 | contig 17575 bp, 13 predicted proteins | sample NC_wetland_sal_i_4_FD_132432 | JGI IMG/M metagenome (GOLD analysis project Ga0187807, IMG submission 132432) | Wetland sediment microbial communities from Neuse River Estuary, North Carolina, USA - ASW_2 | ecosystem: Environmental > Aquatic > Freshwater > Wetlands > Sediment | place: USA: North...
CCTGAGGTCATCGACCTGGTGGGCCTTGAGGGCAAGCACGACAGGATGCCGGACGAGTTGTCCGGTGGCGAGCAGCAGCGGGTCGCGATGGCCCGGGCGTTCGTCAACCGTCCGATGATCCTGCTGGCCGACGAGCCGACGGGGAACATCGACCCAGCGACCTCGATCGGCATCATGAAGGTGCTCGACCGGATCAACAGGACGGGGACGACGGTCGTCATGGCTACCCATGACGCCGCCATCGTCGACTCGATGCGCAAGCGCGTCATCGAGCTTGAATACGGCAAGGTGGTCCGCGACCAGGTGCGGGGCGTGTACGGCCAGGCGTATTAGCCGGGTTCATTACCGCCTGCTTACGGCGCGCCGCGCCGGACCACACGTGACTACCGAGGGATGAGATAAGGCCAGTATGCGTTCAAACTTCGTGTTCCAGGAGATCTGGGTCGGGCTGCGCCGGAACCTCACGATGACTATCGCGCTCATCGTGGTGGTGGCGATCAGCCTGTCTCTGCTTGGCACGGGGCTGCTTTTCGTCAAGCAGGTCGACAGCACGCGGACGTACTGGCAGAGCAAGGTGGAGATCTCCGTCTACCTGTGCACGGCCGACAGTGCCAACCAGGCCTGCAACGGGGCGGTGACCCAGCAGGAGCAGTCGCAGCTCATGCAGAGACTGACCGCCATGCCGCAGGTCGAGAACGTCACCTACGTGTCGCAGGCGCAGGCGTATGCGCTGTTCAAGCAGGACTTCGCCAACGACCCCTCGTACGTCTCCACGGTCAAGGAAAGCGACATGCCGCCGTCGTTCGAGGTCAAGCTGCGCGACCCCTCGGCCGACTACAGCGTCGTGGCGAGTGCGGTGACGGGTGCGCCGGGCGTGGACTCGGTCATCGATGAGATGACGATCCTCAGCAAGTTCTACCGGCTGCTCGACGGGGCGCGGAACGCGGTCGTGATCGTGGCGCTCATCCTGATAGTCGCGGCGATCCTGCTTGTGGCCAACACCATCCGGCTGTCCGCGTTCAACAGGCGGCGGGAAACCGGCATCATGCGACTGGTCGGCGCGTCGAACTTCTACATCCAGTTGCCCTTCCTCCTCGAGGGGGTGATCGCCGGCCTGCTCGGCTGGGCGCTCGCCGCGGCCCTCCTGATTGGCGTGAAGTCACTGCTGCTTAATAACCTGCAGCAATACTTCAGCTACAACGTGGGCCTGTCGGCCGGAGACCTGGTCGAGGTCATCGTGCTCGCGATGTGCGTAGGAGTGCTGCTTTGCGGCGTGACGTCGTTCCTGACGCTGCGCCGCTACCTGCGCGTCTAGGCCTCCGCGGCCGGTGCTGCCTGGCTTGGCTGGCCCCGGGGTCCGACGGTAGCCTGCAGGGCTGTCTGACAGGAGAGACGTGGCACGCGAGCAGGGAAACAAGGTCATCGCATCGAACCGGCGGGCCCGGCATGATTATGCGATCGAGGAGACCCTTGAGGCCGGCATCGCGCTCACTGGCACTGAGGTGAAATCGCTGCGCGCCGGCCGCGCATCACTGGCCGATGGGTTCGCGCTGGTCTCTGACGGGGAAGTCTGGCTGCATAACGTTCATATTCCGGAGTACACCCTGGGCACGTGGACCAACCATCTGCCCAGGCGAACCAGGAAGCTTCTGTTGCACCGGGGAGAAATCGAGCGACTGGTCCGCAAGACATCGGAGCAGGGTCTGACCCTCATCCCGCTGTCGCTGTACTTCAAGGACGGCAAAGTCAAGGTGGAGCTCGCACTTGCCCGCGGCAAACGGACATACGATAAAAGGCAAGACCTGGCCCGGCGGGACGCTGCCAGGGAGATGGACCGTGCCCTACGGCGACGACGGTGACTCCGGAGGCGGACGGTGACTGCGGGCTCACGTGACCGGGGAAGCCACGCTGGACAACCCCGGAACTACGGCATGCCGCGTCCCGGCATGCCGCGTTCTGGCGTGCTGCCCCGGCGTCAGGCTCCGGGTTCCCGAGGCGATGCCGGCGGGCCCGGGCCCGGTGGCCCGCCCGGTCCAGGTGGCCCGCCCGGTCTCGGTGGCCCGCCCGGTCTTGGCGGCGTCCCCGGTACGCCGGGCATGCATGGCACGCCCGGCCCAGGCGGTATGCCCGGCCCGCCCGGCGGTACCTGGCCGCACGCCGGCAGCCCCGGCATGCGCGCCGCGGTACGTCAGGCCGGCCCGCGAGGCTCACACCGAAGCCGTCACCGTAAGCCGGCGCCGCGGCGCGCCAGGTTGTCCAAGCGGCAGCGGATGGCCGCCGTCATGGTCGTGGTCGTCGGCATGCTCACCATCGGATTCGCGACCGGCTTTGGCAGCGAGGCGTCCGCCGAGCCCACGGTGCAGGCATTCCTGCTCGACTGGCAGCAGGGCAAGTACGCTCAGGCCGCCGCGCTGACCAGCGGAGATGTCGGACAGGTCGCCGCGCAACTCGCCGCGTCCTACGTCGACCTCAACGCGACGGAAGCCTTCTTCGCCATGAACTCCGTCACGCAGCACGGGACCACGGCCGTGGCGAGGTTCAAGGCCACCGTGGATCTCGCCGAGGACGGGCACCAGTGGGTCTACAACGGCCAGTTCGGGCTCACGATGAAAGACGGGCAGTGGCTAGTGGACTGGGCGCCCAGCGTGATCAACCCCAGCCTGGGGCCTGGTGACCGGCTCGCCGTGCTGACAGTGTTCGGGCCGCGCGCGCAGATACAGGATTCGGCCGGGCAGTCGCTGCTCACGATGTCGGCCGATTACCACGTCGGCGTGTATCCGGGGCTGCTGGCGAACGCGACGCGGACCGCCAACCGGTTCAGCCAGCTCACTGACCTCAATTCGCAGCAGGTGCTCGGCCAGATCCGCGCCGCGCCGCCGCGCGGTTTCCTGTCGCTGCTCACGCTCGACTCGGCCTCGTTCCGCTCGATGTGGCCGCGGCTGTCCAAGGTGCCCGGGCTTAGCTATCAGCGCAAGTCGGAGCGGCTTTTCGACTCAGACGCCGCGGAGGTCGTCGGCGCGGTCGAGACCGAAGATTCGGACGCGCTGCGCGCCGAGGGCGCGGCCTACCAGCCCGGCACCACGGTCGGCCTGTCCGGGCTTGAGCAGGCCTACCAGGACACGCTTGCGGGCACGCCGACGACCACGGTCCTCGTGGTGGACGCGGCCGGCCGCATCGTGCAGACGCTGTCGACGTATCAAGGACAGGCCGGCACGCCGGTGCGGACGACACTGGTTAGCCGCGATCAGGCCGCGGCCGCGGCGGCGCTCGCGCAGCAGCGCAATTCCGGCGAGATCGTGGCCGTCGATTCGGCGAACGGCGACATACTCGCGCTCGCCTCGCATGAGGCGGGCAGCGTGCCGCTGCCTCCAGGCGGGGCACTGAACGCAAGGCTGCAGCCGGGCATGGCCTTCAGCATCGTGTCCGCGGCGGCCCTGCTCGGCATCGGGAAGGCCGCGAATACGCCGCAGCCCTGCCAGAACATCGCGACCGTCGGCGGTCAGGCCTTCACCTACCAGCCCGGCCCGCCGCGAAAGTCCGCGACGTTCGCGGCGGATTTCGCCATGGGCTGCGAAACGGCACTGGCAACGATGTCCCAGGATCTGCGCGCGGCGCAGCTCGCCGCGGTGGAGAAGGCCTTCGGAATCGGCGCCCGGTGGGATCGCCTGCAACTGGCGGCGTTCTCCGGCTCGGCCGCCGCCGCCCCGGACCAGGCGAGCCTGGCGGCGCAGACGATCGGCACGGGCGGCGTGCTGATGAGCCCGCTCGCGATGGCCATGGTCGCGGCCGAGGTCGACGCCGGCAGCGGCCACGCCCCGGTGCTGCTGGCAGCCGACCCCGCCTCGACCTGGCAGGCGCCGCTGGCGACGGACAAGCTCGCCGACTTGCGGCTGCTGATGCGCGAGGCGGTGCGTTCGGGTTCCGCGCGCGCGGCCAACGTGCCAGGCCAGCAGGTCTATGGCCAGGCCGGGGTCGTCCAGATCGGCGCGCACGCGTACCTGAGCTGGTTCGTGGGCTACCGCGGCGGCGTGGCGGTGGCGGTGATCGAGACGGGAACCACCCGGGCAGAGGCGGCCGCGTCGCTGGCAGGCGCCTTCCTGTCAAACCTTTCCAGGATCCGCTGATCCCCGGTTGGCGAACTTTGCGCACCGGTTAGCAACCCCGGCCGGACTATGGCACACTGGTTCCCGTGACGACCGGCCTGATTATTATCGGCAGGCGCGTCGGCACGAGGTAGCGGCAGCTGCTCGCCAATCTTCATTGGCTTGGCAGCAGCGGCCCGCGGTGTTAGCCGGGGGGACGACCCCCGGACCCCGGCCGCACCCGTGCCGCCGCGCAGACCTCTCGCGTTCCGCGAGGGGTCTTTTTGTTTGCGCGGCGGACCGGTTCGGCAGACCGATGCGGCGGACCAGCCCAGAACCCAGCGACATAAACGACACGGAAGAAACGGACAGCGGCGATGCTCGACGACCAGTTCCACGTGTACGACACGACCTTGCGCGACGGCGCGCAGCAGGAAGGGCTGAACCTCACGGTTGCCGACAAGCTGGTGATCGCACGGCACCTCGACCGGCTGGGTGTCGGCTTCATCGAGGGCGGCTGGCCGGGCGCGATTCCCAAGGACACCGAGTTCTTCCGCCGCGCCAGGACCGAACTCGACCTCACGAACGCGGTGCTTGCGGCGTTCGGTTCGACCCGCAAGGCCGGCGTCAAGGCGGCCGACGACCCGCAGGTCGCCGCGCTGCGCGAGTCGCTTGCTCCGGTGGTGACGCTGGTGGCGAAAAGTCACGACCGGCACGTCGAGCTCGCTCTGCGGACCACGCTCGATGAGAACCTGGCGATGATCGAGGACACGGTCCGGCACCTGCGCGCCGAGGGCAGGCGAGTCTTCCTCGACGCCGAGCACTTCTTCGACGGCTACCGGTCTAACCCGTCCTACGCCCTCGAATGCGTCCGGGTCGCGGCGGAAGCCGGCGCCGACGTGATCGCGCTGTGCGACACCAACGGCGGCATGATGCCGACCGAACTCGGCGACATCGTCCGCGCCGTGGCGGATGTCACCAGGGCCCGGCTCGGCATCCACTGCCACGACGACACCTCGTGCGGCGTGGCCAACACGCTCGTCGCGGTGGAGGCGGGCGTCACGCACGTGCAGGGCACCGCCAACGGGTACGGCGAGCGGGCGGGGAACGCCAACCTGTTCAGCGTGGTCGCCGGGCTGCAGCTGAAGAAGGGGCGCCGGGTTCTCGGCGGCGACGGGATCACGGAGATGACGCGCATCGCGCACGCGATCAGCGAGGTCACCAACGTCACGCCGGACACCCACCAGCCCTACGTGGGGCTGAGCGCGTTCGCGCACAAGGCCGGGCTGCACGCCTCGGCGGTGCGGGTCGACCCGATGCTGTACCAGCACATCGACCCCGCCGCCGTGGGCAACGACATGCGGATGCTCGTGTCCGACATGGCCGGGCGCGCCTCGGTAGAGCTCAAGGGCCGTGAGCTCGGCTACGACCTGTCGGGGGAGAAGGACACCATCGGCCGGGTCACCGACCGCGTGAAGGAACTAGAGGCGCGCGGCTACTCCTTCGAGGCCGCCGACGCGTCGTTCGAACTGCTGCTGCGCGACGAGCTTGCCGGAGAGCGGCGGCGGCACTTCACGGTCGAGTCCTGGCGGGTCATCGTGGAGACCCACGCCGATGGCGGCGTCACCAGCGAGGCGACGGTGCGGCTGACCGCCAAGGGGGAGCGGGTCGTGGCGGTCGGCGAGGGTAACGGCCCGGTGAACGCCCTGGACAAGGCGCTGCGCTCGGCACTGGAGCAGACCTTCCCCGAGCTCGCCAGCCTTGAGCTCGCCGACTTCAAGGTGCGCATCCTTGAGGGCTCGCACGGCACCGGCGCCATCACCCGGGTGCTGATCGAATCCGACGACGGCACCGGCGACACCTGGTCCACGGTGGGTGTCGACGAGAACATCATCGCCGCGTCCTGGCACGCGCTCGAGGAGGCGGTCACTTACGGCCTGCTCCGCGCCGGCCGCGACCCCGACTGACGGGGCCGGCGCGACTAACAGTGACTCCGGGCCTGGCGGCGATCCCGCCTGACGCCCGGGAGGCGGTGACCCCGCCTGACCGCCGGGCTGGCGGCGATCCCGCCCGATTCCCGGCAAGCCGAGCAGGCCGGCTGCGCAACCTACTCCTCTTTGCGCGGCCGGCCTGCTTACGTAACCGCACGCTGGTACCGGCCGGCCAGCTCGCGCAGGTGGCCGGCCAGTTCGGGCGGGGACTCGACGCGGAACTCATAGCCGAGCATTCCGAGGTAGACGGCGAGCGTCTCCAGGTTGTCCGAGCCGGTGTCAAGCACGCAGGTCCCGTCGTCGACCGCGGTGACCGTCCCGACGTACTGCCCGATCCTGGCCAGCACCGTGTCCGCGGGCGCGAGCACGGTCACCCGCGCACGGTACCGCCATCCGGCGAACGCGACGCGCCGCGACACCCACGTCGCCAGGTCGTCGGAGGGCAGCGGGCGCGGGGTGAACCGGCCGCCGCCTGGCGTCCGCACCGATACCCGGTCGACGCGGAACGTCCGCCAGTCGTCCCTGCGGATATCGAAGGCCACCAGGTACCACCGCCGTCCCCAGTTCACCAGCTGGTACGGCTCCGCCTCGCGCTCGCTCGCCGTCCCGTCATGTGACAGGTAGGAGAACCGCAGCCGCTCCCGCGACCGGCACGCCGTGGCGATAGCGGTGAGCACGTCCGGGTCGACCAGCGACCCCGCCACCGGCGGGACCGGGGTGATGACCGACTGCAGCGTCCCGACCCGGGACCGCAGCCGGGACGGCAGCACCTGCTCGAGCTTGGCCAGCGCCCGCAGCGCCGCGTCCTCGATACCGGCGACCGCGCCGCCGGCCGCGGTCCGCAGCCCCACCGCGACCGCGACCGCCTCGTCGTCGTCGAGCAGCAGCGGCGGCATGGCCGCGCCCGCGCCGAGCCGGTATCCCCCGGCGGGTCCTCGCGTCGCGAGTACCGGATAGCCCAGCTCACGGAGCTTGTCCACGTCATTCCGAACAGTCCGCGCCGACACCCCGAGCCGGTCGGCGAGCTCTGTCCCGGTCCAGTCCCGCGGCGTTTGCAGCAGCGAAAGCAGCCTCAGCAGCCGGGCGGATGTTTCCAGCATGGCTCCCAGCTTGCCGCAAGATTAGGAACTTATCCTTCCTAATAGCGATCTAGCGTTGCGGTTACGAACAACGACGCAGGAGAGGTTCCACATCATGGACATGAAGCTTGAGCTGGTGATTCTGCCCGTCTCGGACGTCGACAGGGCGAAGGAGTTCTACACCGGCAAGGCCGGCTTCAACGCCGACCACGATCACACGGTCAGCGAGGAGATCCGCTTCGTGCAGCTCACCCCGCCAGGGTCGGCGTGCTCGATCGCGATCGGCAAGGGCATCGCGGAGGGCGAGCCGGGCAGCGTGCGGGGCCTGCAGGTGGTCGTCGCGGACATCGAGGCCACCCGCGCCGAGCTCGTCGCGCGGGGCACGGAGGTGACCGAGATCGCCGATCTGCCCTGGGGCAGGTTCGTGTCCTTCGCCGACCCGGACGGCAACAGGTGGTCCGTCCAGCAGATGCTGCCCCGTGGCTGAGCTCTGTGGCTGAGTCCGCTGTGCCTAAGTCCGCTGTGGCCGCTGTGGCTGGGCGCGGCGAGCTGAGCTTGCGCGCGCTGAACCGCGCGACGCTGGAGCGCCAGCTCCTGCGGCGCCGGCATGACCTGCCGGCGCGGCAGGCGCTCCGGCACCTGGCCGGGCTCCAGGGTCAGGCACCGCTCGCGCCGTACTTGGGGTTGTGGACCAGGCTTTCCGGCTTCACCCCGGAAGAGCTTTCCAGTCTTTATTCTGAACGGACCGTGGCGCGTGCCCCCATCATGCGTGCCACCGTGCACCTGGTGGACGCCGCCGACTACGTCGCGTTCCGCGCGCTGTTCAGCCCGCTGCTTGCCGGTGTCTTGCGGACCAACTACGCGCGCAGGCTGCCAGGGGTGGACCTGGCGGCGCTGGCGGCGCAGGCGGGCGAGCTGCTCGCCCTGCACGCCCTCACACGTGCGGAGCTGGCCAGCAGGCTGGCCCCCCGCTGGCCGGACGCCGACCCGCTGTCGCTGGCCTACGCCGCGACGTCGCTGGTGCCCGCCGTCCAGGTACCGCCGCGCGGTATCTGGGGCAAGTCGGCCCAGGCGACGTGGCGGCACGCTGACTCCTGGGTGGGCGTGCCGCTCGCGCCCGCCACGCCGTCAGCGGTTGAGCAACTCGTGCTGCGCTACCTGGCCGCGTTCGGCCCGGCTACCGTCGCGGACGCGCAGATCTGGTCCGGGCTGACCCGGCTGCGGGAGGTGACGGACCGGCTCGGGCTGCGCCGGCTGCGCGGGCCGGACGGCGCCGAGCTGCTCGACCTGCCGGACATCGCGCTGCCCGAAGAGGACGTTCCGGCGCCGCCGCGGTTCCTCCCCGAGTTCGACAACCTGCTGCTGTCGCACGCCGACCGCCGCCGGGTGATCCCGCGCGACCACCCGGTGCCGCTGTGGCCGGGCAACGGCGGCACCCAGGGCACGCTCCTCATCGACGGCGTCTGGGACGCCACCTGGAAGGTCACGGGCTCGGTGCTGACCGTTGCCGCTTTCCGCCGCCTGACCACGGCCGAGGAGACCGAGATCGCCGAGGAGGGACTTCGCCTGCTGGCCTTCACCTGCCCGGACGCCGCCGCGCCGGACGTCCGCTTCACCCCGGCAGTTGCTTGAGGCCCCAGGTGAAGTTGATGGGCCGGCTGGGATCAATGCACATGGGCCGTTGCGGGACGACGGTCGCGAGCATGTGTCCCGAACTCGCCACCTGCACCCGGATCGTGCTGCCGGCCGGCCGGCACCAGTTGGACCACAGGAATGACGTCGCCGTTATCGAGGTCATCGAGGTCTGCCGTTCGCCGGGCGCGGGCCCGATGATGGACCGTATGGTGCCCGTCGCGGCGCCGCCGGGAACACGGTGACCCGCGGCGTCGGTCAGCTGGGCGCTCACCGCGATATTCAGCCGGCACCGCGGCCCCGACTTGTAGACCACCTGCACCGGCACATAGATGTACGGCCCGTCGCCGACCGGCAAGGGCTTGCCGAACGTCCACTGAGCGCTCCCGCATGCCTTGAGGCTCACCGTGCTGGCCGTGTTTGTGTTTGCCCCGCCGGCCACGCTGGCCGCGTGCGTGGCAGCGGACGAGCACCCGCTCACCGCGGCAACGGCGGCAACGGCGGCAACGGCGACCGCGCCACCGCAGATCGTGGCCTCGCGGGTCAATCTCCGTGTCCGCGCGCACATGGAATCGGTGTTCATTTCTACTCCCCTGGCAGATCCACGCTTACCTCCATGACGCCGGATTCCGCCGCCCCGTTGTGCCCTCCGGTGGTGTCCCCAGGCTCAGGTTCGTCTGCGTCTCACATACTGGACACCTAGGAGCGCTTTGTATAAGAGTCGTGCCCCCATAACGGGACAAAACGGGCGTGAAAATGGTTAACTCAGATACAAAGAGTCGCTAGGTATGCAATCGGCGCCCGATATGAGAATTTTGTCCCTCTGACGATGAGGCAGCAGCGGGGTGCGGCGGCGTGGGCCGCCGCCGGCGCATCCATTCAGCGTCTGTCGCACGCCACGACGACGGTACCCGACGCGCTTAGCCGCCTGATTTGGCGGCTATTGTTGCTGCGTGCGAAATTCTGGCGCCGGGAAGACCGCGCGCCGCGCACGCCAGAGGAGTCAGCTGCGCCGGGCGCGGTGGGCCGTGTCCGCGTTCTTCATGGTCATGGGGATGACCGCGGGCGTGTGGATGGCGCGGATTCCCGCGGTCAAGGCCCAGGCGCACTTGTCCGACGGGGCGCTCGGCGCCGCGCTGTTCGCCGTCCCTGTCGGCCTGGTGCTTGGCGCGGCGGCGGCCGAACGCCTGGTCGACCGGCTCGGCAGCGGTCGCGTCACGTGGGTCTGCGGCATCGCCAGCTGCGTGGTGACCGTGACGCCTGGCCTGGCCGTCAACCTGCCCGAACTGATGGCCGCGCTGCTCGCGGTCGGGGCCTTCGGCGGGCTGCTTGACGTGGCGCAGAACGCCCAGGGCGTGCGCGTGGAAGCCGCCTACAACCGGCCGGTCATGACATCGATGCACGCCTTTTACAGCCTCGGCGCGATCATCGGGGCGCTCGTCGGCGGCGGCTTCGCGTGGGCGGGCGTGGGCCCGTTGCCGTCGCTCGCCGCCGCCGGAGCCGTGGGCGCCGTCATCGACACCGTCGCCGGGCGCTGGCTCCTCCCGGGCAGGCAACGCACCGCTGTTCGGGATGCCCGCGCACCAGGTGCCAGACCCGTGCCGGCGCCTGCGGCCCAGGACGCCAGGCAAGTGTGGCGCCTGGTCGTCGCGCTTGGCGTGCTCGGCATCTGCGCGCTGGTCGGCGAAGGCGCCGCGGGCGACTGGAGCGCTGTCTACCTGCGCGACAACCTCGGCACGTCGGCGGGGTTCGCGGCGCTCGGCTTCGCCGCGTTCTCGGTCACGATGACGGCGGGACGGCTGGTCGGCGACCGGCTGATCCGTCGCTTCACCGTGGTGAGCCTTGTCCGCGGCTGCGGCCTCGTGGCCGCGGCGGGGCTGGCCGGCGCGCTCGCGACCGGCAGCGCCTACGTCGCCGTCGCCGGATTCGCCGTGTTCGGCGCGGGGCTGTCCGCCGTCGTCCCGCAGGTGTTCGCGGCGGGCGGCAGGGCTGACCCGGCCCGTCCAGGGTCCGGCCTGGCCAGGGTGGTCGGCCTCGGCTACGTCGGCATGGCGGCGGGTCCGGCCGTGATCGGCGCGGCGGCCAGCCGGGTGGGTCTGCGCCTGGCGTTCGGCATACCGGTGCTGCTCGCGTTGTGGATCGCGGTCGCCGCCCCGGTGCTGGGCGGGAGGGCGCAGACGGCTTACGGTATGTCCATGGACGACAAGGAGATACTGGCCCGGATCAGCGGTCTGATCGAGACTGAGCATGAGTTGCGCAGCGAGCTCGCGAGCGGCCAGCTCAGCTCGGAACAGGAGCGGGAGCGTCTTCGTTCCGCAGAAGAAGCGCTTGATCAGTGCTGGGACCTGCTGCGCCAGCGGCGGGCGCGGCGCGAGTTCGGGGAGGACCCGGACGGCGCGGTCGCGCGCCCTGCGGTAGAGGTGGAGGGATACCAGCAGTAGGCATGCGGCGGGCAGGGCACCTGAAGCAGCGGGCGGCGCTCAGGGCGGCCCGGGCGCAAGTAGGCTCGGGTGGACATGTGAGCGAAGGAGAGTCGTGCGTATCGCGAGGTTCGCCAAGGGCGACGGCGTCGCCTACGGCGTCGTTGAGGGTGCGGCCGGGGAGTTGCAAGCGGAGACGATCGCGGAGCTTTACGGCCATCCGTTCGGCATCGACCCGGCGGGCGTGCGGTTCACCGGGCAGCGTTACCCGCTGGCGGAAGTCCGGCTGCTCGCCCCGGTGCTGCCGAGCAAGGTGCTGGCCGTCGGCAAGAACTACGCGGAGCACGTGCGGGAGATGGGCGGCGAGCAGCCCGCCGAGCCCGTGCTGTTCCTCAAGCCGTCCACGTCGGTGACCGGGCCCGGCGACAGGATCGCCTACCCGGTAAAGCTCACCGACCGGGTCGACTACGAGGGAGAGCTGGCCGTGATCATCGGCCGCCTCTGCCGCGACGTGCCGAAGGAGCGTGCCGAAGACGTCATCTTCGGCTATACCTGCGCGAACGACGTGACCGCTCGCGACCTGCAGCAGAAGGACGGCCAGTGGACACGGGCGAAAGGGTTCGACACGTTCTGCCCGCTCGGGCCGTGGATGGAGACCGGGACGGACCCGTCCGACCTGGGCATCACAACGACATTGAACGGGGACGTGCGGCAGCACGCCAGGACGTCCGAGTTGCTGTGGGACGTCCCGTCGCTGATCGAGTACGTCAGCTCGGTGATGACGCTGCTGCCCGGCGACGTGCTGCTCACCGGCACGCCCGAGGGGGTCGGCCCGCTCACCGACGGTGACGAGGTGTCGGTGACCATCGAGTCGATCGGCACGCTCACCAACAAGGTCGTCATCAGGGACTAGACGGCGGGGAAGTTCTCCCTCAGGTGACGCAGCTGTCGTTCGGCGTGGGCACGGGGCACGCTGTGCCCGCTGTACGGGTAGACCGCGATGTCCTTGGCCGTGCTGATCTCGTTGTACGCGGCGAACACCGTGGACGGCGGGCAGATGACGTCCATCAGCCCGACGGACAGCAGGCAGTTCGCGGTGATCCGGCGGGCCAGCAGCGCGCAGTCGATGTAGCGCAGCGTTTCCAGCGCCGGGTCGATCAGGGCCACGTTTTCCGCGAGGAACTCGGGGATCTCGGTGTACGGGGCGTGCGGCGCCAGCGTGATCGCCCGCTGGATGTCGCAGAGGAATGGCACGTCGGCGTGGCATACCGCGACCTTGTCGCGGTGCAGCGCGGCGGCGGCCAGCGCCAGTCCGCCGCCCTGGCTGGCGCCGCTGACCGCGACGGGCGCGCCTCCTGACAGTTCCAGGGCGGCGTCCACCGCGAGCGCCGCGTCGGTGAACATGCGGGTGTAGTAGTACTCTTCGGGGCTGGTTATCCCACGGCTCATCACCAGCGAGTTCTCCGGCCCGGTGCCGCCGTCTCCGGTGGCGCCGTACGTCCACCGCCCGCCCTGGCCCCGGCTGTCCATGACAAGCACCGCGTACCCGAGCGCGGGGAGCAGCATGTGCTCGGCGGGCGCGCCGCGGCCGCCGCCGTAGCCGATGAACTTGACCACGACCTTGCTGGGCTGCCCGGCCGGCTTGAGGTACCAGGCCCGGATCGGGTCCCCGCCGGCCCCGGAGAACTCCGCGTCGTACACCAGGAACGGGTCGTACACGTCCGGCTCATGCAGCGTGAACGTGGCCGGCTGCGCCTGGGCCCGCGCCTCCCGCAGGCGCCGCGTCCACCAGTCGTCCAGCCCGTCAGGCTCGGGGGTCTGGGTGCGGTAATCACGCAGCTGCTCGAGCGGCATGTCATACCAGGGCATGACTCACTGACCCATGATGGAAAAGGCAGTTATCCCGAACGGTCCCATGGTGACTGTGTCTACCACCTCGCTGGTGCCAACCTTGGCAAGCCCGGCATTTCCGGCTAGCACCGGCTTGACGGTCAGCTGCTCGTCGGCGTGGCTGACGAGCACCGCGAACCGCGCGCCGTCGTCGCGCACCAGCACGTCGCAGGCGATCCGCGGATCATCGACGCATACCGGCCGGCGAACCCCGGCGTGCGTGGCGAGCGCGTTGTACAGGGTGACCGTGGCGTCGGGGTTGACCCATGGGGTGACGGCCGCCATGTACTCGAGCGGGTAGGTGCACAGGATCAGCGAGCCGCGGCCGACCTGGCGGCGCAGCAGGGCTGGCCTGCCGTGGCCGTCGGTTGCGATGACCTCGGCGGTGACCGGCACAACCGGCAGGTAGGCCCGGCTGTGCTGGCTGCCGCCGGCCCGGAACGCGAGCATGGTGCCCCTGGTCAGGCCGCCGAAGTCGCGCGTGAACGTGAGCTCGACCATGTCCTCGTCGATGGGGTCGGCGAGGCCGACGTCGAGTTGGTGCCGCACGCCGAACAGGCCGTTCATCCGCCCGTACGACGGGCCGCGGTGCCAGGCGACGTCGCCGGCCGAGTAGGAGACGTACACGCACGCGCCCTGCTCTGCGAGAGCTTCCAGGGTGCTGGCGGTGGGCGCGAGGATCTGCTTGACGGAGGGAGCGAGGTACAGCCTCGCGCCTGGCTCGATCCCGGTGCTTTCCCTGGTCAGCTTCGGCGGCAGGTCGGCGAGCCGCGCGGAGATGTAGCCCTGATGCAGCGCCTTGGACACGGCGACGTGCGTTTCGGGCGAGGTGAACGGGTACTGGGTGTCCAGGTAGCTGGACACGATGAGGGCGGTGTCGGTGTCCGCGGGGTCACAGCGGCCGGCGTCGATGGCCTTGACCGTCGCGGCGAACAGGCGCATCTCCCTGAGCGTCCCCTTGGGAGTGCCGCGCGAGTCGGTGAGCCCGAAGTTCAGCTCGAAGGCGTGGTGCCGGTACGGGTCCTGCCCGGTCAGGGCGAAGTCGGTGTTGTTCCACGCGATCCACCCGGTCGCGCCCGCGAGCAGCGTGTTGTACAGGACGTGCCGGTAGTACCTGGACGCGTGCTCGTCGGAGGCGAAGTCCGAGCTGACGCCGAACTCCTCCATGATCACCGGCTTGCCGAACGTGCCCGCGAGCTCGCACTGCAGGGCGGCCACGTACCGCTGGCGGATGGGGTCGTCGCCGATCGGGTAGACGTGCGGGCCGAGGAAGTCGGTCAGTTCCGCGACTTCCGCGAGCCGGAACCCGTTGTCGTTCCCGGTGACCTCGATACCCCAGGCGCCGTCGCCGAGCGAGAACGGCTGGTGGCCGCCGGCCGCGCGCACGGCGTTCTTGATGATCTGCGCCCAGCTCGCCACGACCTCGTGCGAGGTCGTGCCACCGCCGTACAGCGGCATCTCGTTGGAGACCAGCCAGCCCGCCACCGCGGGGTGGGCGGCGTAGCGCCGCACCATCTCGCTGGCGAACCAGGCCTGGCGGCCGACCATCCACACGTCCGCGTACAGGTCGCGTCCCGCGCGCCAGGCCGGGTCCCAGTTCTCGCCCGACATGTGGCCGACGATGAAGGTCGGGATGGTGGTCATGCCCCGCTCGGCGTGCCGGTCGAGGAAGTCGGCGAACCGGGCGGTCATCGTCTCGTCGATCTCATACGGGCCGGGCATGAAGTCCGGCCAGTAGAAGAACGACCTGGTCATGGTCAGGCCGTGCCTGGCGAGCACGGACAGCTCTTCCTTGATGACCTTCGGGTCGTAGCTGCGCCACATGAGCGGGCCGCCGGTCCGCGACCAGAAGTTCGCGCCGAGCCAGCGAACCGGCTCGCCCCCTGCGACGATTTTCGCGGTCTTCCTTTGCACGAGAACACGACCCTCCTCTCGCCCGCCAGCCAACTCTCCTGGCTGCTGCGATCGATGAACTATACCGGTTTAGCGCTCCGTGGTCTATTGTGGGACGCGTCCGGGGACGCGTCCGGGCATGCGTCCGGGACGCGTCCGGGACGCGTCCCGGACATGTGCCGTATGCTTTACCGGAGCCGCTTGGGCGTGGAGGGGAACCGGATGAGACGTCCAACTATTGCCGACATCGCACAGCGTGCTGGCGTGACCAAGGCGGCGGTGTCGTTCGCCCTCAACGGGCAGCCGGGTGTCTCGGCGGCGACAAGGGAGCGCATCCTGGCGATCGCCCAGGAGATCGGGTTCCAGCCGAACAGCGCGGCCCGCGCGCTGACCGCGGGCAGGGCCGAGGCGTTCGGCCTGGTCATCGACCGGCCGGCCCGCACGCTCGGCATCGAGCCGTTCTTCATGCAGCTTGTCTCAGGCATCCAGGCCGGACTGGCGGAGCAGCACGTCACGCTGCTGTTCACGATGGCCGAGGACCAGGACGCCGAGATCGAGATGTACCGCCAGTGGTGGCAGCAGCGGCGGGTGGACGGCGTTTTTGTGGTTGACCTGCAGGTCAACGACCGCCGGATCGGGGTCCTCGAGGAACTGCACATGCCCGCGGTGGTGATCGGGTCGCCGCTCGGTGCGGGGACGCTGCCCGCGGTGTGGCAGGACGACCGCGCCGCCGTCGAGATGGTTGTGACTCACCTGGCCGGGCTCGGCCATCGCCGCATCGCCCGGGTCGGCGGCTTCGGGCGTTACTGGCACTCCAAGCTGCGCTCAGAAGCGCTCGCGAGAGTGGCGGCCGAGTTCGGGCTCGACGCGGTGTCGGTGGAGGCCGACTACACGGCCGAGCACGGCGCGCAGGCGACGCGCGGCCTGCTCGGCTCGGCCGAACCGCCGACCGCGATCTTGTACGACAACGACGTGATGGCGGCCGCAGGGCTGGGCGCGGCGCAGCGGATGGGGATCAGCGTGCCGTCCGGGGTGTCGATCGTGTCCTGGGATGACTCCGCGCTCTGCGAACTGATCCACCCAGCGGTCACAGCGCTGCGCCGGGACATCGCTGCGGCGGGCAGTCAGGCCGCCCGGATGCTGCAGGAGATGGCGGCCGGCCCCAAGCCGGCGAACTTCCAGGAGCCGCCGCCCGTTCTCGAGGTCCGGGACAGCTCCGGCGTGGCGGGCGTACCGCAGATCGCCGGCTCCCGCCGCTCCCGGCTCTCCGCCTGAGCCCGCCCTCTTCCTTCTTCACTCGTCGCCAGGGCTCCTCGCTCCTCAGCCATCCGGCGGGGCGCCCCTTTGGCTCGCGAGGGGCGCCAGCGCGTGGTCCTGTGATTGGGGGCCTTTCGTCCCTTTTTCGAACCCCCTATGGCTCACCATCATTGGGTGAGGGTCAATCGCGACGGTGCGTGAGTTCCGCCATCGGCGTCAGAACGGTACAACACAGGCATTTCGGTTGAAACTGGTACGTGCAGTACGGGCAGGCGTTAGGGTGGCGTGAGCCGTTGATGAGTCCGAGATCCGATCGCGATCTGAGAGATATAACGGCGGCACTTTACTTGGACGCTGCTTTGGGTTAACACTTAACCGGTATAGCCCACCTGTTCAACGGCGACACCGGGGCGGCCGGGTTAACTGCCCGCCACGGCAAGCCGAGCCTAGAACGGACAACGCCCCAGGCGGGGTCGTTGTGGGAGCGGATGGCGCGCCGCCTCGGCGCGCCTGCTCTTCCGTAACCCGACGGCTAACCCCCACCTCGGGGTCATCAGAGGACTTGCTAGTGAGGAGGTAAGAGCAGGTGAGACCTACAACAAGCACGACGAGCCGGCGATGGCGGACGGCCAGGTATGGCACCGCCGCGATCGCAGTGCTCACGCTGGCCGCGGCCAGCGCCTGCAGCAGCAGCAACTCGTCGTCGAGCAGCAGCAGCAGCTCAGCGTCCACATCGCCGTCAGCTTCGGCTACGGCGTCGCCGTCTGCGTCGTCCGGGGGTTCGATTACCAACTTCCCGCGGACCGAGACGCTCTACACCAGCGGCACGGCATACTCGCCGCCCACCAACTGGAACCCGCTCGACGTCGGTAACTACGCGACGGGCACCCAGGGACTGATCTACGAGCCACTGTTCCTTTACGACCCGATCAAGGGCACGTACGACCCGTGGCTGGCGTCCGCGCCCGGCACGTGGAGCGGCAACACCTACACGGTCACCGTCCGCTCGGGGATCACGTGGAGCGACGGCACGCCGTTCACCGGCGCCGACGTCGCCTACTCGATCAACTTGGCCAGGACCAACGCCGCCGACCCGTTCGCGGCCAACGTGGCGACGGTCGCGAACGCCACGGCCAGCGGCAACACAGTCACCGTCACGTTCAAGGGCACCCCGGGTTACACCGAGTGGCAGGGCTTCCTGTGGCGTGCACCGATCCTGCCGCAGCACATCTGGTCCAAGCTGTCCGCGTCGCAGCAGATCACCGGCGCGAACACCAACCCAGTCGGTACCGGCCCGATGACGCTGGCTTCCTACACCCCGCAGGAGGTCG
>Ga0187807_1000214_pt1 | contig 17572 bp, 19 predicted proteins | sample NC_wetland_sal_i_4_FD_132432 | JGI IMG/M metagenome (GOLD analysis project Ga0187807, IMG submission 132432) | Wetland sediment microbial communities from Neuse River Estuary, North Carolina, USA - ASW_2 | ecosystem: Environmental > Aquatic > Freshwater > Wetlands > Sediment | place: USA: North...
AGCGCGCTGCTCGGCCTGCCTGCCGGGTACATCTGGGGCGAGGTCGCCCCGCGCGCCCTGCTCCAGGAGATCGGGACCGGGACGGCTCAGCTGGTGAACGCGGAGACGAGCGCGTTCATCGTCGCCGATGCCTGGTTCTGCGTCATCGGCGCCGCCGCCGGGCTGGTCACCGGCATGCTCGGCTACTGGTTGCTGCTTACGCCGCGGGCCGCCACCCGCGGCGGCCCAGACGCCCCAGAGGGCACAAGCGCCCCAGGCACCCCAGGCGCCCGCGGCGCCCGTATTCCACGGGCCGCCGGCGGCGCCCGCGCGGCCGCCGCCGCCGCCGGGCTGATCGTCGGCGGGGTCGCCGGCGGGCTCGTCATGCTATGGCTCGGCCAGCAGATCGGCCTGTCCGGCTACGACCACAACCTGGCCGCCAGCCCGAACGGCACCCTGTTCCCCGCCTCCCTCACCCTCGGCGCCAAGAGCGCGCTGGCCTTCTGGCCCATGCTCACCGCGATCATCATCCTGGTCTCGGAATGGGGCGCGGCACGCGTCCAGCATGCGGACGGTTCGGCGGCCGGGCGGCCGTCTTCGTAGACTGGGCGGGTGACTTCGGACAGCGGGGTCGGCCCCGTCACCACCGTTATTGACCTGCGCGGGCGCGCCGCCGGCGGCCTCATCCGCCAGGCGCTCGATGGCGTGCTGCCACGCGCCGCCCTCGACGTAGACCGCGCGGTGGACCTCGTCAAGCCGATCACCGAGGACGTCCGGCGCCGCGGCGGCGCGGCGGTCCGCGAGTACACGAAACGCTTCGACGGCGTGGACCTGAAGCGGACCAGGGTTCCGGCAGAGGCACTCGAGCACGCCCTAAAATCGATCGACCCCAAGGTCAGGGATGCCCTCGACGAGGCTGCCCGCCGCGCCAGGGTCGTGCACGAGGCCCAGTTGCCGGAGCGCAGGGACACCGAGCCGGCCCCGGGCCTGTCCGTCTCCACCCGGTTCATCCCGGTCGAGAGGGCCGGCGTCTACGTGCCCGGCGGCCTGGTCGCCTACCCGTCGTCCGTGGTGATGAACGTCGTGCCGGCGCAAGCGGCGGGAGTCAAGGACATCGCGGTCGCGAGCCCCCCGCAACGAGAATTCGGCGGCCTGCCGCACCCGGCGGTGCTCGCCGCCTGCGCCCTGCTCGGCGTGACCGAGGTGCACGCGGCCGGCGGCGCGCAGGCCCTGGCAATGTTCGCCTACGGCACCGAGGAGTGCGCCCCGGTCGACGTGATCACCGGTCCGGGCAACGTGTACGTCGCCGCCGCCAAGCGCATCCTGCAGGGCCAGGTCGGCATCGACGGCGAGAACGGCCCCACGGAGATCGCCATCATCGCCGACCACACCGCCGACCCCGCCTACGTGGCCGCCGACCTCATCGGCCAGGCCGAACACGACGAGCTCGCCGCCTGCCTGCTCATCACCACCGACCCGGGCCTGCCGGCCAAGGTCGACGAGCAGCTGACCCGCCAGCTCAAGACGACCAAGCACAAGCAGCGCGTGGAGATCGCGCTCAGGCACCAGGCCGGCTACGTCATCGTCGACGACCTCGAGGCAGCCCGCAAAGTCTCCGACGCGTGGGCGCCTGAGCACCTCGAGGTGCAGACCGAGGACGCCGCGAAGGTGGCGAGCGAGATCCGCAACGCCGGGGCGATCTTCGTCGGCCCCTACTCGCCGGTCTCGCTCGGCGACTACCTCGCCGGCTCCAACCACGTGCTCCCGACGGGCGGCACCGCGCGGCACACCAGCGGGCTGTCGGTGTATCCCTACCTGAAGGTCGTGAACGTGATCGAGTGCGACCGCGACTCGCTCGCGGCCGTCGCGCCGCGCGTCGACGCGCTCGGCGGCGCCGAGGACCTGGCCGCGCACGTGGCCGCCGTCCGCGTCCGCGTCCCCGCTGACGGGGGGAGAAAGTGACCAGCGAGGCGAAGAAACTGCCCGTTCGGGATGATCTGAAAGACCTGCACCCGTACGGAGCGCCGCAGTTCGACGTCCCGGTGCGGCTGAACACCAACGAGAACCCCTACGCGCCAAGCCAGACGCTGCAGCAGGCGATCGCCGGCGCGGTCGCCGCCGTGGCCGGGACGCTCAACCGCTACCCGGACCGGGACGCCACCGACCTGCGCAAGGACCTCGCCGATTACCTCGGCCACGACCTCACCGCGGCCAGCACCTGGGCCGCGAACGGCTCGAACGAGATCATCCAGCAGCTGCTGCAGGCGTTCGGCGGGCCGGGCAGGACCGCGCTCGGCTTCGAGCCGTCCTACTCGATGCACCCGCTGATCGCGACGGTGACCGCCACGCGGTGGATCGCCGCCACGCGCGACGCCGACTACGGCATGTCCACGGCCCCGCGGCAGGTGAGACAGCACCAGCCCGACGTCGTGTTCATCACCTCCCCGAACAATCCCACCGGCACCTCCGTCCCCCTCGACATCATCACCCGGGTGTACGACGAGGCGCCCGGCATGGTCATCGTGGACGAGGCCTACGCCGAGTTCCGGCGGGACGGCACGCCGAGCGCCCTCGCCCTGCTGCCCGGCAGGGAGCGCCTCGTCGTGACCCGCACGATGTCCAAGGCCTTCGCCGCGGCCGGCACCCGGCTCGGCTACCTGGCCGCGGACCCGGCCGTGATCGAAGCGCTGCTCCTGGTCCGGCTGCCCTACCACCTGTCCACGATTACGCAAGCGGTCGCCCGGGCGGCGATCGCCTGCAAAGACGAGCCGCTCGCCACCGTCGAGGCGCTGCGCGCCGGCCGCGACGACCTCGTCGCCTGGCTCCGCGCGCACGGCCTCACCGTGGCCGACAGCGACGCGAACTTCGTGCTGTTCGGGGTGTTCGGCGACCGGGGCGCGGTCTGGCAGGCGCTGCTCGACCGCGGCGTGCTGATCAGGAACACCGGACCGGACGGCTGGCTGCGCGTGACAGTCGGGACGCCGGAGGAGACGGCCGCGTTCAAGGCGGCGCTGACGGAGGTGCTGTCGCTGTGACCCGAGTGGGACGGGTGACTCGTGAGACGAAAGAGACCGAGCTGTTCGTCGAGCTCGACCTCGACGGGCCCGGCCCGGTCGAGGTGGAGACCGGGGTGCCGTTCTTCGACCACATGCTCGCCCAGCTCGGCAAGCACGGCTGCCTCGCGCTGACCGTCCGGGCCAAGGGCGACATCGAGATCGACGCGCACCACACGGTGGAGGACACGTCGATCGCGCTGGGCCAGGCGCTGCGCGAGGCGCTGGGCGACAAATCCGGCATCTCCCGGTTCGGCGACGCGCTGGTGCCGCTGGACGAGACCCTGGTCCGCGCCGCCGTCGACCTGTCCGGCCGCCCCTACGTGGTGCACGCCGAGCCCGACGGCATGGCCCCGATGATCGGCACCAGCTACGACACCACGCTGACCAGGCACATCTGGGAGTCGCTCGCGTTCTCCGCCGGCATCTGCCTGCACGTGCACGTGCTGTACGGGCGCAACCCGCACCACATCGTCGAAGCCCAGTTCAAGGCCGTCGCCCGCGCGCTCCGGGCGGCTGCCGCCTTCGACTCCAGGGCTGGCGGGGTTCCGTCCACGAAAGGCGTGCTGTAGATGAATTATCCCGAACGTACGCGTTTCCCTGCCTCGAGCACTCCATGACTCCGCCCAGGGTCGTCGTCCTCGACTACGGGTCGGGGAACCTGAGGTCCGCCGAGCGAGCCCTCGCCCGGGCCGGCGCCGACGTCTCGGTGACCGCCGACCTGGACGCCGCCCTCGAGTGCGACGGCCTGGTGGTGCCGGGCGTCGGGGCGTTCGCCGCGTGCATGACCGGGCTGCGCGGCATCGGCGGTGAGAAGGTGATCGGCCGCCGCGTCGAGCTGGGCCGCCCGGTTCTCGGCATCTGCGTGGGCATGCAGATCCTGTTCACCGCGGGCGTCGAGCACGGGGTGCGTGCCGACGGGTGCGGCGTCTGGCCTGGAGTGGTCGAACGCCTCGCCGCCCCGGTGCTGCCGCACATGGGCTGGAACACCGTGACCGCCCCGCCGGACTCTGCGCTGTTCGCCGGCGTTCCCGACGGCACGCGCTTCTACTTCGTGCACTCCTACGCGCTGCGCATGCGCGACGCGGCCCCGCTGCTCCGCGCGGGCGCGAGGATCACGGTGACCGAGCACGGCGAGCCGTTCGCCGCCGCGGTTGAGGCGGGCGTGGTGTCCGCGACCCAGTTCCACCCCGAGAAGTCAGGCGACGCCGGCGCCGCTGTGCTATCCAACTGGCTGGAGACCCTGTGAGCTCACTGATCCTGCTGCCGGCCGTCGATGTGGCCGGGGGCCAGGCGGTCCGCCTCGTCCAGGGCGCCGCCGGGTCCGAGACCTCCTACGGCGACCCGCTCGAGGCCGCCCTCGCGTGGCAGTCCGCCGGGGCGGAGTGGATCCACCTGGTCGACCTGGACGCCGCGTTCGGCCGGGGGAGCAACGCCGAGCTGCTCGCCGAGGTGGTCGGCAAGCTGGACGTCAGCGTCGAGATGTCCGGCGGCATCCGCGACGACGCCTCCCTGGAGCGCGCCTTGTCGACCGGCTGCGCCCGCGTCAACATCGGCACCGCCGCCATGGAGAACCCGGACTGGGTCCGCCAGATCATCGCCACCCATGTCGACAGGGTCGCGATCGGCCTCGACGTGCGCGGCAGGACCCTGGCGGCCCGCGGCTGGACGCGCGAGGGCGGCGACCTGTACGAGGCGCTTAACCGTCTCGACGCCGAGGGCTGCGCCCGGTATGTGATCACCGACGTGCTCAAGGACGGCATGCTCCGCGGCCCCAACCTGGACCTGTACCGCGACGTGTGCGCGCGGACCCCGGCCCCCGTCGTGGCCAGCGGGGGAGTGTCGTCCCTGGCCGACCTGCGCGCCCTGGCGTCGCTGGTGCCCATCGGCGTGGAAGGCGCGATCGTCGGCAAGGCCCTGTACGCCGGGGCGTTCACGCTGACCGAGGCGCTCGCCGAGGTGGCGTCGTGACCGTGACCCGCCGGGTCTCCTCAGACGCGCCGTGGGAGCAGGCCGTCGGCTACTCGCGCGCGGTCGCCGCCGGCGACTTCATCTTCGTGACCGGGTGCACGTCCGTGCGGCACGGCGAGGTCGTGCACCAGGGCGACGCCGCGGCGCAGATGGCGCAGGCGATCGAGAACGTGGGCTCGGCGCTGGCCCGGCTCGGCGCGGAGCTGACGGACGTGGTGCGCACCCGCATGTTCGTGACCGACATCACGCGCTGGCCGGAGATCGGCGAGGCGCACCGGGCGGCGTTCGGCGACGTCATGCCGGCGACCACGATGGTCCAGGTGGCGGCGCTGATCGACCCGCGGCTGCTCGTCGAGGTCGAGGCCGTGGCCTACAAGCCGGGCGCCGGCGGCGGGAGCGGGCTGGGGTGGCCGGCATGACGGTCGCGGTGCGGGTCATCCCCTGCCTGGACGTGGACGCCGGGCGGGTGGTCAAGGGCGTGAACTTCCGTAACCTGCGGGACGCCGGCGACCCGGTCGAGCTGGCCGCGCTGTACGACGCCGAGGGCGCCGACGAGCTGACGTTCCTCGACATCACCGCCTCCAGCGGCGGCAGGCAGACCATGTACGACGTGGTGCGGCGCACGGCCGAGCAGGTGTTCATCCCGCTGACCGTCGGCGGTGGCGTGCGGTCGTGCGCCGACGTGGACGCGCTGCTGCGCGCCGGGGCGGACAAGGTGTCGCTGAACACCGCGGCGATCGCCCGGCCGGCGCTGCTCGGCGAGGCGGCGCGGCAGTTCGGGTCGCAGTGCGTGGTGCTCTCGGTGGACGCCCGCCGGGTGCTGCCCGGTTCGCCGCCGACCCCGAGCGGCTTCGAGGTGACCACGCACGGCGGGCGCACCGGGACCGGCATCGACGCGGTGGACTGGGCCCGCCGCGCCGTCGGGCTAGGCGCCGGCGAGATCCTGCTGAACTCGATGGACGCCGACGGCACCACGGCGGGATTCGACCTGGAGCTGATCCGGCTGGTCCGCGCCGCCGTCACGGTCCCGGTGATCGCCAGCGGCGGGGCCGGCGCGCTGGCCCACTTCGCGCCTGCCGTCGGCGCGGGCGCCGACGCGGTGCTCGCGGCCAGCGTCTTCCACTTCGGAACCCTCCGGATTGGCCAGGTGAAAGAGTCCCTCCGGGCCGCCGGCTACCCGGTCCGCTGAACTATCCCGTTACCACCCGAACGGGCTATTTTCCCGGTTCGCGCTGGCCATCGCGGTGGCGCTCGCATACGGTCTTCCGGGTGCTCAGCCGCCGGTGCTGACGCGTCGTTCCTGGTCAGCGCACTGTGACGGGTCCGGGCACTATAGCACCTTTTGGGTGCTTTGAAGCCCTTTTGCCGGTTTGTCGCGTTTCGTTTACGCTCCTGTGATGCAAGGCGCTCCCAAGGCTGCCTGCACCACGTGTGCCACCCGGCGCCCCGCTGCAGGCAGCCTTCCTCGTGAGCGCGACCACCTCGGGAAGGAGCCCTTTGGGCAGCCCAGCAAACCATGCACGTCCCCGTCTCGCGCGGCGGCTGCCCGGCGCCGCCGTGCCCGCGCTCGTCGGCGCGGCCGCCGCGTTCGCGCTGGCCGGCGCGCCTGCCGCCAGCGCGTCCGCGGCGCAGGTTCCCGCGCACCACACGGCCGCCGCGCCGGCCGCCAAGCCGGCCGGCGTCACCGCCGCGCGGCTGCTGTCGGTCACCCGCCCGGCGGCGCACAACTCCGCCGCCGCGACCAGGTACACGGTCAAGTCCGGTGACACGCTGAGCGCGATCGCGCAGCGGTTCTACCAGAACCCGGCGTACTGGCCGGTCCTCTTCCGGGCCAACCACAGCCAGGTCAAGTACGCGAACCTGATCGAGGTCGGCCAGGTGCTGACGATCCCGGCCAGGCCGGCCACGATCCCCGGCGCGCCGTCGGTCCTCGGCCCGTCCGCGCCGGCGCCCTCCACCGCCAGCGACCCGGCCCAGGTGAGCGCGGGGCAGTCCGCCCCGGCGCAGACGCAGGCCGCCCCGGTGCAGCAGGCCGCGACCTCGACTTCGACCGTGTCGACGGCGGGCGACAGTGCGTTCCAGGCGTGCGTCATCTCCCGTGAGTCGGGCGGCAACGCCCAGGTCATGAACTCCAGCGGCCACTACGGCCTCTACCAGTTCAGCGCCTCGACCTGGGCCGCGTACGGTGGCAACCCGGCCGACTTCGGCCACGCCAGCGTGGCCGAGCAGAACCAGGTGTTCAACAACGCCATCGCGGCCGGGGGCCAGTCCAACTGGGCGCCCTACGACGGCTGCTGATCTGCTCACAGGCGGCAAGCGGGCCGGCGGCTAATGAGCCGCCGGCCCGCTTTTCCATTCGGCGTTTACCGGATCTGAGGGTTATTCCAAAGGTTCTCCCAGCGGTTACCCGCTCGGGTCCTAGGCGCGGTGCCAATACTTATCGTCGTGACGAACATGTACACCCCTAGCGGGTTCGGCGCTACGCCGGGCGTGCCTGCGCCAGAATCAGGCCTGCCGCCATACGGCGGCCCGCCGCCGCGCCGCGGGCGCAGCCGCGGGAAGATCGCCGCTGTGGTCGTGACCTGTGCGGTCGTGGCCGGCGGCGCGTTCGCCGTGACCCAGGCGGTCACTGGTTCCGGGCCGAGCACAAGCCCGGCGGCGTCAACCGCCGCCAGCGGACCTACCGGGCAGGCGGCCGTCCTGAACGGGGCGCTCGCCGACCTGTCCTCCGCAACCTCCTCAACCCCCGCCCCCGCCGCGAGCGCGACCGCGACGCGCCGCGTCGCCCGGGCGCTGATCCGGCTCCGGCTGCTCGGCGGGATGTACGGCCAGTACACCTTCGAGACCAAGAACGGGCCGCGCACCCTGGCGTTCGAGCGCGGCACGGTGCTGTCGGTCGAGGGCTCGGACGTGACTGTGAAGGCCACCGACGGCACCACCTGGACCTGGGTGCTCACCGGCGCCACCATCGTGCGCGAGAACGGGTCCCGCACGACGGCGACGAACCTGGCCGATGGCCAGCTGGTGTTCACCGCGGGCCAGGTCAGCGGCACGACGCGGGACGCCCGGCTGGTCGTCATCCGCACGGCCGCGACGAAGCAGGCCGCGTAGTACCGCCGCCCGCGTGCCACGGCGCGCGGGGCGCCAGGGCACGCGGGCGGCACTGCAAGTTCCCGGCTAGTTCCCGGCGGCCTGATGGGTCGTCGTCCAGGACGTGGTCGGGCCGGCCGCAGCCACCACCCCGGGCGTGGTGATGCCGGTCTCGGCCATCGCGGTCGCGGCCATCGCCGCGCCGACGATGCCGGCGTCGTTCTGCAGGGCGGCCGGGACTATCCTGGCGCGGATGCCGGTCAGCAACGGCAGCCACTTGTCGGCCTCCTTGCTGATCCCGCCGCCGACGATGATGAGGTCAGGCGACAGCAGCGCCTCGATCTGCTGCATGTACTCGCCGACCCGCTGTGCCCAGTCCTTCCAGCCCCAGCCGTGCTCCTGCTTTCCGCGCTCGGAGGCGCGGGACTCCGCGTCCTTGCCGCGGATCTCGACGTGCCCCAACTCGGTGTTCGGCACCAGCGAGCCGCCGGAGAACAGCGCGCTGCCGACTCCGGTGCCGAACGTCAGCATCAGCACCGTGCCGCGCTCGCCCTTCCCCGCGCCGAACGTCATCTCCGCGACGCCCGCCGCGTCCGCGTCGTTGAGCACCGACACGTCGCTGCCGGTGACCTTGCCGAACAGCGCCGCCGCGTCCGTCCCGATCCACGCCTTGTCCACGTTCGCGGCCGTGCGCACCGTTCCGTTCGTTACGACTCCGGGGAAGGTGGCGCCCGTGATACCCGTCCATCCGAACGCGCGCGTGAGTTCCCGCACCACCTCCGCCACGGCATCGGGCGTGGCGGGCCGCGGCGTGGCGATCTTCTTGCGTTCGGCCAGCAGCGTGCCGGCTGCTATGTCGACAGGGGCCGCCTTGATACCCGTGCCGCCGATGTCGATGCCGAATGCCTGCATGCCCTGTTCCCTCCCACGCGGTGCGGAGACGCGGCACCATCCGGCCGGCCCCGAACGTTCATACTCTGACTATTATCGAACGTGAACCAGGAGAAAGGGGGCGCCGGATGAACTGGCTGAAGGTCGGCGCCATTGTGATCGGCGGGATCATCGTCTTTTTCGTCCTCGATTCCGTGGTCCACTTGCTGCTCGGCCTGCTCACCGCGATCGCGTTCGTCGCGATTGTCGCGGGCGGCGGTTACGTCGTCTACAAGATCATGGGGGCGCGGCGGCACCGCCAGGTCAGGAGCAGGCGGGAGCCCGGTGAGCGCCGCGTGCGGCGCGACCCGGAGCCGACCACCCGCGAACTCGCCGTTCCCCCGGAGACGCCCCACCCCGCTGCCGCGCACCACGAGAGCGTCGAGGACGAGCTCGCGCGGCTGAAGCGGGAGATGGGCGGCTGACCGCTAGCTGCGCCACGCCTTGAGCGCGGCGACGGCTTCACCGGTGCCGTCGAACCGTACCTTCGCGGCGCTGGTCCGGCCCATGATCCACATCGTCAGCTCGGCCGGCGTGCCGACGACGGTGACGGTGGGCGTCGCGTTCTTCACCGTCACCCGGTACGGTCCGTTGCCCTCGGCCGCGCCGACCCGAGCCAGCTCGACGCCGACCGGCGCCTTGCGGAGGAAGAGCCTGGCGGACTTCACCCGGCGCCACAGCGCGTCGGACAGCCCGTCGCTGATCGCCCGCGGCTGCCAGTCCGGCTGGGCGCGCCTGACGTCTTCGTGATGGACGAAGTACTCCACCGTGTTCACCTGCTCGTCGGCGCCCGGCAGCGCGAAGGGCGAGAGCCGCGGCGGACCGTTCCTGAACAGGGCGACGAGCTCGGCGTACGAGTGCCGCGCCAGGTAGCGCCGCTGCACCCGGGCGGTATAGGGCGCGAGCGGGCCGCCCATGACTCCGGCTGCGGCGTCGGGGCGGTGCTCCCGCAGCACCAGGTGCGCCGCCAGGTCCCGGGTCAGCCAGCCCACGCAGAGGGTGGGGGCGTCCGGGCCGGTTTCCTCGAGCAGCGCGGCGAGGGCGCGGCGTTCATCCCGCGAGTTGCTCACGAGGAGATCGTAGGCTGTAGCGGTGGTCTATGACACCGGTGAGTTGACACCGGGGAGTAAGGAGAGGGAACCGGCGATGACAGAAGCCGTCCGCCCGTCGCGGCTTGACCCGAAGATAGCGGCGCGGCTGAAGCGGGACGCCAGCGGCCTGGTCGCGGCGATCGCGCAGCAGTACGACACCGGCGAGGTGCTGATGGTCGCCTGGATGGACGACGAGGCGCTGCACCGCACGCTGACCACCGGCCGCTGCACGTACTGGTCGCGCAGCCGGCAGGAGTACTGGGTGAAGGGCGAGACGTCGGGTCACCTCCAGTTCGTGAAGTCGGTGGCGCTTGACTGCGACGGTGACGCGCTCCTGGTGCAGGTGGACCAGGTGGGCGCCGCGTGCCACACCGGCGACCGGACCTGCTTCGACGCCGACGTGCTCGACGCCGTGCCGGGCTCGCGTCCCGACGAGGGCGGGTGAGCGGCGTGCGCGAGATCCCGGCGCGCCGCCAATACGGCCTGACGCTGCTCGCGGGCGCGGTTGGCGCGGGGCTGATCCTGATCGCGGTCAGGGAGCGCTGGGCGCAGGCCGTCTTCACGCCGCCCAAGCCGCTGACCGCTCAGGTGGTCAGCGTTTCCGGCGCCGACCTGGTCCCGCTGGCGGGCGCGCTCGCGGTGGCGGCGCTTGCCGGGCTGGCCGCCGTGATCGCCACCAGGGGAGTGCTGCGCCGGGCCGCCGGGGTGCTGCTCGCGCTGTTCGGGGCGGGCGCTGGCGCGGCCGTCACGACGGCGGTGACCGCCGCGAACGTCGTCAGCGTCGCCGCGAGCCACATCGCCTCCCCCGAGTCGGCGGCCGTCAGCGGTGCGGCCGGCTCCACGACCAGCGGCTCGACCGGGGGCGCGGCCGTGGTGGTGACGGGCGCGGGGCACGCCGTGATGTCCGGCACCCCGTGGCGCTTCGCGGTCATCGCCGGGGCGCTGCTCGTCTTCCTGGCCGGCCTGGCGACGGTGCTGCGCGGCCCGCAATGGCCGGTGATGTCGGCCAGGTACGACCGCCCAGCGCGGCGCGGCGGCGCCGCGCCCGGCGCACAAGGCGCGGCGTCCGGGCGGCCGCGGGACTCCGCGTCGATGTGGGAGTCGCTCAGCGGCGGCGAAGACCCCACGGCGGACGATCCCGCCACCGGCGACGGCGCCGCGGACTCCGCGCCGCCTGAACATCGGCTCAGCGCTCTGCTAGCCCGGGGGGACGACCCCCCGAAGCCCCCCGCAGGCTGAAAGAATGCCGTGCGTGCTCGTCGCCGAACACGAGCCCGAGGTAGCCGAGATGGCGCGCCGCTACCTCGAGCGCGCGAGCATGCGGGTGCTGGTCACCGGCAGCCCGGCGGAGACCGTCCTGGTGCTGGCTCGCCAGGCCGCCGACCTGTTCGTGATCGATCTCACAATGCCCGGCCTCGAGGTCAGGGCGCTCCGCCAGGTGCTGGCGCCCGCGGTCCCCGCGGTTTTCCTGCTGGACCGCGGGGATGGCAGGCCGCACGGCCTGAACAGCCCGCCCGCGGCCAGGCGGTGGCTGACCAGGCCGTTCAGCCCGCGGGCTCTGGTCCTCGCGGTGGCGGACCTGGTGCATCCGGTGCCCGGCCAGTGGCGATCGCCAGGTCAGGGCGGCGCGGACCGTGGCAGGCACGAGATCGTCGTCAACGGCCGGGCGGTCAGCCTCACCAGGACGGAGTTCACGCTGGTGTCCGCGCTCGCCGGCCAGCCCGGCCGGGTGCTGAGCAGGGAGCGGCTGCTCGCCGCGCTGGAAACCGAACGGGGCAAGCGGCCGAGCCCGCGCGCGGTCGACGTCTACATCGCCCAGCTGCGGGCGAAGCTCGGCAGTGCGGCGATCCGCACCGTGCACGGCGTGGGGTACGTCCTCGACCTGGACGGCGCGCCCGGCGCGCCCGCGGAGCCCGGCGCGCCCCCGGCGACCGGCCCGGCCGGGGCGCCCGGCTAGGCGCCGGGCAACGCGAAGGTATGGCTTATGCATTGCAAAGGCAAACTCCAGGGGGGCCGCCCAGACCACGTTCCGGCGGGGACTAGCATCGGTGGCGCAACATTTCCGATTTGAGGAGACGACGCAAACGCGTGAGTGTGCTCGACGAGATCCTCGAGGGCGTGCGTGCCGATCTCGCCGACCGGCAGCGGCGCGTCTCGCTTGAGCAGCTGAAGGACATGGCGCGCCGGGGGCCGTCTCCGGTCGACGCCATGGCGGCGCTCAAGGCAGAAGGCGTCAGCGTCATCGCGGAAGTGAAGCGGGCGAGCCCGTCTCGCGGCGCGATGGCCGCGATCGACGACCCGGCCGCGCTGGCGGCCGACTACGAGGCCGGCGGCGCGCGGGTGATCAGCGTGCTGACCGAGCAGCGCCGGTTCGGCGGGTCGCTCGACGACCTGGCCGCGGTCCGGCGGGCCGTGCAGGTGCCGCTGCTGCGCAAGGACTTCGTGGTCAGCTCCTACCAGCTGTGGGAGGCGCGCGCCTACGGCGCCGACATGGTGCTGCTCATCGTCGCCGCGCTCGAGCAGAGCGCGCTCGTCTCGCTCGTGGAGCGGTCGCTGTCGATCGGGCTGCTGCCGCTCGTCGAGGTCCACGCGGACGAGGAGCTCGAGCGGGCGGTCGACGCGAGCGCGACGGTGATCGGGGTGAACGCGCGGAACCTGGCCACGCTCGAGGTGGACAGGTCGATCTTCGCCCGGCTCGCGCCTCGCATCCCCGAAGGGGTCGTCAAGATCGCCGAGTCGGGCGTCCGCGGGCCGCACGACCTGCTCGCCTACGCGGCGTCAGGCGCGGACGCGGTGCTGGTGGGCGAGTCACTGGTGACCGAGAAGGACCCGAGGTCCGCCGTCGCCGATCTCGTGACTGCGGGATCTCACCCCGCGCTGCGCGGCGAACGCGGGTAGTCTACCGGCGTGGATAGCACGCCAGCCGCGGGTCCGCCGCCCGCGGAACCAGATATTTCCGTCGTTCCCGACGTAACCGGGCACTTCGGCGTCTTCGGCGGCCGGTTCGCCCCCGAGTCGCTGATGGCGGCGCTCGAACAGCTCACCAAGGAGTACGAGGCCGCCCGCACCGACCCGGAGTTCACCGCGGAGCTGGCGGACCTGCTCACGAACTACGCCGCGCGCCCGACGCTGGTCACGGAGGCGAAGCGGTTCGGCGCTGAGTACGCCGGCGGCGCGCGCGTCCTGCTGAAGCGCGAGGACCTCGCGCACACCGGCTCGCACAAGATCAACAACGTGCTCGGCCAGGTGCTGCTCACCAAGCGGATGGGCAAGACCCGGGTGATCGCCGAGACCGGCGCCGGCCAGCACGGCGTGGCGACCGCGACCGCGTGCGCGCTGCTCGGCCTGGACTGCGTGGTCTACATGGGCGAAGAGGACACCCGCAGGCAGGCGCTGAACGTGTCCCGGATGCGGATGCTCGGCGCCGAGGTCGTCCCGGTCAAGACCGGAACCCGCACGCTGAAAGACGCGATGAACGACGCGTTCCGCGACTGGGTGGCCACGGTGGACAACACGCACTACTGCATCGGCTCGGTCGGCGGCCCGCACCCGTTCCCGATGATGGTCCGCGACTTCCAGCGCGTCATCGGCATCGAGGCCCGCCAGCAGGTTCTCGACGCCACCGGCAGGCTCCCGGACGCGGTCGTCGCCTGCGTCGGCGGCGGCAGCAACGCGATCGGCGTCTTCCACGCGTTCATTCCCGACGAGGGCGTGCGGCTCATCGGCTGCGAGGCGGGCGGCGACGGTGACGGCAGGCCGGAGCGGACCGCCGCGACACTGACCCTCGGGCTCCCTGGCGTGCTGCACGGCATGCGCACGTACGTGCTGCAAGACGACGAAGGCCAGACCCTGGACACGCACTCGATCTCGGCTGGCCTCGACTACCCGGGCGTCGGACCCGAGCACTCGTGGCTCAAGGACACCGGCCGCGCCGAGTACCGGTCCGTCTCGGACGCCGAGGCGATGGCGGGGTTCGCCGCCCTGTGCAAGACCGAGGGCATCATCCCGGCCCTGGAGTCCTCGCACGCGGTGGCGGGGGCGATCACGCTCGGCCGCGAGCTCGGCCCGGACGCGCTGATCCTGGTCAACCTGTCCGGCCGCGGCGACAAGGACGTGGCCACCGCGTCCGCCTACTTCGGGGTCTGAGGAGCGCGAGCACATGAGCACCGTCAGCGAGGCTTTCGGCAAGGCACGAGCCGAAGACAGGGCCGCCCTTGTCGGCTACCTGCCTGCCGGCTTCCCCGACAAGAGCACCGCGATCAGGGCCGCCCTGGCGATGGCGGAGGCGGGCGCCGACGTCATCGAGGTCGGCCTGCCCTACTCCGATCCGCTGATGGACGGTCCGGTGATCGCCGAGGCCGTTTACCGGGCGCTGCGGGCCGGCACGAGGATCGCCGACGTCTTCGACACCGTCCAGGCGATCGCCGCGGCCGGCACCGCGGTAGTGATCATGACGTACTGGAACCCGGTCGACCAGTACGGCACCGACGCGTTCGCCCGCGACCTGATGAACGCGGGCGGCGCCGGCCTGATCACGCCCGACCTGACGCCCGAGGAGGCCGCGCCCTGGCTCGAGGCGTCCGACAAGTACGGGCTCGACCGGATCTTCCTGGTCGCCCCGTCGTCGCCGGAGCACCGCATCGCCGAGATCACGGCGGTCTGCCGCGGCTTCGTCTACGCCGTCAGCCTCATGGGCATCACCGGCACCAGGGACATGGTGAACTCCGGCGCGGCCACCCTGGTGCGGCGGACCCGCGAGCACACCAGCCTCCCCATCGCGGTCGGCCTCGGCGTCAGCAACCGCGAACAGGCCGCCGAGGTCGCCGGCTTCGCCGACGGCGTCATCGTCGGCTCCGCCTTCGTCCGCCGCCTGTCGGCCGCCCCCGGCCCCGACGCGGCGGTGACGGCGGTCCGCGACCTGACCGCTGACCTAGCCCAGGGCACCCGCCGCCGCTAGCCTCGCCGCCCCGTCCCATGCGGTCACAGGTAAGCCGGTGTACGCGGCTTCCACCGGTTCGCGGGCAACGAGCCGCACTCGCCGGCTATTCGCAACAACCCGCTCTCTCGCTGTCGATTGCCCAGTCGGCCCGCCGTCTCCGGCGCCGGTCGCTGCCGGAGACCGGAACAGCGGTAATGTCCGGGTATGCCCCTCGCGTCCCTCCCGGGCCCGCCACAGTCCGTGTGGCACCTCGGGCCGCTCCCGTTCCGGGCGCAGGCGCTGTGCGTGGTGGCGGGCATCCTGCTCGCTGTCTGGATCGCCGACCGCAGGTACCGCACGGCCGGCGGCCCGCGGGGCGTGATCGTCGACGTGGCCGCGTGGGCTGTCCCGGCCGGCCTGATCCCCGCCGCGATCGGCGCCCTGGTGCCCCAGGCGGACAGCGGCGCGTGGCAGGCCGTCCGCACCTGGGACGCGGTGATCGGCTGGCCGGGCGCGGCGGCGCTCGGCACGCTGGCCGCCTGGCTGGCCTGCCGCCACCTGCGCCCCGACGGCCCCGCGTGGCGCGCAGGCCGCGGACGACAAGCGGCGGGCACCTCCGCACCCGGCGGCCCCGCGTGGCGCGCAGGCCGCGGGCGCCCCGCGCCGGGCACCTCCACCCCCGAAGGCACGTCCGCACCCGCCGGCACGTCCGCGCCCGGCACTCCGGCGCCCGGCGACGCGCCGGGCGTCCGCGCGATCGCTCCCGTGATCAGGCCCGCCCCGCTCGCCGTGACCGGCAGCGGCGGCAGGCGGCTGCGGTTCGGCCCGGTCGCCGCCGCGGCGGCGCCGGCCATCGCGTTCGGCCAGGCGGTAGCCTCGCTCGCCGGCTGGTTCGCCGGCCAGGGGTACGGTCACCCGTCGTCGCTGCCCTGGGCGGTCGCCATCGACCCCGCGCACCGTCCTGCCGGGTATGAGAACTTCGCCACATTTCAGCCGCTTTTCCTGTACCAGGCGCTGTGGAGCCTGGTGGCCGGCGTCGCCGTCGCGGTCGCGACGCGCCGGCTGGCGCTGCGCGGGGACCGGGCGCTCGCGCTGTACGGAGCGGCCTACGCGATTGGCGGTTTCGCGTTGTTTTGGCTGGGTATCGCTCATCTGCCGATCGTTCTGGGCCTCAGAGCCGGGGAACTTGGCGATGCCGCGGTCTTCGTCGGCACGGCCATCTACCTCGTCCGCACCAGGCCCACGCGCACCAAACCTTTCCAGCCTGCGCAGAAGCCGGCCCTGGAAAGCGATTCACCAGTCATGTAATGTCAACGTAACCTACGTGTAGCAGCGAGGGCCAGCGTCGTCCCAACCGCAGCATGGCATGACAGCGGATATGAGACGACAGGAGTATTGATGGTGCCTGCCGCAACCGACGGACTTTACGATAGCCGGTTCGAGCACGACGCCTGTGGCGTAGGTTTTGTCGCGGATCTCTCGGCCAACGGCGGGCACGATGTGGTCGCCAGCGCCCTGCGGGTCCTGTGCAATCTGGAGCACCGGGGCGCCGCCGGCGCGGACCCGGACACCGGCGACGGCGCGGGCATCCTGACCCAGATCCCCGACGCCTTCTTCCGCGCGGTGACTGACTTCCCGCTCCCCGAGGCTGGCGCGTACGCCGCCGGCCTCGCCTTCCTGCCTTCCGATTCTTCCAAACGCGCCCGTCTCTTCGCCCGCATCGCCCAGCTCGCCGCCGACGAGGGGCTGACCATCCTCGGCTGGCGTGACGTGCCGATCGACCCGGCCGCGTGCGGGCCGGGCGCCCGCGAGGTGCTGCGCCACCTGGCCCAGCTGTTCGTGGCCGGCGCCGGCGGCGAGCACGGCATGGAACTGGAGCGGATGGCCTTCTGCCTGCGCAAGCGCGCCGACCACGAGACCGGCGTCTACTTCGCCAGCCTGTCGGCCCGGACGATCGTGTACAAGGGCATGCTGTCCGCGCCGCAGGTCGAGCCGTTCTTCCCCGACCTGTCCGACGAGCGGTACGCCTCGAACGTCGCGCTCGTGCACTCCCGGTTCTCCACCAACACGTTCCCGTCGTGGGAACGTGCGCACCCCTACCGGTACGTCGCGCACAACGGCGAGATCAACACCGTGCAGGGCAACAGGAACTGGATGCGGGCCCGCGAGGCGATGCTGGACAGTCCGCTGATCCCGCGGTCGAAGAGCGGCCAGGGCATCGAGCGGCTGTTCCCGATCGTGCACCCGAGGGGATCCGACTCCGGCAGCTTCGACGAGGCGCTCGAGCTGCTGCACCTCAGCGGCCGGTCGCTGCCGCACGCGCTGCTGATGATGATCCCCGAGCCGTGGGAGAACCACGAGGAGATGGACGCGCGGCGGCGCGCGTTCTACGAGTTCCACTCGACGCTCATGGAGCCCTGGGACGGCCCCGCGCTGATCGCGTTCACCGACGGCACCGTGATCGGCGCCGTGCTGGACAGGAACGGGCTGCGGCCCGGCCGGTACTGGGTGACCAGCGACGGCCTGGTGATCGGTGCCAG
>Ga0187807_1000215_pt1 | contig 17548 bp, 14 predicted proteins | sample NC_wetland_sal_i_4_FD_132432 | JGI IMG/M metagenome (GOLD analysis project Ga0187807, IMG submission 132432) | Wetland sediment microbial communities from Neuse River Estuary, North Carolina, USA - ASW_2 | ecosystem: Environmental > Aquatic > Freshwater > Wetlands > Sediment | place: USA: North...
CCGCGGATGAACAGCAGCCGGTCCAGGTCGGCGGGGCCGTACCTGCGGTGGTCGCCGTCGGTGCGGTGCGGCCGCGGCAGCAGGCCGGCCCGCTCGTAGTAGCGGATCGTGTCAGAACGGACCCCGGCACGGGACGCGAGCTGGCCCACCGACAGCCGCCCAGCGACTTGGTCGATCGTCATACCCCGACGCTAAGCCCTGGACCGCACTCCAAGTTCAAGCCCGAGTTCGCGGCGGATGCCAGACCTTGATCGTGAGCGCGCTGTCCCGGCGCGCCTTCGCTTCCGGAGCCGGCGACTGGCCGACCACCAGGCCGTCAACCGGCATCGGGTGCTCGGTGAGCCTGACAACGGTGACGCGGAAGCCGATCCGGCCGACGATCTGCAGGCACTCCTTGCAGAACAGCCCGCGGACGTCCGGCACGGTGAGCCGGCGGGGTTCGTACGGCTGCGGGCCGAGAAGGTCGGCCAGCGCCATCAGGCCGCCCATCAGGGCCGCTCCGGTCGATCCGGCCACGAAGCCGAAGTCCGCCGGCCCCCATCCGGGAGAGGAGGGAACGCTTTCGCGCCGTTCCAGGCCCCCGCCGACCCGCCGGACGCCGACGGCCTCGTCGTAGCCCGCCCGTCTGGTGGCGTCGCCGAGCGCCCACCATGCCGCGTCGAGGATTTCCTGCGCCCGGGAGGCCGCCTTGACGACCGTCGAGGGCGCGCCGGCCAGCAGCTTGGGCGTGAGCAGCATGGCCTTGGCGTCGTAGCCGCGCTTGACCTCCTGCGCGGACGCAGTCGGCAGCACGCCGAGAACCTCATACCAGGTGATGCCGGGCGCCACGTTACTAATGGTGGCCTAGCCGGATTGGCGTGCGCCAGTGAGACACCCCGCATCGTTCGGGATAACGGCTTTTGTCCAAGAACACCGGCCGAACAGCGGACTACCGGGTGGAGCCTGCCGGAGTTACGCTCGCCCAGGAGGCCTCATGATGAACGTCGCGGTGCAGGCCTGGCGGCCGGAAGACGCGGTGCCGGGCCTTCTCGGCGGCCGGGACAGTCATCGGGTCGGGACGGTCGAACAGCGGCGGTTCCCGATCGACACCGGCATGCTCGGCCTCAACCTCAGCTTCTCCTGCGACACCGTCGCGGACGGGTTCTTCTCGCCGCGGCACCGGCACTGCTGGGACCAGCTCCGGTTCGTCCTCGACGGGTCGCTGAGCATCGGCGAGACCGACCTGGAGCCGGGTGAGTGCTGCTACTTCCCCGAGGCGGTGCCGTACGGGCCACAGCAGCAGTCCGGCGCGGCGACCGTGCTGGTGCTGCAGTTCACCGGCGCGGGCGGGCTTTACTACCCGACCCCGGACGAGCTCGCCGACGCGCGGGACAAGCTGCGCGCCGCCGGCGGGATGTTCGAGGGCGGCCGGTACAAGGGCCGCGGGGCGGACGGCAGCCGCGTCGACCAGGACGGCTACGAGGCGCTGTGGGAGGCCCATACCGGGTGCAAGCTCGTCTACGCGCAGCCGCGGTACGGCGGCGTGGTGATCATGCGGTCATCGTCGTACGAGTGGCTGGCCGACGCCCGTCACCCGGGCATCGACGTCAAGACACTCGGCTGCTTCACCGAGCACCAGACCGCCGTCATGCTGATCCGCATCGCCCCGGGCGCGCACGTGGACAGCAGGAAGCTCGCCGCGCCGCAGCTCCGCTACGTGCTCAGCGGCACCGTCGTGCTCGGCGAGAAGGAGTTCCCGCCGGGAAGCTGCCTGTGGATACCGGCGGGCGCGCCGTCGCAGCCGCTCAGCACGCTGACCGGCGCCGAACTGTACGCCGTCAGCCTGCCGCGTTACGCGCCGTAGGAACCGCCAGGCCCCGGATGATCGTGTCGATGTACGCGCCGTAGGTGGCCTCCGGGTCCGGGGTGAGCACCAGGCCCTTGAGTTCCAGCGCGACCGCGCCGTGCACCGCGCTCCAGATCTGCTGCGCCGCCTCCACCGGGTCGGGTGCGGCGATCACCCCGGCCGCGGCCGCCAGCTCCACCATGCGGACCAGGGCGCCGAACGACGCCCGGGCGTGCGCGCCGACCTCTTCGTTGTCGTGCTCGTGCGGGATGGCGTCCTCGAACATGATCGCGTAGAAGTGCGCGTTGGCGAGCGCGAACTGCCGGTACCGCAGGCCGCAGTTGCGCAGCCGCACCGCCATGTCCGGCTCGCGGCCGGCCTCGATCGCCGCCCGCAGCCGGTCGAATCCCCTGATCAGCAGCGCGTCGACCAGGCCGTCCTTGCCGCCGAGCCGGTTGTAGACGCCCATCGGCGCGATGCCCGCCTCGGCGGCGACCGCGCGCACGGTCAGCCCGGCCGGCCCGTGCCTGACCAGGACGGCCTCGGCGGCGATGAGCAGCTCACGCTCGACTTCGGCGCTGGGCGTCCGAGACCGCCGCGCTCCCCCGGCCGCACCGGCACCCGCTTCGCTCATGCAGAACATCTTCTCTCAGTCCGAGTCTTCCTCTTGACATCTCACTATAGAACGTTGTTATATAACTGTAGAACGTGATCCTATTCATATAGAACGACGTCCTACTCGTCAGGGATGGGGAGTTCACGATGGAGACCAGAAACGACCGCCGGTGGTGGATCCTGGCGGTGCTCTGCCTCAGCGTCCTGCTGGTGGTGGTGGACAACACGATCGTCAACGTCGCGCTGCCGACGATCAGCCGCGACCTGTCCGCGTCGACCGAGGCCCTGCAGTGGGTGGTCGACGGCTACACGCTCGCCTTCGCCGGGCTGCTGCTCATCGGCGGGAACCTCGGCGACCGTCTCGGGCGGCGGCGCATGCTGCAAGCGGGGCTTGTCCTGTTCGCCGTCTTCTCTGTCACAGCGGCCCTGTCCCGCAACAGCGCCGAACTCATCGCCGCCCGCGCCGCGATGGGCGCCGCCGCCGCGCTCGTCTACCCGGCCACGCTCGCGATCCTCAACAACGCCTTCACCGTCGCGCGCGAGCGCGCCACGGCCATCGGAATATGGTCGGGCGTGTCCGGGCTCGCCGTCGCCATCGGGCCGGTGTCCGGCGGCCTGCTGCTGCGGCACTTCAGCTGGAGCTCGGTGTTCTACGTCAGCGTCCCGGTGGCCGCCGTGGCGCTGATCGCCGGCCGTCTGCTGCTGCCGGAGTCACGCGACCCGAAGGCCGGCCGGTTCGACCCGCTCGGCGGGCTGCTGTCGGCGGCCGGGATCACGCTGCTGACCTGGTCGATCATCGAGGCGCCGAAGCACGGCTGGGGCTCGGCGTGGACTGTCGGCGGCCTGTTCGGTGCGCTCGCCATCCTGGCTCTTTTCGCCTGGTCGCAGGCGCGCCGCCCGGACCCGATGCTGGACGTCCGGCTGTTCCGCAACCCGCGGTTCAGCGCCGCGAGCGGGTCGATCGCGCTCGCCTTCTTCGGCCTGTTCGGCTTCATCTTCCTGATCACCCAGTACTTCCAGGTCGTGCGCGGCTACGACCCGCTGCGCGCCGGGGTGGCGACGCTGCCGTTCGCGATCGTCACCGGGGCGCTGTCCCCCGTCGCGATCCTGATCATGAGGCGGATCGGCACCAAGCTGGTCGTGGCGTCCGGGCTGGTGGTGATGAGCGCCGGGTTCGTCGTCGCCGCGACCACACCGCAGAACGCTCCCTACTGGGGCCAGATCGTCATCGCGATGTCGCTGATGGCGGCGGGCCTGGCGCTCACCACGGGGCCGGCCACCGACGCGATCATGGGCGCCCTGCCGCTCGCCAAGGCCGGCGCGGGCTCGGCGGTCAACGACACGACCCGCGAGGTCGGCGGCACGCTCGGCGTCGCGATCCTCGGCTCGGTGCTGAGCTCCTATTACGGGAACCACCTGTCGACGGCGTTGACCCGGCTGGGCGCCCCGTCCGCCGTCGTGCACGAAGCCAGCCAGTCGGTCGTCGCCGGCCTGGTCACCGCCGCGCACTTCCCGCCGGCGCTGCGGTCGGCGGCCGCGGAGTCGGTCAGGCAGTCGTTCATGACCGGGCTGCACGCGGGCTCCTCCGTCGCGGCGGCCGCGACCTTCGCCGCGGCGCTCGTCGCGCTGGCCTTCCTGCCGGCTCGCGCCCGCACACATGCCGCGCCAGAATCACTATCCCGAACGGAGCGGGCCGGCTCCGCGGCGCGCCAGATTGCTGCTAGCCAGCGGTAGGCCTGTGGGGTAAAGCTAGCCGTATGCGGCAGGTACCGGAGCCCGAGCACAGCAAATGGGTCAGGCGGATGCGCGAACTCGCCCGGCAGGACGCCGAGGAACTCGTGCCACGCCCCCCGTTCGCGGTGCTCGGGCTTTCGGCGCCGGATCTGTCGCCCGCGGCTCTCGCCTCATCCCAGCAGGTGAACGGGGTTTGGGAGTCGATCACTGTCGCCTACGGCGACTGGGCCGCGCTGGCCGGGCCGCACGTGACGGTCACGACCGCGGCGGCCGCGTCAGCTGACGAGACGCCTGACCATGCGGCGATCCGGCGCAACCTCGAAGCCGAACTGCTCCGCGAGATCGACTCCGAACGCAGCCGCAAAGCCCAGTTCTCTGGTGTCGACGAGGAGGAGCCGACGGAGCCGCCGCGGTACACGCGAGAGCGACTGCCGATTGGCGAGGCGCTGATCTGCCGCCATGGGAACGTGTGGGCCGCGCGGCTAGTCGCCGGCAGCAACGGCACGGGTGCCGGAGGCGTCAGCGTGACGATAACCGGGCGCGGCGTCGACCCCGAGTCGGTCCGGATCGGGCCGGCCGGCGATCTGCGAGCCTACTTCCAGGCACGCAACGAGATCCTCGGCCAGTTCGCCGAACGCCGGCGGAACCTGCCGCCGCCCGTCCTCGAACCCGCCGAAGGCGTTGCGGCACTGCGCGCGCTCGCGGACCACACGCTCGAGGCGAGCGCCCGGATCAGGGCGGCGGGGCGTGCGAGGCGCCCGCCTAGGCACCCGGCCGACTGGGGCCGGGTTCGCGGCGCGCTGTGGCGGCGCGCGGTCAGCGAGCAGCAGCGCATCGCCGGAATCGGCAGGCTCGCCGCCGACGACGTGGTGACGCTGGTCATCAACCACCTTGGCCACCTGGACGAGCAAGCGCCCTGGTTCACCGATCCCAGGCTGCGCGAGCTGGCGATCGACGAGACGTTGCGGTACGCCATGCTCGGCGACGACGTGCCAAGCAAGCCCGCGCAGCAGGCGTGGGCAAAGTACTGGGGCGTGAGCGTCGAGCGCTGGAGGCGCTTGCCTGAGCCGGGCGACGTCCTCTCTGACGTGCAGGAAGAGCAGCCGATCGCAGCGGCCTGGCGGCACGCCTGGGAGGTCTGGGCGCGGCGCGCGTGAACAGGCGACGACGCCCCGGTCGCTCGGACCCCGGGGCGCCGTCGCGGCTGTCGCGCTATAGGGCTACTGCTGCTTGCGAAGCTCGCGGCCCAGGCCGACCATGCCGGCGCCGGTGGGTGTGCCGGACTGCGGGATAAGCACGTCCTTGCGCGGGCCCCTGCCGAAGTGCAGCGGCTGCGGGGACACGGACTGGACGCTGTCCGCGCTGCAGATCGCGGCCGCGTCGCTGACCGGCCCGAGGACCTGGTCGCTGGTCGGGATCGCGTCCGGGTCGGCGGGGCGGCGCGGTCTGTCTCGCAGCACCTTGCCGAGATCTTCGGCGTTCGCGTCGCGGGCGGTCAGCGGGGTGAGGCCGAAGGCCGACTCGATCAGCTTGAGCGTGGACGTGTGCTCGAACGGCCCGTGGTGCACGACCCGGCGGTCGGCCAGGTTGGACACCACGATGGCCGGCACGCGGAAGCCGAGCTGGGTGTAGTCGGGAATCAGCTGGCCGTCGGTCGGGGTGGTGCTGTCGCCGCTGTGGCTGACGTTCGCCGGGTTGGTGTCGTCGATGACGTGCGGCGGCGGCACGTGGTCGTAGAACCCGCCCCACTCGTCGAACGTGACCACGAACACGGTGTTGTCCAGGTATCCCGCCGACGCGAGGGCGTGGTAGGCGTCGGCGATGAACCGCTCGCCGAGCCGGATGTCGGCCAGCGGGTGGTCGTCGGCCGACGTGCCGTTGCCCTCGGTGTCGAACGCGGGGTCGACGAAGCTGACGTTCGGCAGCAGGCCCTGCTTGACCGTGTCCAGGAACGGCAGCGTCGTGACCGGGACGCCGAGGCCCTGGGCATCGCCTGCCGCGAACGGGTGCCAGAACGGGAAGTACTTCGTGCCCCACAGCGCCAGGAACGGCAGGTCACGGAAGAAGTAGCCGCCGGTGGGGATGCCCTGGGTGTTCGGGATCGGCGAGAGCTGGTCCCAGATGGTGGGCAGCGCCGAGATGACCGCGTTGTTGTGGTCCCGGTCGGTCTGGGCGGCGTGCTGGTAGAACCGGTTGGGGAACGTCTCTCCCGCGAACGAGCAGAAGTACCGGTCGAGGACCGTGTAGTGCTCGGCGAGCGCGCCGATGACCGGCAGGTCGGGCACTTCCTTGCGCCTGCCGTCCGGGTACCGGTTGGTGTAGAAGCCAGCCGGGAACGTGTTCGCGGCGGCGAGCGTGACGCCGGGGTTGTCGGCCGGGGCGGTCGGCCGCTGCAGGAACCCGTCCATCCGCCCGTAGTTGTGCTGGACCAGCCAGCCTTCCCAGCTGTGGTCCGGGTCGCTGTAACCGCAGCCCTGGAAGTCGGGCGCCAGCGGGTAGTTGGGGTACACGTTGCCGTCGGTCGACAGGTAGGCGAGGTCGTGCCTGCCGTCGGCGTCGGGTAGCCAGCTAAGGAAGTGGTCGAACGACCGGTTCTCCATCATCAAGATGACGACGTGCTGGACGCCGTCCCGCCCGTTGGGGTTGACGGTGGCCGCGGCCGCGGACGCGGCCCTGGCCAGCAAGTCGGTGCCGGTGACGGCGACCGCGGTGGTGCCGCCCATAAGCTGCATGAAGGTACGACGCGTAAGCATGTGTCACAGTCTGCGCAGCAGTGGTGAACAGACGTCCCGCGTTACGTGTCGCCTTGATGACGCGCCGGCAAGCAAAGGCGGTGAAAGGTGGATCGTGTCCGCGCCTGGTCTTACGTTCCAATTGATCGGCGGCGCTCAAGCGGCATCGCGCGAGGACGAACTGCTGGCGCTGCGCGCCGAGGTGTACGGGCACGCTGGTGAACCGGAGGCCGCCAGGCAGTTCCGGGTGTGGCGGCGGCAGCCAGGTTTCGTGCTCGCCGAGGTTCGTAACGGCGGCTACCTGGTCGGCTACGCCTGCGGGATGCCGCTGCGGCCGTCGACCTCGTGGTGGAAGGAGCTGACCACGCCGCTGCCCGCCGAGACCGTCACCGAGCATCCCGGCCGCACGTTCGCCCTGACCGAGCTGCTCGTCCGCGCGGCGTGGCGGCGGCAGGGCATCGGCAGGTCGCTGCAGGAGCTCATCCTTTCTGACCGGCCTGAAGAGCGAGCCACGCTCGCCGTGCCGCCGGGCGCCAGCGCCGCACAGCAGGCCTTCCGCAGGTGGGGCTGGACCAGGGTCGCGCGGACGCGCGGCGACGGGCCTGACTCGGCGGTGCTCGACGTGCTCGTCATGGCTCTCCCGGCGGCCGCGAGTTAGATTGACCTGCGAAGCGCCTACGCGAGAGGGGTGCGCGATGCCCATCACCGGACTCGGCCACACCGGCCTGTGGGTGACAGACCTGGCGGCGATGCGTGACTTCTACGAGCGCGTGATCGGGCTGACCGTCACCGACGCCGACGACGAGCAGGGCATCGTCTTCTTCAGCTCGCGGCCGGAGGAAGAGCATCACGAGTTCGTGCTGCAGCGCGGGCGCACCGCCCCGCCCGGCAGCATGCTGCCGCACCAGATCTCCTGGCGCGTCGACTCGGTCGAGACGCTGCAGATGTACCACAACCGGTTCAAGGTCGAAGGCGTGCCCGTCCAGCAGGAAGTCACGCACGGCAACGCGTACGGCATCTACTTCTTCGACCCCGAGGGCAACCGCGGCGAGGTCTACCTGCGCATCCCCAAGGACGTGCGCCAGCCGTACCGCAAGTCGCTGAACCTGGAGCAGAGCGTGGCGGAGGTCAACGCCGAGGCCGAGCGGCTGCTGGCCGAGGACGGGCCGCGCTACCAGCCAGTCACGTGGCAGCCGATCCCCGACTCGACGGCTGACTGAACCACGGGAGGCAGTAGGCCGACGGGCTGACATGGCCGGTCAACGCCGGCGGCGAGGCGGCGTCGCACGCGAATTCAGGGACGTTCGCCCGCCGCCGTAGGGAGCATTGGCCCGTGGCAACGGCACGCCCGCGGCCGATGATCGTAGTGAGTAGTGCCTGTCGAAGGTGAACGCCGATGAACGATCGCGGCAGCCGTGCGATGACTTTCCTGGCCGGCGGTCCCAGCCGCAGATGGCTCGGCCCGGCGTTGCGCGGCCCGGTATGGGGCGGCACGGACCGGACGGCCACGGCGGCACGGCTTATCCTGATCGCGCTGCTGGTGACCGTGGTTCCCGTCGCCGCCCTGGCGGTAGGACGCTGGGTGGATAGTGCGGATTCGCACGCTGCTCGCGCCCAGACGGCCAGCGGCCGTCTGGTCCGCACGGTGCTGACTGAGCAGGCTCCGCAAACCGGCAGGTCCGGTGACCTATTCGCGCCAGCCCAGCTCACCTGGGTTCCGGCTCGCTGGGTGGCTCCTGACGGACAGGTCCGGATCGGCGAAGTGCTCGCACCGCCCGGCGCGGGTAAGGGCACCACCGTTCTGGCGTGGACTACCTCCGCAGGGACCATTACCGGGTTCCCGAGGTCGCACGATCAGATCGTCGGCGATGCGGTAGACGCCGCCATGTCCGCGGCCGCGGCGCTCGTGCTGGCGCTGCTGGCGGGCTGGGCTGTGACGCTGCGGGTGCTGGACCGGCGGCTGGCCGTGGCCCTGGCGACTGCCCAGGCGCCCCAGCCGCCCCAGGGCCGGCGAGCAACGCGGCGCCCAGCACCGCGGCGGCGAATCCGGCGCCGCGCAGCACCCCGGGAATGCCGCCAGGCAGCTGCTCGGCGAAGACGGTCAGGCCGGCGAGGATGGGCAGCAGGTTGGTGAGCAGCGTCGACACGCCCGCCGTGGCCAGGGCGGTGCCGCGCTGGAAGGCCAGCTGCAGGCAGACGAAGGCCAGGCCGTGGCAGGCGGGCAGCAGCAGGGCGAACACGAACACAGGCTGGATGCCGCTGACCGCCGCCTTGGTCGAGACGTCGCCGGCCGCGTAGAGCAGTCCGGCGGCCGCGGCCAGCCCGGCGCCCGGCCGCAGCATGGTGCCCGCCGGGCCGGCCGCGACACACGCCGCGAGCACGGATACGAGGATCCAGCCGAGCGGCGGGCCCCACCCCGAGGCCGCGGCGTGCCCGACGCCGGCCGGGAGCGACAGCCCCAGCAGGAGCAGGCCGCCGACAGACGCGCCGACGGCCGCCCTGTCCCTGGCCAGCAGGCGCGTGCCGCCCGCGTGCACGAACAGGGCGAGAAGCCCTACGCCGCCAGCCGAGGTGGCCTGCACCAAGGACAGCGGGGCCAGATCGAGCGCGACGATGTACAGCCCCCATCCGGCCAGGCCACCAATGAAGCCGACCAGCCAGCGTCCGCTGGTAAACAGGGCGGACAGTGCCGCGAGAGGGTGCCGCGGCGACAGCGCGGGCAGCCCGCCTGATGCGGCATGCTGCAGGTAGAACCCGTAGCTGAGGGCCGCGGCCGAGACCAGCGCCAGCAGCAGCCCGGCCGCGAGCCTCATCGCCTGCCGCCTGATGGCGCGTGCTCGGCGGGCTCACCCGCCGGCGGACTGCCCGGCGGCGGCCATTCCGCTGGCGCCGGTCCTGGCGGCTGTTCGGGCGGTCTCCAGCCAGGGCCCCTGATCCAGTTGGCGTACGGCAGGTAGCCTTCCGCGGCCATCGCCGCCAGGGCGACCCTGAGCAGGTCTGCCCGGTGTTCGACGATCACGTAGCGCGGCAGCCATTCCGGGCTGAACTGGCGGTTGAACCGGAGCAGGTTGTCCAACTGCAGCGCGAGCATATCTTTCAGGCTGAGGAGGGCGCGCTGCTGGAAATGCTGCGCGGATGTCCGCGCGGTGCCCGCGGCGAGCAGGCTGGCGAATGGGGAGAAGTTCAGCGATATGCGGTCGAAGCCGTTGTCACGTGCCCATGCGATCGCGTTGATGATGAGCCATGCGTTGAACCCATTGGGCGTGTCCGCGCGGCGCGGCATGGACGACAGGGATAGTGACCGGCTTGGCAGGCATACCGCCAGGTGGAGGAAGCCGGCGACGCGATCGCGGTCGTCGCGGCCGACGATGAACAGCGCGTCGCCGTCCAGCAGCCGGAACGGGTCATCGAGTTCCATCGTGAAGCCCTTGCGGATCCCGCCGCGCAGCCAGGCACGGTCGATGCCGGCCAGTTCCGCGCGCAGCGCGGCCGGAACGTCACCGGCCATGACGACCTCCGCGCGATAACCGTGGCGTTCCAGCCGATGCGCGGCCTGGCGGATGGTGCGCATCGGCCGTCCGTCCAGACTAAAGGCTGCCGTGTCGACGATCGCCTCGTCGCCGTGGTAGAGCGGGCGCAAGCCATGCCCTCGGTACCTGTCCAGGAACCGGCCAGAGGCGCCGAGAACGACGACATGCCAGCCCCGGGAACGCGCGTACGCGAGGAAAGCGCCTATGGCCGCCCCGGCCTCTTCCGGAGGGCCAACCGGGTCGCCGCTGACGACCGCCACGCCCCGGACGACACGGTAGGCGATGAGGCTGCCGTCAGTGAAGAACCACTGCTTGTCCAGCCGGAGAGCGAACGGCGCCAGTGTGTCGCCACCCCAGCGGCGGACGATCTCCTCAGCTTGACCGGCGCTTCGGGCGCCGGGGAACAACCGCTGCCGCCATGGCCGGACCCACACCTCGGCCGCCCAGACCAGCCCGATCGCGGCGATGGACAGCACCGAGGCCGGGAACCACGTAGCGAACCCCCCGGGCAGGTACTGGCTGCCGTGCGGCGCGAGCCCGGCCAGTGCCCGGATGCTGTCCCCCAGCGCGGCGGTCAGGGAGAAGGGCATGCCCGCCACCGTCTGGTACGCGAACAAGGTCACGATGCCGTACACGATGGCTGCCGCGAGCATGCCGGCCAATCGCAGCAACGCCGACGGCTCGGCGGCCGGATCACCGCGGAACGGGAACTCCTGCCTGCGGGCCACCAGAGCGACCGCGATGAGCCCGGTCATGATCGCCGCGGCATAGTCGGTACCGCGGACCAGGACCAGCGCCGTAGACAGGCCAAGCAACGCCACGCACAGACCCCAGGCGCGCCTGCTGCGCCGGGTCAGGCCGCGCGACCCGATCAGCAACAGCACGCCGACCGGCGCCAGCAGCGCGTGCGCCGCCGGAACCACGACGCCTGGGCCGATCCGCTCCACTAGCCCGAGTGCCGCACCGTGACGCGGTACCAGGGCCGAGATCAGGTCGATCAGCCCGCCGACGGCCACCAGCCAGGCGAGCAGCCGGTACGCGATCCCGCCGGCCCCTGTCCTCCGGCCGAGCAGCGCTCCGGCCACGCCGGCCAGCGCCGCCGCCAGGTATACCGGCTGCAGCCCGGCGGCGGCGCGGAAGGCGTCTGCTGCGGGGACCTGGCGGACGAAGAACAGGCAGATCGCGTCGGCGGCGTACAGCCAGGCTCCCACGCCGCCAGCAAGGGCGAGGCCCGCCGCCAGCCGGTCAAGCCGCACCGCCCGCGCCACCAGTCCCAGTATCACTCCCGCGATGGCGAAGGCCATGACGAACACGATCAGCGGGACGCTGTCGTGACCGGGCAGCTCGTCGAGCGGAAGCGCGTCCTGCACCTGCGGGCCCGGCCAGTGCGCCATGCGAGCACGCAGCCAGTACAGCCAGCCTGTCGCCAGAGCGGGGACGATCAGGACGGCCAGCGTCACCGCCGCCGCGCGGCCCGCGGTGCCCAGCGCCCAGCGCACCCACCTAGCCATGGCCCAGATGCTCCGACGCGGCGATGAGCGACTGCGGGATCATGTCCCGCCACAGCCGCCACTGGTGCGCGCCGGGCTCCCAGAAGAAGTAATGCGCGATCCCGAGGGCGGTCAGCTTCGCGACGAAGTGACTGTCCTGCCCGGCGTAGTCGTCGGCGCGCCCGCAGTAGAACCAGATGTAGGTCCGGGCGGCCCGCAGCCGCGCGGCGACGGAGACGACCTCATCGATGGGACTGTTGTAGCGCAGCAGCGCCCTGCTGTCGTCGAACAGGGCGGGAACGTCGGCGATCATGTACCCGGACCAGCTTTCCAGCAGCCCGAACTCGCCCGGGTGGTGCAGCCCGATGTTCAGCGCCGCGTAGCCGCCCTCGGAGTACCCGGCCAGGCCCCGCGCGCTTCCGCTGGGGATCGTCCGGTACCGCGCGTCGATCGCATTGACCAGGTCGCGCGCGACGAATGTCTCCCACTGGTTCCCCGGGGTCACGGCGTTGACCCATTCGGTGTCGGTGAGGAACGAGCGAGTCCCGCTCGGCATGACTAGGATCATCGGCTGAATTTTCCCGGCCGCGAGCAGCGACGCGTAAGTCGGCGCGAGGTCGCCGGTGGTGAGGAAGTTCCACGCATACCCGGTGTAGCCGTGCAGCAGGTACAGGACCGGATAGCGGCGCGCGGGATAGCTCGCGTACCCGGGCGGCAGCACGACATAGACGGTGTCCTTGTAGCCGTCAAGCGCTGGGCTGACCACGGTAATCGTCTCCACCGTGGGAGCAGGCACGCCGTACATCAGGGTGGGTGCGGGAAAACCCCGGTACAGCCAGAACGTCACCCCGTAGCGGACCACCCCGGACGCTCCGCTCACCGCCAGGAAGAGACCAAGAACCGCGAGCACCGCGACCGCGAGCCGACGTCCAGCCGGCGACGAGCCCAAGCCACGCCTCACACGCCGCCACGCAAGCGCGAACGCCCGTCCCATCCCTGTTATCCCTGCTGTCTCCTTAAAATCAAGCACACGCGCGCGCGGGCCTGGCTGGCAGGGCCGACGGTCCTGGCACGGCACCCCCAATGCGGCAGCTGACCGGGACCTTCGTCGCTGCCCGGCGCTGGCTGCCTGGCCGGTGACCTGCCGCCAGTTGGAGGCCGAGGGATGCTCCCGGCCTGCAGGGCCAGCGCCGAACACCCGCAGGATGTTTCCGGTGACCCGCTGCACCACGGCGTCGGCGCAGATCCCGCCGACTACGCCGCACCCGTCGGTGTCGCCGCCGAGCGCGGGTATCCAGTTGTTGGTGCCGGTGTCGCATCTAATTTCACTTGCGTTTTGGCTAGGCTGGGGCCGGATGTGGGGGTGCCTGCTATATGTCACAGCCTGTCCTGGTTACGCCAGAGTCTCCGGCGGCCCTTATCAACCGGGAGTTGAGCTGGCTGAGCTTCGCTCGCCGCGTGCTTGCCCTGGCCGAGGACCCGGAGCAGCCTCTTCTGGAGCGGGTCAAGTTTGCCGGCATCATGGGCATGATCTACGACGAGTTCGCGATGAAGCGGATCGGCGGCCTGTTCCGGAAGGGCCAGAAGGGGGAGGTCAGACGCGGAGCTGAGGGCCTGACCCCGGCTGGGGAGCTCGAGGCCTGCCGCGCCGAGTTGCGGTCCCAGCAGGTATTGGTGGCCCGGCTCGTCGAGGAGCAGTTGCGCCCTGCTTTGCGCGAGCTGGGGACGCCGATCGTGGATGTCAGGGATCTTGACCCGTCCCAGCGGGACTTCGCCGCCCGGTACTTCGCGGACTCCGTGGAACCGATCCTTATCCCGCTTGCCGCGGACGCCGCGCATCCGTTCCCGTTCATCAGCAACCTCGGCCTCAACCTGGCGGTACTGATCACCGAGCCGGGTCGCCGCAACCCCCGCTTCGTGCGGATCAAGGTGCCGACCAACCGGCCGCGATGGGTGCCGCTGCCAGACCATGCGGGCTGGGTGCCCATAGAGCAGGTGATCGCAGACAACCTGAGCGCGCTCTTCCCGCGAGCGCTGGAGCTGGCCTGCTTCTTCTTTCGGGTTACCAGGGGGGCGAAGGATGATCCGTGGACCGACCAGGTCGCGGACGAGGAGGCGGACCTCTCGCCCGGTGCGATCATCGGGATGGTCACGGCAGAGCTGACCGCCCGGAAGTACGCGGGTGTGGTCCGCCTGGAGGTCAGCGCCGACATGCCCGAGGGCCTGCGGGGCTGGCTCGCGACTCAGCTCGGCGCCGACCCTGCCGACATCATCGCGACTCCCGGGCTGCTGAGCCTGGGCGACCTCATGGGGCTGCCCGTGGATGGCCATGCCGAGCAGCGTGACCCTCCGCACGAACCGGTGACCCATCCGCGGCTGCGGAATCTGGACCGCACCGACCCGTCCGCGGTGTTCGACGAGATCCGCCGCGGGGACATCCTGGTCCACCTGCCCTACCACAGCTTCGACACCTCGATCCTGCAGTTCATACAGAGCGCCGCCGCAGATCCCGCCGTTCTGGCGATCAAGCTGACGATCTACCGCACTGGCCGCCGCTCCCCGGTCATCCAGGCGCTCAAAGAGGCCGCCCGGCGCGGCAAGCAGGTAGCGGTCCTGGTTGAGATCACCGCACGTTTCGACGAGGCGCCCAACATCGGCTGGGGCAAGGAACTCGAACAGGCGGGAGCTCACGTCGCGTACGGCGTGGAGCGGGTCAAGACGCACGTTAAGCTGGCGCTGGTGGTGCGCGAGGAGCCGGACGGCATCCGCCGGTACGTCCACGTCGGCACGGGGAACTACCACGAGGGGACCGCCCGGTTGTACGAGGACCTCGGGCTACTCAGCGCGGATCCCGAGCTGGCCGCTGATGCAGCGGCGGTCTTCAACGAGCTGACCGCCGGCATCCCGGCCTCGGCCCCGGGCAAGCTCTTGGTGGCGCCTCACGACCTGCGCGAGCGGTTCACCGCACTGATCCGGCGCGAGGCCGAGCACGCCCGTGCGGGACGCCCCTGCGGCATCCGGGCCAAGATGAACCAGCTCCAGGACCCTCAGATGATCCGCGAGCTCTACAAGGCCAGCCTGGCCGGCGTCCCCATCGTTCTCAACATCCGCGGCTTGTGCTGCCTGCGGGCAGGAGTCCCGGGGCTGTCACCGACGATCCGGGTCTACAGCACCCTCGGCAGATTCCTCGAGCACAGCCGTATCTACCGCTTTGAGAACGGTGGCGCGCCCGAGTTCTTCATCGGCTCGGCCGACTTGATGACACGCAACCTCTCCCGGCGAATGGAGGCAGTCGCCCCCGTCTGCGATCCGGTCATAAAGAACGAGCTGGACACCATCCTGCGCACCTACGAGGAGGACAACTGCTCGGCGTGGGACATGCAGCCCGACGGCGAATACCTCCGCCGGCGCCCGGCCCCGGGCGAGGCCCGGCGGGGAGCCCAGCAGATGTTCATCGAGCGCTCCGCGTCGCAGTGACCCCCCGAATCAGCGCTCGTCGTTAGAGGCGGAGGGGGTGCCGGGCTATCAGGTCCGTCCGGTGGGCTGGGCGTAGCGGACTGACTCGAGGACCAGATCGTCGCCGCCGGTTATCTCGACGTTGGCGCCGCCGCAGCGCGGGCATACCGCTAGCTGGTCGGTGCTTTCGCTGGCGGTCCCGCAGTCGCGGCAGGTGACCGTGGCCGGGACCGTGACGACTTCCACGGCGGCGCCGGCCGCCTCGGTGCCCTCGGCGACGAAGCTGAAGGCCTGCGCCATAGACTCCGGATCTACCGCGTGCCGCACCCCGCAGCGGACCCGTATCCCGGCTACCGGGCGGCCGGCCGCGCGCGTCTGGACGGCCTCGAGTACGCCTTCACAAAGGCCGAATTCGTGCACGTCGCCCCCGCTACATCTTCCTGATTTCCAGGTAACGCTTGACGTCGGGCAGCGAATCGATCACTACGACGAGAATCGCGACAACTACCAGTGCCGTCACTACCTTGCTCAGCATTTGGCTCACTTTCCTTCTGCTGCTGTCCGAGAATCTCTTCCACCGCGCTGACCGCGTGCGGCAGAGCTGCCCGCACCCGGTCAGATAGCCCCATTCCGGCGCTGAGGTCGGCTGGCTCGCACGCCACTACCAGGCTGCGGCCGGGATGGCCGCCCATCGAGGTGAGCATCGCGAAGATGGCGTCCGGCGTCAGGTCGTGGGCGTCCATGACCGGCGCGCCCGGGACGACATCCGCGGGTGCTACCTCGAGCACGGTGACCGTACCCGGCTCATACCCGCGTTGCGCTGCGTCGATGAGCACGAACAGGTCGTACCCGTTGAGCAGTTCATAGACCAGATGGATGCCGCGGATGCCGAAGTCGGCGATCTCGACGCCAGCTGGCCGCGGCCGCTGCGCGAGCAGCCTGACAACCTCGACGCCGAAGGCGTCGTCCCCCAGGAAGACGTTGCCGACCCCGGCCACTAGCGTGCGGCCCGTCACTGGCATAGCTCCACCTCATCTGGCGCGAAGTACAGGAAGCGGCCGTGCGCGGACCGCAGGTCTGCGTCGGGGTCGTCGGCGAGCGATACCGCCAGGTAGGCGCCGTCCTCGACGTCGAAAAGAACCGCCTCGACGACAGCGGTCCGGCCGTCGAGGAACATGTCCTGCGCGTCCGCGCGGCGCACGCCTGGCCGCAGCGTCACCCGGCTGCCCGCGGCGACCCGGCGGCCGGCCACGGTAACGGCGTCGGTGCCTGGTGAGACCGAGGCGTCCTGCTCCGGATCCCACCATGGCTGTCGTACGGGACGGAAAGTGCCGTGCAGCTGACCTAGGGTCTGCGGGTCCATCGCGTCGACCCGGTCGATCAGCGCCGCGGACCGGGGGTCGGTGGCGCGGGCCGCGTCCTTCTCCTCGTCGGTGAGGGCGAGCGTGCGCAGCGTGAGGATCTCGTCGATCTCGGTGCCGTCGTACAGGTCGCCGGGGCTTTCGGCGGCGAGTTCGGGGTGGTCGGGCAGGATGATCGGCGAGGCGAGCATGACCTGGCGGCTGTCCGGCGGGCCCGCGAGCGCCGGCCAGCAGCCGATGTTCTCGCAGCCGCGCACCGCTTCCCGCGCCCACTCTGGCGGGTCCGTCATCGAGACGAACGCGCCGCCGGACACGGTAATGATCATGTGGACAGCCACCAGCGCGGTGGGCAGCGCCTGCTCCCGGCTGACGGGTCCGGGCAGCATGGGCGACTCGTTGACGACCTGGACGGTCAACCTGGCCGATCGCCACGGACCCGGCAGCTTGGTGGCGTGCACACGCACCGACCCGAGCAGGCGCTGGCGGCGGCGGGAGACGGGTGCGCCGCGGACGGTCTCGTGCTCCTCGCCGCCCGGGATCACGAACCGCATCGCGGAGCCGTCGTCGAGCAGCCGGGGGCTGTTCGCGGTGACGGTGATCTCGTGCTCGACGGCTTCGTCCCATGTTGCGGGGGAGGCAGCGGCGGTGGTGCGGCGCTGGACCTGGAGGAAGCGGACGGCGACTTCGACCGCGGGTCCGGCGTCCTGGCCGCAGTGTTCGAGGACGCACTCGGCCTGGGTCATCGAGTGTTCGGAGGGGTCGGCCGCGGTGTAGCTGGGCGGCATCAGCACGCCGAACTGCCAGC
>Ga0187807_1000216_pt1 | contig 17523 bp, 24 predicted proteins | sample NC_wetland_sal_i_4_FD_132432 | JGI IMG/M metagenome (GOLD analysis project Ga0187807, IMG submission 132432) | Wetland sediment microbial communities from Neuse River Estuary, North Carolina, USA - ASW_2 | ecosystem: Environmental > Aquatic > Freshwater > Wetlands > Sediment | place: USA: North...
AACCGGACCACGATCTTCGCTCAGGTGGTGCTGTACACGGAAATCGCCGTCTGGATGGTCATCGCCGCGGAAGGCGCTTTCAGCCGCGCCCCCGCCCGCGCCGACCGCGAACCGCCCCCAGCCAGCGAGCACCTGCCGGAAGTACTCGACGGTCCCCGCCAGCCCCTCCCGCAGTGACACGCTAGGCTCCAGCCAGGGAGAGGGGTTCGTCCGCAGGTAGAGCAGGAACAGCACCAGGGCGCTGCCGGGTCAGCCGGGCTGGGCGGGGCGGATGGCCTGGTAGGGGTGGCCGGGCACGTGCCGAGCCCAGCCCAGGGCGGCCAGCAGGCGCAGGCCGCGGCGGGCGGTGGAGGTGCTGACGCCGTGGTCGGCGGCGAGCCGGCGGGCGGGGGGCAGCAGGGCGGCGTGCCGGATCCGGCCGTCGTGGATGCGGGCGATCAGGGCGCTGTGGTGGCGCGGGGATGTACGGCCGCTATGCGGCCGTTGAGCGGGCTGGCGGAAGCAGAGCCCTGCTCGCCTGGCTCGATGGCGGTGCCTGATCAGCTGGGTCCGGGTCCTAGGGTTGTGCGGGTGGGTATCGCCGCGCACATAGCCAGGTTGCGGGCCGTTGTCGGTCATGAACTGCTCCTGCTGCCGGCGGTCTCGGTTCTGCCCGTCGATGACGCAGGGCGTGTGCTGCTGGTCCGTCATGCTGGCCATGACGACGAGTGGGGTGTCCTGGGCGGTGGGGTGGACGTGGGTGAGTCGCCAGCCGATGCGGCCATCAGGGAAGCTCGCGAGGAGATCGGCGTCAGCGTGCGATTGGTGCGCTTGCTGGACGTGCTCGGCGGGCCGGATTACGAGGTCAGGTACCCCAACGGTGACCGCACCGCGTATGTCACCGCTGTGTACGAGGCGCGGATCATCGAGGGTTTCCCGGCAGTCTGTGACGGGGAACTGACCGACTTCGGCTGGTTCGCACCGGGTGAGCTGCCCAGGCTGAGGCTCAGCCGGTTCGCGCGCGCCCTGCTTCGTGCCACGGGCCGTTTCTGATGAGACGGGCGGTGGCGGGCCCTCGGGAGGGTCACGCGACCGATCTTCCGGCTGGTTATGCGGGCTCGGGTTGCTGAAGCGGGCGGTGCTCTTCCATCACTCTGTCGAGGATGGCCTGGTGGGCGGCGAGGCGGCGCTGCTCCCGGAGCCGTTCTTCGGCTATTCGATCGTCGTGCGCTCGCCGCCAGGCCGGGTACCGTTCGGGGTAGGCGGCGTTGGCCTCGTCAACGGCAGTGAGCAATCGTCTTGCGATCGCTTCGACTTGGTCGGGGGGTGCTTCGATGTTGACTGCGGTCACTCGGTCCGGTGACGCGGACCAGCTGCGGATCGTCACCCGCTCGCGGAGTTGCTCCATCCACCATTGCTGCTCTTCCTGGTCCGGCCCAGGGTCGAGCTTGGCCGTGATGACTAGCGGGGCGTCCTCTAGGCGTCTGGGGTCGCCGGGCGCGATGGTCATGTGAGTGATCCGGACGGGTTGGGTCCGGCGCCTGCGTGGGCTCTCGTTTGCCATCGGGCCGCCTCCGCTCAGCCGGTCGTTGCCAGCGTCTGGCAACCTAGGTGATTCTCCCACCCGGCTGTATACGGCAGCGATGGGTTTTCGCCTCGGCGGCGGCCCTGCCAGCGGTGGTCTGGCGGCGTGCGGGCGTGGCCGGCGCCGAGGCGGGGGTGGGTGGGCCGCCTTCGTCTCTGGTCGTGGTTCCGCGTTACGGGATACGTCGGCTGCTGTCCGACCCCGCGCTGACAAGGGCCGGGACAGCTTTGAGTGTTAGCACGAGGACGTATAGGGGCCTGCTTCTAGGTGCTGGTCAGAGGTCCACGGTCACCTGAATGGTGAACTGGCGGGCGGGCTTGGCGCGTAGGAACTCGCCTTTGTCCGCTATACGAGCAAAATATCTTCGCGGTAAAAAAATATTCGCGATCATGACGGTACAGGCGGGACGGATCATGCCTTAAATCTGGAAATTTTCGGATCTGATACCCCGCGGTTCACGGACGGCTCCCCCGGCCGGCGGGCCTCGCCGACCGCGGCGAGCGGCTAGCCCCGCTTGCGGGAGATGGCCTCGGCCAGCTCTTCCTTGGACATCGTCGACCTGCCCCGCACGCCAAGGTCAGCCGCGCGCTTGAGCGGTTCGCTCTTAGTGCTGCCGAAAAGGTCCACCCCGCCGTAGATCTTGCCGTGGTTCTCCCGCGCCCGCGGGTTCGCGGCCCTGGGGTCGGACGGGCCCTCGTGCCCCTTGGCGATCCAGCGGTCGCCCTCCTTCTCAAACGTGTGCTTGAGCGCCGCGTAGGCGACGCGGTGGGCGCGCTCGCCCTCCCCGTACTGCTCGGCCGCGCTGTCGTGTGCCTTCGCGAAGGTGCGCTGCGCCATTGACGGCTCCTTCCGTCAGCGTTGCGTTGGCGTGGACGTCAGGTACGTGGCGCTGAAGTCCTTCTCGCCGTGCTCCTTGGCGGCTTCGGCGAGCTGCTGCGCAATCGCCTCGAGCACCGGGAGGTCGAGGCCGCGGGCCTCCGCCGCGGCGCGCACCAGGCTCGCGTCCTTCGCCGCGAGCGTCAGCCGGAATGCCGGGCTGAAGTCCCGCTCGATCATCTTCTTGCCCTTCATCCGCAGGTACGGCAGGTCAAGCGAGCCGCCCTCGATGGCCTTGAAAAACAGGCCGGGATCCAGCCCTAGTCCCTCGGCGAGCGCGATCGTCTCCGCGCCGACCTCGACGACGGCCACGACCCAGCTGTTGGTAACAAGCTTGAGGCGGCTGCCCGCGCCTGCCTCGCCGACCCTGATCGTGCGGTGGGCGATCGCGTCGAACACCGGCTGGACCCGCGGCCTGGCCTCCTCGGGGCCGGACTCGAGCACGACCAGCTTGCGCTGCTCGGCCGGCTCGCGTGTGCCGAGCACCGGCGCGTCCACGAACCCCACGCCGGCCCGGTTGGCGAGCTCCGCGCAGCGCATGGTGGCCGCCTCCCCGATCGTGCTCATCTGCAGCCAGATGGGATGGGCAGGGCCGTCGGGACCGCCGGTTTGGAGTAGCTGGCCCGACATGACCGGCAGCGCGCTGTCCGGGCCGTCCATCGACCCGATCACCGCGTCCTCGTCGGCCAGCATCGTCACCACAATCCCAGCGCCCCGCGCGGCGTCCGCCGGGCTGTCCGCGATGTAGGCCCCGTCTTCGGCGAGCGGCTCGGCCTTTCCCCGTGTCCGGTTCCAAGCCCTGACCGGCATGCCCGCCCGCGCGATGTTCCGCGCTATCGGGAATCCCATGGTCGCGCCCGCGCCGAGCACCGCGACTGTTTCGGTGTTAATCGCGGTCATCTGTGACCCCCTGGATCGCTTCTCTCGCAGTTCCGCGCTATGCAATTGCACTTACCCCGAGTAGGACACGCAAACGCAGCGATCTGTAACTGTCCGTAACGTCCGGTAGCTTAGAGTTCGCGTCGCCGTTCGCGGCGGCGGGCCAGCGGGAACGCGAACCAGAGTGCGCCGAACAGGCATACGGCGCAGACGGTGATCACGGCCGCGGCCAGCCCGCCCGCCACGTAACTGGTCACGAGCGCGACGGCGCCGGCGACCGCAAGGCCGACCGCGGCCAGCCCGGCGGTCGCCATCATGCTGGCCGCCCGGACCAGGCCCTCCTTCATCCCGCGGCGGAAGACCAGCCGGTGATAAGCGACCGGCCCGACCAGCAGCGCGGTCGCGACCGCGGCCAGCAGCAAACTCGCCAGGTACAGGTCGCGCTGGCCGCCGCTGAGCCGGTCGAACCTGACGGTGAACGGCAGCGAGAGCAGGAAGCCGAACAGGACCTGGACGCCCAGCCCGGCCACCCGCAGCTCCTGGAGCAGCTCGCCGAGGTTGCGGTCGTCGCGCTGCTCGGCTGACTCGCCGCGCCGCGGGCCGGTGCGGCCCGCGGACGCCGTTACCACCGGTACCAGCGACCTCGCGAAGCGCCCTCACCGACCCGCAGGGCGAAGCCGAGCAGCCAGACGACCAGGACCACGAGCGCTATCCACCACAGGACGTGGACGGCGAAGCCGAGGCCGCCGAGTATCAGCGCCAGCAGCAGGACTAGCAGGATGATGCCCATGAGATGCTCCTTCTCCATTCGGGGCGCCCGGGGATCATGACCGAACCCAGCGGGCTGCGGCTGTGCGGCTACCCCCGCGGCAGCGATCTACACCACCTACGCGACAGCGCGGGGGGCATGCCGCGGTCGGCTACGCCAAGGCCCGGGCGCTGTCACCGGACTCGCCGGCCCGCGGCGGCACCGCCTGCTTGCCGAGCCGCCGTAGCGCTGGGAGTGCGGCGAGGCTGAAGGGCATCGGCAGCCACAGGGTCATCGCGCGGTAGGCGAAGGTCCCGGCGATCGCGACCGTGAATGGTGCGCCGCTGTACCAGATGGCCAGGGCCAGGAAAAGCGTCAGCAGGCCCGAGCCGGCCAGCGGCGCGACCCGCCTGGTGGCGATCATCCCCGTGCAGAAGCCGACTGTCAGCGCGGCCCAGTCCATGCGCAGCACGAACGCCGCCAGCCCGGCCCAGACCGCGGCTATCTCAGCAGCCCAGAACGTCAGCATCCCGCCCAGCGCCTGAATGTGCCGCTACGGACGCGTGAGCAGCTGGCGGACCAGCAGGACGGAATCGAGGAATACCGATATCCGGCCGCGCCACCCCGCCCGGTCCCGCAGCGGCGGGGCGTACCGTCCGGCGGCCCAGAGCGCGACGACGGCCGCGGGGACGGGGACGACCGCCCACGGCACGGTGGCGTCCAGGGCGGCGCCGTCAGCCGCAGGCACAGCGCGACGACGGCTGCCGCGCAGCCGGCAAGGGCAAGGACCGCCTGCCCCATGCCGCCGAGGGCTCCCGCGCGGACGACCGCCTCGCGCCGGTCCGCGCCAGCCTGCTGCAGGGCCATGTCGTCGGGCGTGGTGCCACGGTGCGCGAAGAACCCGCCGAACCCGGCCAGAACCACGGCAAGCAGCCTGCGGCCCGGCAGGCGGTAACCGTTTCTCCGCCCGGTAGATGCCGCGGTAGGCGCAGTAGTAGCCGGCGAACGACACGCACAGCACGCCCGCCATCACGGCCAGCCACGTCCAGTCTGGATGGGTCAGGGCCGACCGCATGCGGCCGAATCCGGCGACATAGGCAAGCCCCGTCGCGGCGGCGAGATCGAGGACGCCCGCCACGGCGATGAGCCCGGCGAGTTCCGCGCCCGGCCGGTCAATGTAGCGACGGGCGCGTCTGGTTACGGTGCGCACCGGGCGAGCGCGGTCCTCGTCTGCTTGGTCGTCGCCATGCGTGCCTCCTCGCTCGCGCCGTACCGGGACTTCCCGGTAACTGCCGCAGCCGCCCGGCCTCAAACGTTTTCTGAGGCGCCAAGTACTGCCGCGAGCGCAGGGGCGCTAGGCGCGGACGCTCACGTCAGCGCCGCGAGGTCATGACGAATTTTGGGCTGCGTGTTTTCGCAGCATGACGAGGGGTAGCCGGGCCGAAGCATCAGAGGACACTCCAGTAACACGCGTAAAGGGAGGGCGAAATGAGGGGTAGCGTACGGGCCGCGGCGGCGCTTGGCGTCGGCTATGTGCTTGGCCGGAACCGAAGGCTGCGCACCGCGGCGCTCATGGCCGCCGCGACGGCGATCGGCGGCAAAGGCGTCGGGCGGATGGCCGTGCAGCGCGGCATGAAGATGCTCGGTAACACCGAGGCCTTCGGCAAGCTGGCGCCACAGCTTGGCGAGATCACCGAGACGGTGCGGGGCGACCTGCTGGACGCCGGCAAGGCCGCGGCCGCTACGGCGATCAGCAGCCGGGTCGACTCGCTGACCGACTCCATTCACGAGCGGGCCGAGCGCCTGCGCAATCCCGGCGAGGCGGTGGCCGGCGCTGCCGGGGAAGCGGCCGACACGGCCGGGCGGGCCGGCTCGTCCGCCGCGCGGGCTGGCTCCTCGGCCGGCCAGGCGGCTTCCTCCGGTGCGCGCCGCACGGCGTCGCCGGCTGGCGGGGCCACCGGACGGCTGAGCGGCCGCCGCAGGGCCGCTGCCGGCGACGAAGACGAGTACCAGGCCGACGACCTCGATCGCGACCGGGCGGACGACTACGACGACGCGGACGACTACGACGACACCGAGCCGGACGAGGACACCGGACCGGACGACTACGAAGACATCGAGTCAGGCGACGACGACGGCCAGCCGGACGACGACGGCCAGGGTCGCGCGCGTGCCTCCGCGGCACGGCAGCGCCCGGCCGCCCGCCGTTCTCCGGTCAGCCGGGCGAGGAGGTGAGCGACATGGCTACCGAGACCAAGACCGACGGGCCGATGGCCCGGCTCAGGGACGAGGCTGGCGGCTTGTTCGGCGCGCTGACCGAACGGGCCACCGCGACCCTGCGTGACAAGGTGGAAAGCACGGCTGGCCGGCTCACCGATTACGTCGAAGGCGACGGAGGTCCCGGGCTGATCGCCGCGGTGACCGGAGCGAAGAACATGGCAGCAGGCAAGGGCCCGCTCCGGTCGCTGCTCGGCGCGGGCTTCGCTGGCGCCAGGGAGAAGGTGGCCGGCATCTTCGGCGGTGGCAAGGGCAAGGGCGAGAGCGGCGGCAAGCAGAAGCTCAAGATCACCAACATCGTCGAGTCGATCGACGTGGGCGTGCCTGTCCGGGTCGCCTACAACCAGTGGACCCAGTTCAGGGACTTCCCTACCTTCATGAAGAAGATAGAGAACGTCGAACAGGCGGACGACGACAAGCTCAACTGGAAGGCGCAAGTCTTCTGGTCGCACCGGACCTGGGAAGCCACCATCCTCGAGCAGCACCCCGACGAGATGATCATTTGGCGCTCCAAGGGCGCGAAGGGTCATGTCGACGGTGCGGTGACGTTCCACGAGCTCGCCCCGAACCTGACCAGGATCGTGCTCGTCCTCGAGTACCACCCCCAGGGCATGTTCGAGCACACCGGGAACCTGTGGCGCGCCCAGGGTCGCCGCGCCCGGCTCGAGCTCAAGCACTTCGAGCGCCACCTCATGTCTCACGTCCTGCTCAACACCGACGAAGTCGAGGGCTGGCGCGGTGTGATCGAGGACGGCGAGGTGGTCAAGGACCACCAGACCGCGGTCGACGAGGAAGCGCGTGAGCGTGCTGAGGAACCGGAGGACTACGCGGGCGAGGAGGAGCCCGAGAACCAAGAGGACGAGAAGGAAACCGGCCGCGGACATGACCGGCCTGCTCGCACCGGCCGGGCTTCGGAGCGGGAGAACGGCCGACGGCGCGGCGCGGCGTGACATCACCGAGGAGCTAGGCAATGACCACAGCAATGCAGCCAGCCGGCGGCAATTCGACGCGGCCGCAACCGTCCGGCCTCGCCGACGTCATCGACACGATCCTGGACAAGGGCCTCGTCATCGACGCGTACGTGCGGGTGTCGCTGGTCGGCATCGAGGTGCTGACCATCGACGCGCGCGTCGTTATCGCCAGCGTGGACACGTACCTGCGGTTCGCCGAGGCCGTCAACAGGCTGGACATCTCGGAAGAGAAGCAGGGACTGCCCGGACTCGTCGGAAGTCTCGAGCAGAACGGCGCGCGGAACAAGACCAAGGGCGCCCTCGACGCGGCCGGGGACAAGCTGCGTGAGTTCACCGGCGGGGACCCAGAGCCCGCGCGCGCACCGCGCCGTTCCAGGAGGGAGAACTGACATGCCTGTTCAGGCACACGACGCACAGGCACCCCGCTCCGCGCCGACCGGCGTTTACGTCTACGGGATCCTGCCCGGCGACATCGAGCTAGAGCCCGGCACCACCGGCGTCGGAGATCCGGCCGCCGAGGTCAGGCTGGTGCGGCAAGGAGACCTAGCGGCGCTGGTCAGCGACGTGGACCCGGCCGAGCCGCTGGGACGGCCCGAGGACCTGTACGCGCACCGGGAGCTGCTCGACGCCATCGCGACCGAGATGCCCGTGCTGCCGCTGCGCTTCGGCGCCGTGGTGACCGGCGACGACGCCGTGGCCAATGAGCTGCTCGGGGCTCATCATGACGAGTTCGCCACCGCCCTGGGGCAGCTGGAAGGCCACGTCGAGTACGTCGTCAGGGGCCGCTACGCCGAGGACGCGATCCTGCGCGAGGTGCTCGAGGAAAACCCGCGGGTCGCGCGGCTAGGCGAGCAGATAAAGGACGCGGACCCGGACGCCACCCGCGGCGCGCGGATGGAGCTCGGGGAGATCATCAGCAACGCGGTAGCCGCTAAGCGCGCGCAGGACACGGCCACGCTCATCGACGCCGCGGCGCCGAGTGTCGCGGACAGCGTCCTTCGGCCGCCAGGCCACGAGCTTGACGCCGTGTACACCGCCTTCCTCGTGGCCGAAGACGCCGCGAAAGACCTGGAGAAGGCGGTACGGCGGCTGGCGCGCGACTGGGAGGGCCGGATCGAGCTCCAGCTGACTGGCCCGCTCGCGGCCTACGACTTCGTCGGCGCACCCGACCAGGCAGCGGTGAGCTGACATGGGTCTGCTGACGCTGCCAATCCGGCTGCCGGTCATGCCGTTGCAGGCGGTGATCAGGCTCGCGGAGCTGATCGGCGACGAGGCCGAACGGGAGCTGCGTGACCCGGCGCGGGTCAGGCGCAACCTCGAGGAAGCCCAACGTCGGCGAGCGGCCGGGGAGATCTCGGACGAGGAGCTGTCCCGGATCGAGAACGAAGCCACGAGCAGCCTGCTCACCGGCACGACCCGGGGCGCTCGCCAGGACAGACGATGACGGGAGCTGACCGACATGACTGACCGACGACAGGGCGCGGCGCGCGCCGCTACGGCGCGGGCCCCCCAGCTCACCGCCGCCGAGGCGGGGCGCTCCGGGCTGGCACAGGTCGCCGAGCTCACCGGCAAGGAGCCGGAGAGCGTGACCGGCGTGGAGCCGCTGGACGACGGCTGGCTGGTCACCGTGGAGATGGTCGAGGACCGCAGGATCCCGTCGGCGACCGACCTGCTTTCGACGTACGAGGCCGAGATCGGGGTGGACGGCGGCCTGCTCGCCTACCGGCGGGTGCGCCGGTACTCGCGCGGCCGCGGTGACAGCTGCGAGGACGCCTGACATGGTTAACGGGAACATCGCCCAGCCCGGCGCGGGGGCAGTGCAGGGTTACGGGACAGCGGCGGTTGGCGGGCGCTCGGCCGCCAGCCTCGGTGACATCCTGGAACGCATCCTGGACAAGGGCCTGGTGATCGCGGGCGACATCCAGGTCAACCTGCTGGACATCGAGCTCCTCACCATCAAGCTGCGGCTGGTGATCGCCTCCCTCGATACCGCCAGGGAGGTCGGCATCAACTGGTGGGAGAACGATCCGTGGCTGAGCGCGGACGCCGGAAGGCGCGCGGACGAGCGTGAACTGCGCGCGGAGAACCGCATGCTCCGTAACCGAGTCGGTGAACTGGAGGCGGGGGCGCGACTAGGGGGACCATGAACGACCATCGTGGCGTCTGGGTGTACGCCATCACCGATCACGCCGGCGGGGCGGATCTTTCCCGGCTGACCGGCGTGGCCGACGCGACAGTGCACGGTGCCGTGGCCGACGGGCTGACCGTGCTGGTCAGCCCCGTCGACCCGGCCGAGTTCGGCGAACAGGCGCTGCGCCGGAACCTGGAGAGCCTGGAGTGGCTCGAGGACGTGGCGCGGGCACACCACAGCGTCGTCGACACGGCCGCGCGGCTGTTCCCGGTGCTGCCGGCCCGGTTCGCGACCGTCTACAGCAGCGCCGCGGCCATGGCCGCGGCGCTCGCCGGTCACCGCGAGGAACTGCGCGCCGGGCTGCGCCGGGTCGGCGGGTGCGTCGAGTGGGGCGTGAAGGCGTACCCGGCGGGGAGTACCGCTGGCGCGGGCGCGTCCGACGCGAGGACGGGCGCCAGCACAGACGCGACGGGAACCGGCGCCGGGATGGCGTACCTGAAACGGCGGCGCGCGGAGCTCTCGGCGCGGGAAGACTCCCGGCGGACCGCGGCGGCGGGGGCGCGAGCGGTGCACGCGGAGCTGACCGGTCACGCCGCGCAGGCCAGACTGTATCCGCCGCAGTCGCCCGCGCTCAGCGGGAGCCGGACACCGATGCTGCTCAACGCCGCCTACCTGCTCGACAAGGGCAGCGCGGGCGACTTCGGCTCGGTGGTCGCCACGGCGGGCGACGCCCATCCCGAGCTGCGGCTCGACCTCAGCGGGCCCTGGCCGCCGTACTCGTTCACCGCGCAGGCCGGCTGATGGACACCGCGCGAACCTCCGTGCCCGCGGTCCCGGCCGAGCGGGTGGCACTCGTGGATCTGCTGGACCGGGTGCTGGCCGACGGCGTGGTCGTGAGCGGGGAGATCACGCTTTGCGTGGCGGAAGTAGACCTGGTCACGATCTCGCTGCGCGCGCTGCTGGCATCGGTCGGCGCCCTGGCCGGGCCGGCCGAGCGGACCGGGGCACATCATGACTGAGGGAAACAGGTACCGGCTCGACGCCGATGGCGACCCTCGCTCGGTTGAGCGCGGGCTCGCGGCCCTCGTCCTCACGCTCGTGGAACTGCTCCGCCAGCTCATGGAACGCCAGGCGCTGCGCAGGGTGGAAGACGGCTCCGTCACCGGCGAGCAAGCCGAACGGCTCGGGTACACGCTGATGCGGCTCAACGAGCGGATGGACGAGCTGGTCGCGGAGTTCGGCCTGGACCGGGAGGACCTGAACATAGACCTAGGCCCGCTCGGCACGCTGCTGCCGCAGGAGTAACACGGTCAGCGGACGATGAGCGCGAGCACGCCGCCGAGGCGGGCCAGGCCCGCGACGAGCCACGTGACGTAGTCGTTGATGACACCGCTCTGGAAGCACTGGATGGCCGCCGTCAGAGCGCTCGGGCCGGCGCCCGGCTCGTAGCCGCGGCGCAGCACCGGCAGGCGGCGCCAGTACAGCGCGACCACAGCGAGCAGCGCGGCGCCGACTCCCCTGGCCCTGAGGCCGCAAACGCGCAGCTGGGGCCGGCGCGCAAGAGAAGGCGTGTTAGAGCGGCGCGGACGGGTAGCGGAGCCGAAATGACTGAACCAGGAACGACGTCAGCTTCTTCGAGCGCCCCACGGTCCGCCCCGTCCGTGGCGGGCGGGTGGCGCGCGGCCTTCAAGCGCGCGATGCGCGAGTTCAAGGCCGACGACCTGCAGGACCGGTCCGCCGCGCTTACCTACTACGCCATCCTGTCCATCTTTCCCGGGCTCCTCGTCCTGGTGTCGCTGCTTGGCCTGATCGGAAGCTCGGCCACGCCGCTGATCGACAGCGTGTCCAAGGCCGCGCCCGCCTCAGTGCGGCACACCGTGCTGAGCACGATGACTCACCTGCAGAACGGCCACGCCGCCGCCGGCGCCCTCGCCATTGTGGGCATCGCGGCCGGCCTGTGGTCCGCCTCCGGCTACGTCGCGGGATTCATGCGGGCCGCCAACGTCATCTACGACGTTCCGGAAGGCCGGCCGGTATGGAAGACCGCTCCGGTGCGTCTCGGCGTCACCCTGCTGATGGCGGTGCTGCTGTCCGTCTCCATCGTGATGGTTACGGTGACGGGCGGCCTGGCCGCCAAGGTCGGGCACGGCCTGGGCATCGGCTCCGCCGCCGTGACCACGTGGGAGATCGCCAAGTGGCCAGTGCTGCTGATCATCGTCAGCATCATGTTCACGATCTTGTACTGGGCATCGCCCAACGCCCGTAACCGGTTCCGCTTGATCAGCCCGGGCAGTGTGCTAGCGGTCGGCACCTGGATCATCGCGTCCGGCCTGTTCGCGCTGTACGTCGCGAATTTCGGCCGCTACAACAAGGTCTACGGCAGCCTCGGCGGGATCGTCGTCTTCCTCATCTGGATGTGGATCTCCAACGTGGCGGTGCTATTCGGCGCAGAGTTCAACGCGGAACTGGAACGGGGACGCGCCATCGCCAGCGGCCTGCCGCCCGATCAGGAGCCGTTCACCGAGCTGCGCGATACCCGCAAGCTGCACAGGCAGGGCCACCCGGCTCTTCCTGAACCGCGCCGGCCCGTCTAGCGAGAAAAGGGACCCCGGTCGGCGACGGACCGGTACCCAACGGGGAGCGGGGTTTGAAGCAGGTCAGCTCGGGTAATGCGATGCACCGTGGCAGGAACCGGCGTTAGGATCCGCCGTGCCGTCGTGCGGGCAGGCACGTGTCGCGCCCATGGGGGGATGCCACGCGAGCCGTCAGCAGCTCCTCCGCTTCCGTGCCGCCTTCATCCGCCTGCACCAGGCTCATGGCCGCCGTGCTGGTGTATCGTCGGCGTCGCGGAGGTGTGACGTGGTTTACTCCCCGGCGGCCGGATTGCCGGTGACCGGAACGCTTAGGCACGTTGGCTTCTTCTACAAGACCGGGGATGAGTACGCGCATACCGTGGCCGGGTTCCTGAGAGCCGGGCTCGCCGCGGGAGATGCCGTGTTCGCCGCGGTCCCGCCCGCCAAGCTCAGCATCATCAGGGATGCCCTCGGCCGCGACGTGGCTGGCGTGGAGTTCGCGGACATGACCCAGATGGGCCGTAATCCGGCGCGGATCATTCCCCGGGTACGGGCGTTCACCGACCGTCACGCTGGGCGGCGCGTGCGGTATGTGGGCGAGCCGATCTGGGCGTCGCGAACGGCCGCCGAGCTGCGCGAAGCCACCCGGCACGAGGCGCTCATAAACCTGGCCTTCGCCGCGGCGGACGCACAGATCCTCTGTCCCTATGACACAGCCGAACTTGACCCCTCGGTTATCGCCGACGCCGGGCGAACCCATCCGCTGCTGCTGTCGGGCGGCCGCCACACGCCGAGTCCCCGATATGCCGTGCCGTTCGAGATCCCGTCCACCTGCAGCCTGACGCTGCCCGCGCCGCCAGGCGATGCCATGTCTCACACATACCGCACGAACCTGTCCGAGGTCCGGGCCCTAGTGTTCAAGCGCGCCATGGACGCGGGCCTCACCGAGGCCCGCGCCAACGATCTTGTGCTCGCGGTCAGTGAGGTGGCCGCGAACACGCTGCGCCACACCGAGTCGTACGGGACTCTGGATATCTGGCACGACGCGGATGAGATCGTATGCGAGATGCGTGACACGGGCACGATCACCGATCCGCTGGCCGGGCGGCGCGTACCCCTGCCGGACGCGTCAGGAGGGCACGGTCTCTGGCTCGTCCATCAGGTCTGTGACCTGGTCGAACTGCGCTCCGATTCGAGCGGAACCACGGTGCGCATGCATATGGCGATCCGCCCCCCGGTCGCGGGCACCTGAGCAGCGCCAACTGGGCGTTTCTGTGGTAAAACTCGGTTGTGGATCTGCTCACGACGTCTGTCGCGACGGTCGAGTCGGAAAGCGAGCATTACACCCTGGTGGAGCTCGCCGGAGAGGCTGACGTGACCAACAGCGACACGCTTCGCGAGGTGCTCGAGGCCGAGGTGGCCAAGCAGCCCCGCACCTTGATCATCGATCTCGGCGGGCTGCGTTTCATGGATTCGTCCGCGCTGCACGTGATCTTGCGGGCAAACCGGGCAATGGACCGCGAGGGTGGAGTGCTCGCGCTCGCCCGGCCGCGCGAACCCGTTGCGAAAATGCTCCGGCTGACCGCGGCGGACCAGCTCATTCCCGTGTACGCCACGGTAGACGAGGCGACCGCCGGGTAAATCCGGCCACGGATGTTTAGCCGGGCACAACCCTGGATATGCTGGCATTCAGTGGTGCCTACGACGCAGGCACGTTCCACGCCCTAACGGCGTGCGTGCTCGCGTGGCCACGACCCCCTCACAAAAGCTTTGGCTTCCGACGGCGCGCCGTGACGGCGATTCGCCCGATCAGGAGGCCTTTCATGAAGATCGCCCTGGTAGCGCAGCACGCAACGCCATTTCCCCCCGAGGGCGCGAGCCAGGCCGGCGATGACTTCCGGCTGCGTGAGCTGAGCCAGAACCTGGCGCGCAAGGGTCACCGGGTGACCGTATACACGGTCAAGCGCGACACACCCCCGGCGGATAGCGCCAAATTGCACCCAGGAGTCCGGGTCCAGTACATCGGCGCTGGCTGCCGTGCGGGGCTGGACGAATCGGAGCTGCTCGCCCGGGTGCCCGCCTTCAGCGGCCCGCTGCGCGAACTGTGGCGCCGCGAGCGCCCGGACGTGGTGCACGCGCTGCGCTGGACCAGCGGGCTCGCCGCCCTGGTGGCGGCACGGGACCTGCGGATACCGGTTGTGCAGTCCTTCGACTCCCTCGGCATCGCCGAACGGCGGCACGGGCTCATCCCGCGCAACGCCGGCACCGAGCGGATCAGGCTGGAGCCGGCGATCGGGCGGAGCGTCACCGCCGTTCTCGCTGGCAGCTCGGACGAGGAATCGGACCTGACCAGGCTCGGGGTTCCCCGCCGATCCATCAAGGTGGTCCCGTGCGGCGTGGACACCGACGAGTTCGCGCCTGAAGGCCCGGTGGCCAGCCGCGGGCGCTCGCCGCGACTGGTTACCGTGACCGAACTGCACGAGCATGAGCTCGACTCGCTGGCCACCCTGCTGCGTGCCCTGTCGCGGGTGCCCGGCGCCGAGCTGATCGTCGCAGGCGGCCCGGAGCGCGCCGAACTGCCCGCCGACCAGACGTACCGGCAGCTCGGCGCGCTCGCCGCGTCGCTCGACATCTCCAGCCAGGTGACGTTCGCGGGCCGGCTCAGCCGCGGCGCACTGCCGCCGCTGCTGCGCTCTGCTGAGCTGTTCCTCAGCGTGTCCGACTACGAGCCGTCCGGCATGCTGTGCATCGAGGCGATGGCCTGCGGCACGCCGGTGATCGCCTCGGCCGTGGGCGGCCACCTGGACGCGGTGGTCGACGGGACGACCGGCATCCTGGTGCCGCCCGGCCGCCCGGCGCTGCTCGCGCAGCGGATCAGGCAGCTGCTCGCGCGTCCGATGCTGCTCGAGGCGTACGGCGTGGCGGCGGCCGACCGTGCCAGGTCGCGCTACTCGTGGGAGCGGATCGCGCACGAGACGGCCGCCGTGTACGACAGCGCACTCGACGCCGCCGCGCTGGCCGCCTGATCACCGGCTGCCTAACCACGGCGGCCGCCCGAAGCACGTGCCCGCCGGGCGCGCTCTCTCCCCGCTTGAGCGCCCGGCGGGCACGGCCGTGCCGACGCGGACGCCGACCCGTGGCAGCACGTGGCCCCGGCCAGCGCGGCGAAGACCGCGGCCGTCTACCTCGAGCCCCCAGGCATGCCGTCAGATGTACGCCACGCACGCCGCTGCCCTGCTCTTCCGGGTAGGCCGCTAGGAGAAAAACGTCAACTGCCCGGCACCGGAATGGCCGAACACCCGGTCGTGGAATACAGGGACGGAGTCAGGCGTGGCGGGCGGGGGCCAGCCAACGCTCCATGCAGTTGAGCATTTCCTCCACGTCGATCGGCTTGGTGATGTAGTCGCTGGCGCCGGCGTCGATGCTCTTTGCCCTGTCGCCCTGCATGGCGCGGGCGGTGACGGTGATGACGGGCAGCTGGGCGTACTGAGGCATCTGGCGGATGGCGCGGGTGGTCTCGTATCCCTCCATCCGCGGCATCATCACGTCCATCAAGACCAGGTCGATGTCGCCGGCCGCCAGTTCGGCGATCGCCTTCCGGCCGTCGGTCGCCTGCACGACGGTCATGCCGTACATCTCCAGGACGTCGGTGAGCACGAAGGCATTCCTGGGGTCGTCGTCGACGACGAGGACTTTGTGCCCGCGCAGAGCCTCGTGCGCGCGGGCCGCGGGAACCGGCTGGGCGTCGTGGTCGCCAATGGAACGTGTGCCGGGTGCCGCGGCCGCCCAGTCAGCGCCGTCCGCGAGGTACGGCTGCGCGAACAGCCTTGGGTGCGCCGTGCCCTGCGGGACGAGGGGAAGGTGGAGGCTGAACGTGCTGCCCATGCCCAGATCGCTCTGCACAGTGACCTCGCCGCCGAGCCGGGCGGCGACTTCGCGGCAGATGGCAAGGCCAAGGCCGGCTCCTCCGTAGCGGCGGCTGGTGGTTCCGTCGCCCTGCTGGAACGCTGAGAAGATGCTGGTGAGGTTTTCGTGGCTAATCCCGATACCAGTGTCGGTTACCGAGAACACCACCCACGAGCCTGCTCTGGCGCCGGGCTTGCGAGCCTGCTCCGTGTCGATGTGCAGCTCGACGTGTCCCTGGTCGGTGAACTTGACCGCGTTGGACAGCAGGTTGTACAGAATCTGGCGGAGCCGTTGCTTGTCGGTTTCCAGGTCGGCCGGCACCCCGGGCGCACCGGTAATGGTGAACCCGAGCCGCTTCTCCTCGGTCAGCGGACCGAACACGCCGCGCAGGTCTTCGACCAGCCCGGCGAGGGCGAATCGTTCGGGGTTGATGTCCATCTTGCCTGCTTCGACCTTGGTCAGGTCCAGGATGTCGTTGATGAGCCGCAGCAGGTCCGAGCCGGATGAGTGCACGATGGTGGCGTATTCGACCTGCTTGGGGGTGAGGTTGCCATCCGGGTTCTGCGCGAGCAGCCGGGCGAGCACCAGCAGGCTGTTCAGCGGGGTGCGCAGCTCGTGCGACATGTTCGCGAGGAACTGCGACTTGTACCGGGACGCCTGGTCGAGCTGCAGTGCGCGCTCTTCGATCTCTTGCCGAGCCTGCTCGATCTCGGCGTTCTTCGTTTCGATATCGCGGTTCTGCGAGGCCAGCAGGGCTGCCTTGTCGGCAAGCTCCGCGTTGGACTGCTGCAGTTCCTGCTGCCGCGCCTGCAGCTCGGCTGTCAGCCGCTGCGATTGTTCGAGCAGCGCGTCGGTGCGGGCGTTGGCGATCATCGTGTTGACGTTGACCCCGATCGCTTCCATCAGCTGCTCGAGGAAGTCACGATGCACCTGCGTGAACGGCCACAGCGAACCCGCCTCGATGACGCCGAGTACCTGGTCCTCGAACACGATCGGCACGATCATCACGTTGACCGGCCGGGATTCGCCGATCGCCGAGGAGATCCGGACGTATCCCGCGGGAACCTCGTCAAGCACGATCGGTTTCCTGGTCTTGGCGACCTGGCCGACCAGCGACTGACCGAGCAGCACCTGCCCCGACGTCCCGGCGTTGTTCAGCCCGTATCCGGCGATCAGCCGCAGCCGGGGCTGCCCGTCGCTACTGTCGGCCAGGAAGAACGCGCCTTGCTGGCCGCCGACCAGCGGGATGAGCTCGTTCATGATCAGCTCGGCGACGACGGCCAGGTCGCGCTGGCCCTGCATCAGGCCGGCGATCCTGGCCAGGTTGGTCTGCAGCCAGCCCTGCTGCTGGTTGGCCTCGGTGGTCTCGCGCAGCGACCGGACCATCGTGTTGATGTTGTCCTTGAGCTCGGCGACCTCGCCCTGCGCCTCCACCGAGATCGACCTGGTCAGGTTGCCCGTCGCGACGGCGCTCGTGACTTCGGAGATCGCCCGCACCTGCCTGGTGAGGTTCCCGGCCAGCTCGTTGACGTTCTCGGTCAGCCGCTTCCAGGTCCCGGACACGCCCTCCACCTCGGCCTGCCCGCCCAGCCGGCCCT